>ERZ1370068.1416-contig-11308_pt1 | contig 51547 bp, 62 predicted proteins | sample MGYA00561227_ERZ1370068 | MGnify/ENA primary metagenome ERZ1370068 (study PRJEB38410, sample SAMEA6850437) | metagenome | study: Metagenomic assessment of the ecological functions of the soil: analysis of the soil microbiota associated with the... | reverse complement strand
TACGTATTGCCTGGAAGCCGTCGTCGCCAGCCGCAGCACGTCGCCGAGCACGCGCCTGAGCAGTCGCGTGTCTTCCTTGACCGGCAGATCCTTGTCGATGGCGTCGGGGGCGTTCACATTGGTCTCTGGCGGCCGATCGGGATGCGGTGCGGAACGCGTCGGCGCGACTTCAGCGTAAGCCCGTGTTGAACGATGGCGCGCCATGGCAGCCGGCGTAACGCCGGCCAGCGACGTGACCGCGGCCGGGTACAACCGGTTTTATTGTAGCGCGTGATCACGTAGAATTCGGAAACGCGATCCACAGGCCGAAGCGGCTCGCCGATCGCGTCCGGCGCGTTCGAGTGAGCAGGCCGACCGTTCCGCGAAGCGCGAGCGGATCCGTGGAGGCGCTCGGCGCGACGCTGTCGGCATCCACGCCAGGAGCGGGCGTCGTCTGACATGCCGCCGTCGAGCTGCAAGCGCCCGCGACTGCGCTGCGAGGCGGCGATCGACGCCGGCGGACCAGATCGGCTACGCGCAACCAGTCGTGCCGCGCCAGATAGTCAGGCGACGCTGCCGTGATCGCGTCGTCGTCGCTGTGCCAAAGGTCGATGCGGCCATCGCGATCAAATCGACGCGTGAAGCGCCAGCGCGCTTCCGGGCAAGATGAACTGCGGAATGCCGAGGGCGTCACCGAACCTGAGCCAGCATCGCTGCGCGCCGCCATCAGCAGGAACTCGCGCAGTTTGCCGCGAAAGAACGGCGCGCGGCGCGGATAGCTGAACGCGAAGCGTCGTCAGCGTCGATGATCCGTACTCCGCCGAAGCGGCCATAGAACTCGACGCCGATGATCGCGATGATTTCACGCGGCCTGAAATGCCGAACTCGGCTTCGCAGCACGCGCGAGCGTCGCATCGTGTATCGCCAGAACGCGACGCCGTCGTCGATTCGCGCAGCCGACAGGAACTGCGGCGTTGCATGTTCGTACCACTTCGGCGGCCTGAGCCAGCAGCCGCTGCATCGCGGCGCTGACGATCTTCGTATTGGTAGCGAACGTCCCTGAACCAGCGCCGCAGCATCGGCCGCGAAAAAGCCATGCTCTGCGGACGAGCTCGCTGCCGATTGCTGGCACGGATCATCGCGCCGCTCGTAACCCGATGCGGCAGTCGTTTGTGAAAGGTGCGCGGCCGTGCGTAGCGCCACGTGACGAAACCATCGCGGTCGCGAACGCGCCAGCAACTTGCTGCTGCGCAGTCAGCGACATCCCGAAGAGTTCGTCGATAGTAACATCCGCGTCACGCTCGCTTGCGCACGTCCGGAAGACGCGCAACGACGACGCCAACGCGGCGACAGGCCGCCACGGATCGCCGTTGCGTATGCCAGTAATCCGCTGTTTCGGCTGGCCGTTCTCGCCGGTGGACCCCGAACCGCCCACGACGTGGCGCTCGGCGGGCTCGATGCGGCAGCGCGATTCGAATCGCGCGGCCTGCGGCACTCCGCTTGCCGCCAGCGCCGGTTTCCGATATGGCCCTGCTTTCCGAATCCGGCCGCCGGTTCTGACAGAACGCCGCGCACCTGCGCGGGTCTCGCGACGTGCTCGCCCGGCTTCCCTCGATAGCCGGCACCGCGATCGCCGCGCGCGCAGCCGGGCAATCCGCGGCCCCGGATGTTCCTGCGTCTGCCGCAAGCGCGTGCGCTGATCAACTCGGCTTTTTCAGCTCCAACAACGGCGGCGTCGACGCGTTCGGTCGCCAACGTCGACACCGGTCCGGTACCGCGGCGTCTCGGCATCAACATCGGCAAGAACTCGACACGTCGAACGCGCGCGCCGCCGACGACTACCTCGCGCTGCCTGCGCGCCGCTTACGCGCGCGCCTCGCGCGTGATGTCACGGTCAACGTTTCGTCGCCGAACACGAAAGGCCTGCGCGACCTGCAGTCGGAGGAGCGTGCTCTCGCGCTGCCTCCCGTCGCGCTTCAGGCGGAGCAGCAGCGCGCTCTGGCCGACAAGCACGCGACAGTACGCGCCGCTCGCCGTCAAGATCGCGCCTGACCTCGCGCCGACGTCGGCAATCGGCGGCATCGCGCGCGTCCTCGTCCGCCAGAAGGTCGATGCGGCTCATCGCGAACAACGACGCTCGCGCGCGACGCGGTCAAAGGGCGCAGCCATGCCGACGAAGCCGGCGGACTGTCGGGCCGGCGCTGCGCGAGCAGGCAACCGCGGTGGTGGCGCTGCATCGCCGAGGCGCTTGACGGCGCGCTTCCCGTCATCGGCGTCGGCGGGATCATAGGCGGCACCGACGCGAGGAGAAGATCGACGCGGGCGCAACGCTCGTGCAGCTTTACACGGATTGATCTATCGCGGGCCTTCGCTCGTCGCCGAATGCGTTCGCGCCCTCGCGGCAACGTGACGGCACCGGCGAACGCGCCGCAAGCGCGCATCCTTGCCGACGTAGCGCGGAAGATGGGCTGAGCGTGCCCGCCAGTCCACGCTCCGAGGAGCGCTGCAGCACCTTTGCCGTAAACGCGCTGATACGCGCCGTTCGATCATTGGCCCGCGTTGCCGGCGCTGGCGACCGCGCGCGCCGACACGAGCATTCGCGCGTCACCCGCGACGGTCACGCCATCCGTCTGATCCCCGTCGCCGTCAATGCGACGACGCGCCGCCGCCGCGCGCGACGCGGCTTGTCGATGACTTTCCGGCGACCGTCCACGCCGTCGTCAGCGTGTTGCCGGCGCGCACCGGCGCGAGGAAGCGCGCGCGGTGCTCGAGATAGGCGACCGCCGTGCCGTGAGGCCACATGCCGACGGCCGCGCACCCATGATCATGACGTCAGCATGCCGTGGAGGATCGGTGTTCCGAACCGCGTCGTCTTCGCGAACTCGGCGTCTGGCGTGATGCGGCCGAAAGTCGCCGATCAGCCCGGCACCCATGACGATAAAGCCCTCGTGGACGGTGACCGCGTCAGAAGCGATCGCCGACGCGCACGTCGTCGAACCACGCGCCGCTGCCCTGCAGCGCGTTCATGCGCGCGCGGCTCGGCGCGCGCCCGCCCATGAGTCTGGACAGGCACAGCTCGGTGAACGCGATGCCCGGCAGATCAGCAGCACGAGCACGTTGACGATCGGCACGAGCGACAGCGGCGAAACACGAGCTCGAGCAGCAGCAAGCGCGTCTTCCGTTCGCGTGATCGATCGTCGCCAGCTCGTCGGCGCTCGGCATTGGCTCGCGCCTGGGCTGGTCAGCGGAACATCCGGGCTGCGACAGCCACGCGTTCAGCGCCAGCGACGCGGCGACATAGAGCGGCGGCAGCACGAGCAGCGGCAGCGTGAAGCAGCCATTAAGCGGCAATGAACGCCAGCAGCGCCGAGAAAGAGCGCATTGCGCGTGCTGCCGGCGAGCGTGCCGCCGGGCGATGCGCGGCAAGTCCGGGAAAATGGCGCGCGGCAAACGTCTTCGTCAGATCACGGGTATCGTCAGCACGGCGATCGCCGCGAGCGCGGTCGCGAGAGAGCGCCGCGAACATCAGCAGCGCAATCGCGGCGTCGGCGGCGATCCGCTGCCAGGCGCGTCGCACCGTCGGCCGGCGTCGATCGACCAACCGCGCGAGCGCACGTTCGCCACCGGATTCACGGCGAACACGGCGATCGCGACCACAGGATGGCAGCAAACCAGCAGCGGCAGCGCAGACCGATGACACGCGCCGTGAACAGGATCGGCAGCGCACGCTGAGCTGTCAGCGACCGCCCGGAGACGCGTCGTTCAAACCGACGCGGTCTCGAGCTCGAAACCGGTCGGTGGAGCTCGCCTGAGTCACGCGCTGAACGCGCGATCGATCAGCGGCTCGGCCTTCGACCATCTGCGCGCGCGATTGGCGCGGAATTGCGCGGCGAGATCCCCGCGTCATCGACACGGCGCGCTGGCCCCGCCGGAATCCGTAACAGGTAACCGCCGCGCAGCGGGCTGATCCATGCAAGCTTCGCGAACGACAGCTGGCCGTCGCCGTCCTCGAACTGACCTACGCCGCGATCCATGCCGCGGGCAATCTCGAGATATTGTCGTCGAGACCGCCGGCCTGAAAGTGAAGTCGAATACCGCGGCCTCGCGCGCGCCATCGCAGCCTCGGCAGCCTGGCTCAGCGGCGCCTTCGCGCCGTCCCTGACGCTTTCGAAATTCGGCCTCGGCGCGCCACGCGCCACACCGCCGCTGTCGGCGACACCACCGACGCGAGCCCCGGCTTGACGGCGGCTGCGTGCGCCCGACGAGGTTCGACATGAAGCCCCGCGCTCGCCCGGCGCCCATTGCGCACCGGCACGCCCGTGGCGATGCGCTTCGTTGCAGCGACGCGCAGCAGCGCGACCAGGTGCTTGCGGTCCTCCTCCGGCGTTTTCTTTCGGCTGCATCGCCCAGACGAGGCCCCGAGCGTCGCGACGCTCGAGCCCCACGTGTCGCTCCTCGCCTTCCAGATGCCTTCGAGCTGCGCGATGCCAATTGTGACGCAGGAAATCGGCGAGGAAGCGCGGTATCGGATAGCCTCTACGCGCCGCTCGATCTCCGACTTGGCGACGACGTGCCGTGGTCGTGTCCCTTCCTGACTGCCCTCGCCGTTGATCGCCTCGGCCGCTGTCGTTGCGGAATTCGCTTCGGCCGCGTCTGCCTCCGACAAGAGGGAACGTTCCCAGCCGCCGCGCAGCTCATCTGAAGATCCCGGAGGTTGTCGCCGAAACCGTCGATGACCCGCAGGATCGTGATCCGATCGGAGCTGTCCGGTACAGGGATCGCCCCGATCTACCGCCGGCGACCAGCCGAGGCCGGCTACCGCCGCGCGAGCGTTGACGAGCAGGCAAAGCGACGGATGCTGAAGCCTTCGCAAACGCCGTCAGCATGGCAACCTGGCACGGAATCTGCGCCGCGCGAGCAGCGCCTTGATGCCGTCCTGGGCAGGTCGCGCGTCCGAAGATGAAGTCGAACAGCAACGCGACCATCTGATCGTCGCCTGAGCTGGTCATGCGCGCTGGCCGAGCGGCGATTGCTTTCGCGGTCGCAGTTAATGTTGTGCATGCCCTCCGGGACCCGGAGAACGCGACCTGCATCCCTTCGACGTCAGTCGGTCTGGCCCCGTTGCAGACGCGTCAGGCCTTCGCGCAAACCCGGCGTCGCGATCGATTATGGCACGTAGCCTGACGGTGTCGGCGGCAGCGACGGATAGACGCGCGTCGGTGGCGGCGGATGCCGACAGCGGAAAGCTGCCGTGCGAGGCCATCTGGCGCTGAACATCGACATCACGTCGACTCTGCCGCGGGCTGCCGCCTGGCGCGGCGGCGCAAGGTCGGGCTTGCTGTCGCGGCGCCTTCTTGCCTGGAAGCTGCCGTTGCCGCGCGCGTCGGCGGGGCAAGGTCAAGTTCGCGGGCAGATTCGCGATGATCATGGCGCTGATGTCGGCGTAGACAACGCCGCCACTTCGCCGAGCGGCGCCTGGTTCAGCTCTTCAGGATCTGGAATTTCGCGCGGCCTGTCCGCAGCGGCGGTGACGATCGTCGTGGCCCGAGCGGATTCTCCTGACTGCTTCGAGGTGCGGTGGCTTGCCGAGCAGATGGCCGACGCCGCGATTGAGGGTGATCGAGCCTATCGTGACAGAGGCTCCCGACGACGCGGACGATAAGCCGCCGTGATGAGCACCGATTCGTCGACGGTGTTGAGGTCGATCAGCGCCGAGCTCGTCGCGTCGACCTTCGAGAAGTCGGCCTTCCCGTCGAAGCGCCCGGATACGCGCTCCTCGATATGCGCGCAAAGCCGCTTTCGAACTCCACATCACCGTCGCGCGATCGCGACAGCACCCTGGCGCGAAGCTTTCCAGAACAACTGCTGCTCGGCGCGCGCGCCGACCTGCCTCGCGCGCTCCATCAGCATGTCGCAGACGCGATCGAGCAGCGCCGCCGTGAACGAATGTTGCCGGTGGACGGTGATGTCGCGGCAGTCGGCGAGGATTTTCGCCAGCTCCCGAGGATGGGCGGCGGACCGGCGCAAAGCGGTCGTTACGTTCTGGGCACAGGGTCAGCTACGCATCGACGCCCGCAGTGTGCTTCCAGCGACTTCAATGATTTGCGGCTTTTTGGCGAACTGACTCAGCACGGGGCCGATTGTATGCCACCGCAACCCGCTCACCCGTCTCTGTGTCACGTCGTCCATGCTTTTTCGACACGTCGATCCGATACTGGGACCGCGTCTTCAGCTCCTGCGCGAACAGCGAAACGCGCAGCTCCTCGACCAGCTCAGCGAAATGCCGCAGTGCCGAGGGATCCGCCTGTTGCGCGTCTCGGCGGCCAGCCGCTCGCGGTAGCGTCAATAACCGCTTGACTGGCTCCGTGCCGGTGCCAAACGGATTCCGCGCACTGCGTTGGATGCGCCGCACCATCGCCTGTGGTACCCGCGGCATCGGGTCAAGCGATGCCTCATGGCGTGGCCGAGAGCCTGGATATCGATGCTGTCGTACAGGCGCGGATCTCGGCCGCCAGCATCCGTTGCGCGGCCGGCATCGCTGCCAGCTGCTGTGTCATCGCCTGGTAGTCGGCGGCGATCTCCGCCAGCACGCAGCACCCCGCTGTCGATAACGGCGGAAGCCGCGTGCGCGCCCGCCCCACCTGCTGACGAACGCGTAGCGGTCGCGCTGGCAGCGGATCGTCGCCGGATTTTAAACGCGCGATCACGCTGCCTCCGCAGGTCGTCCTGGCAGCCTGCCGATCGGTACGGCGCCGCGCAGCTGCAACCCGATCGTCGTCCACGCCGGTGCGCGGTACAACGGACGCAGTGGCGCATCGCTCCACCTGAGCGCGATCAGCCGGGCGACAACGCTGGCGCAGCCGCACCGGCTGCGGCACGCGTAGGTCGAGCAGCGTCAGCGCAACGCCGGCGTCTGTCTCGTCGACGAGCGCCAGCCCGTCACGCGGCTGGCGCTGCCGCGCATCGTCGCGTCTGCGGCAGCTCGCCGATGTCCAGTGCCGCAGCCCCTGCGCTCGAATGCCGGTCCTGCGGCCGCGAACGATAGTTGCGCCGCTTCGCGCGCAATCGCTGCTGCAGCGTGGGCAGGTCGCGGTCCATCGCGAGCTTCGTCGCCCGCAGCATCGACGACGTGGACGCTGACGCGCGGCAACTCGACTCAGCGAGTCAGCATGGCGGCGCGTCACCGGAGCCGCACGAACAGTAGTCGCGCAAAGCGTCCGTCAGGGCCGCACGCTTCCGCGCGGCGCCTGAAACGCCGTGACGGTCTCGGAATCGGGATCGGGGCCGACAGTTCGCCAGCCTTGGGAGCCGCCTGATCGTGGTGCGACTCACGGATCATCCCCGGCAACGACAGCCACGACGCGGCGCCGCGGCGTCGACCTGGTTCCGCAGCGCCAGAGCGCGCGCACGGTCAGCGGCAGGCCAAGTCGCGCGGCTGCCCGGGCGCGAACCGGTACGCGAGCGGGCAGCTCGCCGGCCGCGATCGTGCAGCACTCTCCGGGAAACAGCGCCTCGGTGATCAGATCGGCCGCCGCGTGCCGCATCAGCAGCGTCGCGCGTGAGCCGCGAGACAGCCGGCGCGGATCCTGCCGCTCGGCGACGCGTCGACGCCAGCGCTCGAACGACGCCAGCGAACAGATATCCGCCGGGCACGCGCTCGGCGTAGAACGCAGCGATCGCCGACGTCGTCGACGCAGCACGTCCTGCGCGTCGCGCCTTTGTGCTCGAGCCCGGCGCATCTCCGCGACGAGCGCGCGGTTGTGCCGCGGAACGGCGCCGTCGCGTCAGCCGGTCGCCGGGACCAGCGCCTCGCGGATGAACACGTCGCGCGCTGCCCGGCGGATCGATGCGGCCGAACGACGACGCTGCGGCGCGACCACGGCGTGAGCCCGTAGAGCTGTGACGCGCGCCGCTGCGCGACGACCTCGCCGCGCGTCGGCGTCCCAGTGCGGCTCGAAGTGATCGCGCGTCACGCGGTCGCCGGCGACCTTTTCGATCCACTCCGGCTCGACTGCGGCCGGCGCAGCGCGCGTAGAGGCGCGTCGGTTTCGGTCAGCTCCGCGGCGAGCACCCATTTCGGCGCCTTCTTTCGCGAGGCCCGAGCCCGGATGCAGGTGGAAGCGGATGCCGCGCGCGCCCATGGTACGCCGTCCGCCGTCCTCGCTTCTCGTGCCGATGTTGCCGAGCAGTCCGGCCAGCAGCGCCTTGTGGATCGTCGCGTAGCGCGGCGCGTCGATCGTCGCCGGCAGGCGTCGGCGTCCAGCGGCCAGCCCGCTTCGGCGAGCTCGGCCGCGCAAGCTGCGCGTGCACGTCGCGCCATTCGCGCAGCCGCAGGATACGAAACGAACTGCGCGCGGCAGCGCATCGACGAGCCTGCCGGTGCGAGCAGCTTCTCGCGCGAGCGCGTCGGCGAAAGAACTCCCACAGCGCGACCAGCGACAGGAAATCGGAGCGCTCGTCGCGAAACTGCAGGTGCGCCTGGTCGGCCGCCTGCGCGCGCTCGAGCGGCCGCTCGCGCGGATCGGGCACCGACGAGCGCGCTCGCGATGACCAGCGCCTCGGCGAGGCAGCCGCGCTCGCGCGCCGGCGAGCACGATGCGGCCGATGCGCGGATCGAGCGGCAGCCGCGCGAGCTCGCGGCCGCGCGGCGTGAGCTCGCGTCGCCGATCGACCGCGTCGAGCTCCTGCAGCAGCTGGTAGCCGTCGGCGATCGCGCGCGGCGCCGGCGGCTCGACGAACGGAAACGCGTCGACCGCGCCGAGGTCGAGCGCCGCCATCCGCAGGATCACCGCGCGCGAGCGACGCGCGCAGGATCTCGGGATCGGTGTAGCGCGGCCGCGCCGCGAAGTCGTCCTCGCGCGTAGAGGCGCACGCAGATGCCGTCGGCGACGCGGCCGCAGCGGCCGGCGCGCTGGTTCGCCGCCGCCTGCGAGATCTTCTCGATCTGCAGCAGCGTCGTCTTGTTGCGCAGCGCTGTAGCGCTTGACGCGCGCGAGCCCGGTGTCGATCACGTAGCGGATGCCGGGCACCGTCAGCGACGTCTCGGCGACGTTGGTCGCGAGCACGATGCGCCGGCCGCGCGACGGCGCGAACACGCGCTGCTGCTCGGCGACGGACAGCCGCGCGTACAGCGGCAGGATCTCGACCGTCGCGCGCGTACGGCCGGCGCGCGCAGCTCGCGCGCGCAGCAGATCGCCGCCGTCTCGCGGATCTCGCGCTCGCCCGGCAGGAACACGAGGATGTCGCCCGGACCTTCGCGCCACAGGTCCTCGGCCGCGGCGACGATCGCCTCCTCGAGCTCCTCCTCGTCGTCGGCCTCGTCGTCGCCGCGTCGCCGAGCGGCGCGGTAGCGGACGCTCGACCGGATACATGCGGCCCCGACACCTCGATCACCGGCGCCGGGCGCGTCGCGGTCGCCGAAGTGCCGCGCGAAGCGCTCGGCGTCGAGCGTCGCCGACGTGATGATCGAGCTTGAGGTCCGGCGCGCCGCGCGCAGCAGGCTGCTTGAGGTAGCCGAGCAGGAAGTCGATGTTGAGGCTGCGCTCGTGCGCCTCGTCGACGATGATCGTGTCGTAGGCGGCGAGCGCGCGGTCGCGCCTGCGTCTCGGCGAGCAGGATGCCGTCGGTCATCAGCTTGACGTACGCGTCGGGCCGCGTCTGGTCGGTGAAGCGCACCTTGTAGCCGACGGCGCTCGCCGAGCGGCGTGCCCAGCTCCTGCGCGATGCGCGCGGCGACGGCGCGCGCGGCGATGCGCCGCGGCTGCGTGTGGCCGATGAGCCCGCGCTCGCCGCGGCCGCGCGTCGAGGCAGATCTTCGGCAGCTGCGTCGTCTTGCCGGAGCCGGTCTCGCCGCAGACGATCACGACCGGGATGCGCGCGGATCGCCTGCGCGATATCCGTCGGCGCGCTGCGCGACCGGCAGCTCCGGCGGCATAGCTGATCGCCGGCTTTGCTGGCGACCCGCGCGGCGCGGCAAGTCGACGCTGGTCGACGTCGGCTTCGATCCGCTCGCCATGCGGTGGCGTCGGCGCGCTGCCCGCGCGCGCGGTCGATTCCTGCGCCCGCAGGCGCTTCGCGTCGACGAAAGCGCGTCGCGTATCCGCGTCAGCAGGCGGTCGGCGGGCGACATGGCGGTGTGGATCGAGACGCGCGGTCGCGCGGCATCGCGGCGGCAACGGTGACGCGCGTGCGTTCCAGGAAGTCGCCGCCGGCGGGTCGCGCCGCAGATAACGCGTGAACCACGCGGCCACGCCGATCGTGACGAGCGCGTCGAGTGCGAACGGCAGCCACGCACCCGACTGCGCCGCCTTCACGGCCCCGGTCATCAGCACGACGGTCGCGGCGAACGCCGGCACGAGCCGCGGATCGTAGCGGAGCAACAGCAGCAGCACCGACGCTGCCGCGGCGCCCGCGATCAGGCCTGACGCGAAGTGCTGCGGCGGGATCGCTGCGACCCTGCACCAGCGACGCCGCGCATTCGAGCGCAACGACGACGACGATCGCGAGCCACAGCCGATGCGAGAAGCCGCGCGTCAACCGCGCTACGACGTAGACGACGAAAAGCTCGAGGCTCGCGAAGCCGATGAATCCCAGGCCGGAGAGCAGGCCTCCGGCGAGCGGCCATGCCAGCGAGTCCCACGCGGCCGACGGCCAGCGCGGCGCGTCCGGTGTTGCGAGTGCTCCGAGCGCGACCTGCAGGCCGACGACGAACGCGCCGGCCGCAACGGCCGCGACGACGGCAGCCCAGCGACCGATGCGAACGAGCGGCGGATTCATTCGGGCGCCGAATGCGCCGACGCCGGCGCACAAGGCCGGCGAGCAACGCGCCGAGGAGCGCGGCCGCGAGGCCGCCGAGGATCCGCGTCGTCAGCTGCGCGGCCATCGGCTCGGTCGTCTTCAGCTGCATCGCGATCGACGGCCAGCTGTTCACGGACGACAGCAACGGCGATCGCGAGCGTCGCGCCGAACACGATTCGCAACAACCGCGCGTCGACGCGATGCCTGATCCAGCCGAGGATGCCGACGATCAGCGCAGCGAGCCCGGCGGCGAAAAGACGACGACCGCCGCGAGGCCGACGACCTGCAGCTGCGTGTCGCGCACTTCTTCGGCGCGCGTCCACGTTTCGGGCACGAAGACGAAGCGGCCGGCGCCGGACCACCTGATCGCCGCTGATTGCGACGATGCGAGCGCGCCTGGCCGCCGGCGCCGACGGCGATGCGCGGGTCGCCGAACACGAACGACCAGATCGGCGCGCGCCGGACCGCTGCTCGCTCGTCGGCAGCGACGACCTTCAGCGGCTTCGCATCGACGTCGAAGCGCGCCTTCAGCGCACGCTCGGCGAGCGACTGCGCGGCGTCGCGCGCCAGATGCGCGCCTGCGGCCGACTCCGGCAGCGTATGCGCCATCGTGCGCACGGCGCCGTCGTCGGTGACGGCGACGCGCCACTCCTCCGCGCGCGCCGACGACGTCGCCGCCGAACATCGCATAGCGCACCTCCCAGAACGGCGGCGCGAGCATCGTGCCGACGAGACTTCGGTCATACGTCCGGTCCCGCCTCGCGCCAGACGAACTTGTGCGACGTCCACTGTTCCGGGCATCTTCGCTCGGCGAGCTTGACGGTGGCGACCCGCTGCCATTGCGGTCCCAGCGTCGCGCCCTGCGCGGCGACGGCGGCGTCGGCAATGGCGATGGCCTTGTCGCGCGCAAGATGCAGCGGCTGCACATCGGCGCCGAACGGCGCCCACGCGACCACGCGGCGACACCGGCCAATCCGAGCGCCGGCAACGCGCGCTGGAATGCTGCGGAAAGGCGGCCCGCGGCGAGCGCTCTACCGCCGGCGCGTCGGCCCTCTGCGCACCGGGGCGCCACGCGCCGTTGCGCAATGCCGGCGACAATTCGCGCCATGCGCCGGCCTGCCGGCGGCGCCATCCGATGATCACCAGCGGCACGGCCGCGGCGACGATCACCAGCACCTGCTGCAGCTGCGCGCCGGGCGCATCGACGAGGAACAGCGGAATCGAGAACAGCGTCAGATCGAACGTCGCGTGCAGCAGGATCGTCGGCACCAGGCCGAAGCGCAGGAAGATCGAGCGCCCAGACGATCGACGGCAGCACGAGCTCGACGGGTCGCGAGTACGCGGGAAAGCCGGGATAGTTCGCGTGCGCCCGCCGAACACCAGCGCCTGCACGACGATCGCGACGGCGATGCCGAGCGTCCGCGCCGTAAGCGCGCGCCGATCAGCGCGCCGAGGGACAGCGGTATCGCGCGAAACACGCACTCCTCCATGAATCCCGCCTGCAGCGATATCGCGATCGGCGTCAGCGCCGGTACTGCGCGAGCCGAGGATGTTCGGATCGGTCAGCACCTCCGACGGCTGCCACCAGCCGAGCCAGCGGTTCGTCGCGTAGTAGAACGCTGCGACGAGTGCCAAGCTCGATCGGCACGAACAGATAGCCGCCGAGCGTGCGACCGGCGATTTGCGGCGTCGGGGCGGCGTCGCGCGACCAGACGCGCCACAGCTGCGGATGGTGCGGAAACGCGCGCGCGCGTCAGGCTCTCGGCCGCCATGAACACCAGCGCGTACGCGAGCCCGCCGGCGACCGCGATCAATAGCGCGACGCCGCCCTGCTTCGCGACCAGAATGTCGTCGCCGGTTTCGGTCGTGCCGGCGCCGAACCACGCCGGCGCCCGACGCGGCCAGCGAGTTGCCGCAAGCAGCGTCCCCGACGACGAGCCCCGCGCCGATCGGCGGGCGCCAGACGAGCCAGTGCGCGCGCGCGAGCCACAGCACGGCGAGGATGCAGCCGCCGATGCCGTAGAGCACGCCCGCCGACGACGCTCGCGAGATTCGCGATCAGGTTGTTGGCGCTGCGCAGCTCGTCGTAGCGCCGGTCGAACGACTCGGGAATGTGGACGAACGGCGCGATGCCGGTCAGCTCGTCGCCCGACACGCCGAGCGTGAGCCGGATGCGCGCGTCACCGAGCGGCTCGGGGCGCTCGTAGACGAACGCTGTGATCGACGCGGCCGGTGATCTGCGCATGCTGCGACTGCTCGAGCAGCTTGTACGGCGCGACATCGACGTCGAACGCGGTCGCGCGCCTGCGTCTTCGGCGAGCTGCGCGGGCGCTGCCGCGCGGTCGAGCGCCTTCGCGCGCACCATCGTGCACGTAGCTCTCGGCGACGCGGCGCGCGAAGCCGGCCACCGCGCCATCGGGCTTCAGCCGCAGAATCGTCTCTTCGTCGATCGCTCCCAGCGTGAAGAGGCGCACTTCCCACCAGTACGGGCTGTACCGGTCGCTCTGCGATCGAGCGCCGCGAACGCCGGCTTGCCGCCGCCTTCGAGCTCGACGTAGTTCTGCGTCGTCGCATCGTGGGAGAAGCGCGCGACGACGCGCGCCTTCGGGCGCCAGGTGCAATCGCGTCGCGAGCGTGCGAGCCGCGCGCGATCGCCTCGTCGCGCGAGATCTTGATGTCGAGGTTGACGATCGGGATCGCGAGCGGGAAGAGGCGCCACGGCGACGACGAGCGCCGCGAGCGACGCGATCAGCGTACGCCGATCCAGAACGCACGCGTGCGGGTGATTCCGGTCATGGCGGATGTCGGCTCGGCGTCATCGCATTCGCGGCCGGCGCCACACCCATCGACGCCGCGCGCGCGACGAGACCGGCGAGCGCGGCGTCGTCGACACCAGCCGGTCACGCAGGACGCTCCGCGAGTGCTCCGCCGAGAAGCGGCGGCGGCACCGCCGTACGACAGCGGGCTGCCCGAGAAAGCGCAACGGGCATGCACGCCTCGGCACCGACCCCGCCTGCGGATGCGGAAGGTCGATCTTCATGCCGCGCGCGATCGACGTGTGGATCGTCGAACACCTGGTCGATCCCGTTGATCGGACCGCAAGGGATCCCCGCGCTCTCGAGCCGCGCGAGCCACACGCGATTGCGTTCGCGTCCGCATCACCGCGTCGATCAGCGGCACCGAGCGTCTCGCGCTGGCGCACGCGTGTCGGCGTTCGTGGCGAAGCGCGGATCGGCCGCCCACTCCGGCACGCCGGCGACGTCGCAGAACTTCGCGGAACTGGCCGTCGTTGCCGACGGCGACGGATCAGGTGCCCGTCGGCGCACGCGAACACCTGATAGGGAACGATGTTCTGGTGCGCGTTGCCCGCGCGCCGCGGCGGCATGCCGCTGACGAGGTAGTTCATGTTCATCACCGCCATCATCGCGCACCGACGAATCGAACAGGCACGCGTCGATCATGCTGGCCCTGCGCCGGTACGGTCGCAGTGCGCGAGCGCGGCCAGCGATCGCGACCGACGTGTACATTCCCGTCATCAGGTCGGTGATCGCGACGCCCGCCTTCTGCGGGCCGCCGCCCGGCAGATCGTCGCGCTCGCCGGTCACGCTCATGAAGCCGCACATGCCCTGGATGATGAAGTCGTATCCGGCGCGATCCGCGTACGGCCCGTCCTGCCCGAAGCCCGTGATCGACGCGTACACGAGGCGCGGATTGACCGTCGACAGCGTGCGCGTAGTCGAGCCCGTATCGCGCGAGGCCGCCCACCTTGAAGTTCTCGACGAACGCATCGGACGCGCGCGCGAGCGCCAGCGTACGAGATCGCGGCCTTCGGGCTTCGTGAAGTCGATGGCGACCGACTGCTTGCCGCGATTGCACGCGAGGTAGTACGCGGCTTCCGCCGTGTCGTTGCCCGCGCGCGTCCTGCGAGGAACGGCGGGCCCCACGCGCGCGTGTCGTCGCCGCTGCCCGGGCTTCTCGACCTTGATCACCGTCGCGCCGAGGTCGGCGAGGAGCTGCGTGCACCAGGGTCCGGCGAGCACGCGCGACAGGTCGAGGATCGTCAGGTGGGCGAGCGGTCCGGCCATGCGATTGGCGCTCCGGGGCGGCAGCGTGCGAGGCTTCGCTGTTCCAGGCGCCCTCGCACCACCGTCGGTACGACGCGCTGTTCGCGAGCGCACGCGTGCGCTCGCGCGAAGCGTGGCGGGCTCAGGCCTTGAGCGCCGCCAGCACTTCGTCGAGCATCTTCTTCGCGTCGCCGAACAGCATCCGGTTGTTGTCCTTGTAGAAGAGCGGATTGTCGACGCCCGCGTAACCGGACGCCATGCTGCGCTTCATCACGATCGAGTTCTTCGCCTTCCAGACTTCGAGCACCGGCATGCCGGCGATCGGGCTCGTCGGATCCTCCTGCGCCGCCGGGTTCACGATGTCGTTGGCGCCGATCACCATCGCGACGTCGGTGTCCGGAAAGTCCTCGTTCAGCTCGTCCATCTCGAACACGATGTCGTACGGCACCTTCGCCTCGGCCAGCAGCACGTTCATGTGACCCGGCATCCGGCCGGCGACCGGATGGATGCCGAAGCGCACGTTGACGCCGCGCTCGCGCAGCGCCTTCGTGATCTCGTACACCGTGTGCTGCGCCTGCGCGACCGCCATGCCGTAGCCCGGCACGATGATGACGCTCTTCGCTTCGCGCAGCAGCTCGGCGGTCTCGGTGCGCGAGTGATCGGAGTGCACTTCGCCGGCCGGCTACGGCGCCGCCGCTGCCGCCGCCGGCGCGCCGCTGTCGGTGCCGAAGCCGCCGGCGATCACCGCTGAGGAAGCTTGCGGTTCATCGCCGTGCACATGATGTACGACAGGATCGCGCCGCTCGAGCCGACCGAGCGCGCCGGTGACGATCAGCAGGTCGTTCGACGAGCATGAAGCCGGTCGCCGCCGCCGCCCAGCCGGAGTAGCTGTTCAGCATCGACACGACGACCGGCATGTCGGCGCCGCCGATCGCCATCACCATGTGGACGCCGAAGAGCAGCGCGACGATCGTCATCGACGATCATCGGCATCATCGCGCCGGCACGCTCGTGCGCATTGACGAACGCGTACGCCGAAGTAGAGCACGACGAGCAGGCCCGCGAGGTTGAGCCAGGTGCCGGCCCGGCAGCAGCACGCGGCTTGCCGCTGATCTCGCGCGGACAGCTTGCCGAAGGCGATCACCGAGCCCGAGAACGTGATCGGCGCCGATCAGCACGCCGAGGTACATCTCGATCTCGTGGATCGTGTTCTCGGCCGGCGTGAGGCTCGCCGACACCGCGGGATCGATGAAGTTGGCGTAGCCGACCAGCATCGCCGCGAGGCCGACCAGGCTGTGCATCAGCGCGACGAGCTCGGGCATCTGCGTCATCTGCACGATGCGCGCGACGCGTAGAGGCCGATCGCCGCGCCGACGACCATCGCGCGCGATGATGTACGGCAGGCCGGCGGACGTCACCTGCGTGCCGAACACCGTGGCGAGCACGGCGATCGCCATGCCGATCATGCCGTAGAGGTTGCCGCGCCGCGACGTCTCCTGGTTGGACGAGTCCGCCGAGGCACAGGATGAAGAGGATCGTGGCGCCGAGGTAGGCGACCGTCGAGAGGCTGGAGGTCATGTCTCGAGCCTCCCTATTTGCGGAACATCTGCCAGCATGCGCTGGGTGACGGCGAAGCCGCCGAACATGTTGATCGTCGCGAGCGCGATCGCAGCGCACCGACAGCCAGCGTATCCACTCGCTCGGGCGCGACAGATCCGTCGGAGATCTTCGTCGAGGTCCGGCGCGATCTGCACCAGCGCGCCGATCGCGATGATGCTCTGAAACCGCGTTGGTGACGCTCATCAGCGGCGTGTGCAGCGCGGGCTTCACGTTCCACACGACCATGTAGCCGACGAAGCACGCCAGCACGAACACCGTGAAGTGCCCGAGGAACGACGGCGGCGCGTAGCGGCCGATCAGCAGGAAGAGCAGCGCGCCGACGCCGAACAGCACGGCGGTCTTCGTACCGGACATCGGTCCGCTGGCCTCGCCGTGGCCCTTCGGCTTGGGCGGCATCGCGACGGCGGGCTTCGCGGCCGCAGCGCGGCGGCGCCGCGGACAGCTTCGGCGGCGGTGGCGGCCACGTCACCTCGCCCTTGTTGATCACCGTAGTGCCGCGCAGCACCTCGTCCTGCATGTCGATGTCGATGCGCATCGCCGTCGATGCTCTTGGTCTTGACGAGGTCCTCGGTCAGGCGCAGCAGGTTGGTCGCGTACAGCGTGGACGCCTGCTTCGGCAAGCCGGCGACGGCAGGTCCTTGTAGCCGATGATCGTGACGCCGTGGCGCACGACCGACTTCGCCCGGGACCGTCAGCTCGCAGTTGCCGCCCTGCTCGGCCGCCATGTCGACGATGACGCTGCCCTGCTTCATCGACTTCACCATGTCCTCGGTGATGAGCTTCGGCGCCGGCTTGCCGGGAATGAGCGCGGTCGTGATGATGATGTCGACGTCCTTCGCCTGCTTCGCGAACACTTCGCGTCTGCGCCTTCTGGAAGCCCTCGCTCATCACCTTGGCGTAGCCGCCGACGCCGCTGCCTTCCTCCACGTAGTCGACCGGCACGTACTCGCCGCCGAGCGACTTGATCTGGTCGGCGACCTCGGGCCGCGTGTCGTTGGCGCGCACGATCGCGCCCAGGCCCGACGCCGTGCCGATCGCCGCGAGACCCGCGACGCCCGCGCCGATGACGAACACCTTCGCCGGCGGCACCTTGCCCGCGGCCGTGATCGAGCCCGGTGAAGAAGCGGCCGAACGCGTGCGCCGCCTCGATGACGGCGCGATAGCCGCCGATGTTGGCCATCGACGACAGCGCGTCGAGCTTCTGCGCGCGCGAGATGCGCGGCACGCTGTCCATCGCGAGCACCGTCGCCTTCTGCGCGGCGAGCGCCTGCAGCAGCTCCGGGTTCTGCGCCGGCCAGATGAAGCTCACCAGCGTGCCGCCTTCGCGCAGCAGCGCCGAGCTTCGTCGCGTGCGTCGGTGCGCGCACCTTGAACACGATGTCGGACGTCGCCCACAGTTGCGGCGCGATCGGCGACGATCTCCGCGCCCGCGGCGCGGTACGCGTCGTCGCTGATCTGCGCGGCGTCGCCCGCGCCCGCCTCGACGGCGACGCGGAAGCCCATCTTGATCAGCTTCTCGACGACCTCGGGCACCGTGGCGACGCGCTTCTCGCCCGGAAAGACTTCGCGCGGCACTCCGATCGACAGTGACATTCGGAGCTCCCCTCAGACTTCAGTGCGCGTGCGACGGCTCGCGTCGGCGCCGTGATGCGGCCGCGCGACCCTGTGCTGAATGCGGCGATCATAGCAGCGCGCGGCGATCGCCTTGCCGGCCTCGACCGTCGTCGCGCGCCCGCCGATGTCGGCCGGTGCGCGGCGCGTTCGGATCGGCGAGCACGCGCTCGATCGCCGCGACGATCGGCGCGCCGCGTCCCGGTAGCCGAGAAGTCGAGCATCAGCGCGCCCGACCAGATCTGGCCGATCGGATTGGCGATGCCCTTGCCGGCGATGTCCGGCGCCGAGCCGTGCACCGGCTCGAACAGCGACGGAAACGTCGCGCTCGGGATTGATGTTGGCCGACGGCGCGATGCCGATCGTGCCGCACACGGCGGGCCCGAGGTCGGACAGGATGTCGCCGAACAGGTTCGAGCCGACGACGACGTCGAAGCATCTGCGGACGCTGCACGAAGTGCGCGCGTCAGGATGTCGATGTGGATACTGGTCGACGCGGATGTCCGGATACTGCGCCGCCATCGCGCTGGAAGCGCTCGTCCCAGTACGGCATCGTGATCGAGATGCCGTTCGACTTCGTCGCCGACGTCACGTGCTTCGCGCGGCCGCTGTCGCGCGAGCTCGAAGGCGAACTTCATGATGCGGTCGACGCCCTTGCGCGAGAACACCGACTCCTGGAACACGATCTCGCGCGTCGGTGCCCTCGAACATCCGGCCGCCGACCGACGAGTACTCGCCCTCGGTGTTCTCGCGCACGACGACGAAGTCGATGTCGCCGGGCTTGCGATTGGCGAGCGGCGTCGCGATGCCCGGCATCAGCCGGCACGGCCGCAGGTTCACGTACTGGTCGAAGCGGCGCCGGAACTGGATCAGCGAGCCCCACAGCGACACGTGATCGGGCACGGTCGCGGGCCAGCCGACGGCGCCGTAGAAGATCGCCTCGTACGGCTTCAGCCGTGTCGAACCAGTCCTCCGGCATCATCCGGCCGTGCTTGCGCGTAGTAGTCGCAGCTCCAGTCGAAATGCGTGAACGCGAGATCGATGCCGAACTTGCGCGCCGCGGCCTCGAGCACGCGCAGCCCTTCGGGCACGATCTCCTTGCCGATGCCGTCGCCCGGCATCACGCGCGATGCGATGTTGCGCCATGTTCCCCTCCGTGGACCGGCGATTGTAGCCTCGTGGACGTCGCATCGCGCCCGGCGCTGGGAGCTCCGCGGCGCATGCAGCGTCGCCGAGGCTCATCCGTTCGGCCGATGGCGCCGGTCGCGGCGCGCCGCCGTTACACCTGAACGGCGTGACCACCGTGAAAGGAGACGTGCGATGCCCGTGCGCACCGAGGCGCCGGAGCTTACTGGATCGGCGTCACGTCGAGCGACCACGTCGCGCTCGCCGTCGCGCGGTGGCTTCGTCCAGCTCAACCATGGCAAAGGCCGGCCCGCTCGAACGAATGCAGGCGTCGGCGACGGCTTCGCGTGGTATTCGCCGCGCACCGCCTATCCGGATGGCGAGACGTGCAGGCGTTCACCGCGCTCGGTCGCGTCACGGGCGACGCTGATCTATGCAGGCCGACATGGGCCGGAGGCTTCCTGCCGATTTCCGACGGCATGCCGCGTTCCTGCGCGCGAGCCCGCGCCCATCCGGCCGCTGATCGACTCGCTGACGTTCATCCGCAGCAAGCTCCACTGGGGCGCGGCATTCCAGCTCGGCCACCTTCGCGTGCCGGCGGAGGATTTCGCGCGCATCGTCGCTGCCATGGGCCGCGACTTCAGCCGCCGATTTCGGGAGGAGCGCTAACCCGCGCAGCCCGCATGAAACGCCGCCCTCGCTCACCGTCCGGCGGCGAGCGAGTTGGGTGACGGGCGGCAGCGCTTCATAATGTAGCCCTCACCCGCGTTCGCCAGGAGACCCCGATGGGCCACATGGTCATCGCCGCATTTCGCCGAAGCCCGGCAAGGACGCCGACCTCCTCGCGTGCACGCGGGACCACCTTCCGATACTCCGCGCGGAGGGGCTCGTCACCGAACGGCGTTCTCGTCGTGCTACGCGCGCAGGACGGCTCGCTCCTGGAGATCTTCGAATGCGAACATCGCAGGCCGCGGTGGATGCCGCGCACACCAATCCGCGCGTGCTCGCACTGTGGAGCGCTACGAGCGTGCTGCGACTACATCACCCTCGGCGATCTCGCCGAAGCAGCGTCGATGTTCCCTCATTTCGAGCTCGTCGCGCTCTGATCCGAAGCTCGGTAAAATGGCGCAGTGTCCACGCCGGCTTCTCGCCGGCGTTGTTTCTCGCACCGTGACCTCCGCCGCCTCTCACCACCGCCGTGCGATCCTGTTCATGATCGTCGCGGCCATCTGCTGGTCGTCCGGCGGCTTCCTGGTCCGCGCAGCTCTCGATCACCGACGCGTGGGAAATCGTGTTCTGGCGCTCGCTGTTCATGGCGCTGTTCGTCGTCGGGCGTGCTGATCGTCGATGCACGGCCGGCGGATGCCGCGCGCCGTCGCGCCGATCGGCTGGCCGGGACTGATGGCCGGCGCGTTCCTCGCCGGCACGTTCTTCTTTTTCATCGGCTCGCTGACGCGCACGACGGTCGCCAACACGAACGTGCTGATGAGCGTGTCGCCGTTCCTCGCCGCGCTCGCCGGGCGCTTGCCTGCTGCAGCGAGCCCGTGCCGCGCCGCACATGGCTCGCGATGACCGTCGCGTTCGCGCGGCATCGTCGTGATGTTCGCCGATTCGCTCGGATGCGGGCCGCGCCGTCGGGCAACCTGCTGGCGCTCGGCGTGTCGTGCTGCTTCGCGGCGCAGCTCACGCGTGCTGCGCAAGTTCCACGCGACCGTCGACATGCTGCCGCAGGTGATGATCGCCGGCATGCTCTCGCTGGTGATCGCCGTCGCGCTCGCGCCGCCGTTCGCGGCGATCGGCGCGCGATCTCGCCATCCTCGGCGCTGATGGGCTGCGTGCAGCTCGGCACCGGCTGCCTGCTCGCCACCGCCGCGTCGAAGCATCTGTCCGCCGACCGAGCTCGGGCTGCTGGCGCTGCTCGAGCCGATCCTCGGGCCGATCTGGGTGTGGGCGCTGATGGGCGAGAACCCGGGCGCCGCGACGCTCACCGGCGGCGCGATCGTGCTGGCGGCCGTGCTCGCGAACGAGGCGTTCGCGGCATGGCGCGGGCGCGGCGCGGCGCGCCGCACACGCCCGCGCGCCTCGACGGCTTCGCGCACGCGAGGCGAGCACGCGCCGCCTGCGCTATGATGCGGCCATCGCAACGGCCCCCATCGCCGCCATGAAGCAGACGTTCCTCGACTTCGAGCAGCCGATCGCCGAGCTGCAGCAGAAGATCGACGAGCTGCGCTTCGTGCACGAGGACTCGGCGGTCGACATCTCCGACGAGATCGCGCGGCTCACGAAGAAGAGCCAGCAGCTCACCAAGGAGATCTACAGCAAGCTCACCGCGTGGCAGATCGCGCAGGTCGCGCGCCATCCGCAGCGGCCGTACACGCTCGACTACATCGGCGGCATGTTCGCCGATTTCCGCGAGCTGCACGGCGACCGCACGCTACGCCGACGATCCGGCGATCGTCGGCGGCCTCGCGCGCTTCAACGGCAAGCCGTGCATGGTGATCGGCCACCAGAAGGGCCGCGACACCAAGGAAAAGATCCACCGCAACTTCGGCATGCCGCGGCCCGAGGGCTACCGCAAGGCGCTGCGGCTCGATGAAGCTCGCCGAGAAGTTCGGCCTGCCGCTGTTCACGTTCGTCGACACGCCGGGCGCGTATCCGGGCATCGGCGCCGAGGAGCGCGGCCAGTCGGAGGCGATCGGCCGCAATCTCTACGAGATGGCGGGCTGCGCATTCCGATCATCGTGACGGTCATCGGCGAAGGCGGCTCGGGCGGCGCGCTCGCGATCGCGGTCGGCGACGTGACGCTGATGCTGCAGTACGCGACGTATTCGGTGATCTCGCCCGAGGGCTGCGCGTCGATCCTCTGGAAGATCGGCCGAGCACGCGCGCGGAGGCGGCCGAGACGCTCGGCATCACCGCCGTCGCGCCTGAAGCAGCTCGGACTCGATCGACAAGGTCGTCAACGAGCCGCTGGGTGGCGCGCACCGCGACCACGCCGCGATGCTCGTGACGCTCAAGAAGGCGCTCGTCGAAGCGCTGCGCCAGTGTCAGGAGCAGCCGCTCGACGCGCTGCTCGAAACGCGCGAGGACAAGGTCCTCGGCTATGGCAAGGTTCAAGGAGATTGTCTCCCCTGACGCCTCGCGCGTCGGCACGGCGATCGCCGCGTGCGTTCGACGCGCCGCCGTCGCGTCCGGACCCTGCGCCGTCGCGCTGTCGGGAGGCCGCGATTCCGTCGCGCTGCTCGACGCGGTCGTCGCTTTCGCGCGGCCGCCGCCGCGACGTGATGCGCCTTCCACGTCCATCACGGACTTTCGCTCAACGCCGACGCGTGGTCGGCGCATTGCGCGGCGCTGTGCGCTAGCGTACGCGATCCCCTTCGTCGCACTCAGAGCGTCACGGTGCCGAGGACGCCACGCGCCAGCGTCGAGGCGTCCGCGCGGCGCGCGCGCTACGACGCTCTCGCCGCGGCCGCGCACGAGGCGGGCGCATCCGCGGTGCTGCCTCGCGCACCATCGCGACGACCAGGCCGAAACGCTGCTGCTGCAGTTGCTGCGCGGCGCCGGGCCGCGCGGTCTCGCCGCGATGCCCGCCGCGCGTCGACGCCGACGGCGTCCACTGGCTCCGGCCGCTGCTCGACGTTGCGCGCGCGACATCGACGGCCTACATCGTCGACCGCGGGCTGCGTTACGTCGACGACGAATCAAACGCCGACGCACGCTACGCGCGCGAACGCGCTGCGGCGACGTCGATCCGGCGCTCGCGGCGCTCGCGCCGGGCTACCTGCCGCACTCGCGCGCTCGGCGCAATTGCAGGCCGACGCCGCGCGCCTCGCCGACGATCTCGCCGCCGCGGACGCGCTCGCCATGCTGTCGTCGACGGCGCGCTGCGACCGCGCAGCTGTTGGCGGCCCTGCCCGATCATCGCGCGCGCAATCTGCTGCGCTGGTATCTGCGCGAGCCATGGCTTGCCGCCGCCTTCGCACGCGCGTCTCGCGGGCGATGCTGTCGCAGCTCGCGGTCGCCCGGGCCGATGCGCGCGATGCGACTTCGTACATGCCGGCGTGGAGATCGGCGTGCATCGCGACCGGGTCGTCGTGCACGCGCCGCATCCGCCCGGCTATGAGCGACGCCTGGAACGGCGAGCGTCCTCGCGCTGCCGCATGGTCACCTGTCCCTCGCGAAGACGCACGACGGAGGACTCGATCGCACGACGATTCGCGCGCGGGATCGTTCGTCGTCCGATCGCGCCGCGGCGGCGAGCGGCTGACACTCGAGGCCGGGCGTCCGCGCCGCGCGCTCGCGAGCTTGCTGCGCGAGTCCGGCGTCGCGCGCGTGGGAGCGCGCTGCTCTCCCGCTCCTGTTCTGCGGGGACGACCTCGCTGCCGTGCCCGGGCTGGGCGTCGATATTGCGTACCGCGCGGATCCCGGCGATGCGCGGGTCGCGTTGGCGTGGACGCCGGCCGAATTCGGCGTGCCGTTGAGCGCGCGGCGGTTGCCGTCCGTGCCGCCCTTCGGTTAGGCTCTCCAGCCAACGTGGCGTCGCACGTCGAGGGCGACCGCGATCGCCGTTCACTATTCGGAGGACGCCATGAAGTTCCACCGGTTCATCTACCGCTGTGATCGTGCTCGCGCTCGCGGCCCCGCCGCCGCGCAGCAGCCCATCGTCATCAAGTTCAGCCACGTCGTCGCCGTCGACACGCCGAAGGGCAAGGGCGCCGAGTACTTCAAGAAGCTCGCCGAGGAGCGCACCAAGGGCACGGTCAAGGTCGAGGTGTATCCCGAACAGCTCAGCTGTTCAAGGATGGCGAGGAGATGGAGGCGCTGCAGCTCGGGTCGGTGCAGATGCTCGCGCCCTCGGTGTCGAAGTTCGGCCCGCTCGGCGCGCGCGAATTCGAGATGTTCGACCTGCCCGTACATGTTCGACAGCTACGACGAGCTGCACAAGGTCACCGACGGTCCCGTCGGCAAGGCGCTGTTCAAGAAGCTCGAGTCGAAGGGCATCATCGGCCTCGCCTATTGGGACAACGGCTTCAAGGTGCATGAGCGCCAACAAGCGCGCTGCGCATGCCCGAGGACATGAAGGGCCTCAAGATGCGCATCCAGTCGTCGAAGGTGCTGGAGCGACGAGATGCAAGCGCGTTCGGCGCGATGCCGCAGGTGATGGCGTTCTCCGAGGTCTATCAGGCGATGCAGACCGGCGTGGTCGACGGCTCCGAGAATCCGCCGTCGAACTTCTACACGCAGAAGATGCACGAGGTGCAGAAGTACCTGACGCTGACCGACCACGGCGTACATCGAGCTACGCGGTCATCGCCAACAAGAAGTTCTGGGACGGCCTGCCCGCCGACATCCGCACGACGCTCGAAGGCGCGATGAAGGACGCGACCAAGTACGCGAACGACATCGCCAAGAAGGAGAACGACGACGCGCTCGCGGCCGTCAAGGCATCGGGCAAGACCGAGATCATCACGCTCACCGCCGAGGAGAAGGCGGCGTGGAAGAAGGTCGCTCGTCGGCGGTGCACAAGGAGAACGAGTCGCGCGTCGGCAAGGAGACGATCGAAGCCGTCTACAAGGAAACCGGCTTCAAGCCCTGATCGGTCACGCTGTCGACTCATGACGCCACTGCCGGCACATCGCCCGCAGTGGCGTTTTTGTTGACCCGCTCGGCGCGCGGACGCGTCGGGAGGCGATGCGCATGCTGAAGCTGCTCGATCGTCTGGAGGAGTGTCCTGATCGCCACCCTGATGGCCGCGGCGACTCTGCTCATCTTCGTCGCTGTCGTCCACCGCTACGCTGCCGGCTGGCCGATTCCGTTCGTGCAGGACTTCTCTGCTCACGCTCGACCTGGCGTGGGCGCAGGAGCTCTGCATCTACATGTTCGTGTGGATGGCGAAGTTCGGCGCTGCGTACGGCGTGCGCACCGGCATCCACGTCGGCGTCGACGTGATGATCAATCGGCTGCCGCCCGCACGCTGCATCGCATGTACGTGCTGTTCGGCCTGCTGGCCGGCGCGCTGTTCACGGCGATCGTCGGCACGCTCGGCGCCACGTTCGTCTGGGACATCGCGCACACCGACTCGGTGTCGCCCGACCTCGAGCTGCCGAAGTGGCTCGTCTACCTGTGCATCCCGCTGGGCTCGTACCTGATGTGCTTCCGCTTCCTGCAGGTGGCGTGGACGTTCGCCCGCACCGGCGAATTGCCGCGCCATGACGTAGCGCACGTCGAAGGCATCGAGGACATCGAGGTCGTCGTGCCTGGCCTGCATCCTGCGCCGGCGCCCACCGGAGGGCCGGTCGCATGAGCGCCGCTCGCCCCGGCCGTGCCCGCCGACGCACCGCGCTGGCCGGCGCTGATTCCGATCCTCCTCATCGGCATCCCGGTCGCGCTGAAGTTCGCCGGCGTCGGGCTCGCCAACGCCTGGATCATCTTCGCGCTGCTGTTCGGCCTGATGCTCGACCGGGATGCCGATCTCGATTTCGCTCGGCCTCACCGTGCTCACGTACCTGTTCACGATGACGACGGTGCCGATCGAGTCGGTGGCGCTGAAGCTCTTCACCGGCATCGAGAAGTTCGAGATCATGGCGATCCCGTTCTTCATCCTCGCCGGCAACTTCCTGACGCACGGCGGCGTCGCGCGGCGGATGATCAACTTCGCTTCCGTCGATGGTCGGCCACTGGCACGGCGGGCCTCGGGCTCGCCGGCGTGATGGCCTGCGCGCTGTTCGCCGCCGTGTCGGGCATCGTCGCCGGCGACGGTCGTCGCGATCGGCTCGATCATCCTGCCGGCGATGGTCAAGCAGGGCTTCCCGGCGCGCTTCGGCGCCGGCGTGATCACCACGTCGGGCGCGCTCGGCATCCTGATTCCGCCGTCGATCGTCATGGTGATGTACGCGGTCGCGACCAACACGTCGGTCGGCGCAGCTGTTCATCGCCGGCATCGTTCCGGGCCTCGTGCTCGCGACGCTGCTCGGCCTCACGACGTGGTGGCGCGCGCGCAAGAACAACTATCCGCGGCAGCCGAAGGCCAGCTGGGGCGAGCGCTGGCGCACGTTCCGCGAGAGCATCTGGGGCCTGCTGCTGATCATCGTCGTCATCGGCGGCATCTACTACCGGCATCTTCACGCCGACCGAGGCGGCGGCGATGAGCGCCGTCTACGCGTTCTTCGTCGCCGTGTTCGTCTACAAGGACATGCCGCTGTCGAAGGTGCCGAAGGTGCTGCTCGACTCGGCGAACATGAGCGCGATGCTGCTGTACATCATCACCAACGCCGTGATGTTCAGCTACCTGATGACGTCCGAGCAGATCCCGCAGGAGCTGGCCGCGTGGATGCTCGACAAGGGCCTCGGCGTCGATCGCGTTCCTGCTGTTCGTCAACATCCTGCTGCTGCTCGCCGGCAACGTGATGGAGCCGTCGTCGATCGTGCTGATCATGGCGCCGATCCTGTTCCCGGTGGCGATGAAGCTCGGCATCGACCCGGTGCACTTCGGCATCATGATGGTCGTCAACATGGAGGTCGGCATGTGCCATCCGCCGGTCGGGCTCAACCTCTACGTGGCGTCCGGGCATCACCAAGATGGGCATCACCGAGCTGACGATCGCCGTCTGGCCGTGGCTGCTGACGATGCTGGTGTTCCTCGTCGCTCGTCACCTACTGGCCGGGGCTGTCGCTCGTGGCTGCCCCGCGCGCTCGGCATGATGGGCTGAGGCGTACCGGAGTTCCGGCCGCACCGAGACGCGCCGTCGCGCGCCTCGGTTCGCAACTCAGGCCAGCGGAGCCACGACCGCCGGCCCGAGCATCGCGCCGGCACGCGTGCGCAAGGCGCACGGAGCCAGCGAGCGCCGGACGTTGTATAATCATCTGGATTTACTCGCGTTTTGTCAACGCCGGAGCCCGAGAATGGCCGTCAGAACGCACGCTTTCCATCATCAAGCCCGACGCCGTGGCCAAGAACGTCATCGGCGAGATCTATGCCCGCTTCGAGAAGGCGGGACTCAAGATCGTCGCCGCGCGGATGATGCATGGCTGTCTCGCGCCGACGCCGAGGGCTTCTACGCCGTCCACCGCGAGCGGCCGTTCTTCCGCGATCTGGTCGATTTCATGACGACCGGGCCGGTGATGGTCCAGGTGCTCGAAGGCGAGAGCGCGATCGCCAAGAACCGCGAGCTGATGGGCGCCACCGATCCGAAGAAGGCGGCGCCGGGCACGATCCGCGCCGACTTCGCGCAATCGATCGACGCCAACGCCGTGCACGGCTCCGACGCAGCCGGAGACCGCGAAAGTCGAGATCGCGTACTTCTTCCCGCGCGCGCAACGTCTACGCGCGCTGAAGGCAGCGTCCGGCGCCTCGCATCGCCGATGACGAACCTTCTCGATCTCGATCCCGCCGGGCCTGGCGGCGTTTCTTCGCCGAACGCGGCGAGAAGCCGTTTCGCGCGCGCCAGGTGTCGCGCTGGGTCCACCAGCGGTTCGCGGACGACATCGAGGCGATGAGCGACCTCGGCAAGCGCATTGCGCGAGCGCCTCGCCGCGGACGCCGAGCATCGGCGCGCCGCAGGTCGTTCGCGACAGCACGGCCGCGCGACGGCACACGCAAGTGGCTGCTCGACGTCGGCAGCGGCAACGCGGTCGAGGCCGTCTACATCCCGGAAGACGACCGCGGCACGCTGTGCATCTCGTCGCAGGCCGGCTGCGCGCTCGACTGCGCGTTCTGCTCGACCGGCAAGCAGGGCTTCAACCGCAACCTGACGACCGGCGAGATCGTCGGCCAGCTCTGGCACGCCAACCGCGCGCTGCTTGCCGACGGCGTCGCGGCGCCGTGGGTCGATGCAGGGCCGCGCGCCGATCACCAACGTCGTGATGATGGGCATGGGCGAGCCGCTCGCCAACTTCGACAACGTCGTCCGCGCGCTGCAAGCTCATGCTCGACGACAACGCATACGGACTGTCGCGCCGGCGCGTGACGCTGTCGACGTCCGGCCTCGTGCCGCAGATCGACCGCCTGCGCGACGAGTGCCCGGTCGCGCTCGCCGTGTCGCTGCACGCGCCGACCGACGCGCTGCGCGACCGTCTCGTGCCGATCAACCGCAAGCATCCGCTCGCCGAGCTGCTGGCCGCGTGCGTCCGCTACATCGAACGCGCGCCGCGCGATTTCGTGACGTTCGAGTACGTGATGCTCGACGGCGTCAACGACGCCGCCGACGCACGCGCACGCGCTGCTCGCGCTCGTGCGCGACGTGCCGTGCAAGCTCAACCTGATTCCGTTCAATCCGTTTCCCGGGCACCGAGTTCACGCGTGAGCCCGCGCGCGCGCATCGTCGCGTTCCAGCGCATCGCTGCAGCGACGCCGGCCTCGTCGCAACGATCCGCAAGACGCGCGGCGACGACATCGACGCCGCGTGCGGCCAGCTCGCCGGGCAGGTCGCGGATCGCACCAAGCGCCGCACACGGCTGCCGCCGCGTCGTCGCCGGTCGCCGGCGCGCACTGAGCTGACGCCGGTTTCACCCATTCGATGCGCTGCTCAATCATCCCTCGCTGTTCCCCGCTGGCGCTCGCCGCGGTCCTCGCGCTGCGCTCGCCGCCTGCGCATCGAAGCGAGCCCGCCGCCGCAGCCGTCGATGCGCCGATCCGCTGCCGCCGCCGCAAGCCGCAGGAGGCGAGCCCGCAGCGCACGCGCGCGAGCTGCACACCGACCTCGCGCGCCGGCTACTACGAGCGCGGACAGATGGACGTCGCGCTCGAGGAGCTCGACGAGTGCGGTGAAGCTCGATCCGAACTACGCGAAGGCCTACAACATCTACGGCCTCGTCTATTCGGTGCTCGGCGAAGACCGGCAAGGCCGAGCAGAGCTTTCAGCAGGCGCTCGCGCTCGCGCCGCAGCGATTCCGAAATCCGCCAGAACTGGGGCTGGTACCTGTGCACCGCACGGACGCGCGCGCGAAGCGCTCCCCGAGTTCGAAGCGGCTGCGCGCAATCCGTTGTACAAGACGCCGGAAATTCCGCTGGTCAACGCCGGCACGCTGCGCGCGGCATCGCTACGGCGACAGCCGCGCCGCGGACGGCGTTTTTCCGCTGCGGCGCCTGATCGCGTCGCCGCGAACAACGATGCTGGCGCTGCTACGGTCTCGCGCAGATCGCCTACCGCGAGGCGCGCACCGACGAAGCGCGCGCGCTGGATGAAGTGCGATGCAGCCAGGCAATCCTGCCGCCGGATCGCGCTCTATCTCGGATGTGCGTCGAGCGCAAGCTCGGCGACCGCCAGGCCGAGGCCTCGTACGTCGTCGCAGCTGCGCAACCGCTATCCCGAGTCGCCGACGAGACCAAGGCGCTCGCCACGGGAACTTGCGAGTGACCGCCACGATCCCGACACGATCGCCACGGCCCCGGCCAAGCCGCGTCGCCCGGGCCGGCGACCGACGCGCCGGCGCGCATGCTGCGGCACGCCCGCGTGAAGCAGCCGGCCTGTCGCTCGATCGACGTCGCGCAGCAGCTCGAAGCTCGCGCCGCGCCAGGTCACGGCGCTCGAGGACGACGACTTCGCGCGATCTGCCCGGGTCGCACCTTCGTGCGCGGCTTCGTGCGCAACTACGCGCGCCTGCTGCAGCATCGATCCGCGAGGCCGCGCTGGCGGCGCTGCCCGATGCCGCGCACGCGCCGGCGCTCGATTCGCCGGCGCTGCATCCGACCGACGCACGACGATGGGCGAGCTGCCGACGATCGAACGCACGCAAACCGAGCTGGACGCGCTGGGCGATCCCGTCTGGCGCTGGTCGCGATCATCGTCACCGCAGCGGTCGTATGAATTCTCCGTGGCGGCGGCGACTGCGTCTGGCCGCAGCTGCTGCGTCCGGAAGCGCCGACCGCACCCGCAGTTCCCGCGCCGGCACCCCGGCGCCGGCCGCGACGCGACATCCGCTGCCAACCCGGTGGCGAACGCGCCGGCCGTCGGCCAGGAATGCCCCGCCGAAGTTCGGCCGGCGCCGCGGCAACGTACGGCGCGTGCGCCATCGAGCGGAAGCGCCGCGCGGCCGATGCAGCCTACGCGGCTGGCGGAAGCGCACGCTGGTGCTTCAGCTATCGCAGGCCGTCGTGGACCGAGATCACGCGATCGGCGGCGGACGCGTGCTCTTTTCGCAGATCGCTCAAGGCCAGACGCGCACGAGTCATCCGGCAGCCTGCCGTTCGATCTCGTCATCGGCAACGCGCAACGACGTGACGCTCACACTTCCGTGGACAGCCGATCGACTCGGGCCGTTCACGAGCAAGAACATCGCGCGGCTGGTGCTCGAGTGACGTGAGCGCGAACGCAGGTCCGCGGGCGCGGAGTACCCAGAAGCACAACTACAGACCAACGATGCCGCGCGTCCCACGAGCCTGGGTGAGGTGACCGCAATGAGCGCAATCGTCCGACCATCGCCTCGAGACCGCGATGCCACGTCGGGCAACCCGCGCGGCGAATGTCGGCGGCGTGCGCATCGGCGGCGGCGCGCCGATCGTCGTGCAGTCGATGACCAACACCGACACCGCCGACGTCGCGGCGACGGTCGCGCAGGTGCAGGCGCTCGCCGACGCGGGCTCGGAGCTCGTGCGCATCACCGTCAACACGCGCCGAAGCGGCCGCCGCGGTGCCCGCGATCCGCGACGCGGCTCGACGCGCTGGGCTGCACGGTGCCGCTGATCGGCGATTTCCATTTCAACGGCCACAAGCTGCTGACCGAGCATCCCGGCGTGCGCGCGGGCGCTCGCCAAGTACCGCATCAATCCCGGCAACGTCGGCAAGGGCAGCAAGCGCGACCCGCAGTTCGCGGTGATGATCGAGCAGCGCGATCGAGTACGGCAAGCCGGTGCGCATCGGCGTCAACTGGGGCAGCCTCGACGCCGGAGCTGCTCGCGCGCGCTGATGGACGAGAACGCGCGCTGCGCCGAGCCGCTCGACGCCGACGCAGTGATGCGCGAGGCGCTGGTCGTCTCGGCGCTCGACAGCGCGCAGCGCGCCGAGGCGCTCGGCCTGCCGGGCGACCGCATCGTGCTGTCGTGCAAGGTGTCGGACGTGCAGGACCTGATCGCCGTCTATCGCGAGCTCGCGCGGCGCTGCGACTATCCGCTGCACCTCGGGCTCACCGAGGCCGGCATGGGCATCGAAGGGCATCGTCGCGTCGACCGCGGCGATGGCCGTGCTGCTGCAGCAGGGCATCGGCGACACGATCCGCGTCTCGCTCACGCCCGAGCCCGGCGGCGACCGCACGCAGCGAAGTGATCGTCGCGCAGGAAATCCTGCAGACGATGGGCCTGCGCTCGTTCACGCCGATGGTGACCGCGTGTCCGGGCTGCGGCCGCACGACCAGCACGTATTTCCAGGAGCTCGCGCGACAGATCCAGACGCTACCTGCGCGACGCAGATGCCGGTGTGGCGCGCGCGCTATCCCGGGCGTCGAGAACGATGCAGCGTCGCGGTGATGGGCTGCGTGGTCAACGGCCCGGGCGAATCGAAGCATCGCCAACATCGGCATCTCGCCTGCCGGGCACCGGCGAAGCGCCGGTCGCGCCGGTCTACGTCGACGGCGAGAAGACCGTCACGCTGAAGGGCGAGCGCATCGCCGAGGAGTTCCAGCAGATCGTCGACGATTACGTGCGCACGACCTACGGCGGCGAGCGCGACGCCGCGCACCTGAAGCCGCGACAGAAGACGATCCGCTGTCAAGGCCAGTCGTCATAGCGGCGCATGGCGAGCGCGATCAAGCCGCACCGCCGGCCGCGACACGGGGCCAGGCCGGCGCGCGCCGAGCGACCGCAATCCTGCAGCGTGCGCGGCATGAACGACGTGCTGCCCGACGAGGCCGCGCTGTGGGAGCGCTTCGAGGACACGGCGCGCGACGTGTTTCGCGCGTATGGCTATCGCAACGTGCGCGTGCCGATCGTCGAGCCGACGCCGCTGTTCGTGCGCGGCGATCGGCGAAGTCACCGACGTCGTCGAAAGGAGATGTACACGTTCGAAGACCGGCTGAACGGCGAGCAGCCTGACGCTGCGCCCCGAGGCGACCGCCGGCATCGTGCGCGCGGCGATCGAGCACAACCTCGATCTACGAGCGGCCGCAGCGCGTCTGGACCGCGGGCCCGATGTTCCGTCACGAGCGTCCGCAACGAGGGCCGCTATCGGCAGTTCCACCAGTTCGACGTCGAGGCGCTCGGCTTCGCCGGCCCGGACGTCGACGCCGAGCAGATCGTGATGCTCGCGCGGCTGTGGCACGCGCTCGGCCTCGCCGACGGCATCACGCTCGCAGATCAACTCGATCGGCGACGCCGACGAGCGCCAGCGCGCATCGCGCCGCGCTGATCGCGCTATTTCGAGCGCACATCGGGCGTGCTCGACGACCGACGCGAAGCGCCGCCTGCATACCGAATCCGCTGCGCATCCTCGACAGCAAGAACCCGGCGCTGCAGCGGTGATCGCCGGCGGCGCCGAAGGTTGATCGATCGTCTCGGCGACGCGTCGCGCGCGCACTTCGACGGACTGCAGCGCGCTGCTCGACGACGCACGGCATCGCCTATCACGATCGACCCGCGGCTCGTGCGCGGCCTCGACTACTACAACCGCACGGTGTTCGAGTTCGTCACCGACCGCCTCGGCGCGCAGGGCACCGTCGCGGGCGGCGGCCGCTACGACGGCCTGTTCGAGCAGCTCGGCGGCAAGCCGACCCCGGCCTGCGGCTTCGCGATCGGCGTCGAGCGGATGATCCTGCTGCTGCAGGAAGGCGGACGCGGCGCCGGCGCCGGCGCCGCTCGCCTACGTCGTGCACGCGGGCGACGCGGCGGCGCGCGCTCGCGCGGCGCGTCGGCGAGACGCTGCGCGATGCCGGTCACGCGGTCGTCGTCAACGCGGGCGGCGGCAGCTTCAAGTCGCAGATGAAGCGCGCCGACGCGAGCGGTGCGCGCTACGCGCTCGCTCATCGGCGACGACGAGGCGGCGGCCGGCACGGTCGCGGTCAAGCCGCTGCGCGCGTCCGGCGCAGGTGCGGTGCCGCTGCGCAGCTGGCCGGTGCTCGCGTCAGGACGCCGCTGGTCATCGTTGACATCGCGCGAGCAGGCGTCGCTCGCGCCGGATACGACAACTACCAAGGGAACGCAATGGCTGTTTACGATCTCGAAGAGCAGGACCAGCTCGACGACCTCAAGGCGTGGTGGACGCAGTAGGGGCAACTACATCACGTCGGCATCGCCATCGCGATTGCGTCGGCATCGTCGGCGTGCAAGGCTGGCGCTGGTGGATGCAGCAGCCAGGCCGAGCAGGCGCTTCGGTGCTCTATGCGCGCGATCAGCGCCGCGGCGCAGCGCGAACGATCTCGGCGAAGGCGAAGGACGCGATGGCGCAGCTCGCCGACAAATTCGCCGGCACCGGCTACGCGCCGCGCGCGGCGCGATGATCGTCGCCAAGATGCTCTACGACAGCGGCGACAAGGCCGGGGCCAAGGCGCAGCTGCAATGGGTCGATCGACCGGACGCGTCGAGGAAGACGCTGAAGCAGATCGCGCGCTGTCGGCTCGCGCGAGATTCAGCTCGACGAGAAGCAGTACGACGACGCGCTGCGCACGCTCGATGCGAAGCACCGACGACGTCGTTCGCCGGGCTCTACGCCGACCTGCGCGGCGACGTGCCTCGCCGCCGCGGGCACGCCAGCCGACGCGCGCGCGCGCCTACCAGAGCAGCGATTGCGCAAGCTCGATCCGCAAATCGCCGTACCTCGCAGTTCGTGCAGGTCAAGCTCGATGCGCTCGGCGGCCCGTGACGCGCTGACGCGCGGTCGAAGGCCGCTCGCGCGCCCGCACCGGCGCCTCGACGCGCACCCGCAACCGTGCCGTCCCGCCTGCGCCGGCTCCGAGCGCGCCTGCGGCCCGCGGCCGCGCCGAAAGATGACCGGCGACCGGCGCCGCCACGCGCGTAGGCGCGTGACGCGGCAGCACCCGCGCGGATCGCGCGCTCGCGGCTCGGCATGCGCTGTTCGCGCGTCGCGCGCGCTGTGCCGGATGCTCGACGCTGTCGTCGTGGATTCCCGACATCCCCGTGCCCTCGTTCGATTGGCTGGTCGGCGGCAAGAAGATACCCGGTCCGCTGCCGCAGATCACGAGGCGACGGTCACGCCGCGGATCACCTGGCAGGCCCCGATCGGGCGCGGCGGCGCCCGGCCTCGCGCCCGCGATCACGCCGCGCGGCGATCTTCGCCGCGGCGAGCGACGGCACGATCGCGCCGCGATCAATCCGGCGACCGGCCAGATGGTGTGGCGAATCAACGCGCGAGCACGAGCTCGCTGCCGGCGTCGGCGCCGATGCCGGCGCTCGATCGCCGTCGGCAACGACAAAGGGCGACGTCTTCGCGTTACGACGCCGACGGCAAGCCGCTGTGGCAGTCGCGAGTCACGAGCGAAATCGTGCAGCCGCCGCGTGATCGCCGAGGGTGTCGTCATCGTCTGGTCCGGCGACGGCACGCATCTACGGGCTGTCAACGCCGCGGACGGCAAGACCAAGTGGGTGTATCGCGCGCACGAACCCGCCGCTGATCGTTCGCAACACCGCGGGCGGCAGTCGATCAGCCGCGGCGGCGTGTTCACCGGCACGCGCCGGCGGCAAGCTGCTCGCCATCGATCGTCGCCCACGGGCAACGTCGGGCTGGGAAGGCAACGTCGCCACGCCGAAGGGCGCGACCGAGCTCGAGCGCATCGCCGACGTCACCAGCCTGCCGGTCGTCGACGAACCGGCAGGTCTGTGCGCGTCGCGTACCAGGGCCGCGTCGCCTGCTTCGACATGCTTGCGCGGCACGCTCGATCTGGTCGCGCGACGTGTCGAGCCTCGGCGGCATCGCCGTCGACGACCGCTACTCTGTACGTCACCGACGACAAGGGTGCGGTGCAGGCGCTCGACGAAGACGACCGGCGCGTCGGTGTGGAAGCAGGACAAGCTCGGCTGGCGCGCGCCCGGCGGACCTGCAGCTTATCGGCGACTACGTCGCCGTCGTCGACGTCGAAGGCTACGTGCACCTGCTCGAATCGCGACGACGGCGCGCTCGTCGGGCGCATCGCGACCGACGGCAGCGCGCCGACCGCGCAGCCCGCGGCGCCGCCGACAATGCCGCTGGCAGAGCGCCGAACGGGACGCTCTATTCGGTGCAGCGCGAGGCTCCGAAGAGGCGCACCGGCCGCACCGTCTGCGAGGTCGTCGTGGCGTCGCCGTCCACGCCCGCGCCGATCGCTGCCCATGCTCCCACGCTCGTCGTCGTCGGCCGTCCCAACGTCGGCAAGTCGACGCTCTTCAATCGCACTGACGCGACGCGCGACGCGCTGGTCGCCGACTTTCCCGGCTCACGCGCGACCGCCACTACGGCGCGGCCGCGTCGGTGACCGCCGCATTCCTCGTGCGTCGACACCGGCGGCTTCGAGCCGGTCGCGAAGGACGGCATCCTGCACGAGATGGCGCAAGCAGACGCGCCAGGCGATCGCCGAGAGCCGACGTCGTGATTCATCGTCGACGGCGCGCGCGGGCCTCGCACCGCAGGACACGGACGATCGCCGATCTGCTGCGCCGGTCGGGCCGGCCGATCGTGCTCGCCGCGAACAAGGCCGAGGGCCTGCGCGCCGGAGCGCGCCGCGGCGGAGTTCTCACGAGCTCGGCTTGGGCGAGCCGCATCCGATTTCCTCCGCGCACGGCGAGAACGTCAGCGTCGCTGGTCGAGCGTCGCACTCGACCGCGTGCCCGCGCGCCGACGAGGAAGCTGGCGCCGACCGGCGGACCGGCGAGCCCGACAGCGCGTCAAGGTCGCGATCGTCGGCCGGCCCGAACGTCGGCAAATCGACGCTCGTCAACACGCTGCTCGGCGAGGAGCGCGTGATCGCGTTCGACGAGCCGGGCACGACGCGCGACTCGATCTACCTCGAGTTCGAGCGCGAGCGGCCGCGCGGTACACGCTGATCGACACCGCCGGCGTGCGCCGCCGCGGCAAGGTGTTCGAGGCCGTCGAGAAGTTCTCGGTGATCAAGACGCTGCAGGCGATCGAGGACGCCAACGTCGTGGTGCTGCTGCTCGACGCCGCAGCACGAGATCACCGAGCAGGACGCGCATCTCGCGGGCTACATCCTCGAGGCCGGCCGGGCGCTGGTCGTCGCGCGTCAACAAGTGGGACGCGGCTGCCAGCCGAGCAGCGCGACGAGGTCAAGCGCGATCTCGAGCGCAAGCTGGCTTCCTCGCATTCGCGCGGCACCACCACATTTCGGCCGAGCGACGGCCGCGGCATCGGCGAGCCTGATGCGCTCGGTCGATGACGCCGTACGCGGCGGCGATGGCGAAGCTCTCCACGCCGCAAGCTCACGCGGACTGCTGCAGCAGGCCGGTCGAGCGCCAGCAGCCGCCGCGCGCCGGAATGGGCCGGCCCAAGCTGCGCTACGCGCACCAGGGCGGCCAGAATCCGCCGCTGATCGTGATCCACGGCTCGGCGCTGAGCTCACGTCCCGACGACCTACCGCCGCTACCTGGAACATTTCTTCAGCGAGGCGTTCCAACTCGCGCGGTACGCCCCTTAGGATACAATTCAAGACGGGCGCCAACCCGTACGCGGAAGCGCCAAGACGCCGGCGCGGCCGTCGACGCCACGCTTCGACCCCATGTTGCGCCGGGCGGGCAGTGGCCGCCACGGCGTTCGGTCCAGCGCCGGCTCAACAACAACCGCGGAGCATGCGATGAGCAATAAAGGGCAAATGCTACAAGACCCGTTCCTGAACACCCTGCGCAAGGAGCACGTGCCAGGTGTCGATCTACCTCGTCAACGGCATCAAGCTGCAGGGGCAGATCGAGTCGTTCGACCAGTACGTCGTGCTGCTGAAGAACACGGTCACCCAGATGGTGTACAAGCATGCGATCTCGACCGTCGTCCCGGCGCGCGTCGGTCGCCATGCCGCACCACGTGCCGATCGCCGACGCCGAAGCTTGACCGTATCGCCGCCCGCACTGCGCGGTCGCCGCGACGGCCGGCGACGGTCGGAATCGCGCGCTCGTCCAGCTGCCGTGCTCCGTCGATCTCGCATGTTTGAACGCCCCGCGGCGGCGACCGCGCGCTGCTGGTCGCGCTCGATTTCGGCGACGCCGACCCTGACGAACGGATGGCGGAGCTCGACGCGCTCGCCGTTTCCGCGGGCGCGACGGTCGCGGGCGCCGTAACCGGCCGGCGGCAGCGCCCCGACGCGGCGACTTTCGCCGGCAAGGGCAAGGTCGAGGAGATCGCGGCGCGCGCGCGCGAGTCAGGCGCCGACCTCGTCATCTTCAACCATCCGCTGACCGGCGCGCAGCAGCGCAACCTCGAGCGCGCGCTCGAATGCCGCGTCGTCGATCGCGACGAGCCTGATCCTCGACATCTTCGCGCTGCGCGCGCGAAGCGCCGAAGGCAAGCTGCAGGTCGAGCTCGCGCAGGTCAAGCACCAGCTGACGCGCCTCGTCGGCGGCTGGACCCACCTCGAGCGCCAGAAGGGCGGCATCGGGCTGCGCGGGCCCGGCGAGAACGCAGCTCGAGACCGACCGGCGCCTCCTCGGCGAGCGGGTCGAAGTGCTGCGCGAGCGGCTCTCGCGCGTCGAGCGCCAGCGCGCGACGCAGGGCCGCACGCGACGCCGCGCCGCGGTGCGCACGGTCGCGCTGATCGGCTACACGAACGCCGGCAAATCGACGCTGTTCAACCGGCTGACCGGCGCCAAGGCGTTCGCCGCCGACCAGCTGTTCGCGACGCTCGACACGACGCTGCGCACGGTCTACGTGCCGGCGCGCGATCGCCGATCGTGCTGTCCGACACCGTCGGCTTCATCCGCGAGCTTGCCGCACGATCTCGTCGCCGCATTCCGCGTCGACGCTCAAGGAAGCCGCCGAGGCCGATCTTGCTGCTGCACGTCGATCGACGCCGCGCATCCGGCGCGCGACGAGCAGATCGCCGCCGTCGACGCCGTGCTGCAGGAGATCGGCGCCGATCGCGTGCCGCAGATTCGCGTGCTGAACAAGATCGACGCGGCCGGCCTCGAGCCGGGAGTCGAGCGCGACGAGTCTGGTATACTCTGCACGCGTCCGCTTGAGCGCATTGACGGGTGCCGGCTGCGCGGAATTGCGCGCCGCGCTCGCCGAGCGGTTTCCGGCCGATGCCGCGCATTCCGACTCCGCGCGCCGCGCCTGCTCTCGACGCGCTGACGCGCGTCCCGTCCACCGACGCTTCTATCCGATCCTAGCACCTGCTCAGCCACTTCGCCATGTCGCTGAACGATCCCCAGTGGGGTAAGCGCGGTTCCTCCGGCGGACCGCCCGATCTCGACGAGATCTGGCGCAACGTCAATCGCCGGCTTGAACGAGCTCTTCGGCCGCAAGGGCGCAGTCGGGCGACGAGCCGTCGGCACGCGGCGGCGACGGCGGCGGCATGCGCCCGATGCTGCCGCTCTCCGGCGCCGGCATCCTGGTCGCGCTCGTGCTCGTCGTCTGGCTCGCGAGCGGCTTCTACATCGTCGACGAGGGCCGCCGCGGCGTCGTCACGCGCTTCGGCAAGTACACCGAGACGACGCAGCCCGGCGCGCGCTGGCACCTGCCGTATCCGATCGAGGAGAAGGAGCTCGTCGACTTCTCGCAGGTGCGCACCGTCGAGGTCGGCTATCGCAACACGCCGAAGAACAAGAAGGACAACGAAGCGCTGATGCTGACCGACGACGAGAACATCATCGACATCCAGTTCGCCGTGCAGTACAACATCAAGAGCGCCGAAGCCTACGTCTTCAACGTGCGCAAGCCCGACCTCATCGTCGCAGTTCGTCGCGCAGACCGCGATGGGCGAGGTCGTCGGCAAGGCGAAGATGGACTTCGTGCTCTACGAGGGCCGCGAGCAGATCGCGAAGTCGGCCGAGAAGCTGATGCAGGAGATGCTCGATCGCTACCAGCACCGGCGTCTACGTGCAGAAGGTGACGCTGCAGAGCGTGCAGCCGCCCGACAAGGTGCAGGCGGCGTTCGACGACGCGGTGAAGGCCGGCCAGGACCGCGAGCGCTTCCGCAACGAAGGCCAGGCGTACGCGAACGACGTCGTGCCGCGCGCGCGCGGCAACGCGGCGCGGCTGATCGAGGAAGCGAACGGCTACCAGGCCGAAGTCGATCCAGCGGGCGGAGGGCGACGCGTCGCGCTTCCGGCAGATCCTGGTCGAATACGCGAAGGCGCCCGGCCGTCACGCGCGAGCGCCTCTATCTCGACATGATGCAGACGGTGATCGGCAACGCGAGCAAGGTGCTGGTCGACCAGAAGGCCGGCAGCAACAGCCTGCTCTACCTGCCGCTCGACAAGCTGATCCAGCAGAGCGCGCCGGCGCGCGGCGCCGGCGCGCCGCGCCGACCGTCGGCCGCGCGGCAGTCGACGCCGCCCGCGGCCGAAGCCGACGGTCCACGCTCGACCCGCAGCCGCTCGCGCGAAGCGCTGCGCGCACCGCGAGCGCGGAGACGGACCGCGATGAAGCTGACGATTCCGCTGCTCGCGCTCGTCGTCGCGGCTGCTGCTCGTCGCGTCGCAGTCGCTCTACACGGTCGACCAGCGCCAGTACGCGATCAAGTTCCAGCTGGGCGAGATCATCGAGACGCTGCCCGAACGCCGGCCTCTACGCCAAGGTCCCGCTGCTGCAGAACGTGAAGTTCTACGACAAGCGGATCCTGCTGCTCGAGAACCCCGAGCCCGACCGGATCACGACGTCCGAGAAGAAGCCGCTGCTCGTCGACTTCTTCGTGCTGTGGCGGATCACCGACGTCAAGCAGTACTACATCAGCGTGCAGGGCGACGAGGAGGTCGCGCGCGCGCCGGCTGTCGCAGACGGTCCGCGCGAACCTCGCCGAAGAGTTCAACAAGCGCACCGTGCACGAGGCGATCTCCGGCCGAGCGCGACAAGATCATGACGACGACGCGGCAGAAGGCCGACGCCGACGCGAAGACGATCGGCGTCGAGATCGTCGACGTGCGGCTGCGCCGCGTCGAGCTGCCGCCGGACGTGACCGGCCCGGTCTACGCGCGGATGGAATCCGAGCGCCGGCGCGTGGCGAACGAGCTGCGCTCGCTCGGCCAGGCGGAATCCGAGAAGATCCGCGCCGACGCCGACCGCCAGCGCGTGGTGATCCTCGCCGACGCGTACAAGGCCGTCGCAGAAGACCAAGGGCGACGGCGACGCGAAGGCCTCGGCGATCTACGCCGCAGGCGTACGGCGCCAACCCCGAGTTCTACGCGTTCTACCGCAGCCTCGAGGCGTACAAGGCGACGTTCCGCAGCAAGAGCGACGTGATGGTGCTCGATCCGAGCTCCGAGTTCTTCCGCTACATCAGGAACCGGCGGCGGCGCCAGGGCGCGAAACGCGCACGCGCAAGTAGCGCTGCTGGTCGCCGCGCGCCGCAGGAGGGAACGCGGTGCCGGATTCGCTGCTGGGCGGCGTTCGCGCTGGTGCTCGTGCGTCGAGGGGCTGCTGCCGCTTGCTCGCGCCGCGGCTGTGGCGCGACAGCTTCCGCAAGCTCATCGACGCTGACCGACGGGCAGCTTCGCTTCATCGGCCTCGTCGTCGATCGTCGCCGGGACTCGTCGGCTTCTGGCTCGTGCGCCATGCGTAAGCTGGATCCTTCCCGAGCACATCGAGGACGTCCTCCCGGCGGAAGCCGAGCGGATCGAGGCGCTGCGCCGCGCGCTGCTCGATCACTTCCGCGGCGCACGGCTACCGCCTCGTGCAGCCGCCGCTGGTCGAGCATCTCGACTCGCTGCTCGACGGGCACCGGCCGCGATCTCGAGCTGCAGACGTTCAAGGTCGTCGACCCGCTGTCGGGTCGCCTGCTGGGCGTGCGCGCCGACATGACGCCGCAGGTCGCGCGCATCGACGCGCACCTGCTGAACGAGGCCGGCGTCACGCGCCTGTGCTACGCCGGCAGCGTGCTGCGCACGGTGCCGACCGGCGTCGCGCAGACGCGCGAAGTCATGCAGATCGGCGCCGAGCTGTTCGGCGAGCCCGGCATCGCCGGCGACATCGAGGTGACTCGCGCTGCTGCTCTCGTCGCTCGCCGCCGCGCGGCGTTCGCGGGCTGCATCTCGATCTCGGCCACGTCGGCGTCTATCGCGCGCTCGCGCGCGGCGCGCGGCATCGCCGGCAACGGCGAGCGATACCGAACTCTTCGCCGCGCTGCGCGCGAAGGACGTGCCGGCGCGTCGACCGAGCTGACCGCGAAGCTGCCCGCCGCGTGGCGCGACGCGCTCGCCGCGCTGCCGACGCTCTACGGCCCGGCGCGACGAGGTGCTGGCAGCCGCGCGCGCGCGCGCTGCCCGGACACGCCGGCGATCCGCCAACGCGCTCGCGGCGCTGCAGGCGCTGGCGCGGTCGCGCGGCGACCGCATGTCGACGCGCTGCACATCGATCTCGCCGATCTCACGCGGCTACCATTACCACAGCGGCGCGATCTTCTCGGTGTTCACGGCCGGCGAGCCGAACGCGATCGGCAGCGGCGGCCGCTACGACGGCATCGGCAAGGCGTTCGGGCGCGCGCGCCCGGCGACCGGCTTCACGCTGGACCTGCGCCAGCTCGCGGGTACTCGTCGCGCGCGAACACGGCGTCGACGCTGACGCATGGGCAAGAACGTCGTCGTCATCGGCACCCAGTGGGGCGATGAAGGCAAGGGCAAGGTCGTCGACTGGCTGACCGAGCACGCGCAGGGCGTCGTGCGCTTCCAGGGCGGCCACAACGCCGGCCACACGCTCGTCATCGGCGGCAAGAAGACCGTGCTGCGCCTCATTCCCTCGGGCATTCTGCGGCCCGGCGTGTCGCGTCTACATCGGCAACGGCGTCGTCGTTCTCGCCGACCGCGTTGCTGCAGGAGATCGGCGAGCTCGAGGGCGCCGGCGTCGCAGTGCGCTCGCGGCTGAAGATCTCGCCGGCGTGCCCGCTGGTGCTTGCCGTACCACGTCGCGCTCGACCAGGCGCGCGAAGGCGCGATGGGCGACAGCGAAGATCGGCACCACCGGCCGCGGCATCGGTCCCGCGTACGAGGACAAGATCGCGCGCCGCGCGATCCGCGTGCAGGATCTCTTCTATCCCGACCGCTTCGCGGCGAAGCTCGAGCCGCGTGCTCGAGTTCCACAACTTCGTGCTGACGCAGTATTTCAAGCGCGAGCCGGTGCCGTTCGCGCAGACGCTCGACGACGACGCTGGCGCTCGCGCCGGCAGCTGCAGCCGATGGTCGCCGACGTCGCGGCGCTGCTGCAGGCCGCGCGCCGCGCGGGCGAGTCGCTGCTGTTCGAGGGCGCGCAGGGCGCGCTGCTCGACATCGACCACGGCACGTATCCGTACGTGACGTCGTCGAACTGCCTTGCCGGCGCCGCGGCGCCGGGCGCGGGCGTCGGGCCCGCAATTTCTCGACTACGTGCTCGGCATCGTCAAGGCGTACACGACGCGCGTCGGCACCGGCCCGTTCCCGACCGAGCTCACCGACGACATCGGCGCGCGGCTCGCCAAGCGCGGCAACGAGTTCGGCTCGGTCACCGGGCGGCCGCGCCGCTGCGGCTGGCTCGACATTCCCGCGCTCGCGCGCTCGCTGCAACTGAACGGCGTCGACGGCCTCTGCATCACCAAGCTCGACGTGCTCGACGGCATGCGCGAGATCCGGATCTGCACCGGCTACACGCGTCGACGGCGAGCCGGTCGCGCTGCTGCCGTCCGGGCGCGGACGCCGTCGCCGAATGCGTGCCGGTCTACGAGACGCTGCCGGGCTGGAGCGAGAGCACCGTCGGCGTGCGGACGCATCGACGCGCTGCCCGCGCAACGCGCGCGCGTACCTGCGAGCGGATCGAGGCGCTCACCGGCGTGCCGATCGCGATGGTCTCGACCGGCCCGGATCGCGACGAGACGATCCTGCTGCATCATCCGTTTCACTGATCAGCGCTCGCAGACGCGCACCGAGGAGATCGCGATGGCCGAGCCTGAACGTCAGCTGGGAACAGTACAACACGCTCGTCGAACGGCTCGCGCTCAACGTCTACGAATCGGGCTGCGCGATTCAACCAGATCATCTGCATCGCGCGCGGCGGGACTGCGCGTCGGCGACGTGCTGTCGCGGATCTACGAAGCGCCGCTCGCGATCCTGTCGACGCATTCGTACGCGGCGGAGGGCGGCACCGTCCGCGGCGAGCTCGTGATCGCCGAGCACATGACGATGACCGTCGCCGCGCCTGGGCGAGCGCGTGCTGCTCGTCGACGACATGGTCGACTCCGGCCATACGCTCGAGGCGGTGTACAGGACGCTGCCGGACGCGCTTCCCGCACATTACGGACATCCAGCACCGCCGTGCTCTGGTAGAAGGCGTGCTCGGTCGATCAAGCCCGATTATTACGTCGATCATCTGGCCGACAATCCGTGGATTCACCAGCCGTTCGAAATCTACGACACGCTGCGGCCGGAAGCGCTGAGGGCGCGGCTCGCGCTGACGCGACGCGCGGCGAGTGCGCTCGACGCCGCCCAGGTCCATGAGCGCCTGGCGTAAATCGCACCTACGTGCGTCTATCGTAGGACCGTGCGGAACGCGTGCGGTCCGCGCCACGAAAGCCCGCTCGACGCCGTCGTGGCTGATCGCGGCTAGGCAACGTTATCGTGGTGCCCAGGAAAGGACTCGAACCTTCACACCATCACTGGCGCATGGACCTGAACCATGTGCGTCTACCAATTCCGCCACCTGGGCCAACGCTGTAATTTTAAGAGCGGGCCTCTGCATTGTCAAAGAAACCACCGGAAGAAAACGCCGCGAAGTGACCGCTGCGTGACGCCGCGCGCCGCCGCAGCCGTCGCGGCGACGTCGACATTCAAGCCGCGAGCAGATTCTCGAACATCTGCGTGAACGCGGCACGCCGATGCGCGCCGACGATCTTGCGGCCGCGCTCGGCGTACGTGGCGCGGCGGAGCGCGATGCGTTCGCGGGCCGGCTTGCCGCGATGGAGCGCGACGGGCAGCTGATGACCAACCGCAAGGGCGAGCTTTGCGTCGTCGCCAAGCTCGATCTGGTCACCGGCACGGTCCAGGGCCACCCTGACGGCTTCGGCTTCCTCGTGCCCGACGCGGGCGGTCCCGATCTTTTCCTGTCGCCGAAAGAGATGCACAAGGCGCTGCACGGCGACCGCGCGACACGCGCGTCAGATCGGCGTCGACCGCCGCGGCCGGCCTGAGGGCACGATCGTCGACGTGCTGGAGCGCGCAACCGCGAGATCGTCGGCAGACTCTACGAGGACCGCGGCATCTGGTTCCTCGTCGCCGAGAACAAGCGCATCAACCAGGACATCCTCGTGCCTCCGGACATGCGCGGCAACGACGAAGCCCGGGCCAGGTCGTTGTCGCCGAGCTGATCGAGCAGCCCCCGCGCACCGCGAGCCGCTGGCCAAGGTCGTGCAGGTCTCGGCAGCTACACCGATCCCGGGCATGGAAATCGAGATCGCGCTGCGCAAGCATGACCTGCCGCACGAGTTCTCGACCGCGGCCAAGCGGCAGGCCGCGCGCCTGCCGGCCGAAGTGCGTGCCGCGGACCGCAAGGGCCGCGTCGACGTCGCGAACCTGCCGCTGGTCACCATCGACGGCGAGACTGCGAAGGATTTCGACGACGCGGTGTACTGCGAGCGCGCCGGCGAAGGGCTTCCGCCTCGTCGTCGCGATCGCCGACGTCAGCCACTACGTGCGCGACGGCGATGCGCTCGACGCGCGATGCGCGCGAGCGCGGCACCTCGGTGTACTTTCCCGCGCCGCGTGATCCCGATGCTGCCCGAGCGCTGTCGAACGAGCTGTGCTCGCTGCAAGCCGGACGTCGACCGCCTGTGCATGGTCTGCGACATGGCGATCGACAGCGACGGAGACGATCAGCGAATACCGTTTCTACCCTGCGGTCATGCATTCGCGCGCGCGGCTCACCTACAACGCAGGTCTGGGACTGGCTGTCGCAGCCGGCGCAGGCCGCAGCCGGAGGACAAGGCGCTGCTGCCGCACTTGCAGAATCTGCACGCGCTCTACAAGCTGCTTGCCGCGGCGCGCGCAGAACGCGGCGCGATCGATTTCGACACGATCGAGCTCGAACTCAAGTTCGACGCGCACGGCAAGATCGAGGCGATCGTGCCGGTCGTCCGCAACGATGCGCACAAGCTCATCGAGGAGTGCATGCTCGCGGCCAACGTCTGCGCCGCCGGATATCTGCTGGCGCAGAAGCACCCGGCGCTGTTCCGCGTTCACGAGGGTCCGACGCCGGAAAAGCTCGAGGCGTTGAAGGAGTTCCTCGCCGGCATCCGGACTATCGCTCTCCGGCGGCGACAACCCGACGTCGGCCGACTACGCGAAGCTCCTGAGAGCAGATCCGCGAGCCGGCCCGACTTCAACCTGCTGCAGACGGTGCTGCTGCGCTCGCTGCAGCAGGCGGTCTACAGCCCCGGAGAACGTCGGGCATTTCGGGCTGGGCTACGACGCGTACACGCATTTCACCTCGCCGATCCGGCGCTATCCCGACCTGCTGATCCACCGCTGCGTCAAGGCCTGCCTCGCCGGCCAGCGATACAGCCCGGGCGGCGCGACGTGGGCGGAGCTCGGCGCGCACTGCTCGCTGACCGAGCGCCGCGCCGACGACGCGACGCGCGACGTCGAGAACTGGCTGAAGTGCTACTACATGCAGGACCGCGTCGGCGAGACGTTCGACGGGACCGTCAGCGGCGTGACGCATTTCGGCCTGTTCGTGACGCTCGACGGTCTCAACATCGACGGCCTCGTGCACGTGACCGAGCTCGGCAGCGACTACTTCCACTTCGACGCCATCCACCATGCGCTTGTCGGCGAACGCAGCGGCAAGACGTGGCGACTTGCCGACCGCATTACCGTGAAGGTGGCGCGCGTCGATCTGGAACAGACGAAGATCGACTTCGTGTTGCCCGATGCGCCGCCGCCGGATCGCCGGCGGACGCGACCGAAGCGGACAGAAGAAGAAGCGCGCCAAGGCGACGTGATGGCGCGCGTGGACCTCGTCATCAGGCTCCCGACATCGCCACGCCGCAGATCAAGGAGCTGGCGCGCCTGGCTGAAGCCGACGCGATCGCTGCGCCTCTCCGCCGCGAGCACGCAGGCGTTCCGCCTGTCGCCCGCGCAGCGAGCGAGGCGGCGTAGCCGAGCCTGCATTGAGGCAGGCATCGACTTCGGTTTCGTGCCGCAGCGACCAACGCCTCGACCGCGTGCGGCTGGTGGCGATGGACATGGATTCGACGCTGATCAGCATCGAGTGCATCGACGAGATCGCCGACATGCAGGGCATCAAGCCGGAGATCGCCGCGATCACCGCGAGCGCGATGCGCGGCGAAATCGATTTCCGCGAGAGCCTGACGCGCCGCGTCGCGCTGCTCGCGGGGCTGCACGGCTGCCGCGCTGCAGCGCGTCTACGACGAGCGGCTCGAGGCTCTCGCCCGGCGCCGAGCGCATGCTCGCCGGATTCGCCCGCGTCGGCGCGCAGGACGCTCCTGGTTTCCGGCGGCTTCACCTTCTTCACCGAGCGGCTGAAGGCCGCGGCTCGGCCTCGACCATGCACGTCGCCAGCACGCTGGAGATCGCCGACGGCCGGCTCACCGGGCGCATCTCACGGCGACGATCGTCGACGGTCAGGCGAAGGCAGCGGCGTTCGCGCGTCTCGGGCGCGAGCTCGGACGGCGACGACGGGCTGATCGTGGCGATAGGCGACGGCGCCAACGACCTGCCGATGCTGCGAGCTTGCGGACGTCAGCGTCGCGTACCACGCCAAGCCGATCGTACGGGCGGAGACGACGTACGCGATCGACCACTGCGGACTGGACGCCGATTCTCAACCTTGTTTACGTAGCCCTCGGGATTCGGCTGCTGCCTCATCCCAGGCTACAGCGTAGCCCGGGTTGAGCGCAGCGAAACCCGGGTCGGCTCCCGGGATTCGGCTGCTGCCTCATGCCGGGCTACGCAGCTACCGCAGGAACCCCAGGCCCGTCCGCCCGAACGCCGCGATGTCCCACAGCGCCAGCACGGCGATGACGAGCCAGGTCGCGGCCGTTCCCCAGAAGCGCCCGGACCGAATCCTTCAGACGTGCGCGACAGCGCCGGCGGCATGGGCGATGCGGGCGCCGACAAAGAGTTGATGCCGCAGACGTGCAGGAAGATCCGGCTGGCGCCGTCCAGCTCGGCGACCAGGAAAAGCAGCAGCATCGGCAGGATCCATTCGACCGCGTTGCCGTGAACGCGGATCGCCCGCGCGAGCTGCGCGTCGTTGCCGTGCCCATGCCCGACCCGGAGCTTGCTGCGCAACAGCGAGACGCGCGCGCGCGAGCGCCAGCAGCAATAGTCCGAGCACGCCCGCATACAGCGCGGTCAGCGGCAGCGGTCATCGGCGACGCCTTCATTCTTCCTCGAAGCCGCCTTCGTCGATCCAGGCCATCTGGATCGCCTCGAGGATCTTTTCGCCGCTGTGCTTCGGGTCGTCGTCGAAGCCGGGCAACTCGAGCACCCAGCGCGCAGGTCGGTGAAGCAGCACCCGCTGCAGGATCGACGTCGGGATGCGCATCGGCGAGCGCGATCGCGATCTCGCGGCTGTCGGTCCACTTCATTTGGTGATTTCCTTGGCGTAGTTGATCGTGTACTTCGGGATCTCGATGACGAGCTTGCGTGTCGCCGACCTTGGCCTGGCAGGACAAGCCGCGACACGGGCGTCAGGCCCCAGGCGCGATCGAGCAGGTCGTCCTCGTCTTCGGACGACGGCGACAGCGAGTCGAAGCCCTCGCGCACGATCACGTGACAGGTCGTGCACGCGCAGGACTTTTCGCAGGCGTGCTCGATCTCGACGCCGTGGTCGAGCAGATTGTCGCAGATCGACTCGCCCTTCGTCGGCCTCGAAGGTCTTGCCCTCGGGACACAGCTCGGCGTGCGGCAGGACGACGATTTCCGGCATGCGCTAGTCCTCCGCCAGCGAATCGACGCTGCGGCCGGTGAGCGCGCGCGCGACGCTGCGATCCATGCGCCGCGCGGCGAACTCCTCGGTCGCGCGGTTGAGCGCGCTCGACGGCGGCACTGCAGCGCGTGGCGGTCGCGCCCGGCGGCGAGCCGCCGCACCGTCGCGCATCGCGGCGTCGATCGCTCGCCCGCTCGTCGGCGGCGAGCAGATCGCCGTCGGCGGCGAGCGCCGCTTACGGTCGCCGCGAGCATCCGCTCGCCTCGACCTGCGCTTCGGCCGAGCGCGCGCGCCTCCATGTCGTCGGCGGCATGGGCCTGCGACTCCTGCAGCATGCGCGCGATTTCGGTCGTCGGCGAGCCCGTACGAAGGCTTGACCGTGATCGCCGCCTCGACGCCCGTCGTCTGCTCGCGCGCCGACACCGACAGCAGGCCGTCGGCGTCGACCTGGAACGTCACGCTGATGCGCGCCGCGCCCGCCACCATCGGCGGAATCCCGCGCAGCTCGAAGCGCGCGAGCGAGCGGCAGTCGGCGACCTGCTCGCGCTCGCCCTGCACGACGTGGATCGCCATCGCGGTCTGGCCGTCCTTGAACGTCGTGAACTCCTGCGCGCGGGCGACCGGGATCGTCGCGTTGCGCGGGATGATCTTCTCGGTCAAGCCGCCCATCGTCTCGAGCCCCAGCGACAGCGGGATGACGTCGAGCAGCAGCCAGTCCTCGTCGCTGCGCGCGATTGCCCGCGAGCACGTTGGCCTGGATCGCGGCGCCGAGCGCGACGACCTGGTCGGGATCGAGATTGTTGAGCGGCGGCAGCGCCGAAGAACGTCGGCGACCGCCTGCTGGATCTGCGGCATGCGCGTCGCGCCGCCGACCATCACGACGCCGTCGATGTCCGCCGGCGTGAGCTTCGCATCGCGCAGCGCCTTCCTGACGGGGCCAAGCGTCTTCGCCGACCAGCGTCTGCGGTGATGGCGGTGAACGTCGCCGCGGTCAGCGTCAGGTCGATACGCTCGCCCGTCGACAGCGTCGCGACGAGCGCGGTCGACGCGTGCGTCGTCAGGCTCTCCTTCGCCTCGCGCGCCTTCGCAGCATGACAGCCGCGTATCGCCCGGCGACACCGGACCGACGCGCGCGGTCTCGAGCGCCCAGCAGTAGACGCGATGATCGAAATCGTCGCCGCCGAGCGCGGTGTCGCCGGCGGTCGCGAGCACCTCGAAGACGCCGCGCGACGAGCTTGCAGGATCGACAGGTCGAAGGTGCCGCCGCCCAGGTCGTAGACCGCGTACGTGCCTTCGGATGCGTTGTCGAGGCCGTAGGCGATCGCCGCCGCGGTCGGCTCGTTCAGCAGGCGCAGCACGTTCAGGCCCGCGAGCTGCGCCGCGTCCTTGGTCGCCTGCCGCTGCGCGTCGTCGAAGTACGCCGGGCACGGTCACGACCGCGCCCGCCAGCGCGCCGCCCGAGGCTTGCTTCGGCGCGCAACGCGCAACGTGCGCAGGATCTCGGCCGATACCTCGACCGGCGTGCGTATGCCGCTGCGCGTTTCGATCTGCACCATGCCCGGCGCGTCGATGAAGCGATACGGAAAGCGCCGCGCATCGGCGAGATCGGCCAGGCCCCGTCCCATCAGGCGCTTGACCGACACGATCGTGTTCTGCGGGTCGGCGACCTGCGCATCCTGCGGCGGCGTAGCCGACGTCGACGCCGTGTCGGCGCATAGCGCACGATCGACGGCAGCAGCGGTCGGCCCTCCGCGTCGGGCAGCACGACCGGGATGCCGTTGCGCACGGTCGCGACCAGCGAGTTCGTCGTGCCGAGGTCGATGCCGACCGCGAGCCGATTTCGATGCGGAGCCGGCGCGAGCTCCGGTTCGGCGATCTGCAGCAGCGCCATCAGCCTTCGACCTCGCCGATCAGCCGCCTCGATGTCGCGCGGCGACCTTGGTCAGGAACGCAATTCGCGCACCGGCGTCGCGCGCGCTCTCCCACGCCTGCCGCCGTCGAGCACGATCGGCCAAGCATGGTCTCCAGCACGGCCGACGTCCGACCGCACCTCGCGCAGCAGCGCGGCAAGGCGGTCCGCATCGCGCGCAGCCTGCGCCTCGCCGACCGCCTCCCGCCGCTCGAGCTCGTGCTCGCAGGAACTCCGCCGGCAGCGCCGTGTTCGTTTCCGCGAGCGCGTCGATCCCGCGCAACGACAGCAGGTATTGCGCACGGCCGACAGGATCCTTCAGCGCGCGGTACGCCTCGTTGACGCGCGCGGAGGATTGCAGAGCCACGCGGCGCTCGGCGTCGCCCGCGGCGGCGTAGCGATCGGGATGCACCACGCGCTGCAGCGCGCGGTACGCGGCGATCGAGCTCTCGCGGATCGAAGCGATAGCGCTGCGGCAGGCCGAAGAGTGCGAAGTAGTTCTGGGAGAAGTCGATCATTGATATGCTTCGTCCGCTCCCGCTGCGGGGAGCGGGGTGGGAGTGACGACCGGTATGCATGCGCACTGCGCCCCGACTCGTCCCTGCGCCCGCTGGGGAGCGATCTCACTCAAACGTTGAAGGACTTTCGCCGCAGCCGCACTCATCCTTCACGTTGGGATTATTGAACTTGAAGCCTTCGTTCAGTCCTTCCTTCGCGAAGTCGAGCTCCGTGCCGTCGAGGTAGGGCAGGCTCTTGGGATCGACCACGACCGTGATGCCGTGGCTGTCGAAGCGGTGATCCTCGGGGCGAATCTCGTCGGCGTATTCGAGCTTGTAGGCCAGGCCGGAGCAGCCGGTCGTCCGCACGCCCAGGCGCAAGCCGACGCCCTTGCCGCGCCTGCTCAGGAAGCTGGAGACGTGCTTCGCCGCGTTCTCGGTCAGAGCGTAATGGCCATGCGTGTATCGCTCAATCGGCCGCCACGGGCGCGGTCTGCGCTGCGGCGCTCTGACCCTGAGGCTGGCCGTCGCCATGCTTCTTGCGATAGTCGGCCGACCGCCGCCTTGATCGCGTCCTCGGCCAGGATCGAGCAGTGGATCTTCACCGGCGGCAGCGACAGCTCCTCGGCGATCTGCGTGTTCTTGATGCGTCGTCGCCTGATCGAGCGTCTTGCCCTTCACCCATTCGGTGACGAGCGAGCGACGACGCGATCGCCGAGCCGCAGCCGTAGGTCTTGAACTTGGCGTCTTCGATCCGCCCGTCGGCGCCCACCTTGATCTGCAGCTTCATCACGTCGCCGCAGGCCGGCGCGCCGACCATGCCGGTGCCGACGTCGTCGCGCGTCCTTCGTCGAACGAACCGACGTTGCGCGGGTTTTCGTAGTGATCCAGTACCTTGTCGCTGTATGCCATTTCAGTGCTCCTTTGCCTTCCGACCGGCAGCAATACGTAGCGCTT
>ERZ1370068.11184-contig-9820_pt1 | contig 51564 bp, 49 predicted proteins | sample MGYA00561227_ERZ1370068 | MGnify/ENA primary metagenome ERZ1370068 (study PRJEB38410, sample SAMEA6850437) | metagenome | study: Metagenomic assessment of the ecological functions of the soil: analysis of the soil microbiota associated with the... | reverse complement strand
TACGTATTGCTAGCGCTTCCAGCGCCGCATCGCGGCCGCGGCCCTGCCGCGCGCGCGCCGCCGCGCTGCGCGAGCTCGATCACCTGCGCCGCGCACCGGGCTCGTCCCAGGGTGCCGCGCGCCTGCGAGCGTACCTCGAGTGGATGCTCGAGCTGCCCTGGCCGCCCGGAGAGACCGCGCACGAGGGACTCCGACTTCGAGCACGTCGAGGAGCGTCCGTCCGAGAGCCACAAGGCCTCGCGGACGTGAAGCGCCGCATCGCCGAGTTCCTGGCAGTGCGCCAGCTCGGCGGCGCCGCGCGCGGCACGGTCCTGTGCTTCCTCGGTCCGCCGGGCACGGGCAAGTCGAGCATGGGCCGCGCGGTCGCGAACGCGCTCGGGCGCCCTGTTCTCGACTTCCCGATCGGCACGATCACGCACGAGCGCGAGATCGTCGGCCTGCCGCACGAGCGCGCGAACGGCACGCCCGGCGCGATCCTGGCCGGCCTGCACCGCGCTCGGGCAAGAGCGACCCGGTGGTCCTGCTGGACGAGATCGACAAGGTCTCGCTCGGGCGGCGAGGGCGCACGCGGCGGGCGCGCTGCTCTCGCTGCTCGATCCCGAGCAGAACGGCGAGTTCCTCGACCAGTACCCGGGCGTCCCCTTCGACCTCTCGAGCTGCCTCTTCCTCGCGACCGCCACCGACGCCACGCCGCATCCCCGAGGCGCTGCTCGACCGGATGGAGACGATCGAGTTCGCCGGTTACAGCGAGCCGGAGAAGTTACGAGATCGCGCGCGCGGCACTCTCCTGGCGCGCGCGCGCGAGTACGCCGGGCTGCGGCCGACCCAGCTGCAGGTCACGCCCAGCGCTCTGCGCGGCCCTGATCCGCGGTTACACCGAGGAAGCCGGCGTGCGCCAGCTGCAGCGCCACCTGATCTCGCTCGCACGCAAGGCCGCCGTCAGGCGCGTGCGCGGCGGAGGGCCCCGCTGCGCGTGCGGCGCGAGGACCTGCGTCCAGCTGCTCGGCGCCGCGCACGGTCGAGGAGGACCTGCGCGTCCGCCGGCCCGCCGTGGGCGTCACCACGGGCCTCGCCTGACCTCGGCCGGGGGCTCCTTGCTCCCGATCGAGGCCATCTCGATGCCCGGCACGGGGCGCCTGATCCTGACCGGGTCTGCTCGGCGACGTGCTGCGCGAGTCGGTCCAGACCGCGGTATCCTACGTGCGAACCTTCTGCTCGCACCTCGGGCTTGCAATCGGACGCGCTCGACAACATCGACCTGCACCTGCACCTGCCATCGGCCGCGACGCCGAAGGACGGCCCGTCGGCCGGTGTCGCGATCGCGGTCGCGCTGGTGTCGCTGCTCACGCGACAAGCCGGCGCGCCACGACATCGCCATGACGGGCGAGATGTCGCTGCCTCGGCCAGGTGCTGCGGCGTCGGCGGCATCCGCGAGAAGCTCCTGGCCGCGATCCGCGCGGGCGTGCCGGAGGTCATCGTGCCTCGCCGCAACGCCGAGGACTGTTCTGCGCCTGACCTCGAGATCCGACGGCCGCGTGCGCCTGCAGCTGATCGACGACGCGCGAGGCCTTCGAGATCGCCATCCGGAGCTGAGCTCGCGCTCTCGCCGTGTCGTCGCCGAGCGCGCCGTAGCGGCGGCGCGCGGCGCCGGAGGCCCGCGATGAGCCCAGACCGCTCCATGCCCTGGCTCGTGGCGCTCGCGCTCGTGGTCCTGTGCGCGGAGTCGAGGCGCAGGGCACGGCCGGAAGGGCGCGGTGGAACCGCGCCTGGCGCCCGCGGCAAAGGCCGAGAAGGGCGGAGACCAGTCGCCGATCTACCCCGGGCTTTCGACGACCCGCCCAAGGGCGCGAAGAAGAACGGAGTCGGCCCGAAGCCTGACCCGAAGGCCGCCAAGACGAACAAGGACCCGAAGAAGGCGCTCTGCCGCCCGACCCGATGAAGGAGGCCGACCAGGTCACGGCCGCGGCGGCGCACTGACCGAGCTCGACGCGGAGCGCGCGCGCTTCCTCGAGGAACACTGGGTGTGCGACCTCGACTCGAGCGGCTGGCCGTCCCTGCGCGAGGTGAGGTCACGCTCTCCCTCGACCGCGGTGAGTTCAAGCGCATGGACGTGAATCAGACGGGCGCCTCGACCAGGACGAGTTCGCGCAGCAGGGCGACTTCCTGCTCGCGCGCCTCGGCGCTGCGACCGTGCCCGAGGCGACGAAGGCAGCCGCCGCGGAGCCCGTCTCGACTTCGCCGGCGTGAGGAGACTCTGCCCGTGCGGACCCCGGCTCCCGCTCCACCCGCGCAAGCCGCCGCGACGCCGCTATCCGAGCTCGACTCGCTCCCGCTGCGGCCCGCCGACATCCTGGCGTCGCTACGACGCTGACCAGAGCGGCGGCCTGACGCGACCGAGGTGGATGGGCGCTCTTCCACGAGTGCGGGCTCGAGCTCGAGCGAGCTCGGGCCGCAGATGGACCTGGACGACTCCGGGAGCCTGAGGCGGGCGAGCTCGTCGCCCTGCCTGCTCGCCTCGCAGCACCTGCCCGAGTCGCTGCGACCGGCACCGGCCGCGGAGCCGGCGCCCCCACCGCGGCGCCGCCGGCCCACCGAGTCCGTCCTCGCCACGCACTTCCGCCGCCTCGACGCCGGACACGACGGCTTTCATCGACGATCCGACCTCCGGGCGCTGCAGGGCCAGGCACGCCTCGACCGCAGCCTCCGCTCGCTGCTCGGCCCTTGACCTGACGGCGACGGAAGCTGTCCGGAGGCCGAGTTCCGCGCCTCGATGGATGGACGCTCGCGCTAGCCGATCGAAGATCGGCTACTCATCGCCGGTGCGACCGTCACGGATCGCCGGGCGGGCGCAAGCCCGCGCGGCAGATCTGTGACGCAGTCTTCCTACCGATCGAAGATCGGCGACTCATCGTCGGTGCGACCGTCACGGGCCGCCGGGCGGGCGTCCGCCCGAGCGGCGATCCGTGAGTCAGCTCCCTTGCGCTAGACTGCGCGCCCCGGAGGTCCCTGAGATGAGGTCCCCGAGATGATGCGCGCCGTTCCCTCGCGTTCTGCCTGCCTCTCGCTCTCGGCTGCGCGAGCGCACCCAAGAAGCCCGCTCCGTCCCCGCTCGAGAGCCGCGATCCGTACACCTATCACGTGACGGTGCCGAACGTGCCCGAGGGCGCTTCGCCGCCCGTCGTGACGGTCGAGATCCAGGATCCGGCGCTGTGGCCCGTCTCGGTCCACGGCCTGTGGGCAACGCGCCCTTCGACGTCCAGCTGAGTCCCTCCCGTTCCCTCGAACGAGCAGGTCTGCTGTCCCTCGAGCCCATCGGCGGCACCGCGAGCACGGGGTCGAGGCTCCAGAGCACGAAGGGGCAAGCCCGTCGAGGTCGGCCTGCGCGCTCGAGCTCCCGAAGGAGTCCGCGCAGGTGAGCCAGCTGGAGAGCGCGCCGTCCAGAACACGAAGGCCTCCGCGGGCGGCCGTCCGATCGAGGCCATGACGCGCCTCGAGCGCGCGAAGCGACCGAGCCCGATCAGGCGTAGAAGGGCTCGAGCGGCTCGAAGCGCGGCCCCTTGTCGGGGTCCGACACGGCGAAGCGCGCGTGGTGTCTTGCCGTGCAGCGTCACGCCCGCGAAGGAGCCGTCGAGCGCGACGATGTAGAACTGGATGTCGAAGGACGGGCGCCCGTCCGCGCCGAGCAGCGCCGGCTGCCAGTGGGACTGGCGCTCGGTCTGGCTTGACGATGCGGCGCAGGATCTCCATGCCCGGCGTCCTTGGGCGACTTCCGCCGCGCATCTGCTCGACGATCATCGCGCTCGCGCAGGCGAGGATCGCGGCCTCGCCGCGCCCGGTCGAGCCGGCGCTGCCCGACTCGTCGTCGCAGTAGAGCCCGGCGCCGACGATGGCGGAGTCGCCGACGCGGCCGGGGATCTTGAAGGCGAGGCCGGAGGTGGAAGTGGCGCAGGCGAGGTTCCCGTCGGGGGCGAGCACCGAGCAGTGGATCGTCCGCCGGTGTGGTCCTGCGATCGCTCCGACGTCACGGGCCCCGAGTCTTCGGCTCCTCCGGCGGCGGACCGAGGCGGTCGTCCTGGTCCGAGAGGCCCTCCTTCCACTTCATCCAGGCGGCGCGCGACTCCTCGGTCAGGAGCTCGGTGTGCGGGAAGCCGAACTGCGCGCGCGAAGCGGTAGGCGTCGGCGCCGAAGATCTGGCAGTGGTCGGTGCGCTCGCAGCACGATGCGCGCGACCTCGATCGGGTGCAGGATGTTCTCGATCGCCGCGACCGCGCCGGACTTGTGGATGCGCGCCGTCCATGCAGGCGGCGTCGAGCTGCACGACGCCGTCCTCGTTCGGCAGGCCGCCGAGGCCGACGCTCGTGGTCCTTGGGATCGGCCTCGGCCACCTTGCACGACCTCGACCGCGGCGTCGAGCGGCGCACCGCCGCGCGAGCAGCCTCGTACTGGGCGCGCATCCCGGGCAGCGCGTTCTCGCTGCCGACCATGACCGCGCGGCCCGTCACGCGCGCGGCGCGCAGCTCGCGCGGCCGCGCGTGCAGGAGGCGCAGCCCGGCCGCGGCGCCACGCAGGTCACGACGGGAGAGACGGGAACGAGTGCATCGTCGCCTCGCTCATTTCTTCGAGTCTTCGGATCGGGGATCTTCTCGCTCGGATGCCCAGGCATCAGGTTCGCGCAGCCAGCTCGCGCGTCCCGGAGCGCACCACGCGTCCCACCTCTCGCCTGGTCGAGGTCGTCGACGTCCTCGCACTTCTGGATGCGCAGCGGCGCTCGCGTTCGAGCGACTGGACGTAGCGGTCGAGGTCGCCCGGCTCTGGCCGGAGCGGAGACCGCGCCAGGGCGGCCGCGAGCGAGGCCACGCCCGGTGCGGCGCATCTCGTCCGCCGTCGACGAACTGCATGCGGTCGAGGCTCGTGTGGTAGGTGAAGTCCGTGAAGTGCCAGAACAGCGCCGGCCGGGATGCCGCGCGCGAGGAACTCTGTCGTGGTCGCTGCCGCCCTCGAAGGGTGCTCGGCCGTCTTCCGGTCCCGCCCTCGAGCAGCGAGCACGTCGGCCATGCGCGCAGCGCGCGATCACGCGCGAGGCCGTTGGGCTTCGATCTCGTCGGGGCTCACCTGGCCCGCGCCCCAGGGCGTGTGTAAGTCCGGCTCGATGCACCTTGAGCGCGCCCGGGTCGTAGATGCGCTCGAGCAGGGCAATCGCGCCGTCCGTGTCCTTCGACTGCCCGGTCATGTCGGAGGAGATCCCGGCCACCGGCTTCATGTCGGTCGAATCGAGCCAGCTCTCCGACTGGCGGAACTCGTCGCCCCACAGGAAGACGAGTGTGCGCTCGGGCCAGGGCGAGCTTCTTGTCGTGCAGCGCGCTCGACGAGGGCGCGCGCGCTCTCGCGAGGCCGGCCACGCCGGAGGCGTTGTCGCACGCCCCGGGCTCCTGCACGTGGCTGACCATCGCCACCGCCTCCCCGGTCGCTGCGCGCCCTTGATGACGGCCATCAGCGTGCGCAGCGGGCGCTTCTCGGTCAGGACCTCGGCCTGGAACTCGAGCTCACCGCGCGCGCCGCGCTTCTGCGCGCGCTCGGACCGCGGCCTCGATCACCTCCAGGCTGTTCGGCGAGATCTGCGCCGTGGGCATGTCGGACGTAGTCGAGCTTCCGGTACTGGATCGCGTTCAGGTGGCGCTTGGCGTCGGTCCTGTCCTCGTTGAAGGGACGGAGGGAGGCGGAGATCACGCCCGCGGCGCCGCGGTCCACCGCTCGCCCGCGCACGCTGCGCCGCGTCGACGTTCGTGACCGAGCAGCATGCCCTTCTTCAGGTCCTCGAGGTGCAGCGCCACCTCGGCCTCGATGTGGCAAGAGGGCGCGTTGATCGGCAGCATGACGCGGTCGACGTCCTCGGACTTCGAGAAGGCGTGCAGCACGCGCGGCTCCTCGCCCTCGACCTTGAGCACCAGCTTGCCCGAGATGGGCGTCCACGCCTTGTCGATGTCGGCCACCTTGATGTACGAGACCTGCAGGCGCTGGTCCCGGCCGTCGAAGCCGGCCTCGCGCAGCGTCTTGTCGACGCGCGTCAGCACCTCGTCGAAGCCCTGGTTCGCGGGCGCGCGGTAGAAGCGGTCGATGAAGCGTGACGAGCTCGAGCGCGCGTGCGGCCGGAACCCGTCGTAGAGCGTCTTCACGAAGCGCGCGGTGCCGGTCTCGGCGACCTCGACCGCCGGTCCTGTGGTGCGAAGTCCCGCGCTGGCCGGCCTGGGCGCCGGTCTGCTCCACCAGCGAGCGCAGCTGGGGCTCGACGCCGTTGCAGGCCGGCGACCAAGAAAAGGAGCGCTGCGACCAGCACTCCAGGGGCGATCGGTTCATCAGGCCCTCACTGGCTCTCAGGTGGCGGTGCGACCGAGGTAGCGGTCGAGGAGGAGTCCCAGTCGATCGCGGGTCTCGGTCGGGATCCTCCCCGGCTCGGTGAGTATCGCGTACTTCAGCGCGTCCTGCAAGCGCAGGTGCCGCTCGCGGCCGAGGCGCGGGATCACCGTGCTGCAGCACGTCCCGGCGTTGGCGACGTTCCTGGCCATGACCGCCAGGGATCGCCTCGACCGTGACGTCCTCGTGCACCTCGTGCCAGCAGTCGTAGTCCGTGGCCATGGCGAGGGTCGCGTAGCAGAGCTCGGCCTCGCGCGCGAGGCTTGCGCCTCCTGAGGTTCGTCATGCCGATCACGTCGACGCCCCAGCTGCGGTAGAGGCGCGACTCGGCGCGCGTCGAGAACTGCGGGCCCTCCATGTTCACGTAGGTACCGCCGTCGTGGACCTTCACGCCGCGCTCGCGCGCGCGCCTCGACGAGCCGGCCGCGCAGGTCGGCGCAGATCGGATCGGCGAACATCACGTGCGCCACGACGCCGCGCTCGAAGAACGTGTCGGGGCGGTGGCGCGTGCGGTCGATGAACTGGTCGACCGCCACGAAGTCGCCGGGCGCGACGTCCTCGCGCATCGAGCCCACGGCGGAGACCGACAGGATGCGCGTCACGCCGAGCGTCTTCATGCCCCAGACGTTCGCGCGCGAAGTTGACCTCGGTCGGGCTGATGCGGTGACCGCGGCCGTGGCGCGGCAGGAAGACCACGCGGATGCCGGCGAGCACGCCGGTGACGTACGCATCCGACTGGGCGCACCGAAGGGCGTGGCGAGCTCGACCTCCTTCAGCTCCTCGAGCCCTTCCATCGCATAGAGACCTCGAGCCCCCGATCACGCCCACGACCTGTCCGGTGCTCACGTTCGCCTCCACCGGCCCTGCCGGTCGTCCTGGTTCCCGCGCGGCGCTCGCCCTGCGGGGGCGGCGGTCCCCGGCGCTCGGGCGGCGGCACCTCCTGCGCCTCGCCCACGGCCCCGGCGAAGAGGCGCTTCACGACCAGCGTGGCGTAGCTCCCGCGCGGCAGCTCGAAGCGCACGCGCACGCACCACAGGCCCGGGTTCAGGTTGTCGAACTCCGGCGGGCGCACGCGCAGGTGCGTGGGGCGCACGAAGACCTCGCGCTCCTCGCCCTTCAGGTGGAAGCCCTTCACCTCCACCGCCATCCGCTCGGGTGCGAGCTCCTCGTTCGCGAGCACGCGCTCGTAGAGCCTCCGCGCGTCGGGGTCCGTCACGTCCTCCGAGGCGCTCGCCCGGGAGGCGCAGGGTCGGCGTGGCGAGGAGCGCGGGCGGCGGTGCGTCCGCGGAAGGCGAGCAGGTTCCCCTCCTCGCCCTCGAGCACCACGCGTTCCTCGACCGGGGTGAGCTCGCGCACGCGCTCGACCAGCGCGCGGTTCCACAGGTGCGACTGCCAGGCGAAGAGGTGGATCGTGCGCAGGCGCGTGGCCACGTGCTCGAAGGCGCCCGCGAAGTCGCTCGGGGCTCTTCGCCAGGTGCTCGAACACGGAGTGGTGCGCGCCGAAGCGCCCGGCGTCGTCGCGGCACTCGCGCCAGTCGCCCCAGTGGCGCTCGAGGCCTTCCTTGAAGCGGCGGTGGCGCTCGTCGTCGCGCGGGCTGGGCGCGCCGAGCAGCCGTCGCAGGCGCCTCCCCGTCTCGCCCAGGCACAGGCCCTCGCAGATCCAGCCCTGGCCGTGCGTGAGGTTGCCGAAGCGCTGGTCGTCGAAGTAGTTGAGCGTGCCGTGCGCGCGCATCCGCGGCAGGTTCGTGCGCAGACGGTGCAGGTCGTCCCGCGAGAGCGCGCGCACGGTCAGCTCGAAGGCGTTCCCGAGGCTGTCCTCGCCGGCCAGCGGCTTCGCGGCGAAGCCCGCCGGCTCGATCTTGAGCTCCGCGTCGGCGAGGTGCACCTCGCGCCCGCGCGCGACGCTCATGTACTGGATCGTCAGGCCCTGGCGGTCCTTGAGGCCCGCCATCTGCACCTCGGCGCGCTCGACGCCCGCCTCCGCGGCCGAGGCGGCGCGCGCGGCCTCCTCGCTGTCGAGCTTGCGCTTCGTCACGCGGTAGACGCGGTGCTCGCCCTCCCCGCGAGGTAGTCGCGGCGCAGGAGCTCGCGCACGCGGAAGTCGCCGACGCGCTGCTTGAGCCTCATGGTCTCGACGCCCTCGACGCTCTCATGAACTCCACGCGCGCACCTTCGCGAGCTGCTTCAGGAGCTGCGTCAGGTCCCTCGGGCAGCGGCGCCTCGACCCGGATCGTCGCGCGCGTCGACGCGCGGCGAGGGGAGCTCGATCGCCGCCGCGTGCAGGGTCAGGCGCGAGATCAGCGGGCGCTCGGGCCGGCCGCGCTTGGCGCGGTAGCCGGCCTTGACGTTCGAGAGCAGGAGCTCGTTGCGCCGCCCGTAGACCGGATCGACCGCCAGCGGGAAGCCGGTGGCCGAGAGGTGCACGCGGATCTGGTGCGTGCGCCCGGTGAGCGGTCTGCAGACGAGCCACGTGAAGCCGCGGAAGCGCTGCTCCACGGCGATGCGCGTGCGCGCGGGCTTGCCCGCGGGATCGACGACCATGCGGCCGCTGCGCTTCTCGTCCGGACCGAGGGCGAGGTCGATCTCCTCCTCCTCGCCGTCGCCGAGCGGGTGCTCGCCCTCGACCAGCGCGAGATAGGTCTTGTGCACGCGGTCCTCCTCGAAGGCGCCACGCAGCGCGCGCTCGGCTTCGAGGTGCTTGGCCACGACCAGCGCGCCGGTTGTGTTCTTGTCGAGCCGGTGCACGGCGCGCAGGCGCAGCTCGAGCGGGGCGGCCTCCTCGCCGCCACCGTCGGCGCCGGGCTGCGCGCGCGCGCCAGGGCCAGCAGCGCGCCCGCGCAGGAAGCCGCGTCGCGCGCCCAGCGCTCCGGCTCGACCGCGAGCCCCGCGGGCTTGTCGACCACGAGCAGGTCCTCGTCCTCGTAGAGGATCGGCAGCTCCGCCTCCGGCGCGACCGGCGCGGTCGGCGGCTCCTGGTCGTCGAGATCGACGATCAGCACCTGGTCGGCGCGCAGGCGCTGCGAAGGGTTCGCGCGCATGCCGTCGAGCAGGATCTGGCCCCGCGCGCACGGCGCGGCGCAGGAAGCCCTTGTTGAACTCGGGGAAGTGCAGGCACAGGAACTCGTCGAGCTCGAGGCCCGCGCGCTCGAAGGGCACGACGATCGTCTCGGTCATCGAGCCTCCCTCCGGCGGTGCCCGCGAGCACGCGCGGCTTCAGCGCGGCGACGTAGGGGAGGTTCCTGTAGCGCCCGCGGTAATCGAGCCCGTAGCCGACCACGAACAGGTCCTCGACCCGGAAGCAGACGTGATCGGCTTCGATCGGGACGCGTGCGGCGCGCGGGCTTGTCGAGGAACACGCAGGTGCACATCGCGTGCGCCGCGCGCGACGAGATCTCGGCGCGGATGGTCTGCAGCGTTCGCCCGCTGTCCAGGATGTCGTCCACGAGCAGGATCCGCCGGCCTGCGAGCTCGTTATCCGGGGGCAGCCCGCCGAGCTTCGAGCCGTCCGGGCGTCGTGTCCTGCGACGATAGCTCTCGGCCCACGCGAAGGCGAGGTTCAGCGGGATCGGCAGGCGGCGGATGAGGTCGGCCACGAACACGACCGAGCCCCTTCAGGACCGCGATCACGGTCGGCTCCTCGTTCCGCGTACACGCTCCGGATCTCGGCCGCCACGCGCTCGATCCCGGCGCGGATCTCCTGCTCGCCGATGAGGATTCGCTCGATGTCGTCGTGCACGAGGCGAGGGGCGGCGCCTGCAAGTCAAAGCCGCCGGGGGAAGTCCGGGGCGAGCGCCGCGAGCACCCGCACCGGACTTTGACCGGTCTCGGCCGCGATGCTACAGTGTCCCGGCCGCGCCCGGAGAAGTAGCGTCTCGCGAGAGCGCTCCGGAGCCGCCGGATCGAACTCGTTCGACATCGACCGGAAGAGGCATCCACTCCTCGCTCCTCGACCCGATTCGCCCGGTTCCGGTCCACGAGTTCTCAGTCCCTCTCCGTCCCACATGCGTCGTTCCTATCACCGCCGCACCGCCGACGAGCGCGTGGCAGATCTCGACAAGAAGATCGCGGAGCTGAAGGCCAGGCAGGCCGCGCGCGACAAGAAGGACGATCCCGTCCTGCGCGAGATCAAGAAGCTCCTGACGCGCCTGAAGAAATTCATCCAGCACGCCCACGATCACAAGCGCCCGGACGTCGCCAACAGTGTCATGGCCTTCAAATCGATGCTCGAGCGCATCCTGACGACGGAGCTCGGCGCGGCGGAGAAGGAGCTCGTCGCTCCAGACGACGACGAGGAATGAACGGCCCCTCGAGCGCGGGCTCCGGTCTCCCGGTCCGCGAACGCGCCGAGGTGCTGCTGCGCGGCAGGATCTTCGACCTCGTGTTCGCCGAGCTCACGCTGCCCTCGGGCGTCGAGCAAGAGCTCTGGATCGTCGAGCACCCCGGCGCGGTCGCGATCGCGCCCGTGACCGAGGCGGGCGAGCTCGTGCTCGTGCGCCAGTACCGCCACGCCGCGCGCGAGGTCCTGGTCGAGATCCCCGCCGGGCGGCTGGAGCGCGGCGAGGCCCGCTTCGAGGCCGCGCGCCGGGAGCTGGCCGAGGAGACGGGCACGCGCGCGCGTCACTGGCGCGAGCTCGCCGCCTTCCTGCCCGCGCCCGGCTTCTGCTCGGAGCGCATCGTGCTGTTCGAGGCGCGCGGGCTCGAAGCGATCGCGGATCGGGATGCTCCCCGTCCCGACGCGGACGAAGATCTCGAGGTGCTGCGACTGCCGCCCGAGCAAGGTGCTCGGAGGTCGCGCGCGACGCGAGACGTTGCTCGCCGCGGCGCTCACTGCTTCTCGGTCGCTGATCTTCTAGGTCCTGAAGTCTTCGCGTGGCGCGAGGATTCTCGAACCAGGAAAACGCACCGCGGAGGCGCGGAGGTCGCGGAGGAGCGCGGAGGAAGAGGTCGGAAAGGATCGGGCCTCCGGGGCTGCTCCGAAGGTCGACGATCCGGAGGCCTTCTTCCTCCTCCGCGAGGCTCCGCGTCCTCCGCGTCCTCCGCGGCTCCGCGGTGCGTTTGGGTCTCGGCGTCCCGCACCGGTCCGACGACGTCCGGCAGGAGAGCGGGATAGGTTTCCAGCGGCACGTGTCACCGCCGTGCCCCTTCGCTCGCCACCCTTTTTTCTCGCCGTGATGATTCGCCACCCGCTTCGCGCCCGAATTCTGTCCACGCTCGCCGGTCCCCTCGTCCTTGCCGCCTGCGGCGGCGGAGGAGGTGGCGGCGGCAAGCCGCCGCCGGTCGACCCGGTGCTCACGAGCTTCACCGTCACGCCCGCCTTCGGCGCCAGCGCCGACGGCCTGGGCATGGTCGAGGTCGACCTGGTCCTGGCGGACTCGGCCGGACGACCGCTCTCCGGGCGCACGGTCGCGCTCGAGGCCACGGGCCTCGCGAACGCGCTCGCGCAGCCGCCGCGGACGAACTCCGCCGGCGCCACCGCGGGTCGCTGCGCGCACGACGGTGGGCGAGAAGAAGTCGATCACCGCGGTGGTCGATCCGGGACCGGACGAGGTGCGCCTCGGCCCGGTCACGGCCGAGTTCCTGCGCATCCTGCCCGGCCTGGCGCTTCGTGCGCGCGAGCGGCTCGGACGCGAACGACGGGCAGCGACGCCGCTCATCGCCTGGGCCACGCTGGGTCACGCGCTCACCCAGCTCGCGCCCGGCAACACGCTCTTCGTCGGCGCCGGTACCTACGGCGACCCGCTGCTCGATCACGACCGCGGCCAGCGCTGATGCGCCGCTCGTGATCCGCGGAGACCGCACGGGCGAGTTCACGGGCGACGCCGGCGAGGTGCTGCTCGACGTGGGCGGCGCGAGCGCGGGCATCGAGCTCCTCGGCGCCTCGAACGCGACCCTGCGCGGGCTCTCGATCCGCGGCAGCGACAACGGCGCCGGCCACGGCGGCGCGATCTACACGAGCGGCGCGAGCGCCTGCTCGATCCTCGACTGCGAGCCTCTTCGAGAACCGGCGCGGCATCGAGCTCGAGAACACGAGCGGCGCCTGGCTGGAGGGAACCGCATCTCGAACAACCTCGGCGACGCCCTGCGCATCAACGCACGAGGCCGGACGCGCATCCTCGACAACCTCGTCTACGCGAACGGCGGCGACGGCATCGAGCTCGCGCAGCATCTCGACCGGCCTCGACGAGTTCAACACGCTCTACCGCAACGGCGGCGACCAGGTCCGCGAGGTCGTGGCCGGCAACACGGGCACCGTGGCGAACAACGTCCTCAGCGAGGGCACGGGCCGGGCCTCGGCTTCGCGGCGAGCTCGAGCCTCGGCGCGAGCAGCGAACCTGACGTGGCTCCAGTCGGGCAACACGCCCGCGAGCACCTACAGCGCCGACCCGCTGCTCGCCGACCCGGCCGGTCCGGACGGGATCCTGGGCGGCGCCGGCGCGCGCGGACGACGACTTCCGCGTGGACACTGCCTCGCCCACGCTCGAAGCCGGCACGGGCCCGGCGCGGACGGTGCAGCTCGCGCTCGCGGGCTCGCTGGCCACGCTCGGGACGCGCAGCGACGGCCTCATGGAAGGCGAGAGGCGCGGACCTTCCGCTCGCCAACCTCGGCTACCACGTGGCGCGGCCGAACGACGCCTTCGGCTCGCTCGGAGCCTGGGCGCGCGTCGCCTCGCGCTGCGCCAACGATGCGCGGTGCGCACGCGCGCATGGAGCCGCTCGACCGATGCCTGGGCGCCGGAGGTGGACACGCGTTCCTTCGGGGGCGAGGTGCGCTGGCTGGTGCAGCGCGTCTCGAGCGGTCCGAAGCCCGAGGAGATCCTCGCGGCGCAGATCGACACCGGCGCGGGCGCGTGGCTCGAGGTGCGCACCTGGGACGCGCGCCGCTGGAGCGACGACACGCCGGCCGTGCTGACGAGCGCCATCGCGCCCGCCAACGCCGGCGAGCGCGGCTTCGACGTCAGGTACGAGGGCGCTCTCGGGCACGCGCTGCTCGTGCGCGCCGACGGCGCGCCAACGTCCTCTTCCAGACGCTGGTCGAGGGCGTGTGGAGCGTCGCCGCGCCGGTCTTCACGCCCGCGCTCGCCACGGGCAACGGTGCTGTGGACCGAGCTCGTGCCGCGCACCGGCACGGACGAGATCGCGCTCGTCGCGCTCGACGACCGAGCAGAAGCTCACCGCAGCCGTCTGGGACGGCACGCAGTGGACGCGCCCGATCCTGCTCGCGACGCGAGGTCAATTCCTTGCGCGACTTCAAGGCCTTCGACGCCGCCTGGGAGAGCTCTCAGCGGCGACCTCCTGGTCGCCTGGGGCTACAGCCCGTTCCTCGAGGAGACGCGCTACGCCACGCTGACGCGGCACGACCGACACTGGACGACCGGGCAGTTCGTCAGCACCGACGCGCTCGGCAAGTTCGCTGCGCTCGCCAGCGACCCGACGTCGGACCGCATCATCGGCATCTTCGGCGAGGGCTTCTCGGACGACGACGTCGGCGTCTCGGTATGGGGCGGCGAGAACTGGCACGACACGGCCGAGATGACGCTCTACGGGCTCGCCGACTCGCGCGCGATGGAGGTCGGCTGGCTCGGCACGAGCGGTCTCGGCTTCGCCGTCTGCCGCGACCAGGCCCAGACCGGGGCCTTCCAGTGGGCCTTCCTCAACGGCGGCGGCTGGCACCGCGCGCCGGAGATCTTCCTGAACGGCGTCGGCAAGCATGGTGCAGGCCGAGGCCGCGCATCGTGCCGGGCACGAGCACGGTCGAGCTGCTCGCTGCTCGACGAGCGCCGGCGCGCTGTGGTCGGTGCTGACACGACGGGACCGGCTGGACCTCTGGAACGGCGGCGACGCCGCTCGCCACCGGGCTCGATCCGCGAAGCCCGGCCGCGGCTTCGATCTTCGACCTGCGCTCGCTGTGGCGAGCGCACGTCCGCAATCTTCTCTGGGAAAGAGCGCGCCCTCGGGGCTCGAGCCTCGGGGCGCGTTGCTTCGTCCCAGTGTGGAAGGCGCGCGAGGATCGCCCGCCCTCGGGCGGTCAGCGCCGGTTGCGATGGGGCCGGATCGACAGGTGGAAGTCGTGCAGCGGCGCGCCGGGACGGAAGCTCTCGTCGGGTTCGGCGAGCAAGAACTGCGAGGCGCAGGAGGCGCGAGGAGCCCGCGCGGCGGAAGACCAGCGGGAGCAGGGCCGAGGCGAGGTCCTGCGACCAGCTCGCCTCGAACCCGATGCGTCCGTCGTCGATGCCGATCCAGCCGTCGGTGGCGCCGAAGAGAGCGCTCCCGCCCGCGGCCTCGAAGCCGATCCACGAGCCGCAGCCGCTCGCGCGGGACCGCCGTTCGCGCAGCTCACCCACGAGCTCGTCGCCGAGCGCGCCGTCCAGGAGCGTCAGCGCACCAGCGCGCAGGCTGCCGCGCGGCCGCTCGCCCCAGGCCGAAGCCGTAGCGGATCTCGATCCGGTGGGCGTGGACGCGCACCTCCTTCGGCAGCGGGCCGAGCGCCGTCGGGACGAGGCGCGCGCACCCGCACGCTGAAGGCTCCGCGCTTCGACCTCGGCCTCGACCGGCGCGAGGTCGGTGACCGGCGCCTCGCCCGGGACCTCGAGCGCGCGTCCGCCGCTGAAGAGTTCGTCGTCGCTCACCGGCGCCGCGCAGCGCTCGCTCGAGCGTGCCGAGGAGCGCCTGCGGACCCGCGTGGCACAGGACCAGCGACTCGAGCGCGAGGCCGCGCCGCAGGCTCAGCACGGCGCGCACGCCCTCGGTCCCGACCGCGAGCCACGAGCCGCCGCGCTCGACGCGCCGCGAGCGCAGCGGCAGCTCGGCGAAGCCCTCGGCGGCGGGACGGACTCCGGGCGCGGCAGGCAGCGAGTCCGCGAGGCGCCGCCAGCGCTTCTCCGTCAGGTCGCCGCGCAGGTCCGCGCCCCAGGCGCGGCACAGGAGCTGCCAGTCGCGCGCGCGGAGCCGCCCACGCGCTCGAGCTCGCGCGCGCGCGAAGCAGCGCGCGTTGAGTCCGGAGGTTGCTCCCAGCCCGCCAGGGCCCAGCGCGCGAGACCTGCCCCGGACTCGCGCCCGAGCGCGATCGGGTGGCCCGCCGCGGTGAGGTCGAGCGCTCGCCCGGGCGCGAAGCGCCGGTCCCCAGGACGCGCTGGGGCGTCGTGAACTCGACGCCGCGCGAGCGCAGGGCCTCGCAGAGCTCCGCCAGGCGGCGCCATCGCGCCGGCATCCTCGCGCGGATCGCCGCCGTGCTCGCACGAGGCTCGGCGAGAGTCTCGGCGAAGGCCTCGGCGCTCCGCGGCGTGCAGGAACGCGTGTCGCGCGCGCGCGCCGCCCGTGCCCGAGGCCCGCGAGACGCGTCGGGGCCGAGCTGCCCGCGACCGCGCGCCGGAAGCTCTGGTGGAGCCATCGCCTCGCTCCACAGCACCCGGATGCGCCAGCCGCTCGGCGACTGCGTCCACGCGGTGCGGTGGCGCCAGTCCTCGCGCCACGCGGGATGGAAGCGGCGCGGCTCGTTCCAGTCGAGGATCAGCGCCCTCGTAGCCGGCGTCGAGGTAGGCGTCAGATCAGCGCCCTGGGACCAGGCGTGGACGGCGCGACGCGCGGCGCGCGCCCGAGGAGCTGGACGTAAGTCGCGCGCCCGAGCGCCTGGTTCCAGCGGTTGACGGCCGACGGCACCAGCGCGGGCCGACGAGCACGCTGTCACCGGTGCCGACGAGCTCGACCCGCCCGCCTCGACGAGCGCGCCGAGCGCGCGCGAGCCATGCCGGGTCGGCGCGCGCGATGCGCTCGAGCGTGTGGCCGCTCGCCGAGAGGGCGCGAGGCGCAGCCAGGGCAGTCCTCGGCGACGTCGAGCAGCCTCCGGTAGCAGCCCGCGATCACCTCGCGCGCGGCCTCGACCTCGAGCGTGCCGCGCTCGAGGTTCGGTCGAAGAGCAGGCTGCGTCCAGCCGGAGGGCGGTCGCGACGGCCAAGGCGACAGACCTTTCGACTGTCCGGGAAGACCTTGGCTCTCCCGCGGGCGGGTCCGGAGGACCCCGCGTGATCCCTGCGCTCCTCCGGGTCCTCCCTCCTCGGGGAGCCGGGGCTCACGGCCCGCGCAGGAACTGCACGAGATCGCCGGTGTGGCTCGCCTCCGCGCCGGAATCGTCGGCCGGGAACGCCTCGGTCTTCGGGTCGACGGCCGGGTCGGAGTACACGCGCAGGGACGAGCGCTCCGACGTCCTGAAGCCACTCGCGAGGCGCGCGCTCGTCACGTGCGCCGTGCCCTCCGCGACGCACACGCAGGTCCCGAGTTCGTCGACCAGGACGCCGATGGTGGTGCCGATGCATGGCGACGTCCGCCATGGCGGTGCGCACCACGATCGGGTTGCCGGGATAGCTCGCGCTCGTCCGCAGGTAAGTCTCGCCGCGCGCGAGCTCGAACGCGACGGGCTCGACGCCGTCGAGCGGAGGGTAGCGGCAGGACGGCGAGGAGTTGTCCGGCAAGAGCTCGACCACGAAGGCGTCGCCGAGCTCGAAGCGGCGCGCGCCACGCCCGGTGAGCAGTCCAGGCTTGCTCGAGCGCCGCGCCGCCAGGCGCGCCTCGTCGCCCGGGCGTGTAGTCGGCCCCTGTCGAAGCTCAGCCGCCCGTCGAGCTGGGCGCGCCAGCGCTCCGGCTGGGGCAGGAGGAAGGTCACGGCGATCGCGGCCGCGGCCGCGACCCGCACCAGACGCCGGAAGGAGCGCCGGCGTGCGGAGCGGCGGCGGCGCTGGAGGCGACGGCCGACAGGGAAGGCGAGCAGCGCACGGCGGCGGAACTCGGTTCGCGGCGGCGCGGCGGGAGGCGTGGTCGCGAGCCAGGCCACGAAGCCGTTGAGCTCGTCCTCGCCCACCCCGGTCCCGGCGCGCCTTTTCCGCCATGACGCCACCGCCCGTACGAACCGGCCGCTCGGGCCCGTGACGGCTCGCTCGGCGGCCGGCCGGCCCCTCGGTTAGGAACGCCCGGCGCGCCTCCGGCGCTGGCGCGCGGTCGGGTCGAGCTCGCGCGGGCGCCGCGCGCCTGAGGAGCTCATCGGAAGCCTCGCGCTCGGCGCGCCCGGGTCCGCCGCCTGCTCATCGCGCGTCCTCGGACGGGAGACTTCCACAGCTCCTTCGAGCGACGCCCTCGCGCAGGGCGCCGACAGGCCGCGCGAGTAGCGCTTGCGCACGGCGACCCCGCTGCCAGCCTCCGAGGATGCGCCCATGTCCTCGAAGGAGAGCTCCCTCGTAGACGCGACAGGCGCTGTTTGCCGCGCAGGCCTGGCAGCGTCTGATGGCAGGCGCGCACGCGCGCCGCCAGCTCCTCCCTCGGCGTCGAGACCAGCGTCCGGCGGCGCTTGCTGGCCCGCCCAGCGACCGGGCGCTCGCCCAGCTCCTCCTCGTATCGAGAGGCTCGTCTCGCGCCCTTTCGCTCGCGTGCGGCCGCGCGCTTGCGCGCCAGTGGTCGCGCAGCTTGTTGGTCGCGATCGTGAACAGCCAGGGCGCGGGTCGTGCGCGCGGGTCGTAGCTCGGCGCGCGCTGCGCCCCGCAGGAAGACGCCGTCCTGCGTCAGGTCCTCGGCCAGGTGCTCGTCCCCACCAGGCGCCGGCGCAGGTAGCGCGTAGACGCGCTCGAAGAAGCGTGTCGAAGAAGGCGCGCCAGGGCCGCCGGCTCGCGCCGCGCCAGCGCGCAGTTGCACAGCATCTCCGCCGGGAAGCGCCGGCGCGATGCGGGGCCTTCACTGGCGTGACATCGAAGGAAGTTCACGGTAGCAACGCGCGCGGGTCCGGCAAAGTCGGCGCCTGCAAGTCCGCGGTTTCCCGCGAGCGGAGAGCACCGCGGTCGGCCACCCTGCACCTCCGATAGAGACACGCGCGCCGCCCTGCCGGCCGGTCCTCGAGCTCACGAGCGCCCCCGCCGGCCGTGAGCGCCGCGGGAGCGCCGTGTTCCGGCGGCCCGAAAGCAGCGCGAGCGCCGGTAGGCCCGTCCGCGCATCGCTCGCCCGAGCGGTCGCTGCAGGAGCGCGTGCCACTCTCCGCGTCGCGACGCCGGCTGCGCCGCACGCTTCGCAACCTCTCGGTCGGCGACGGCGATGCTGCTTCGCGCCTTCGCGGTCGGCATCGGCGGAAGGAAGAACTTCCTGGTCGCCGACGCGCTGCTGCGCTGGGCGCGTCGACCTTCGAGCTCGGCCTGGCTGCGTGACCCTGCCGCTCCTCGCCGGCGCTGCTCAGGCCGCTGATCGCGCTGCGCGTCGCGCGCAGTGCCAGCTGCGACGCGCGCTGGTCCTCGCCGGCGCACAGGCTGCAGGCCGCCAACCGGCTGGCTCGCTGGCGCTGCTCGACTACCAGGCGGGCGGCAACGATCCGGTCGTGCTGATCGCGCCATGGCGTGCTGCACTCCGTGCGCCAGACTTCGGCCAGCTCACGGGCGCGGGCTGGACCTCCTGGTTCGGCGACGTCGTCCCGCGCGCCTGCGCGGGCGCTTACTTCGCCGCGCCGCAACCGCTGGATCTACCTCCTCGACCTGCCTCGGCCTCCCTGGCCGGCGGCCGGCTTCACCGAGCTGCTCGAGCCCGCGCGCGCGAGCAGGCCGAGTTCCTGGGCGGCCACGCAAGCCCCGGAACGCCAGATCCTGCTCGCGGCCCTCGCCCGGCGCCGCTCGAGCGTCTTCCTCAGGCCTGACGCGCTTGAGCCGCGCTTCGCCGGCCTGACGCCGCCCGGCGCGCGCCACGCAGCTTCCTCGCGCACCGACCGCGGCCGGCGCGCCACGCCGCGCGCCTGCTCACTCTTCTCGGGCACTGCTCTACTTCACGGTCTACGTCGCGAGCCCCTACTTCGCGCGCCAAGCGTTCATGCTGCGGGACCTGCACTTCGCCCTACTGGGAGTTCACGCCTGGCCTCGCTCGCGATCGTGGTTCTGAAGGTCCTGGCCGTGCCCGCCTGGGGCGCGTGATCGACTGGCCACGGCGCGCACCGACCTCTGCGCTGGCGGCGCGCTCTGACCTCGCTCGTGCCGCTGCCCGTGGCTGTGGACCGCGCAGGCTCTCGGCTGGGCCGCTCGCTCGCGCAGGGCTTCTCGGGGCTTCTCTGGCGCCGGCTACGAGGTCGCTCTTCGCGCTGCTGCTCGACTCGAGCTACAGGGGCACGCGCCCGCACGTCTTCGCCGGTGCAGAGCGTGCTGCACGGCGCCAGGACAGCTCCTCGGCGGCCTGCGCGGGCGCCTTCGCCCTGGTGCACGTCGGCGACCTGCGCGCCTGTTCGCGCTCCCGCTCGGCACGCCATCGGGCGCTGGCGCTCCGTCGTGCCGAGCCTGGCCCCGTGCCGCCGCCCGGCGGGCGCTGACGACGAAGCAGCGCGCCCTGCTCCTGCGCTGATCGGCCTGCGCCCGCGCCGGCGGCCTGGCGCACCGGCCGGATCGAGGCGGCGAGGAGGCGCTGGCCCGCGCCGCTCAGCGCGGCGCAAGCGCGCCGAACACTGCGGCCGCGGTCCACAGAGCGGTTCTCGGCCTGGTCCGATCACGGCAGAGCGGCTGGGGTTGAGCACTGGCGTCGCTCACGACCACGTTGCGCCGCACGGGCAGGCAGTGCAGGAAGAAGGCGTCGTCCGGTCGCGCTCGCAGCTTCTCGGCGTCGACGATCCAGCGCGCGCGCAGCGGCTCCTTGACGCGCCGTCTCCTCCTCGAAGCGGCCGTAGTAGCTCGAGCGAGCCCCACTCCTTGGCGCACACGACGTGCGCGCCCGTCAGGCGCGCGTCGACGTCGTCGGTCTCGACCAGACTGCCGCCCGGGCTCTCGGCGCGCGCGCGCGCGCGCGGCGCACGACCTCGGGCTCGAGGCCGAAGCCCTCCGGGCGCAGCAGGCGTCACGTGCATGCCGAGGTCGGCCGCGGCCGAGGAGCTGGCTGTGGGGCGTCGCGACCGGCAGCGATTTCGGGTGCCAGGTCCAGGTGAGCACGTACTTCTTGCCCGCGCGGCTCGCCGAGCTTCTCCTGGATCGTCAGCGCGTCGGCGAGGCCCTGCAGCGGGTGCCAGCGGTTCGACTCGAGGTTGATCACCGGCACCTCGGCGAACTCGGCGAAGCGCTGCAGGAACTCGTCCTTCGCGAGCTCGGCGGTAGCTCGTCGCTGACGGCGGCCTTTTCGAGCCCGACCGTGACGAGCTCCGACGCGGATGCCGACGAAGTGGCCCATGCGCGAGAGCACCGGCGCGAGCTCGCGCACGTGCTCCTGCGTGTCGCCGTCCATCACCACGCCCTCGCCGCACTCGAAGTTCCAGGTGTCCTTGCCGGCCGCGAGCGTGATCCCGTGCCGCCGAAGCGCGCGCAGCGCCGACTTCGCACGAGACGCGCGTGCGCACCGAGGGGTTGAAGAAGACCAGCGTCGCGACCTTGCCCGCGAGCGCCGGCGCGCGCGCGGCCGGCCTTGATGCTCGCGCGCGAAGGCGAGCAGCCCGCGCACCCCCGTCGGGCGTGAGGTCGGAGGCGAGAGGAGGTCGCGACCGGCGAGCTCGTTCATGGCGCGCCACCGCCTCGGTGCGCGCGCCGGCACGCTCGAGCGAGCTCGCGGTACCAGCGCGTCGTGCGCGCCAGGCGCCCGACGGTCCTGCGCGCGCCCAGACCACCGAGCAAGAGTGCGCGTCGGTCGCGGCGCCGGTCTTCTGTGCGCTGCGCGTCCTTGACCGGCGTTGGCGCACGGGCCCGTCCGCGTCGAACAGGCACAGGGAGGCCTCGATGTCGATCGTCTGGCCGCTCGCGTTGAACACGTAGCTCCGCGTCCCCGCGCCGAGGCCGAGCGGAACGCGCGCGCGCGCCGCGCGAGGTCGATCGACGCTGATCGGCAGCGCCGCTCGCGAGCGACACCGCGTTGCACGCGTCGACCGCCGGCGTTGATCGAGCCGAGCGCGCCTCCCCACGGCGCGCACCAGGTACTCGGCGAGGGCTTGCCGCGCCCGGTCGGCTTGTAGCCGCCGTGGCGCAGGAACGCGCGGATCGCCTCGCGCGTCGGCCTCGTCGCGCGTGCACCGGGCGTGTCGGCCTCGAGCGCGAGCAGCGCGGCGAGCCAGCGCGGGCGGCGGGAGCTCGCCGAGCGGGCGCGGGAGACTCGGTGACGAAGGCCGCGGGCGGCGGCAGCGACGGGTGAGGGTCACGGCGATCTGCATGGCCGCGGATTGTGCCAGGAAGGCGCGTGCGCGGCCCACCGGCCCGCCGCTACACTCGCCGGCATGAAGCTCGCACTCCTCGTCGCTCGCGTCGCCTCGCCCTCGCGCAGCCCAGCGACGCGGGAGAAGCTGCGCGCCGCCCGGCCGGAGTGGCGCTGGATCCCGCTCTTCAACGGCAAGGACCTCACCGGCTGGACGCCGAAGATCGCGGCCTACGCCTCGGCGACAACTTCGCGAACACCTTCCGCGTCGAGGACGGCGTCCTCGTCGCTACGACGGCTACCCGACCTTCGACGGGCCGCTTCGGGCACCTCTTCTACGCGCGCGGTTCTCGCACTACCGCCTGCGCGTCGAGTACCGCTTCACCGGCGAGCAGGTGCCCGGCGCGCCGGACTGGGCGCTGCGCGCAACAGCGGCGTGATGATCCACGGCCAGAAGCCCGGAGACGATGGCGCTCGCGCAGGAGTTCCCGGTCTCGATCGAGGTCCAGTCCCTCGGCGGCGGCGGCACGACCCCGCGCCCGGCAATCGCGAACCTGTGCAATGCCAGGCACGAACGTCGTCATCGGACGGCGAGCTCGTCACGCGCCACTGCACGGACTCGAGCGCGCCGACCTTCCCGCGGCGATCGCTGGGTCAGCTGGTCGAGGTCGAGGTGCGCGGCATGCGAGCTTCGTGCGCCACCCTCGGATCGACGGCCAGGCGGTGCCTCGCGTCACCGGAAGCCGCAGCTCGGCCCGAACGATCGCCGACGCCCAGCGCCTGTCGCGGCGGCTCGGCGCGCGCTCACCTCCTCGGCCGCGACGATCTCGCTGCAGTCCGAGAGAGCAATCCCGTCGAGTTCGCCAAGTGTCGAGCCCTGGAGCTCTCCCCGGACTCGAAACGCTGGAACCGAGCGCTCTCCCTGAGCGAGAGTTCACACGATCCCGAATCGCCGTTACCTGAACCGCTGTTATGAGTGGAAATCCCAGCTCCAGGGACAATCCCGCCATCTTCATGCGCCGCGAATCGCACGACTCGGGTTCGGTGCATGATTCGGATCGGAAAGCGCGCGGCGGCGTGTCTGGTGGGGTGTCCGACGTCCGGTGGCCACGACCATGAAGACAGAACCTCGTCGCAGCCTCACTCCGTCCCGCGGCGACGGGGACGGTCTTCCCTCGACCCGAGCGAGCCTCTGCGGGTCGCAGCCGTCCGGAACGGCGAGTTCGACGCGCGGCTGCCTGGCGACTGGACGGGCATCGCCGGCAAGATCGCCGACACGTTCAACGAGATCGTGTCGCTGCCAATCGCCCGCATCGCCGCGGAGCTCCAGCGCGTCGGCCAGCGTGGTCGGCAAGCGAGGGCAAGACGCGCCAGCGCGTCGACGCTTCGGCTGCATCCGGGCGGCGCGTGGCGCGAGATGGAGACGCTCGATCAACACCCTGATCGACGACCTCGCTGTGGCCTACCACCGAGGTGACGCGCGCGATCTCGGCCGTGGCGCAGGGGCGACCTGCTGCAGACCGTGCGGCTCGACGTCGACGGGCGCCCGCTCGAGGGCGAGTTCCCTGCGCTCGGCGACGATCGTCAACACGGATGATCCAGCAGCTCGGCGTGTCTCGCGTCGGAGGTGACGCGCGTGGCGCGCGAGGTCGGCGCCGACGGCAAGCTCGGCGGCCAGGCGCAAGGTGCTCGGGGTCGGCGGCGTGTGGAAGGACCTGACCGACAGCGTCAACTCGATGGCGAACAACCTGACCGCGCAGGTGCGCAACATCGCCGAGGTGACGATCGCCGTCGCCGAACGGCGACCTCTCCAAGAAGATCACGGTCGACGTGCGCGGCGAGATCCTGCAGCTCAAGGAGGCCATCAACACGATGGTCGACCAGCTGCGCGCGTTCGCCGCCGAAGTGACGCGCGTGGCGCGCGAGGTCGGCACCGACGGCAAGCTCGGCGGCCAGGCGATCGTGCCCGGCGTCGCCGGCACCTGGAAGGACCTGACCGACATCGGTCAACGCGATGGCGGCAACCTGACCGGCCAGGTGCGCAACATCGCCGCAGGTGACGACCGCGGTCGCGCGCGGCGACCTGTCGCGCAAGATCACGGTCGACGTGCAGGGCGAGATCCTCGAGCTCAAGAACACCATCAACACGATGGTCGACCAGCTCAACGCGTTCGCGTCGAGGTGACGCGCGTGGCGCGCGAGGTCGGCACCGAGGGCAAGCTCGGCGGCCAGGCGCAGGTGCCCGGCGTCGCCGGCACGTGGAAGGACCTCACCGACAACGTCAACTCGATGGCGAGCAACCTGACCGGCCAGGTGCGCAACATCGCCGAGGTGACGACCGCGGTCGCGAGCGGCGACCTGTCGAAGAAGATCACCGTCGACGTGCGCGGCGAGATCCTGCAGCTGAAGGAGACCATCAACACGATGGTCGACCAGCTCAGCGCCGTTCGCCGCCGAGGTGACGCGCGTGGCGCGCGAGGTCGGCACCGAGGGCAAGCTCGGCGGCCAGGCGCATCGTGCCCGGCGTCGCCGGCACGTGGAAGGACCTCACCGACAACGTCAACTCCATGGCCGGCAACCTGACCGGCCAGGTGCGCAACATCGCCGAGGTGACGACCGCGGTCGCGCGCGGCGACCTGTCGCGCAAGATCACCGTCGACGTGAAGGGCGAGATCCTCGAGCTCAAGAACACGCATCAACACGATGGTCGACCAGCTCAACGCGTTCGCGTCCGAGGTGACGCGCGTGGCGCGCGAGGTCGGCACCGACGGCAAGCTCGGCGGTCAGGCGCAGGTGCCCGGCGTCGCCGGCACGTGGAAGGACCTGACCGACAACGTCAACTCGATGGCGAGCAACCTGACCGGCCAGGTGCGCAACATCGCCGAGGTGACGATCGCCGTCGCGAGCGGCGACCTGTCGCAAGAAGATCACGGTCGACGTGCGCGGCGAGATCCTGCAGCTCAAGGAGGCCATCAACACGATGGTCGACCAGCTGCGCTCGTTCGCGTCCGAGGTGACGCGCGTGGCGCGCGAGGTCGGCACCGACGGCAAGCTCGGCGGCCAGGCGCATCGTGCCCGGCGTCGCCGGCACCTGGAAGGACCTGACCGACTCGGTCAACGCGATGGCGCGGCAACCTGACCGGCCAGGTGCGCAACATCGCGCGAGGTGACGACGGCCGTCGCGCGCGGCGACCTGTCGCGCAAGATCACGGTCGACGTGAAGGGCGAGATCCTCGAGCTCAAGAACACCATCAACACGATGGTCGACCAGCTCAACGCCTTCGCGTCCGAGGTGACGCGCGTGGCGCGCGAGGTCGGCACCGAGGGCAAGCTCGGCGGCCAGGCGCAGGTGCCCGGCGTCGCCGGCACCTGGAAGGACCTCACCGACAACGTCAACTCGATGGCCGAGCAACCTGACCGGCCAGGTGCGCAACATCGCCGAGGTGGCGACCGCGATCGCGCAGCGGCGACCTGTCGAAGAAGATCACCGTCGACGTGCGCGGCGAGATCCTGCAGCTCAAGGAGACCATCAACACGATGGTCGACCAGCTGAACGCCGTTCGCGGCCGAGGTGACGCGCGTGGCGCGCGAGGTCGGCACCGACGGGGCAAGCTCGGCGGCCAGGCGCTGGTGCCCGGCGTCGCTGGCACCTGGAAGGACCTCACCGACAACGTGAACCCGCTGGCCGCGCAACCTGACCGACCAGGTGCGCAACATCGCCGAGGTGACGACCGCGGTCGCGCGCGGCGACCTGTCGCGCAAGATCACGGTCGACGTCAAGGGCGAGATCCTCGAGCTCAAGAACACCATCAACACGATGGTCGACCAGCTCAACGCCTTCGCCGCCGAGGTGACGCGCGTGCGCGCGCGAGGTCGGCACCGAGGGCAAGCTCGGCGGTCAGGCGCAGGTGCCCGGGCGTCGCCGGCACGTGGAAGGACCTCACCGACAACGTCAACTCGATGGCCGGCAACCTGACCGAGCGAGGTGGCGCGGCATCCGTCGGCGGTCGTCACCGCCGTGCGGCCGACGGCGACCTCGCGCCGAGAAGCTCACGGTGCAGTCGAAAGGCGAGGTCGCGGCCCTGGCCGAGACGATCAACAACATGATCGACACGCTCGCCACCTTCGGCGACCAGGTCACGACCGGTGGCGCGAGGCGTGGGCGTCGAGGGGCGCCTCGGCGGCCAGGCGAACGTGCCGGGCGCAGCCGGCACGTGGAAGGACCTGACGCGGCAACGTGGTAACCTGCTGCGCCGCCAACCTCGACTCACGCGCAGGTGCGCGCCATCGCCGAGGTCGCGACGGCCGATGACGTAGAGGGCGACCTACGCCGCTCGATCCAGGTCGAGGCGCGCGGCGAGGTCGCCGAGCTCAAGGACAACATCAACACGCATGATCGGCAACCTGCGCCTGACGACCGCCGCAACAAAGAGCAGGACTGGCTGAGGACGAACCTCGCCGGTTTCACCGGCAAGCTCAGGGGCAGCGCGACCTCGCGACCGTCGGGCGGCTCTTGCTCGCCGAGCTCGTGCCGCTCGTGGGCGCCACCCAGGGCTGATCTACCCAGATCAAGCGCCGCCGACAGCCCGCACCTCAAGATGCTGGCGAGCTACGGCAACGACGCGCTCGGCGGCCATCCGGCGCGCCTGGACATGGGCGAGGGCTGCTCGGCCAGTGCGCGCCGACAGGCGCCGCATCCTGGTTCACGGAGGTGCCCGCGACGATCCCGATCGGCTCCGTCCTGTTCCAGGCGCTGCCGCGCGGCGTGAATCGTCTCGGTGCTGTTCGAGGGCCAGACCAAGGCCGTCCTCGGTCTCGCGACCCCTGGACACCTTCGCGCCGGCGCACCTCGCGTTCCTAGAGCAGCTCACCGCCAGCATCGGCATCCGTCTCAACAGCATCGAGAGCGACGATGCAGACCGAGAACCTGCTCGAGCAGTCGCAGCAGCTCCGCCGGCCGAGCTGCAGGCGCATCGAAAGGAGCTGCAGCAGACCAACGAGCAGCTGGCCCAGAAGGCCCAGCAGCTCGCCGAGCAGAACGCCGAGGTCGAGCGCAAGAACCAGGAGATCGAGCAGGCGCGGCGCGCGCGCTCGAGGAGAAGGCCGCGGAGCTCGCGCTGACCTCGAAGCACAAGTCCGAGTTCCTGGCGAACATGTCGCACGAGCTGCGCACGCCGCTGAACAGCATCCTGATCCTCGGCCAGCAGCTCGTCCGACAACCCCGAGAGCAACCTGACGCCGAAGCGCAGGTCGAGTTCGCGCGCACGCATCCACGGCGCGGGCAGCGACCTCCTGAACCTGATCACCGACATCCTCGACCTCTCCAAGATCGAGTCGGGCACGGTCACGGTCGAGGCGCACGAGATCGTCCTTCGGCAACCTGCTCGAGACGCCGGGCGCACGTTCCGCCACGAGGCCGAGAGCCGCGGCCTGCCTGTTCGACATGCACGTCGACCCGCACCTCGAGCGCGGCACGATCCTCACCGACTCGAAGCGCCTGCAGCAGGTGCTGAAGAACCTGCTCTCGAACGCCTTCAAGTTCACCGAGCAGGGCGGCGTGCGGCTCGAGCGTCTCGCCGGCCAGCGGCGGATGGAGCAACGATCACCCCATCCTGAAGCGAGCGGCGCGGGCGGTCGCCTTCACGGTGACCGACACCGGCGTGGGCATCCCGCTCGACAAAGCAGAAGATCATCTCTCGAGGCCTTCCAGCAGGCGGACGCCAGCACCGAGCCGCAAGTACGGCGGCACGGCCTCGGCCTCGCCATCAGCCGTGAGCTCGCGAACCTGCTCGGCGGCGAGATCCAGCTCCAGAGCTCCCCGGGCAGGGGCAGCACCTTCACGCTCTACCTGCCGCTGCGCCATCACCGGCCCCGTCAGCGCGCCCAAGTCGAGCGCATGACCCGGCGGCTGCGCTCCGACCGCCGTCCCGGCCGTGCGCCTGCAGGACAGCACGCCCGAGCGCGTGCCCGACGACCGCGACGTGATCGTCTCGGGGACTCGGTCCTGCTCGCGTCGTCGAGGACGACCAGCACTACGCGCGCGTCCTGGCCGACCTTGCGGGCGCGACCGGGCTTCAAGGTCGTGGTGGCGAGCCGCGGGGTCGAGGCCCTGGAGCTGGCGCGCCGCTTCCTGCCCCGGCCGTCTCGCTCGACCTGTTCCTGCCCGACATGCTGGGCTGGACCGTGCTGAGCCAGCTCAAGCAGGACCCGGCGACGCGCCACATCCCGGTGCAGATCGTGACGCTGGACGAGGACCGCCATCACGGCACTTGCGCGCGGAGCCTTCGACTTCCTGACCAAGCCGGCGACGCCCGACTCCCTGAACTCCGCCATCGAGCGGCTGAAGGAGTACGCGCGCCGCGCAAGAAGCGGCTCCTGGATCGTGGAGGACGACCCACCGAGCAGCGCACGATCGCCGAGCCTCTGGGCCACGACGACGATCGAGATCGGTCGGCGCGAACTCGGGCGAGGTCGGCGCTCGAGCGCATGCGCCAGGGCGACATCGACTGCGCGGTGCTCGACCTGCGCCTGCCCGACATCTCCGGGCTTCGGGGTCCTGGAGCTCATCCGCGACGACAGCGCGCCTCGCGGCCTGCCGGTCGTGGTCTTCACCGGCCAGGACGCTGACGAGCGAGGAGGACGCGCGCCTGCACGCGCTGGCCCGCAGCGTGGTGCTCAAGGGCGTGCGAGTCTCCTGAGCGGCTGCTCGACGAGACCGCGCTCTTCCTGCACCGCGTGGTCAGCCGACCTCCGGTCCGAGAAGCAGCGCATGATCGACCGCCTGCACCGCTCCGACGACGACCTCGTCGGCAAGCTGCGTGCTCGGTGCGTCGACGACGACGTGCGCAAACATCTTTCGCCCTGAGCAGCGTCCTCGAGCGCCGCGGCATGCGCGACGCGTGCTGACCGCCAGCACCGGACGCAGGAGGCGATCGCCAGCACCTCGAGTCGACCCTGGCATCGCGATCGTCCTGATGGAGCATCATGATGCCGGAGATGGACGGCTTCGAGACGATGCGCGATCATCCGCGAGAAGCCGGACCTGCGCGCGGCTGCCGATCATCGCGCTGACCGCCAAGGCCATGAAGGGCGACCGCGAGACGCTGCCTCGAGGCCGGGCGCCTCCGGACTACCTCGCCAAGCCCGTCGACACCGAACAGCTCTCTCGGCGCTCCGCATGTGGCTGCACCGCTGATGTCGACCGCCATGCCGAAGCCCGCCGAGCGCGTGAACATCCTGCATGGTCGACGACCAGCCGTCCCGGATCCTCAGCTACGAGACGATCCTGCGCCGAGCTGGGCGAGAACCTCCTCTCCGCGACCTCCGGCAAGCGTGCGCTTCGAGATCCTCCTGCGGACCGACATCGCCGTGGTGCTGGTCGACGTCGTCATGCCGGAGATGGACGGCTACGACCTCGCGGGCCTGATCCGCCAGCACTCCGCGTTTCCGCGACACGGCCATCATCCTGGTCTCGGGCATCCAGATGTCCGACCTCGGACCGGCTGAAGGGCTACGACTCGGGCGCGGTGGACTACGTGTCCGTCCCGATCGTCCCGAGATGCTGCGCGCAGGTGCGCGTCTACGTCGACCTCTTCCGCAAGACGCGCGAGCTGCACCGGCTGAACCGCGACCTCGAGCAGCTGGTGGCGGAGCGCACTCGGAGCTGCACCGCTGCGAACGACGAGCTGCGCCAGTTCGCAATCATCGCCTCGCACGACCTGCAGGATGCGGCATGATCTCGAGCTTCGTGCAGCTCCCGTCCAAGCGCTACCGGGACAAGCTCGATTCCACGGGCGAGGAGTTCATCCGCTTCGCGTCGACGGCACGCGCCGCATGCACGAGCTGATCGACGACCTCCTGATGTACTCGGCTGCGACAGGGCGGCGGCCGCGAACGCCAGCGTCGACTGCGAGCACGCCCTGAGCCGCGCGCTGGACAGCCCCACCCGCCATCCGCAGAGCGGCGCGACGGTCGAGCACGATTCCCTGCCGATCGTCCGGGCCGACGAGGCCAGCTCGTGCAGCTCCCGCAGAACGTGATCGGCAACGCCATCCGTTCCGCCATCCCGGCGCGCGCCGTGCATCCACGTCGGCGCCGACCCGGCTCGACCGCCAGGGTGCCTCTCGGTGCGCGACAACGGGATCGGCATCGAACCGGTCTACTTCGAGCGCATCTTCCAGATCTTCCAGCGCCTGCACGGCCGCGAGCAGTATCCCGGCACCGGCATCGGCCTCGCGATCTGCAAGAAGATCGTCGAACGTCATCGCGGGCGGATCTGGGTCGAGTCGGAACCCGGGAAAGGGAGCACGTTCCGCTTCACGCTCCCCGGGTCTGCTGAGGTTCGTACACCGAGGGAACCAGGAAGGAGATCGGCGAGATCCCGTCCCGGTGCCCGGCCGCGCCTCCTCCGACGGTGCCGGGCCGGGACCGGACCTCTCGAAGACGGTCGCTCATGCCTCCCGGTCACCAAACCTCGCCGCCGGCTCTCCGGCGGCGGATGGGACGGCGGAGCATGGGCACGGCGCAGGCTGACCGGCCCCCTGCCGCGACACGTGAACGAAGGGCTGCAAACGAGCGCCTGGGAGAGATCGAGCGGAGCGCCAGGCCAGTTACCGCTGTCATGAACGAAATGATCGTCGCGCGCACGCTCCGCATCGTCCTCATCGAAGACAACGAAGCCGATTGCCTACCTCGTCCGGGAGGCGCTCCGCCAGAGCAGGCGTCGAGTTCAGCTCCTGCACCTCATCAACGGCGACAACGCCGCCGTCAGCGGATGTGCCAGGAGGCGATCCCGGATCTCCTCCTCCTGGACCTGCACCTTTCCGGGGACCGGCGGCCCCCAGATCCTGCGCGCGGTCCGCGACGAGAGCCGGCTGGCGACCGTGCCCGTCGTCGTGGTCTCCGGCGCACTCGCGGCGGACTGGTTGCGAGGCATCGCATCTCAGCCGCCCGTCGTCCCTGATCCACAAAGTCGATGGACGTGGACGACTACCTGCGCCAGGTGATCGCGGGGACCGTAAGCTGCGCGCTGCGCCCGCGCATCTGATCCGCGGAGGCGCGCGCCGAGGGGCGAGATCCGGGCTCACCCGCCCTGCAGGATCTCGACGAGCTCAGGCGGTATCGGATGCTGCCGCCGGTGACGAGTGGCGCTTACGGTCACGTGCCGCAGCTCGGCCGCGCTCGTCCGAAGAGGCCGCTTGGTCGTCGCGAGGCCAGCGCCCTCGGCTTTGCAGTACGAGGTGGTTCGCGGCAGCCGGCGTGCGTGATCGCGGCGCGGACCTCGTCCTCGGAGACGAGCACGGCGTCGTCGGCGAGCTCGCACAGGAGCGGGAACATCTCGGCCGTCACGTAGGGCACGGCCACGCCGTCGCACATCGTCTGGCACTCGACCGTGACCGGCGCGCCGGCGCGCCGCGCGGCGTGGAACGACGGGCGGCCCGCGGCTCCACGGCGACGACTCGCACGGAAGGACGCAGGGCCTTGAGCGCGCTGGCCACGCCCGCGAAGCAGGCCGCCGCCGCCGACGGGCACGTCACACGCTCTCGACCCGCGGGCAGTCGGCCAGGATCTCGAGCCCGATCGAGCCGTGCCCGGAGATCACCGTCGCGGTCGATCCAGGGATGGGACGAAGGCGTAGGGCTCGCGCTCCCACGCGTTCCTCGCGCAGGAAGCGGAAGACCTCCGCGGTCGGGACGAGGACAGGCGTGCCGCCGAGGCGCGCACGGCCTCGACCTTGGTCCGCGGCGCGCCCTCCGGCATCAGGCTTCGTGCGGCGACGCCGAAGCGGCGCGCGCACCAGGCGAGCGCCTTGGCGGTGTTGCCCGCGCTGACGGTGCTGAGGGCCGGCCCGGCGCGCCTCGTCTCCGAGGAGGCGCACGGCGTGGTAGATGCCGCGGACCTTGAACGAGCCGGCGGGCTGCAGGATCCTCGGGCTAGAGCAGGATCCTCGCGTCCGGACCGTGGCCGCCGAGGGGACGAGGGCGTCCGCACGGCGACCTCGCGCACGATCTCCCGCCGCGGCCTCGAGCTCGGCGCGGCTCGGCCGCTCCACGACCGGATGTTCCTCGTCGCCATGTGCTCCTGAGTGCTCGTCGCCCGCGCGCGAGAGGATACTCGGCGACGTGCTAACCTCGCATGCCGCGGATGCGCTCGGGATTCCTTCGGCGGCACGTCTCGCCCCGCGCGAGAGCGCGGCCGCGCTCCGCGACGGACTCCGGGCCGCGCGCGTCCCACGCCCTGGCGGCGTTCCTCGGCGCGTTCCTCCTGTTCCAGGTCCAGCTCATCGGCGCGAAGGTCATCCTGCCGCGCTTCGGCGGCTCGCCCGCGGTCTGGACCACGTGCATGCTCTTCTACCAGGCGCTCCTGCTCCTCAGGTACGCCTACGCGCACGCGGCGAGCTGGCTCGCGCCGCGGGCCCGGGCGGGGCTGCACGTCGTGCTGCTCGTCCCTCGCGCTCGCCTTCCTGCCGCCTGCGAGCTGCGCGGAGAGCCGGAGGGCGACACGGAGCCGGTGGGCGCGATCCTCGCGATGCTGGCACGAGCGGTGGCGCTGCCGGGGTTCCTGCTGAGCGCGAGCTCGCCGCTGCTCGCAGAGCTGGGCCGTGCTCGGCGGCGCGGGAACCGGCGGCCGGTCTGGGCCCTACAGGCTCTACGCGTGGTCGAACGGGCCTCGCCTCGCCGGGCTCCTCGGCTATCCGCTCGTGGTCGAGCCCCGGCTCTCGACCGCGGCGCAGACGAGCGCCTGGTCGGTCGCGTTCGCGGTGTACGTCCTGCTCGTGGCGTGGTGCGCCCGGTACGAGTGGAGGATGCCGGCGAGCGAGCGGCCGCCGGCGGAGACGGCTCCTTCGGACTCACCCACCGCGCGAGCGCGCCTCACGTGGCTCGCGCTCGCGGCCACGGGCTCGACGCTCCTCCTCGCCGCGACGAACCAGATGTGCCAGGAGATCGCGGTCGTGCCGCTGCTCTGGGTCCTGCCCCTCGGGCTGTACCTCGGCACGTACCTCCTGTGCTTCGCTAGCGACCGCGCGTACGCGCGCTCCTGGTGCCTGCCGATCCTGGTGTTCGCGCTCGCGGTGATGGCCCAGGCGACGGCGCTCGGAGCGCGCGCCGGCGTCACCTTCGGCGTCGCGGCGAACTCGCTCGGCCTCTTCGTGTGCTGCCTCTTCTGCCACGGCGAGCTCGCCGCGCGCCGCCCGCCGCGCGGCACTCGACGGCCACTACGTGCTCATCGCGCTCGGCGGCGCGCTCGGCGGCGCCTTCGTGAGGCCTGCTCGCGCCGCTCTCTTCCGCGGCTACGACGAGATGTGCGTCGGACTCTCGCGTGCGGCGGGCTGGCGACGGCCTTCGTGCTGCGCGACCCGGCCTACCGGAGGCGCGGCGCGGCCCGTGGAATCCCCGTCGTGGCGCCGCTCTTCGTCGTTGTGCTCCTGATCGCAGTCCTCCTCGGACAGCGCGTCCTCGCGCGCGCGCGGCCGGAGCCTCACCGAGCTGCGCGACTTCCACGGGACGCTGCGCATCGAGGAGCTGGCGGCGCCCGAGGGTGAGGGACCGTGCGCTACCTGACGCACGGCGGAACGCGCCACGGTCAGCAGTTCCGCGACCTCGCGCGCGACGCGCGACGCCGACGACCTACTTCGGGCATCGAGCGGGATCGGGATCCTGCTCGACGAGCTCGCGAGCGGCCCGCCGCTGCGCATCGGGATCATCGGCCTCGGCGTGGAGTCCTCGCGGCCTACGGCCGCTCCGGGGATGTGTACCGCTTCTACGAGCTCAGCCTGCTCGTGATCCGGGTGGCGCGGAGCGAGTTCACCTTCCTCGCCGATTCCGCGGCGCGCGTCGAGGTCACGGCCGGCGACGCGCCGCCTGTCCCTCGAGCGGGAGGAGGACCAGCACTTCGACGTGCTCGTCCTGGACGCCTTCTCGAGCGGCGCGATCCCGGTGCACCTCCTGACGCGCGAGGCCTTCGCGCTCTACGACCGGCACCTCTCGCCTCGCGGAGTGCTCGCCCTGCACCTGACGAACCGCCACCTCGCACCTCGCGCCCGTGGTCCAGGCGCTGGCGCGCGAGTCGGGCCGTGGCTCACGCTCGAGATCGAGAGCGAGGCCGACGAGCTCCACGGCCTGCTCGCCCGCGCTGGATCCTCGTCACCCGCGCGCCGAGCTCCCCGCCCGCCCGCGCCTCGCCGCCGCCGGACGGAGGCTCGATCCGGAACCTCGCGCTGGCTCCGGCCCCCTGGACGGACGACTTCAGCAACCCGGGCTTGCAGGTCTCAGCGCTGAGCGACCGGGGAACCAGCCGCGCAGCGGCATGGTTCCCGGTCGCGAGGGATCGACGAGGGCGCGCGATCCCCGCGCGCACCTTTCTCGAGCACCTGGAAGGGCGTCGCCGCGAGGCGGCGCCCTCCCCCCTGCGCTCTCACAGCGCTCACTTCCGCGGCTTCGGCGCCGTCGCCGCCCCGCCCTTCGGCGTGGCGGCCTTGGCCTGGGCTAAAACTGGGGCGCGACCTTCTGCACCGTCTCCGAGCATCTCGCCGAGTGCTCGTGCAGCGACTTCGATCGACTTCGCCGCCTCCCCTTGCCGCGCCCCAGGTCGATGGCGCTGATCCCCCGCGGCGCGGAGGTCGACCGTCAGGTACTTCAGCGTGTCCTTGAGGGCGGCCAGGTAGGTGTTGATCTCCGCGTCGACTGGCTCCCATCTGGGCTCGACGACCCGTCGACCGCGGAGGAGAGCTCGTTGCAGGCGTTCCTCCGAGCGCTCCTTCAGGTCCTGGTCGTCGATCGTCGCGGCCTGCTCCTTCCACGACAGGAGTACGCCTGGGCGTACTCCCCGACGCCGGCGACACGCATGTCGGTTGCGCCGCTGGGCGCCTCAGCGGCGTCGGCGGAGTGCTCCGAACTGACGCGTAGAGGCGCGCCCGGGTCCTGGTCCTGCCGCGACCAGGGCGGCGAAAGAGCGCCGCGGAGGTAAAGTCGGTCGCCGCGGCTGCGCAGGTCGTCGAGGGACTCGGAGAGGTCGCCCAGCCGGTCGGCCGTCTTGGCCGGCGCGCGTGTGCCCCACGGTGGCGCAGCCCGCGCCGAGCTGCCAGGGTGAGGAGGGCGGTCGCGATCGCTCGCTCTGCCGGATCCGAGAGCAGCATGGCTCGGTCGACCATCGCCGGTGGCGGGGTGGCGGCGAGGAACGGGGGACGATCGTCGCCGCCAGGAAGCAGTTTTCGGCAAGCCTCGCCGAAGGAAGATGATGGCCCGTGATGAGAGACCGGAGGACGGGGTGCCGCAGACCTGCCAGGCCCCGGCGGACCGGCCCCGCCGCTGAGACACGGAATCCTCGCGCCGGTTCGCCCTGCGCGAACGGGACGACGAGGCTGTGAAGTCCTCGCCAGCCGAGAGCCAGCAGGATGCGTCGTGGCTGAGGCGCGCCGGCGACGCGCGTATTCCCCAACTGGCGCTACTCGGAGGAGGCGCAGCGACGCCGCCGGCGCATCCCGGTTGAGCTCGCCGTGCGGCGCTGTGGGATTTCTTCACAGACCCTCAGGTCGTTGAAGGCGCGCGGGCTGGCCTGCGCATCACGTACCGTGACTCGACGCGGTGGCCGTCGGCGTCGATCACGACGACGTCGCCGATGCCGGCCTCGCGCACGCCCTGCTCGATCTTGGCGCGGTCGCCGACGACGATCCACACGGCGCGCGCGGCGACGACGATCGTCTTGGCGGCGGCGTTCACGTCGTCGAGTGGTGAGCGCGCGCACCTTGCCGGCGTAGGTGCTCCAGTAGTCGTCGGGGCAGGCCGTAGCGCACGAGCTCGGCAGGCTGCCGAGCACGGCGCTGTTCGTCTCCCAGCGGCCGGAGAGCGAGAGCGTCTGCTGCGCCTTGACCTGCGTCGAGCTCCGTCTGCGTGCCCGGGCGCGCGGCCGATGACGTCGGCGAGCTCCTGCTTGATCTCGATCAGCGACTCCTTGGTCTTGTCGGTCTGCACCGGCGCGTTGACCACGAACGGCGCGCGGTCCGCGCGCGTCGCGGATGCCCGAGCGCGCGCCGTAGGACCAGTGCTTGTCCTCGCGCAGGTTCATGTTGATGCGCGACGTGAAGGAGCCGCCGAAGAAGCTGTTCATCGCGTCGATGGCGATCTCCTGGGGGTCGCTCGGTCGGCGGCGCGGCGATCGCGACCTTGATCACCGACTGCATCGCCTGCGGGCGGTCGAGCAGGTACACGACGGGCTTGTCGACGGCGCTGGGCCGGGCCGATCTTCTTGGCCGGCACCTCGCCGCTCTTCCAGGACGCGAGGCGCTGCTCGAGCAGCGGCTTCAGCTCGGCCAGCGTCGTGTCGCCCACGACGACGAGCTTCGCGTTGTTGGGCTTGAACCAGCTTGCGCCGGTAGTCGGCGAGCGCCTGCGTCGTGAGCGCGCCGATCGTCGCCTCGGTGCCCGCAGCCGCCGCCGAGCGCGCCGTAGGGATGGCTCCGCGCCGAAGACGAGCGGCGGCAGGACGCGCGCCGCCATCGCGTTCGGCTCGAGCTTGCTCGACTGCATGCGCACCAGCGTCTCCTTGCGGATGCGCTCGAAGTCCGCTCTGCGGGAACGACGGGTGCAGCAGCACGTCGGCGAAGAGGTCGAGGCTCGCGTCGAGGTTCGCCTTCAGCGCCGAGAGCGAGATCGAGGCGCGAGTCGTCGCCCGCGCCTGTGCCGAGGCGCGCGCCGAGGCGCTCCTGGATCTCGCCGATCTGCGACCGCGGTCTTCGTCTTCGTGCCCTCGTCCATGAGGTTGAGCGTCATGGACGCGAGGCCCGAGAGGTCCTGCGGGTCCGACCGAGCCGAGCCGCAGTCGACGATCAGCTGCATCTCGACCGTCGGGCACCGCGTGGCGCGCGACGAACAAGAGCTCGAGGCCGTTCGCTGAGCTTGGCGCGCTCGAACTTCGGGAAGGTCGCTTCGGCGGTAGTTGCCGGTGTCGGGCAGCGCCGACTGCGGTCGGCGCCCTGCTCGGTGAGCTTGGTACTTCGGGAACGGGCACGGACGGTCAGGATGAAGCGGCCGTTCGTCCTCGGTCGAGCGCGCTGCGCGGCGCTCTTCAGGTCGGCGACGGTGGCCTGCTCGATGCTGCGCGATGCGCTTCTTGTAGAAGCCCGGGTCGCCGCCGTAGACCGAGCCCTCGGCGAGCGTGTCGGTCTTGGCCGCCGAAGCCGCCGCCCACGCGCTCGACGCCGCGGACGAACTGCGCGAGCTGCTGCGCGCGCACGCGCTCGAGCTCGTCGGCGTTCGGGCCCTGCCTTGCAGAGCTTGGCGAGCTCCTCGTCGACGATCGCCTCGATCTTGGCGAGGTCGGCGTCGGGCTTGGCGCTGACGGTGAGCGTGAACTGGCTGCCGAGCTCGCGGCGACCCGACGCCGGCGCGGCAGTCCGTGGCGAGCTGCTCCTTCACGACCAGGCGCTGGTACAGGCGCGAGGTCTTGCCGCCCGCGAGGATGTTCGCCGAACAGGCCCAGGTGCTCGAGCGACGGATCGCCCCAGGGCGCGATGTTCCAGACCATCGGTGATGCGCGGCTGGCCGACGCGGTCCTCCATCGTCTGACGCTTGGTGCCGACCATCGGCGCGACCCAGGCCTTCGGGCGCGTGATCGGCGGTCCGGAGGGATGTCGCCGAAGTACTTCTCGACGCGGGCCTTGACGTCCTTCGTGTCGATGTCGCCGCCGACGACGAGCGTGGCGTTCGCGGCGCCGTAGTAGCGCTGGAACCACTCCTTCACGTCGTCGAGGCTCGCGGCGTTGAGGTCCTCCATCGAGCCGATCGTGCTTCCACGAGTAGGGATGGCCGACGGGCAGCGGTTGCCGGCGGCGATGATGTTGCTCGCTCTGGCCGTAGGGCTGGTTCTCGCCCTGGCGCTTCTCGTTCTGCACGACGCCGCGCTGCTCGTCGAGCTTCGCCTGGTCGATCGCGCCGAGCAGGTGGCCCATGCGGTCGGACTCGAGCCACAGCGCGAGGTCGAGCGCGTTCTTCGGCACGGTCTCGAAGTAGTTGGTGCGGTCGTCGTTGGTCGTGCCGTTCATGCCGGTCGCGCCGACCTTCTCGAGCGGATCGAAGAACTCGCCGTGCAGGTTCTCCGTGCCCTGGAACATCAGGTGCTCGAACAGGTGCGCGAAGCCGGTCTTGCCGGCTTCTCGTTCTTGCAGCCCACGTGGTACCAGACGTTGACGGCGACGATCGGCGCCTTGTGGTCCTCGTGCACGATCAGCGTCAGGCCGTGCTCGAGCACTGAACTCCGTGAACGGATGTCGACGTCGGCGGCGAGCGACGAGCGCGGTGCTCACCCCTTCGCCACTTCCTGCGTGCTGACTCGAGGGAGCTCCGCGCCGGAGGAGCTCGCGCAGGCGGCGAGCAGAACGCGAACGGAGCGCGGGGTCGGAACGGACGCGAGAGACGCATGCGCTGACCTGCCCGGGGCAGAGGCTTTGGGTGGCGACGGGCCGCGCTCGTCCTCCGGGCGCGCCCGCGGCGCGCCAGGATAGCGGATCCCCGCTCCGCCGCCGCCGGGAGAAAACCGCCGCGCCCGAGGTGGCTTCTGCGACCCGCCCCGCTATCGCGTCGCGCGGCGACATGGCTGACCCCGCGCTCGCGCCGCGGCGTTCCGGCGCGCCCGCCTCCGCCGCGCCGTGGCTCGCGGGCTGCACCCTCGCGAGCGGCCTCCCAGCTCGAGCCGCGCCCGGCGCCGGCCTCCGCTCCCCGCGCGCGCCGCGCCGGCTCCGCGTGCCAGTGAAGCGCCGACGACCTCCGAACCTGTCGCGCCGTCAAACCCCGCCCCGCCCGCGCGAACGCCGCCCCCTGGACCACGAGCCGCTGCTCGGCGTACTGCTCGCGGGCGCGCCGCGGGTCGCGATCCAGCTCGAGGCCGCGACCACGCTCGAGGCCCCCGGCTCTCCATCCCGGTCGGTCCGGGCGCGCTGGTCGTGGAGAGCCGCGGCGAGCGCTGGGGGATCGAGGGGAGACGCGCGCGCGCTCACGGGGAAGGGCGTGCTCGCGAGCGGCGGCGACGTCCGATCTTCGCGCTCGACGCGCTGCCGATCTTCGGCGAGCCGCGCGCCTGACGCTCGACCGGCGACCTCGTGGTGAGTCCGTCGCGGGCGCGCAGCTCGAGGTCGTCGAGCGCGTGCGCATGGAGGACTACGTCGCCAGCGTCGTCGGCGCCGAGATGAACTCGAAGTGGCCCGCGAGCGCGCTCTCGCGGCCCAGGCGATCGTCGCGCGCAGCTACGCCGCGGCGCGCTGGATGGAGCGCGCGGACGAGCCCTGGCAGCTCCACTGGCACTTCGGCGTCGACATGGCCTACCACGGCTGGAGCGCGAGCCGCGCGAGCGTGGCGAGCTCGATCGCCGCGACGCGCGGCGAGGTGCTCGTGTACTCACGGCTTCCCCGTGCTGGCGCTGTTCAACGCCGAGCTCGGGCGGACTCACCGAGTCCTTCGAGCGCGTCAAGCTCGGGCGTCCTCGCGCCAGACGGCAAGACTCCGATCGCGGCCGCCATGCCGGTGGTCGCCGACGACGCCGCCGAGCCGGGCGCGGCCGGCCTCGACGCTCTCCGTCCTCGCACGGACGCTGGAAGACCGACATCCCGCTGCCGGAGGTGACGCAGCGCGCTGCAGATGGTCGCTCGGCCGCCCGCGGGTCGCCCGGCACTTCGGCGAGGTCGAGGCCGTGTCGGTGCTCGAGCGCCACGCGGACTCCGGGCGCGTCGCGACAGGTCAGCGTCCGCCACCGCCTCGACGGCGCCGAGCGCTTCACCGCGCCTCGACGGGACCGACTTCCGTCAGGCCGTCGGCCCGGTGCGCGTGCGCTCGCTCCTCTGGGACCGCTGCGTGATCGCCGCGAAGGCGCCGGGCTACCTGCGTCCTCGAGGGCCGCGGCTTCGGCCACGGCTGCGGGCTCTCCCAGGTCAGCGCCTGGTACCTGGCGACGCAGGGCGCGACGCCCGAGGCGATCGTGGCGCGCTTCTACGCCGGAGCCCGGATCGAGCGGCGGTACTGAGAGCGCCGGAGAGCGCCGGCTCACTGGCGATCCTTCAGCGATCGATGCCTCAGGCCGGCCGCGTGATAGCGCTCGCCGGCCACCTCCTCCGGAGGGAGGCGAGCCTCGAGCTCCGCCACCTCGACGGGCGAGAGGCGGACGCGGCGGCGGCCGCGTTCTCCTCGAGCGATGCCATCGGGCGCTTCGTCCTGGGGATCGGGACGTGAGGTCCTCGCCCTTCGCGGCACCCAGGCCAGCGCGAGCTGCGCGCACGTCATGCGCGCGGCGTTCCGCGATGGCCTCGAGGCGCCCCACCAGTGTCGCGGTTCCTCTCGAAGTTCGTCGCCCTGAGAAGCGCGGGAAGCGCTGCGGCGCGACGTCACTCGCGTCCAGGTCGCCGGGTCGCGTGATCGTGCCGGCGAGGAAGCCGCGGCCGAGCGGGCTGTAGGGATGAAGCCGATCCCAGCTCGCGCACCGTCGGCAGGATCTCGCGCCTCCGGGTCGCGCGCCCACAGCGAGTACTCGGTCTGGCAGCGCGGTGATCGGGTGCACCGCAGTGCGCGCGCCGGATCGTCGCCGGCGACGGCCTCGAGAGGCCGAGGTAGCCGCACCTGCCCGCCTTCACCAGCTCGGCCATGCGCGCCCACTGTGTCTCTCGATCGGCGTCGTCGGGGTCGACGCGGTGCTGGTAGTAGAGGTCGATCGTCGGTCGGCGCCGAGGCGCTCGCAGGCGACGCCTCGCAGGCCGCGCGCACGTACTCGGGCTTGCCGTTGCCACGGTCCAGCTCGTCGGGTCCTCTCTGCGGCGCACGATGCCGAACTTCGTCGCCAGGACGACCTCGGCGCGCCGGTCCGCGGATCGTCGCGGCCGATCAGCTCCTCGTTGGTCGCGCGGTCCCGTAGGCGTCGGCGGTGTCGAGGAAGTCGACCCGAGGTCAGGGCGCGGTGGATCGTCCGGCGACCGACTCCGCCGTCGTCGCGCGCGCCGTGGAACTCGCTCATCCCTCACGCACCCGAGTCCCCATGCGGGAGACGCTCGCTGCCCTCAGACAGCTCCAGCTCGACTCGTCCCATCGTTCGGCACCGTCCGGCCCTGGAGTCGTGCCGCGGCGAACCGGCCGCGGTGTCGAGCGGAGAAGCAGTCGATCCACCGGCCGGCTTCTCGCACGGAGCCGGGATCGCGCCCCGAGAGCGCCCTCACCCGTCACGCAGGAGGACGATCCACCGCGCGGCGGGCCCGCGCCACTACACACTTTGTCCGCGCGCGCGATCCCGCAGGCCGCCCGGGGAGGGGTTCGCCGCCCATGGATCGAAGCCATGCACATCCGCTGCGCGGCCTGTTCGTCGCGCAGCTCCTGGAGACCTTCACCGAGACTGCGCGCTGAAGCTCCCGCTGTGCCGCTGCTCGCGCTGCGCGCGTTCGAGACGACCTTGAGCGGTTACGCACGAGCCTCGACCGCCGGGGCCAGGCCGCTCACCGCCGAGGCGTTCCTGATCTTCCAGGTGCCCGCTGATCGTCTTCTCCGCTCCCCGCCACTGGCGCGCTCGCGGACGGATCTCGAAGCGCACGGTGGTGCTCGCGGTCAAGGTCTTCGAGATCGCGCGCTCATGCTGGCGTGCTGCGGCCTCCTCAGTGCTTTCGAGCCAGGCACGGCGGGAACTGCAGCTCTGCCCCGTCGTGCTGGCCGGGCTCGGCTCTTGCACAGCGCGCTGTTCTCGCCGGCGAAGTACGGGATCGTGCCCGAGCTCGTCCCCGCAACGAGCGGCCTGAGCGCGCACGAGCAACGGGCTGCTCGAGATGTGGACGGTGATCGCGATCATCTCGGGCAACCGCGGGCGGGCGGCTGGCTGCTCGGTGCGAGCGGCGAGAGCAATCTGGATCGCGGGCGCGGCCTTCTCGGTCCTCGCGGTCGCGGGCGCGCTGGCGGCGCTCTGGGTCCCGCGGCAAAGCCCGCCGCCGGCGCCAGGCAGTCCGTGGCCGCGGCCGTGCGCGACGGCTGGGGCGCGATCCGCGCCGGACGCGCGCCCTGCGCCTACTCGATCCTGGGCTCGATGTTCTTCTGGTTGATCTGCGAGCGCGCTCGGCCAGATCATGGTCGCGCGCACGCGAAGACCGGAGGCTCGGCCTCTCGGAGATCGATGTCGGGCAAAGCCGCCGCCTTTCGCCGCCGCGCGGATCGGGTCGCGCTCGCGTGCGGCGCGCTGCTCGCCGCGAAGCTCTTTCGGGCGAGAAGGTCGAGCTCGGCCTGGTGCCGCTCACGGCGGGCTCGCGATGACGCGCTCGCGATCGCGCGCTGCTCGGCGTGCTCTCTCCCCGGCGCGCCGAGGCACGATCCGCGCTCCTGTTCCGGGCTCGGCATCGCCCCTGGGCCTGATCGTCATCCCGCTGAACGCGCTGATCCGTGGCACGCGCCCGGACGACCGGCGCGCGCGCGGTAGCTCGGGCTCGGCAACGTGCTGATCTACGTCCGGGATGCTGGTGGGCACGCTTCGGGGCGGGCGCGGGCGCCTACTACGGACTCGGACGTGCGCAGCATGCGGTGCTCGTCCTGGGCGCGCTGGCGGCATGCGGCACGCTGTGGGCGCTGGGGAGCTTCCCGCCGGAGGCGCTCCTGCGCCTCCGGGCTCGTCATCCTGACGCGCACGCCCCATCGCCCGCGGGTCGAGGGGCCGCGCGAACTCTGCCCGGGAAGCGGCGGCGCGGCTGCTCGCGCCGAACCACGTCGCGATGGTCGACGGCCTCCTCCCGGATGGCGGCCACCGACCGGCCGATCCGCTTCCTCGTGGACCGGACCGAGGCCGAGAAGTGGTGGCAGAAGCCGTTCATGCAGCGCCCTCGGCGCGATCCCGCGTTTTCAGGCGCTGCAGGTGGACCGCGCCGCGATCCTGCGCGCGCGCTGCGCGAGGCCCGGCCGACACCTCGAGGAGGGCCAGGTCGTGTCGCATCTTCCCCGAGGTGGGCCAGCTCACGCGCACTCGGCATGCCGCAGCCCTTCCGGCGCGGCATGGAGCGCATCGCGAAGGGGGCGCGGCGCGCAGATCGTGCCCAGGTGCACCTCGGCGGCGTGTGGGGCAGCATCTTCAGCGGCGGCGCGCGCGGGCGCTTCGTGTGGAAGCTGCCGGAGCGCATCCCCCATCCGGTCGCGGCGTCACCTTCGGCCCCGCGCTCGCGTCCCGAGACGAGCGCCGCCGGGTGACGCGCCGTGCCGGTGCTCTGATCTGGGCGAGGCAGAGTGGCGCCGCCGCATCGCGGAGCACGAGCCGCTCCAGCGCGCCTTCGCGCGCGCGGCGCCGCACCGGCGGCGTAAGCGCGGCGCCGCCGGCGACCGGACGAGTGGCGAGCCTCTACGCGCGCGTGCGGCTGCTCGCGAGCGCCGTGTCGCCCACCGCGCGCGCGCGCCGCCGCGCGAGCCGTGGCGCGACGCCGAGGCTGCGTCGGCCACTCTTCCTGCCGCCGAGCGTGGTCTCGGTCTCGCTCAACCTCGCCGCGGCCACTCGCGGGGAAGCTGCCGAGCGTCGGCCTGAACTACACGACTTCTGGATCACGCGCGGGGATCGAGAGTCGGCCGCGCGCCAGGCCGGCCTGACGAGCGTTGCTCGCCAGCCGGGCCTTCCTCTCGAGAAGAGAGCGAAGCTCGGGCTGCCCGCCGGGCTCGCGCCCCTCTTACCACGCCGGGGATCGTCGCGCCAAAGCGCCGCCTGGGCCGTGCGTGCGCAGCCCGCCGCCCTCCCGTGCGCGCCTGGCTCGGGCCGTCGCGTGGCGCAGAGCGCGCCTGCACGGGCGCGGCAGCGCGCCTGCGCTCGACGACGTCGTCACAGATCCTTCTTCCCCGCTGAGCGGCTCGACCGGCGAGCGCCAGGGCGTGCCGCTCTACGCACAGGAATGAACCTGATCGCGAACACGGACTGGGCGTCGCGCAGGTGACCGGCATCCAGCCGCGCGCGACGGCCTGCTCGGGATCCTGCCGCCGTTCCGCTCCTTCGGCTACATGGCCGCGTGGTTCGCGCTCAGCCACCACGGCGTGTTCCTGGCGCTGCACCCGGGCCCGCTCGACGCGGAAGCCGTCGGCGAGCTGGTCGGAGCAGCAAGCGCCTGACGCTGCCCGAGTCGCCACGCCCACGTTCCTCCCGGATCTTGCCATGCGCCGCGTGCGCACCGCCCGGATTCGAGGATCCTTGCGCCTGATCCTCGCGGGCGCCGAGAAGATGTCCGAGGCCCTCGCACGACCGGGGCCTTCCGAGGACCGTTTCGGCATCCGCCCGATCGAGGCTACGGCACGACCGGAGTGCTCGCCTCGTGGTCGCGGCTTCAGCACGCTCGGGGTGCGCATGGCGGGCATCCACCAGCCCGGCTCGAAGCAAGCGGCAGCGTCGGACAGGCGCTGCCCGGCGTCTCGTCGCTCGCGGTCGTGGATCCGGAGACGTTCGCGCCGCTCCCGCGCTCGGAAGCCAGCCGGGGCTCCTGCTCGTGGAGGGCGCCGAACGTGATGCCAGGGGCTATCTCCCGGCCGGCCCGACCTCACGGCCCAGGTCCTGCGCGACGGCTGGTACGTGACCGGCGACATCGCCGCTCGACGAGGACGGGTACCTGCGCATCACCGACCGGCTCGCGCCTTGCCAGCAAGATCGGCGGCGAGATGGTGCCCTAATGGCAAGGTCGAAGAAGCCCTGCGCCAGGCCGCGGGCCTCGGGGGCGGAGCCTTCGCCGTCACCCGCGCTCCCGGACGAGAGAAGAAGGGACGAGCGCCTCTCGCCGTTCCTGACCACGCTCGGCGCCGAGCAGCTCCCGCCCGTGCTCCGCGAAGCTCGCCACGATGGGCCTGCCGTGAACCTCTTCCTGCCGCGCCCGGAGCGCCTTCGTGAAGGTGGACGCGCTGCCCTCGCTCGGCACGGGCAAAGCTGGACCTGAAGCGCGTCGCTGCGTGATCGCGGCGGAACGCACGCGAGCGTGACGAGCGAGCGCGCAGGCGCTCCCAGGCCTTCGAATACTCCATTCCCCGGCGCAAGGGTGGCGCCAGATCTCGAGGATCGCCTCACGCCCTATCGCGAGAGCGGAGTCCCCAGAGATGCCCTCACCCGCAGTCGGTGAAACGATCGATCGTGTTCGTTCCGAGCGCTGGCTTTTTCTCCGTCTCGGCTCCTCACATGAGCCGGGGAACGCAACTCAGACCGCCGTTCGCCGCGCTCGGGCACGCCGCGCGGCGCGGGTGCAAGAAACCATGCAATCACTGGCGTGCTCGTCACCTCGAGGCCTTGGACCCTGGTCGCGTGTGGTGCGCGGGCAGCACTGCGCGTCACGCGAGCGCGAACCGCGCGAGATCGATGTCGTGCACCTTTGCTCTCAACGTTGCAGCGGCCGCGCTTCTCGTCACGCGCGGATCTTACGGACAGCCCAGAACATGCTCGCGAATCCGGGCTTCGAAGACCCCCGCCCGGCTGCAATCCCGGGATTACGATCACCGGGTACCTCTGCTGGCCTCCGGGCGATGCCAGGCCCGCCGTACTTCACCGTCGGCACCAACCCGGCGGCCTGGAGACGGACAGCCTGCTCAACGACTGCCGGGCTGGATCACGCGACCGGACACGGCAGCATGCTGATCCTGGACGGCGACACGCACCGGGTCGCACTGGTGCCGAGACCGGAGGCGCAACCTCCAGCCCAACGACACCTACCGCTTCCGCTTCTGGGTCCTGACAGGGCACTCTACAACGACCAGCCCGGCCGTCCTGCGCGTGAGCTTCGAGGCCCGAGCCGAACTGGCGGTATTTCACCCAGGCCCGGCCCCCGTTCCAGCGTCCAGATCGCCGGCTGCACCTGGCACCGGCTGGCTCCAGATTCCGCACGGACCACCCGATCCGAGCTTCTGGGGCGCCGGCCAGCCCCGGGACATGACGATCGTCGTCGACAACACCACGTCCGGAACCCAGGGCGCGGACTTCGCCCCCTCGACGACCAGCCGGGAGTCCAGAAACGGAGTGCTGGAGCGCCCCGGTGATCCTCTCCCCGGTCCTGCCGGGCGTCATCGCGGGCGGCCCCGGGGCAGCGCAGCGCGACCGGTCGCCGTCGTGCTTCCTGTCCAACACGGTGCGGTACGCCGAATTTACCGCCGCCGGACTCCGGCGTCGTGCATTGGAGTCACGACGGCGTCGCGGCTCGCGGGCGGCGTCACGACACTGACCCAGACCGGCCCGAACACGCTACACCGCCACGCTCACGCCTGAAAGCAACCTCCGGCGCGGCCGACCGCCGGCCCTGTACACGATGCACGATCACCACGCCGTGTGGGGGGTGGCCTCGAGCGCTGCGTGGCTGCGGATCGTTCCCGCGCATGCGGTGATCGAGCTCGAGCTCGCTTGTGAGGAACCACGAGCTCCATTCAATTCAGGAACCGCAGCGGCAGCCTCAGGAAGTCGAGGGCGGAGCGGCGCTCGGCCGGGTCGAAGCCGCTCTCGCCGGCGTCGAGCTCGAAACTCGACCTGGAACCGAGCGGAAGTCGAGCGCGCCGGGCGCGAGCGGCCGAACGCGCCCACGTCCGCGGTCCAGTCCACGAGCGGGTGGACCTCGTCCGCGCGCGCGTGCCGTCGTCCGCGGCGCCCTGGAAGAGGATCCGCACGGAGAACGAGTCAGGCAAGAGGTCGACGCCGGAGGCGACCTCGGCGCACGCGGAAGAAGCGCGGGATGAGCGCGAGCTCGACCGCGTCCGCGCCGCCGAGCTCCGCGACGGTCTCAGCCAGCGGCCCGGTCAGGCCGCCGAGGCGAGCGTGCAGCGTGGACCGCTGGCATCGTCGTAGCGCGCGCCGGCGCGACCGTGAGCTCGCGGCGCCCTCCGGATCGGCGGCGTTCGCGAGCCGCAGCGTGAAGCCCGCCGAGCAGCGCCGGCGTGCGCAGGTAGACGTCAGGCGAGATCGGCTGCGCGCTCGCGCTCAGCGGCGCGAGAGCACCGGCTCGAAGCGCCAGGCCATGCCCGTCGGGGAGGAGCTCGACTCCGGTCTGCGCGAGGCGCGCGGGTCCGACGAGCGGCGCGAGCTCGGCCACGCGCCCGCCGCTCGTGCGCACCTTGCCCCTCGTCGTCCCAGGCGCGGCTCCGATGCCACCGAACAGGAAGGCCACGACGCTCGCCGGTCTGCCGCGCGCCGCGCCTCGCCGGCCGCGCCGAGCGGGATCAGCGCGAGACGCGCGCGCGAGCGCGACTCCGCCGTCGGATACAGGACGTGCGGGCGCGGCTCGCACACCGGCGGCGAGCGGATCGGGGTCAGCGAGCGCGCCGCCGCGGCAGGCATCGAGGTTCGAGCCGGTCGCCGGCGCGCGTCCGGGTGCGGGACGTGGAGCTGCACGACGCCGGTCCGCCCGCGCCGCCGGCGCCCCTGCTGGAGGGCGGCACGGACGATGCGCGGGCCCGCCGACCGGCCTGCGACCACGGACTCGGTGCGAGGCCGCAGGATTCCGCCGGGTGAAGTCGATCGCCTCGGCCGACTCGAGGATCACGTGCCCGCCGGAGCCCGAGCCTCCGCACAGCGGCCGCCGAATTGCAGGTCCTCGGACGCCCTGGTCGATCTCCGTCGCCCCGCCCGCCGTTGCAGCGGATCTTCCCGAGGCGAGCCGAAGGCGATCCTGTCCGAGCTGCGCGGATCACGCAGCGCTCCACCGCCGCCGCCCGCCCCCGCTCGCCCTCAGGACGCTGATCGTGACCCCGAGGGCGGGGGAAGGCTGCTCGACGGAGATCGATCGCCGCCATTCCCCTCCGCCGCTGCCGGCGTGGACGTGATCGAGCCGCCGCGGCGCCCGCGCGACGACGGCACCGCTCGCGTCGACGACCGGCTCGATCCCGAAGAAGTCGTTCGAGGGATCGCCGTCGGTGAAGACTTCCGGTCCAGTCGTCCCCGCCCCGCGCCTCGAGGCTGAGCCCGCTCTCGGCGCCCCGGCCTTGGCTCGACCCGTTCCCACCGCGCTCGGCGACGAAGGGAGGTTGGTCGCCTGCGAAGCGCCGCCCTGCCTCCGCCCGCACCGCGGTTGTCCCTCGTCCACTGGCGGTGAAAAGGTGCTCTCGCCTCCACCACCCCCGACCCCTGCGCCGAAGGCCGCTCGAGCCATCGCCTCCGCGAGCGTTCACGCCTCGGCTGGCTCGAGCCCCCGCCTCACCTCCGGCGAGCCCGACTGCTCCGATCGAGCTGGTCGCAACGAAGCGGTCGGGCGCGCTCGCCACGATCGACCGTGGATCGTGTGACCGTGCCCGTGGCATGCACCACCATCGGGTTCGGGCCCCGGACGACGAGCTGTGCCGTTCTGGTCGACGCTCAGGTTGCGCACCATGACGAAGCCGCCGCTGGTGTTCTGGACCGCTCGTCGCCGCCCGGGCCGCCAGGGATCGCAGTCGCGGTCGTGTTGAACGACGAGGGTCTGGCGCACGACCCAGTCGAAATCACTCAGCTCGGGGAGCGCGAAGTGCGTCGCCCGGCGCGCAGCTCGCCCTGCTCCCAGATCGCCGGCGCGGCGTCGAGTCGCACGGTGGATCCGCGAGCGAGAGCGGGCCTGGGGCCGAAGTCGAACTCCTCGTGGGATCTCGTCCGCGACCGCGCCGGGAGGGATCCAGGCTCGCGATACGTCGACCGTCTCGACCTCGGCGACGCGGAAGTGTCGAGCGGCTCGGACGTCGCCTCGCCGACGAGTGTCCCGAAACCCGCCTCGATCCGGACGCGCACGAAGCCCGCCCGGCGGAACGCGCTGCGCGGACGAGCCGCACTGACGGCTCGGCAGGGCGGCAGTCCGGAGGAGCTCGGCTCGCGTCTCGAGCGCGCGCCAGCCCGGATGCATCGAGCGTCGAGCCGAACTCGAGAGCCGGAGACGCCGCGAGGTTCTCGGGCGTGGGCCGGATGGGTCTGATCGAACGCGACCACGACCGCCACGTGCGTCGCGCGATCCCCGAGCAGGTTGAGCGGCGCGCGGAAACCCCGCGGCGTGGCCGTCCGGAGCCTCGGAGCGCCCTCGAAGAACACGCGGTTCGCTGATCTTCACCGAGCCGAGGTGAGCACCCCGGGCCGGTGCCGCGCCCGCGTGGCGGCAGCGAGCGGCGTCGGCGCACCGGGCCTCTCGTCGTAGAACGTGCTGCGGCGGGGTCCGCGATCGCCTCGAACGCGCAGCACCGACCGTTTGCGTGAGCGCCTTGCCGCGATCGGGAGACGAGGAGCTCGCCGGGATCTGCGCCCGAGTCCGCGCCCGCGAGCAGCGTGACGAGGTAGCGCGCGCCCGGAGTGAAGCCCGCATCGGACAGATCGTCGGCCTCCGGGCACCCGGAAGAACACGACCACGCTCGTCGGTTCCATCCAGCGCGCCGTCGCCGTTCGCGTCCGACCGGCTCCGCGGCGCAGACGATGCCCACGGCCCGGCACCGCCGGCGGAGGTCCGGATGCGGACCGAGCTCGCCAGCTCTACGCTGGCTGAAGTCGATCCTGCTGGTCGAAGGCGAACTCGATCGGCCGGTTCGCCGGCCACTGCGAAGTCGGCAGGCTCCGCAGGCGAACATCCGCGGACTGAACCGTGCTCGCAACCAGGCAGGACGACCCCGCTCGTCGCGAGGACGAAGGCCAGATCGTGGAACGGCAATGGGTCAGACGCATGCAGGGCGTGCAGACCGGGGAACCGGTACCTCAGAGGCGCGAACCAGCCTAACCTCTGCCGCTCGACGCGCGCTGTCCAGCTGGGTTCGGTCCGACGCAGCCCCGGCACGGTAGCGCGCCGTGAAGACCTCCGCTCGCGCATCGGAAGTGGGTAAGCGCCCGCGCGCGGCCGACCAGCGGTGTGAGATCGTCCACTCCCGGCGCCTGCGACGGCTCGGTCACCAGGTCGTGGAGTGCCGGCCCCGAGTCGCTCGTGACGACCTCGACATGTGCGGGTGGCGGTTCGTCGGCGAGCGACGCTGCCGCGCGCGGATCGATCTGCAGGTCGCGAACCCGCCGGTGCCTCGGTGAATTCGTAGCTCACTAACTAATCCCACCTGGGACTCCTCGATTCGAAGCCGCGACCGGCCTCCCTCTCAGCTGGGCCCGCGATGCCTTCTCTCCCACGAACGAAGCGTTGCCGCCTTCCGCGCGTTCGTCCCGCGCCTCGGTACTCCTGCGCAGCATCATGGGGCAGCGCGCAAGTTCGGCATCAGCATGCAGTGGGGCGATCCTGCGCTCGTTGCACCGCGCGGAGGCGAACATCGGCGCCTGCGCGATGATCTCAGCCAGCGCGAAACTGCTCGTCGGAAACCGCCCAGCGTGAGCGCGCGCTCGTCGACCGCCTGGGCGCATGACCTCAATGCGCAGCCATGCACCTCCAGATCCCAGCGGGCGAAGGAAGTCGTGCTGACGCCTGGCCGGCCGAAGGCAAGTGAAGCGCGTGCTGCACCGCCATCCCGACGAATGCACCGCGCCGTGCTGGGCGAACTCCGGGCGCTCCGAGGTGCGAGTGCTCCACCAATCTGATGGACCGGATCTCGGCCCATCTGCCGGGAAGACTCGACAGGGGCCTCTGACCACGACGAATTGGACGAGTCATGACCGACGCGTCGCGATGAAAGGACGAAGAGAATCGGCGGGCGATACGAAGCGAAACGCCACGGCGGGCGTCCGCTCGCCGGCACGCGTATTTGGATCGGGCTGGCGCTACGCTGCTATCGGCGCGTTCTCCTGGTGGCGGCGATCGTCGGATCCTCGCAGCCAGGAACGCGTCCCCCCGCCGCGCGGTTATGATCTCGTCGTGTCGAGCGCCACGCAGCGATCACGATCTACATCGACGAACTCCGGCACGGTGACCTTGCCAACACGGTACCATGCGCACGCGCGTCGACGGAGAGCTCTGTCCCGAGATCCGCGTTGCGGAGGGACAGGCGGTGAAGGCGGAATCTCACAGCCGGGAATCGGCCGCCTTCCCGGTGCAGCTCGCGCGGGCGGGCAGCTCGCGCGCAACCAGGCGCTGCTCCAGGAACGCGAAGCTCAGGCCACGAACGCCCCGCCACCGGGGCGAGCGAGCGTCCGCGCCAGCAGCCTGACACGGCGGCGGCGAACGCGCGCAGTTCGAGGCCGACGAAGGGGGTCGACCAGGCCAGGTCGACGGCGCCAAGCTGGCTCCGTCTACTGCCTGCATCTTTCCCCGCTCAAACTGGCGTGATCGGTTTGCCTTACCTCGTCGACCAGAACCCAGCACCGTGCACACACCGGCGAGCACCATTCCGGGCGCCACTGATGATCCGCAGCTCAGGCCCATCGCGTGGTGCGGTTCAGCCTCCCCAGGACGACCTGCCCGACCAGTGCTGCAAGGCGTTGAGGCCGGGCGAGCTCCGGCGGAAGCGACCACGATCTCGAGCGCATGCTCGCGCAGTGCCAGCTGCGACGGTCGACAGCGGCAGATCAACACCGCGACCGGCGCGATCAATCAAAGATGTGTTCGACAACCGGGACGGACGCTCTTCCAGACTTCTTGGTTCAGCTGACGTGCGGCTGCTCGTCGGCAAATCCGGAAGGACGTCATTGCTCATCTGGACATGCCGTGCTTCTGAGTCGAGAACGATGGCGATTCGTGCGTATTGCAATCGTCGGCACGGACAGACCAATCAGTTAGCCAGGAAGCTGGCCCTCAAGACCCCGCTGACACGTGCGTCCGCGTCCACGGGAAGGCCTTTATGAAGGGCTGCCGAACAACGCGCTGGCGGTCCGATCCTTATTGTGTATTATGTAACATTCCTCTGCCTTTTTCCTCCTGCTTCTGCTCGCTCTCTTCACTGCCATGCTGTATGTCTGCCTTCTTCCTTATCCTGCCTCTCTTGTGTCTTCCTTACTCCTTACTGCAACCTGTGCTCTGTATTGTTACTGTACTCTTCTCCTGCCTGGCTTCTGCTGTCTTCTGCCTGCCTTCTCCTGCCTGCCTACTACCTGCCTACTGTTCCCTATGTTCCTTCTCTTCTGCCTTCCTTGTTCTGTTGCTGTTCTTCCTGTGTCTTGTCTGTGTGTGCCTTCCTTCCTGCTTGTTCTTTGCCTGCCACCTGCATCTGTTTCCTTACCTTATATGTATGTTGA
>ERZ1370068.9657-contig-8418_pt1 | contig 51591 bp, 83 predicted proteins | sample MGYA00561227_ERZ1370068 | MGnify/ENA primary metagenome ERZ1370068 (study PRJEB38410, sample SAMEA6850437) | metagenome | study: Metagenomic assessment of the ecological functions of the soil: analysis of the soil microbiota associated with the... | reverse complement strand
AGTTACGTATTGGTTGCCAGTATTTGATGGCGGCGATCTCAGCTTCGTCGCGGTTTTGATCTGCTCTCCCGACGAGATTTATTTGTACCGGGCGGCAGATCATTCATCGGGTACCGGGTATACCCAGCTTCCGCAGGGCGCGGAGCCGCTCGGCTCGATTGTTTAAAATAGTTTCGAGCGGACTCCAGTTGGTCGGGCGTGAGAAACTGCCGCGGGCTTGGCCCAAAGCGGCTCCATACGAATCCGCCTGACCGTCAAAACTCCGGGGATATTGTTTCTCCTGCCTGAACCAGGGCGTCCAGCAACGCGGTCATACTGCCAATCCGACAATCTGCAGTGATTTTGTGTCGACCTGCTGCCGAAACTCCTGCAGCACCTCTCGTTGCGCGTTCGGTGTCGGCGTAGCTCTGGTAAAACTGGAATCCTCGTTCCTCGAACATTTTCGTAGTTCCTCCTCCGAATCCGGGCTCAAGCCTGGGGAATCCTCACCGGCGAGGCGCAGTTCATAAAATCGCTTTGCGTTGCTCCGGGAGAGATTGAGTTGCGTCAACAATGCGCCGTAAATCGAGCGCAACATCGCGAGAGAATTCTGGCGTCTCATTTCCGCGATCGCCGGGGGCAGACCATGTAAATCGGGAGAACTGCTCGGTGCGGGCGCTACAGTCAGGGCATTCGCCGGGCGATTCGTTTGCTTCGCAGCCATCGCATAGCGCCAACGCGGTCTTGCTCGTTTCTAGTTCACGCTGGTTTCAGACAGCTCTTGCTCCTTCATCGACAGCTGTGTGGCAAAACCAGCGGTCCGAAGATGCTCGTAGTGGGGATCGCAATGCGAAGTATAGCGCGGCAGCGGATGCTACGCCGCGATTGATGCAAGCGTCCACAAGGAGAGCCGCGAGGTATCGTGGAATCTTTATCTCCCTTTTGTGCCATATTGCGGTCTTAATCTGCTCTCCGACGAATTTATTTACTGGGTGGGGGCGTCATCTGCTCCATACCGGGCGGTATCAACGACTGAGACAAATCGGGCACTTCGGCCTGGTTGTGATAAAAGCTTCGAGCGGCCTCCAGTTGGTCGGGCGTAGAAAACGGGCGGCTTGGACCAAAGCAGCGTCATAGCCGAATCCGCAAGACCTCCAGTATTCTGGCGGGTATTGTTTTCTGGCCTTATACAGAGCTTCACAAGCGGTCATACTGCCGAGTCCGATATCTGCAGCGATTTGTCAGTCTGTTGCTGAAACTGCAGCAGCATCGACCGTTCATGTTCGGTGTCGGCGTAGCTCACGTAAGCCTGAAGTCCTTCGTCCCCGAACATTTCTCGTAGTTCCTCCTTCGCTTCCGGGCTCACACCATTGGAAGTAGCGCAGTTCATAAAATCGCTTTGCGTTGCTCCGGGAGAGCTTGAAGTGCGTCAACATTGGGTCGTAAATCGAGTGCCACGTCGCGAGAGAGTTGGCGTCCTCGATTTCCGCTGAAAACCGGGGCTCTGAACGGAGCCTTGTGAATCGAGCGAACTGCTCGGTGCGAGCGCTACAGTCGAGGGCGTTCGCCAGGTCGATTCGCTTTCTTCGCAGCCCTCGCTGGGCGCGCAACGCGGATTTGCTCCTTGCTAATTCACGTTGGTTTTCGGACAGCTCTTGCTCCTTCATCGACAGCTTTGTGGCAAAGCCAGCGCCTCGAAGATGCTCGTCGTGGCTCTAAACGAGAAGCATAGCGCGGCAGCGGATGCTACACGCGATTGATGCAAGCGTCCACAAGCCGAGCCGCATGTATTGGTGAGTTTGTCGCGGGTTGGTGGGTTATGTCGGTCCCTAAGGAGCATCAGACCAGCTGCACGCGACATTCGCAAGCCGCACCTTCGGGGTCCGAATTTCAAATCGCTGCCCGGAACTCCGGGCGTTGAATGCCGACAGGGAGCACTTGGCACCGCGACCTCGATCGTGTTTACGTTCTCGGACACGGTCAATTCCGTCGATAGCACGTCCACGAGCTGTGGCAGGGTCATAAGCACGACGGCCAACGGCTCAGCTGTCACCGTGTTACTCAAGGACATCCAAACCTCCTGTGATGGCTCGGATGTCACGGTGACCTTGACTGGGGTGAATGGTGACTCAGGCACTCTGGCCTCCGCGGCCGTCACCTTTGGACAGTTGGCCGGTGACGTCAACGGGGATGGCACAGTTGACGGGACCGACCTCCAATCGGTCAGGATGAACTCGGGACGTGGTCTGGTCACGGACGCTAACTTCCGCAACGACGTGTCGGGCGACGGCAAGGTCAACCACGCGGATATTAGCCTGACAAGAGCGGCCCGGAGGCAACTCGCTGCCGTAAGCCGCATGAAAGCACACCGCAGGGGAACAAGCCGAATTAAATCAGCACCAAGACGCGACGGTTGTAAGCAGACGCGCCAAAGCTGAATCCGTCTGAAGAGACTTTTTTCATTGTTCTCGGCACTTTTCTGGCAATTCCGCGTGCCTTTTTCCTTTGAAGCGGGAGTGAGCGGCACGTCCGGTCAGCACTGGGACCGAAGAAAGCCCGGCAGGGCCGCGACAGTCGCCACATACAGCCCAAAACAAAAATGAGAAAGGGAACTTCAACCGAAATGAAAACCACACACAACCGACCGGCAAATCCTCGGCTCGCCGCCGTCTCCCGTCTCTCGCGCCTTCTGCTCGCGACGGCTACCCTGCTGGCCTTCGCGTGCCTCCAGTCGCGTGCGCCGCTGGCAGCGAAAAGCCGTTTCACGCCAACTTCATCACCCAGGTCGAGAGTTTTGTGGAGTATCCGTTTGCTCCACGTCACGGGTGAATGGGCGGGGAAGAGGGCAGCCTATGCGGGCACGACCACTGCTCTTTACAGACGATCAGCTTGTCAGTCTGATCGACGGCAAAGCGCGACTGCGACATGCACACGCTGACCGGAGCCAAAGGGGACACGCTAATAATGGCAATGACCTTCCGGGCAACCACCGTAGAGAAGGCAGGGTCACCTTTGCGCGGCAGTTACACTGTTGCCGGAGGAAGTGGCCGGTTCGAAGGGGCCAGGGAGCGGCTTATTGTCGGGTGGGGCACTTTCCTGATGAGATCACCGGCATTGGCGCATTTGCTGTCGTTGGCACAATCTCGCTCGTGCCCTGAAGTTTTAAGTAGGCGGCTTCCCGGAGCAGCGTTCCTCCAGAGCCAGTTTGTCTGTGTGTGACCCGCTTTTTTCTTTTGGAAGGAAGTGAAGACAAATGCGTTGAGCTCGGACTTGAAATCTGGGTCCGGGCCGGAGTTGGAGCCGATGAAAATATGAAGGCTAAAACTATGAAAACATTCGCATTCCCTCGCTCGCCGGCCTTCGGCCGGCCAGCTTTCGATTCGTTGCCGCGGCGGATCGCGTTCCCGCTGCTTCTACTCACTGCCGGGATGATGCTCGTGCAGCCGTGCGCGGGTCAGAGCGGGACCTGGACTGGCCACCGGCAGCCTCACCACCGCACGCTATTTTCACACGGCGACGTTGTTGCCCGACGGCAAGGTGCTCGTCGCAGGCGGTTATGACGTACCTTCGTCTTCTCGCGAGCGCGGAACTCTACGATCCGGCGAGCGGGACCTGGACGGCCACCGGCAGCCTCGCCACCGCACGCTATGATCACACGGCGACGTTGCTGCCCAACGGCAAGGTGCTCGTCGCAGGCGGTTAGCGGCAGCTACGGCTATCTCGCGAGCGCGGAACTCTACGATCCGGCGAGCGGGACCTGACGGCCACCGGCAGCCTCGCCACCGCACGCGAGTGTCACACGGCGACATTGCTGCCCAACGGCAAGGTGCTCGTCGCAGGCGGTTGAGCAACGGCACCAGCTATCTCGCGAGCGCGGAACTCTACGATCCGGCGAGCGGGACCTGGACGGCCACCGGCAGCCTCGCCACCGCACGCGATGTTCACACGGCGACGTTGCTGCCCAACGGCAAGGTGCTCGTCGCAGGCGGACTTGACGGCAGCGGCTATCTCGCGAGCGCGGAACTCTACGATCCGGCGAGCGGGACCTGACCGCCACCGGCAGCCTCACCACCGCACGCGATATTCACACGGCGACGTTGCTGCCCAACGGCAAGGTGCTCGTCGCAGGCGGTTTAACGGCTATCGACTATCTCGCGAGCGCGGAACTCTACGATCCGGCGAGCGGGACCTGGACGGCCACCGGCAGCCTCGCCACCGCACGCGATACGTCACACGGCGACGTTGCTGCCCGACGGCGAGGTGCTCGTCGCAGGCGGTAGTTAGCGCAGCGGCTATCTCGCGAGCGCGGAACTCTACGATCCGGCGAGCGGGACCTGGACGGCCACCGGCAGCCTCACCACCGCACGCGCACTCCACACGGCGACGTTGCTGCCCAACGGCGAGGTGCTCGTCGCAGGCGGATGTAACAACAGCGGCTATCTCGCGAGCGCGGAACTCTACGCAAGCGACGGGGTGGCGGACTCACTGCTGGTTAGCGCAGCCTCGCGCAAGAAGCACGGCAACGCAGGCACGTTCGATATTGACTTACCGCTGACCGGGACTCCGGGCGTTGAATGCCGGGTGGGAAATGGCGGCACCTTCCTGCAAACCATCGTGTTTACCTTCTCGGAGGCGGTTACCAGTGTCTCTGGCACCACGACCACGACCTGCGGCACGCGTCAACAGCACGACGATCAGTGGCTCGACTGTCACGGTGGAACTTGGACACGTTACCTGCGACGGCTCCGATATTACCGTGACCGTGCCCGGTGTGAACGGTGCCTCCGGCTCTGTCGATGCATCCGCCACCATGACCTTGCGGACCGGCGACGTGAACGCTGACGGCGTCGTCAACAACAGCTGACCTGAAGGAGATCAGGATGAACGTGGGCCGGGGCTTGGTGACCGACGATAACTTCCGCGACGACATCACGGTCGATGGGAAGGTGAACCATGGCGACACGACCCTGGAGAAATCGAAGCTGTAATCAGAAGTTCACAAGCGGACCGCAATAATAAGACCTTCAAATCAAACAATAGAATCTGAATCCGGAGCGGACGCTTATCCCGGGAGCTTCTACCCTCTTTCAGACCTTTAGTCGCAGTGATCCAGCCCAGGTTAAAGAGGAGTCCTTATGTATCGCGTGATTCGGCTCCCGCAGACACCTTCATTCCGCGGAACTTCGATTGGCCAGCCGCCGTCCTGGCGGCGTGGAATTTACTATGCTCGTTGTGAGCAGTGGCACCCACGCTGTTAGCTTCTGCTTTCTAGTGTCGGGGCATCGGCTCACGCAGGCAGCGCGACGGCGGGATCTCAGCACCTGCTGAGCGGCGACTGGGATACCGCCGCCAACTGGATCGCCCGCACAACCGTGCCACTAACGGTTTACCGGTAAAGATGGGGACTACCTTTGACGTCTCGAGCATCACCACCGACGTCTGCCTTTCGGCGACCAGCGATCGCTAAAATCGGATCGTATTCAAATCCGCGCGCGGCGGTGCGCGCTCGCCATCACTGTTCCACCTCCAATCCGTTATCAACTTCATTTCCTCGAAATTGGCGAGTGCCGGGATTTACATGACGCGATTCGAAACACGGTTCGCGCTTTCAAATTGCCGTCTCGCGGTTATATCTGCCTTCTTGGTACGCCGCGACTGCCGGCGCACTGACCGCCGCTACCAACTTGGGTGGAGACACCAGCGGTGCGGGCGGAGTGACCCGATTCGGCGGCAATTCGGATGCCGGAGAACGCCACGTTCACGAACCGACCCGCTTCAACCCGGCTCTGGCGAGTCACACAATTACCTATGCAACAATGCGACCGCTGCCAACGCCGTGGTCATTAATGCCTGGAGGAGAGGGAACGAGTGCCAATGGCGGCAGAAGGCCTGATTTCTCGATTCCTCCGACGCGGAGCAGCAGCGGCACGGTCGAACCCGAGGCCGGAACTGCCGCCGGCACGCTTCTGAGTAATGGGCAAAACGCGTTTTTTCAACACTGGGCCAGTGCGGCCAATGGCACCATCATCGCTTACGGCGGCACTGACCACGTCGCGCATCTTGGCTGGCCTGACTGATTCGGGGGTCCTCGGCCGCTGCCAGCGCTATCTTGATTGCAAAACGGGCGCAAACGATTGTGGCTTGCCCGGTTGGATTAAGTTTGAAAGGCTCGAGTGAGGGCGGCACGGCACAGGTGAGAGGTGTTTGGCGACGGCTCCGTCGGATCTCACCTTCCACACTGCACCGGGAGCTCTACTTGGCTCGAGTGCAGGAGACGGGCAGATCGGTCTCTCGATATTCAACCTGACCCCATCGGCAGAGGGGCGGTTTCGATAGCCGTTTCGAAGCGCACCCATTAGCGACGTCCAGGCCAGAGGCTCTGCTCACCAAGATTGGAACGGGCAATTTGGTTCTTACCAACGCGAACACTTACGCCGGAGGCACCACCATTAAGGGCGGCAAGCTTGGAGTTAAAAACAGCACCCGGTTCCAGGCACGGGCCGCGGCCCGGAATCCAGGTCAATGCCGGCACGCTTGGCGGCGCCGGCATTATCGCTGGAGCGGTCACGGTCGGGACGGGCAGCGGGGCCGGCGCTTTCTCTCACCCGGAGCGAACCCAATCAGTCACCGCACTCTTACCATCGCTAGCTCGCCTTCACCTTTAATTCCGGATGCGACTTACAGGATGCGGATTCAATAGCAGCACCAGCCGAGAGCGGATAAGGTTGTCGCGAGTGGAGTGACCACCAACGGCGTGGCGCGCAGTTTTCATTCCAAGATTCCAACGCCTCCGTGCTCCCTGCTCGGCACCGTCTTTACGGTGATTGACAACGCACCGCTGCGGCACCGGATCGCGGGCACATTCGTTAATCTTGCCGATGGTTCTATCTTCACCGTCATGGCAACAACAGATCGCTTTCCAAGCCAGCCACGAGGGCGGCGATGGGAACGATCTCACACGCGCTAGCGGTCGTGCCATAGCGACGGAGCCGACCGGATGGATGCCAATTTAGCCTCGCGCGCGCGGGAAGGGACGAACGTGACTCGGTTCACGTCTCCTCCCGCCCAAGCCGTCCTCGAAAAAATCGGCCTGTTTGGGGAATATGATATTGACAGTTCAAGGCTATTTTTGAACTTCTCAATAGGGGTTCGGTCCTCTTATGACCGAACTTCCCCTTTCGCGCCTCCGGATCCCGTTTATGTTTCTTCTCTCTAGAACGATCCCCCCGCGTGTTTGTGGTTGATCGCAGCAATCTGCGCGTTTTGTGCCTGCGCCCGCCACAGCTCAATTCGTCGAGGTCTCGGGGCAGGTTGGGCTTTCTTCCGTGCAGAAGAAATCCTGGGGCAATCCGATTTGGGGCGACATCAACAACGACGGGTTCCTGGATTTAATCGTGCCAACGCATGGACTCGCCCTGTCGCACGGACCTTTCGTCTACCTCAACCTCGGTGGCACAATATTCTCTGACGATCTTACTAAATCCAACATCCGACAGGCCCCGTCTCTCGACACCAGAGACTGGCATGGTTTTCGTTTGGGGACTACGACGGGGACGGATTTCTCGATCTCATATCGCTGAGGGAGCCAAAAGGCAGCCAGGACGGCGCGGTCAAAGCAGGACCTGCTTTTCGCGGCAACGGCGATGGTAGCTTACCAATAAGAGTGTTCCGGCCGGCATTGAAGTTTCCAACCACCGCGGCCGTTGTTCTATTTGGTTTGATTTCAACAATGATGGACGGCTCGACATGTTCGTAAAAACTACGCCGACGCCAACGTCCTCTACGCTAATAATCAGGCGATGGCACCTTACCCAGGTGCCCGATGCGGGGTTGACTTGGCCGACAGGCCGCTGGGACGAGGCTTGGGAAGCATCCTCGCGACCGCGGATTACGATAACGATGGTTTTGTTGATCTCGCGATTACAGGCGACGGCGACACGCAACGACTCTACCGGAACTTGGGCAACGGTGATTTCGCTGACGTGACGTCCGCGGCCGCAAATCAGTCCCGCGCCCGGGGCAAAGGAATCGCCTGGGGCGACTATGACAACGATGGAATGCTCGACCTATTTGTCGCCCGAGCCCAACAAGGCCCCGCCGTTGCCGGATCTCTCTACCGCAATAACGGCGACGGGACCTTCACCGACGTCACGACGGCAGCGGAGAGTAAGTCACGGGGAATTACTGGGCGGCCATCTGGGGTGACTACGATAACGACGGCTTTCTAGATCTTTTCGTGACCAACTCTGGGAATACGGGCCAGGGACCGGGCAACGCCAATCGTCTTTTCCACAATAATGGCGACGGAACCTTTATCGACGTGGCCTCAACTTTGAATCTAGCCTTGCAGGATAACACTTCACTGCACAAAGGTGCGGCCTGGGCCGATTACAATAACGATGGCTTTGTCGATTTGTTGATCAAGGATGGCATCGGCAACGAGAGCAGGACAATGGCGGGGGTCAGTGGCGCGCACCGCCTGTTCAGGAATACCCCTAACGGTAATCATTTTGTCACGGTCGACCTGCGTGGAACGCAATCCAACTACCACGGTATCGGTGCGCGAGTTAGCGTAACTACGTCGGACGGCCTTACCTGCTTCCGCAGAACACTGGAGACGGCGGAGGCAACTTTTACTCACAGGGAAGCGGACCGCTATATTTCGGGATTGGAACAGCCACCGAAGCAACCATTGTGGTTAGCTGGCCGAGCAGGATCGTCGACGTCGTAGTCGCAAGTGCCGGCCAACTCAGTTATCGCGATCGTCGAAGGCAGTTTCCGGACACCCGAGCCCAACTCCCTACCCCGACCGCGACTCCCACGCCCACCGCGACTCCAACTCCTTACTCCGACAGCGACTCCGACGCCCACCGCGACTCCAACTCCTACCCGGACCGCGACTCCCACGCCCACTGAGACTCCAACTCCTACCCCGACGCCGCCGGGGACTAGCTCGCCACGTTCCCGCACCTCCAACAATCACGAAACAGCCCGCACAACTCGCACTGTTCAGGCAGGATCGCCAGCAAAATTTACGGTCATCGCTTCCGGACACACGGTGGCTATGCACAGTGGCAAAAAATAGCGTCGCTATCTCGCGGGCTACCGGCTCCGCCATGTCACTCAGCCACAACCCTCGGCGATAATGGGTCCGGTCTACTCGGTCGTGATTAGTAATGCGGGCGGGAGCGTTACAAGCAGGAGTGCCAAGTTGGCGGTCATCGCTCCGTGAATTCCACCTCAGCATGAAGCCAACGTGCAGGTCAGTCGATCAAGCCGTTAATAACGGCTGACTGAACAGCCTCCGTTGCGGCTGCGAATATCCTCGAGCCTCTGGGAAATCGGCGCACTACTCGATCTCGGCAGTTTGCGAATCGTCGCGCACCAAACGCAGCAAATCGCAGTCTATTCGTCAACTATTTCCACCGATTGCATCTCAGCCGCCTCTTTGAATGCGATCGACTGCGCGAGCCTGTCGGCGTTGGTTTGATTTTCCGAATGTTCGTTCTCGAGGGTTGTGCGACGGTGTGGGATGCCCAAAGGGCAAAGCCACCGCTAAACAGAGAAAACCGCAGCGGGATTTCGCCCAAACTGCCTTCGGATGTTTTTCAAAGGCGACCAGGGCCGAAACCAAATCCGCGTCCGTCAGTTCCAACGCAATACTCGTTCATCTCGCGGGAAGTGATTTGCTGGGGCGGCGAGTTGGGGCGGCGATATCCTGGCTGGCAGCAAGATGGGTTGGTTCCCTAGCCGACCACCGAAGCGCCGACAACCGATCTGCGGTCTCGCTAGCCGGGTTTTTTCAAGACTGCACCGCTGCCTGATTGGCCTCCGCTTCGACTCGGTTCTCCGCTCGCGGCAACTCATCGACCCTGTTCCGGGCGAGGTGACGGCATCCTCTCGTGATTGCACCGATCTTACCGGGCTGCCGAGCAGAACGGGTTCACGCTCCAGAAATAACACGCACCCGACCTTTGTGTGAGCCATGCCGCGGTCAAGGCTTCATCAATTGATCGTAGATGAGTTGGTATGGATCGGGTCGGACGCCGAGTTCGCCGCGAAAAGGACGGTCCAGAGCGAAGATCATGAAAATCAGCAGCCCGATAAAGATGGCCAGCAGGATGACCTGGATCCTGCTGCAGTCGCGCATCTTCGACTTGAAAAAAAAGGTTGAACTTAGACTTACGATAGCGCCGACCATAATCACCACCACAACACGCCGCGGTAATCCGCTGACCACAGCGTCGAGGCGCAGTCGCCGGGCTTCGATCATCTGGTTACTAGGCCCGAAGCGTTTCTCCATGCAACAAGCTTCTGGCCTTCGGTTGCCGGTTCAAAAGGCAGCCAGTCCCGTCTGAAAGTCGTTTAACTTTTCCACGCCACCGCTTGGAACCTGTCCGCGCCGCTGCAGTGGCCAAGCTTGATGGATTACGTAGTCCAGGTAATCCCGCAGGTGTTTGCTGCAGACGCGAGCGAGGTGGCTTCGGATAACTGCTTGACATTCCGATAAAGCGCGCCGAGCCGAGGTCGCTTCCTGCCGATATGATCCTGGCAACATCAGTATAAGATCTGCCAAACGCTGACCGCGATCAAGGCTACGGCTGGTGCGTAGAAAACCATCACGGCCTGCATCATGGCACTGGTGAAGACAGATTCCTCGGCCCCAAGTTTTAGGCGCGGCAGGATATGACGGCTAAAAGATGGCCAGCCCGCTCAGTGCGAACACACAGACTGAAACTATGATCACTGCCCCAACGACCACCAGCGGTAGATTGAATAAAGAATCAAACATGGGACGATGCCATTTTTTTACCAAGACACGCATGCGAAAGGGCTACGTTTTGTTAAGTCGATCCCCCGATGTCCTTCGCACGGCGGGAAACCTCCGTGCTACGGAATACTCGCCGGACAACGCTTGTGAGCAGCGTGGAAATTCTTGTCGGGCTTGGATTAGCTTTACTGTTCCTTTTCTTTTGGCATTGTTTTCATTGTTTCGTTGTCTTGGGTGAGTCCACGTGGTTTTCGTTACTCGGAATAGTTAGCGGGCGCCCAACGAGAACAAGATGAGCGACGCCGCCGAGGGCGCGGCTTAAGCTGCACAAAGAAGGCTGAACGACCGGCACGCTTCATAAACAAGACGGGCGGCGTCGGCTCCATCGCCCGTGAGCCAGTGGTTCGTGTTCATCCGGAAGAAAAATTTACGTCGTTAATGCGACCAACTCTCAACAGTAACCAGTTCTGCTTCCTCGATTCGGAACGCCTTCATCGAATCCGACTTCGACAAGCCTGTCCCACGCACAAATCTATGATCTCATCGGCATCTCGTCGTCTGTGAGCTCAATCACCATGGCCTCGTCATCTAACGAAGTAGGCCGAATAATTCGGTGTATCAAGCCTGCCTTGACGGGGAGCGAGGGAAAGACCACCGAACATGCCAACCACCATAGTAGGAACCCACTGCCACGCCCGCAATCTCAAATTGCTCGATCAGAAAAGCGGCTCAGCCATGGAAAAATCTGGCAGTCCCGACCAGAACCTTCATATCGTTCGATTCCATGCCGTGACGGTCGACGTCGGGTCGCACCATATCTCACCTGAGCGTAACACAGCCCGGCAGCTCCGGGCGCGGCTCCTACTTTTCATGCGAGCGGGGCGAGCTGAATCAAATTCAAAAGAGCCCAGCGCTCGTCGACGCGTAACAGACCGTTACCAAACTCGCCTTGCCGAGAAGTCGCAGGGAGCCAGCATCCTCACCATTCACCAGGTCCTTTCGCTAACCTTCAACAGGGAGAATCTATGACAACGAATGTTATCGCCGCAAACAGCAAAGGAGTTCGGCCAACCACAACTCTTGCCCTACTTTTTCTAGGCTTGGCGCGTGGCTCTGCCCGGCCCGAACCTCCGCGCGCAGACGACGCCCCCGGCCGACATCACTATTACAGGCGAGGGCGCCGATGACGATTTTGATGGCAAGTCGCACCGGCCGGCGACGTCAATGGTGACGGTGTCCAGGATGTAATCGTCGGCGCGCCGTCCAACGACTTCGTAGCCGGCTTCGCGGGGCGCGCCTATCTCTTCTACGGTCCCTTCACCGGGAACATCAATGCCGCCGACGCGGATGCGATCATCTCGGCGGAGGCGTTCGGCGACAACCTCGGGTTCTCCGTTGCCTCCGCCGGCGACGTGAATAACGACGGTTTCGATGACATCATTGTAGGCGCGCGAAGCAACGATACGCGTGGAATCCAATCGGGCAGAGTTTACCTCTTCTACGGTCCGTTGAGCGGCTCGCTCGCTGCGACCGATGCCGACGCGATCATCTCGGGCGCTGCATTCTGATGAGCTCGGTCGCGCCGTCGCCCCAGCCGGCGATCTCAATGGGGATGGCTTCGATGACATCCTCTCTCGGGCACTGACATTGCTGGGGGCTCGTTCCAAGGACAAGTGTTTCTCTTCAACGGTCCCTCTATTCGGACAGCGGACCGCCGCGAGTGCGGATGCCATCATCACGGGCAGTTTTTCCAATGAATCATTCGGCGCGTCGGTTGCGTCGGCGGGCGATGTGAACGGGGACGGCATCAACGATGTGATCGTCGGGGCGCCCCGGTTTCCATTGAATGGCGCCGATACCGGGCGCGCCTACGTCTTCTTCGGTCCCATCGCGGGCTCAATGATCGCCACCGAGGCTGACGCGATTATCTTTGGCGAGGCTAGTCAACGACGGATTCGGCAGGTCGGTGGCGGCGGCGGGCGACGTGAACGGCGATGGAGCCGACGATGTCATTGTCGGCGCGGACCAGCTCTTTAACCAGGGTGCGGGCAAGGCCTACGTCTTCGACGGACCTCTAGCCGGCAATATTCAGGCGGCCGATGCCAGGCGCCATCCTGATCGGCGAGGTCGCGCAGGACGGCTTCGGCATTTCGGTTTCAGGCGTTGAAGACTTCAACGGGGATGGTTTCGACGACGTGATCGTCGGCGCATGGGACAACGACGCTGGCGGAGGCGGAGGCCGATCCGGGCGCGCCTACACATTCTTTGGTCCGCTCACTGGAACAATCGCGGCAGCCGAGGCTGATTTCATTGTCACGGGAGCGCCGAGCGATGAGCTGGGGATGTCCGTCGCGGAGGTGACCTTAATGGAGACGGCGTCGGTGATCTGATCATCGGAGCGCCGCAGTTCGCCGATGGAGATCCGGGTTACGCCGCCATCTTCTTCGGCGTTCAAGAAAATGCGCTGGTCCTCACGCTTACCCCGCGCAATCCCCCGATTGTGATTCCGCCGGCGGGCGGGGAGCTTCCGTTATAACTTGGACCTCGTTAACGGCAGCGACGAAACACGTACGCTTGATATCTGGATGGCACTGACCGGGCCGGAGCACGAACCGCATCGTGCGTCAGTTCTCACGCACTCTTGCGCCGGGCGGCAGCTTCCACCGGAGCTTCACTCAGAGAATTCCCGGCAGCGCAAGAGCCGGAACATATTCCGTCACCGGGAATGCCGGCACATTCCCCGCCGCCGAGGTGAGCGACAGCTTCACGTTTGAAAAGCAGTGAGCGGAGGGAAGACCTCCCGTGCCCTGACCGTTCCCGAGCAGACTCTCGCCGCGGAAGTCGCCCATGTGGCGAAAGGGCAGACGTCACGGACCTAGAATCCGTTTTCACGAAAGCGAAGTGTCGGTTCGAGTCCAGTCATCGGCACCCTCTGAGAGGCGATCAAGCGGCGGAAAGGGTCAAGCCTAACGAGCTCGGTATTGTTGTAAAGGAAGCGCAGAGAAGCCGGATGTGCGCTGCCTCCTTAAATGCGAATTGGGTGCCGTCTGCTACGGCCCGCCGCCTTACCCCTCTTCCCCGTGTTTCTTCTTTTTCTTTTGGCGGGCTGCTGGGCGTTGGCAGGAGCCCCACGGCCAGCCGCGGGCGGCGCCTGCTTGGCTCTCACCGGCGGTCGATGCGCTACTGGTTGTGCATGCTGCGCGTCGCCTGCGGGCGTGGCGACCTTTTTGTTGTGATGACTGGACTGTTTCGCCTGTGTTGAGTGACCGGCAGACGCTACCGTTGTTTTTTCGGACTCCGATCGGCTTGCGCCGCCTGGTGCGAACGATTCGCCGACTGGGCGGTTCCGCGCTTCTCGCCTTCTCAGCGCCAGCCTGATTTGCAACACCGGTTTGCTTTCGAGCGCCGGCTTGGTTCCCATCACCCGCTTGGTTCCTATCACCAGCTTGCTTCCCAGCGCCAGTCGGGCCCTCGTCCGCCGTCTGCCGCCCGTTGTTACGGTCGAACGTCTTCACCGCTTCGGCGTTGGGCTTGCCCTTGTTGTTCTTGGCGTGCAGGGCACGGATCATTCTTCGCTGCGTCAACCCGGGCCCGCTGCTCGGAGGTGGCCGGGACACGCTCTGCCTTCGCGGCGGCTTGTTCCTGCTTCGTAGGGTTTGGCTTTCGCACCGCCCGGGCCGTTAAATCCGGCCCGGCTGCCAACGTTCTGGTTCACGACCTCCCTATTCACGTAGGTGTTGTGAATCACCGCGGTATCCACCCGGCTCACGGCCGTGTTGTAGCGGAAAACTCCACCAGACCATTGGCCGCCATAGTAACCGTGCCCGATGTAAGCCGTTGCCATAATTGATCCCGCCGTAAAAGCCGACTGTCGGACCCCAGTAGCCATCGTTGAAGACGTAGCTGCCACCGCGAATAGCCCCAGTAGCCGGGCGTCCAGAGAAAACCGATCTGCGGTGGGTAGACCCAGACGCCAGGGACCCAGTAATAGCCAAAATCGCCGTAGGCCCAATAGCCTGGCGTCCAGATATAACCGGGACCCGGGCAGCATGGCTGTGAGTAGATCGGGATCGCAGGCGGCGCAATCCCTACCGAGACGGCGACATAAGCAGAAGTGGAAGCCAACGGGAGCCCTGCGAAGAGCAGCGCCGCGAGCGCGACGGTAGAAACTTTTGTTTTCATTTTCAGAGTAGCCATTGAGTTGAAAATAGAGACGCAACTGCGCCGCGAGGTATTCAATCTAAACCCTTCCGGCGTTCAATAGAGCATGCATCTCAACAAGATGTAATCGGCTCAACGGCCGAAAATGCGCGTATTTTCGCCCGTCGGCCGGCACGTATCTCGGTGCGATTGTCCGGTTGACGGCCTGGGACGCGTCGCTCGATAACCTCGATTCTTGCAGTTTGTTTGGAAGAACGAGAACGATCCCGACGATTTGCAAATGTGACAATGTTCGAACAAATTCGCCACGAACCAGGCTCCCGGTCGCGAGGCCGCATAGGCCTAAGGATTTAGCGACAATCACCGCAGCTCGGTGGCGACCATTTTGAGGCTGCGCCGGTGGCTGACGCATCGCAGCCGGGCTCTGAAAGCGTAGGTGCCAGCTGTTGCGGGAACGTAGGTCGCAGCGGTAGCGGTCTGTCCCACCAGCCAGTCGTGAAAGCTACGATCCGGCGACACTCGAATCTGCACATCAAAGACAAAGCCAGTCGCCGGCGCAGCGGCGCTCCAGGTGACTAACAATGGCTTGCCGGTCTTACCCGTTGAAGGCACCGCGACCGGAACCGCAACCGATGAGGTCGCGCGTGTCGCCCGGTCAGTCACAGGATAAGTCCCGGCCGAGTTGAATGTATATTGGAATGAAGAACCGGCCGCAAGCGTCCCCGAGTCGAACAACGCCATGCCGGAGCGATCCTTCAGACGGTGCGAGTCGCCGCTCACTATTGTCCAACCAATGGTGTCACCCTGGATCGCAGGAGCCGTCGTGGGATCGAACCCGGTTTCGCTCACCTGGATTTCACAAATCGACTCGGCGATCGTGGCGGTCAGGGTGTTCCCAACCGCCCAGCCGGCTCCGGGCGTCCACGCCGTGATGCCAGAGAGGTAAGTGTAGGATCCTCCCTGCGCGCTTGAAACGCGTCGCCATTGTTTTCCATCGTAGTGTTCGATCAGGCCCTGATAATCAGAGGTCCCGCTCGGGTAATGGTAACCGGCAGCCCAGATATCGCCGGGCCCGGCGGCGGCGATCCCAGTAGGACGTTGCCCTCGCCGGAATAATCCTCGCCGGGTAGCGCGGTAAAACCTGATTCGTCTCCACGCAGCAGCAGTGTCTTCCCTTGTGTCCCGTCGTAATAAAAGCCCGCAGCCCAGATCAGGCCGTCAGAAGTTGCGACGACGGCGGCGAGAGAGCTTGGCTGGCCCGGGTTGGGGCTCGGAACGACGTTCCAAGTCGTGCCGTCGAAGTGCAAGATGAGCGTCGAGCTCGGGCTTCCCGAGGCAATCGACTGGTAGCCAGCCGCCCAAATATCGCCGGGCCCGGCAGCGGCGATTCCATTCAACGCGTTGGGGCCATCGCCGACGTTAGGCGTCGGGACGATGGTCCAGGAGTTACCATCCCAGTGTTCCACCAGAGTCCGGTAATTGTTGCTACCAAGATAGTACCCGGCGGCCCAGACATCGTTCGACGCAACAGCGACGAGTGTAGAGAGGTAGCTGGCGAACGACGCGGGATTAGGACTCGGCACAATCGACCAGGCAGCTCCGTCGTAATGCTCAATCAGGGTCTTCTGGACTCCCGTTTGAGTCGTTTGGTAGCCAACGGCCCATACGTCTGCGCTGGACGACCCGCCGACTCCACGCAGGTATGCGCCACCGGTTCCGGGAATTGGAGTCGGCACGATTGTCCATTGCTGCCCATCGAAATGTTCGGCCAGCGGACGATCGTCCACCCCATCGTAGCGAGAACCTACCGCCCAAACGTCGTTCTTGCCCGACCGCTCCCACGCCGTAGAAGGAATTGGATCCCAGCGGCGTGGCCACTTCGTTCCAAGCCGCACGGCATTGCGCCGTTGCCGACGTCGTCCCCGGCGGCGAGATCGAACAGTAATGCCGAGCCGCCAAGCGCGGCTGCAAGGATCCGTCGCACTACCTTTAGCCGAAAACGTTAGGGCCTTCGCATCTGCTTCCACGTCGTTCGTTTTCAAAATCTTTCTCCTCGCTCGCGGCCAACGAAAGGAGTGGATGAACGGACCGATTCTTGGCTCAGGCAATCGCCTGGCAAGACTAGTTTTGTAACAGCTTTGTTACGCGTCGTTTCGGATCGGCGCGAGAAACCGTCTCCCACGGACATTGACAGGGCGCTGCTCAACGCAAAAGCTGGGCAAATCGTGAAGAGCCTTCCTGAAAATGAACTGGAAGAAACATTCGCCCGTTCGTCCGGCCCGGGCGGGCAGAACGTAAATAAGGTGGCGACCGCGGTCACCCTGCGCCATCGCCCCACCGGTCTCAGCGTGACCGTGCAGGATTCGCGCTCGCAGATGCGCAACCGGCAATTGGCGCGCGAGCGGTTGCTCGAGGCGATCGAGCACCGCGCGGCGGAAGTTCTGGAAGCGAAGCGCGCCGCGCTGTCGAAGATTCGCCGCCGAAATTCCCCGCGTCCGCCCGCGCTTGAAGCGAAGAATTCTCGAGACGAAGCGAAAGCGTTCGCAGCTCAAAAACTGCGCGCAAAAGCGATCGATTGAGTTAATCGTCCGCTCGTGACGCAAAAGCTGCGAGTGGGAATCATCGGCGCCGGCTGGCCGGGTCAGCAGCATGCGCGCGCCGTCCGCGCTTCGCCAAATGCCGTCCTCCAGGCGCTGGCCGAGCCTGACGAAGAGCGGGCGGCGGAGTTTCGAGCACCCTACGCGCCAAAATCGATTTATCCCGATTACAGCGACTTGTTAGGCGATCCGCAGGTCGATGCGGTCGTCATCTGTCTGCCTAACCATCTACATTTTCCCGCCACACTCGCAGCTCTCCACGCCGGTAAACACGTCCTCTGTGAGAAGCCGCCGACCTTGAACAGCGCCGAGATGCGTGTCCTGCAGGAGGAGGCGGAAAAGCGTGGGCTGGTTTATTTTTTCGGCCGGCAATTTCGTTTCACGCCCGCGATGCGCAGCTGGCCCGCGATCTGATCGCGCGGGAAGAACTCGGGCGAATTTATTTTGCCGAAGCCGTCTGGGTGCGTTCGCGTGGCATTCCGTCCGGTCTCGGCGGTTGGTTTACGGACAAGAAGCGCTCCGGGAGGCGGACGCTTATCGACATCGGCATCCACGCGCTGGATTCCGCTTGGTATCTGATGGGAACACCGCGGCCCGTCTCGGTCACGGCAGCGGTTTTCCAAAACTTCAAGCACCTCGTGCAAAACGCCGGTCTTCGACGTCGAAGACGCAGCCTTCGCCTTTATCCGCTTTGAGAATGGTGCGGTCGTGCAGCTAAAGACCTCCTGGGCCGGCAACCTGACGGATGAGATTCCGGAGGGCTCAGTTTTCGGCCGCGAGTTGAACAATTGCACGATCTACGGAAGCGAAAGCGACCGTTCGGTTAAAGCCGCTCACACTTTTTCGGGATCAGGATGGAACGCTGATCGACCAACCGCTCGAACCGCCCGACAACGCGGACTCTTTTGAACTGCAGATGCAAAACTTCGTGGATGCGGTCGCGGGCAGAGCAACACCGATCGAACAGCGCCGGGCAGGCGGTCTACCTGATGGAAATGCTCGATGCAATTTATCTTTCAAGCAGCACAGGACGTGAAGTCCCGATTGCGCGCGCTTGAAAAACTCGTTGCTAGTCCCATCCAGCGACACAACTTGCGGCGAATCCTTTGTGAGCATCAAACTTACTATGAAAAAACTTATTCTCTTAATCCCGGTGATTCCGGCCTGCGCCATGGTTCTGTCGTCCTGCACGACCGAACCCGCCACCACGACTACGACGACACATACGGAGTCAGCCGTCACACACACGCCGACCAGCACCAGCACAACCGTGACGCGCCAGAGCACGGGTGGCTACGGCTACTAAGCTGGGAGTTCAATTTGTTCCGGGAAGGGAGGCGCTTCTCGTCTCCTCTTCTTTTTCGCGCGAACCGACGAGTTACCTTTGGCAACTCTGGCGTTAGGCCGGCGTTTCGGCTTCCTCTTCAATTGCCTGACTAACGACCGGCGCGATCGCCTGTAGCTTTTCGGTTCCGCGCAGGTCCATCAGTTTCACACCCATTGTGTTTCGACCGACGGCGCGAATCTCCGAGATACGTGTCCGCACCATTTGTCCTTTGGTGGTGATGAGCATGAGCTCGTCTTTCTCGGTCACGGTCAGCGCACCGACAACGCGCCCGGTCTTATCGCCGGTTTTCATTGTGATGATGCCTTTGCCGCCGCGCTTCTGCGTGCGGTAATTGTCGAACGCCGTCCGCTTGCCGACACCGTTTTCGCCCGCGACCAGGAGCATCGCCTCGTTGTTCACGAGGGCGATCGCCACCACGTGATCGCCCTTCACCGGCCGAATGCCCCAAACGCCGACAGTGTTGCGGCCCTGGTCGCGCAATTGGTCCTCGTGAAAGCGCAAGCTCATGCCCTCGGTCGTGATGAGGACGATCTCGTTGTCGCCACTCGTTAGGACAGCGTCGATCAGACAATCGTCCTCTTCGATATTGATCGCGATGATGCCGCCTTTGCGGACATTGCTGTAATCCGAAAGGTTCGATTTCTTGACGATCCCGGTGCGGCTGGCGAAAACGATGTGGAGGTCTTCGTCCCATGTTTCGTCAACTGCGTTCGGGCCCGGTCCCACTGCGCTTCGACTGGATGCGAATGGTCGCGGCGATTTTCTCACCGGCGCGAAGCTCGAGCAGGTTCGCGATCGAGCGGCCTTTGGAGGCCCGGCCCATCTCGGGAATCTCGTAAACCTTCTCGACGTAACAGCGTCCTGATTCCGTAAAAAACATCAGGTAATCGTGGGTCGTGGCGGTGAAGAGATGCTCGATGAAATCTCCTTCGTCTTCCTGCGTCGCACCCTCTCTCGTCGTCATGCCGATGACGCCTTTGCCGCCGCGCCGTTGCGCACGGAACGCGCTCACCGCCGTGCGCTTGATGAAGCCGCCGTGCGTGATGCTGATGATCGTTCCTTCGTTGGCGATGAGATCCTCCATGTTGATCTCGCCTTCGTCGGGCACCAGCTGGGTCAGACGCGGGCCGGCGTATTTCTGCTGAATCTCGCGCAGCTCCTTCTTGACGATTTGGAAAACACGCAATTCTTTCGCCAGGATGTCGCGCAAATCTTTGATCGTCTCGATCAACTCCTGTACTCGTTGATGATTTTCTCGCGCTCGAGCCCGGTCAGTTGGTAGAGGCGCAGCTCGAGAATCTGATTCGTCTGATGTTCGCTGAAAGCGTAGCGACCTTCCGCGAGGCGCGCTTCGTTTCGAATCAAGACGCCGATCTGTTCGACCTGCCGGCGAGTGAATTCGAAGGCCAGCAGTTTGACGCGCGCTTCATCGCGATTCGCCGAGCCGCGAATAATGCGAATGAATTCATCGAGATTCGCGAGCGCGATGAGGTAACCTTCGAGCGTCTCGGCGCGCTCTTCGGCTTTGCGTAATTCGTAGCGGGTTCGGCGCAGAACGACCTCGCGCCGGTGCTCGATGAAGGCCTGGTTCGCTTCCTTGAGCGAGAGCAGTTTCGGCTTGCCGTGATCGATCGCGAGCATGTTGACCGCGAAGGAGGACTCCATCGCGGTGTGCTTGTAGAGATTGTTGATTACGACTTTGGGGAGCGCGTCGCGCTTCAGCTCGATGACAACGCGCGTGTTCTCATCCGATTCGTCGCGAATCGCGGTGATATCGGTCAACACCTTGTCGTTCACGAGCGCCGCAATCCGCTCGACGAGCGTGGCGCGATTCACGTTGTAGGGAATTTCCGTGATGACGATTTGCTCGCGATGGCCCTTGAGTTCCTCGACGCCCGCCTTGCCGCGCACTTTCATGCTGCCACGCCCGGTCTCGATGTATTGCCTGACGCCGGCGACGCCGCAGATCGCGCAACCGGTCGGAAAGTCCGGCCCTTTCACGTGTTTCATCAATCCTTCGATCGTGATGTCCGGATCATCGATCTGCGCGCAAATGCCGTCGATCACTTCACCGAGATTGTGCGGCGGGATGTTCGTCGCCATGCCGACGGCGATGCCGGTGCCGCCGTTGACGAGGAGGTTCGGAAAAGCGGCCGGGAAAACCGTTGGTTCCGTCCGTGTCTCGTCATAGTTAGGCACGAAATCGACCGTCTCCTTGTCCATGTCGGTCATGAGCGCGGCGCCGAGATGCGTCATGCGCGCCTCGGTGTAACGCATCGCGGCGGGCGGATCGCCTTCGACCGAGCCAAAGTTGCCCTGGCCGTTAACGAGCGTTTCGCGCATCGCCCACGGCTGCGCCATGTGGACGAGCGTCGGATAAATCACCGCCTCGCCGTGCGGGTGGTAGTTACCGCTCGTATCGCCGCAAATCTTGGCGCATTTTCTGATGCTGGCGGTTGGGAAAGAGCGACAGGTCATGCATCGCGTAGAGGATGCGGCGCTGCGACGGCTTCAATCCATCGCGGGCATCGGGCAGGGCGCGCGAGATGATGACGGACATCGAGTAATCGAGGAACGATCTCGAAACCTCTTCGGCGACGTTGATGGGTTCTACTTTTTCGTTGGCGTTATACATGAATCAGGAAGAGACAGGTTCGTTAGGCGCAGGGAGGGTCAGAAAACGCTCCTCCCATTCCCGCGAAAGGACGTCTGTTTGCCGGATCGTGACCGGCCGGAGACGCGAACGCCGCGGCGCCCGTATTTCTAAGAACTTGAGCACCGCCGCGATGGTGCCGGCGTAATCCGCGGACAGATCTTCATACTTAACCAGAAACGGCTGGACGCCGATCCGGCCAAAAAACGGGTCCAGATGAGTTCCTCGCGACGCGTGTCCTCGAGGCAGTTCGCAATCAAATCGGGGTCGAACCGCGCTTCGCCGGAGGCGGAATTGCCTTCCTGGATTTTCCAAAGACCGGTTTGTGCGGCACGGGCTTTCGAGACGGCCTGCCGCACCTTGTTGTGCCTAACGATTTGAATAAATTGCAGCTGAGGAAAAGCATTGCGCAGCATTTCAAGATCCTCGTCCGGATGGCCGCCGCCGAAGGCCTGAGTCCCGCGCAGTCGCCCGAGAAATTCCTGCAAATACCAACCCATCAACTTGAAACCGAACACTTCGTTCGAGGTGGCCGTCGCCGGAATGATGCCGCGAACATAGCCGGCGAAATCATTGGCATCGAGGCCGCTCTTGGCCGCATATCCGTGCTCGTATTTGGGCAAAAAACTGCTTGGGCCGACCCCGCCCGCCGCGTCGCGTGCAAACCATCGGTGAACAGATTGCTCCCGGAACGGGCGATCGCGCAGACGACGTAGCAACGCCGCGGAGTGTCGCAGCTTGTGAAAGAGACCACCCATGGACTAACTAGACGTCGAGGTTGCGCACGTTGAGCGCGTTGTCCTCGATGTATTGGCGGCGTGGTTCGACGATGTCGCCCATCAACTTGAAAACATCTGGTCGGCTTCGACCGCGTTATCGTCGTTCAGATCGACCTTTCAGCAGCTTGCGCTTTTCCGGATCCATCGTGGTGTTGAACAGTTCCTTCGCATTCATTTCGCCGAGGCCCTTAAAGCGCTTGATCTGCACACCGCGTCGCCCGATTTCCATGATCTTGTCCAGGATCTCCGGGATGGAGAAGAGCGGATGGGAAACAGCCCGCTCCCCTTCCCCTTCGATCAGTTCAAAGATCGGCCTGTCCGCCGCGGCGTAGTGATCGACCTTCAGTCCTTTGCGGGCCAGCTCGCTGATCAGTTTGTGAATCGTGGTCGCCTCGTGTAACTCCACCAGCTTCCCGCGCCGGCGATTCCCGTTAGTCTTCGCCGGGCCATTTACCAGGGGCAGCAATTCCCGGCCCATCTCTACGTCGAAGAGATTAAGGTCGAGGTTGTCCTCGTGGAATTTCCGCACCGCGCGCTCGTCATGGAAATAATGGACCGATCTCGTCGTTGCCGTCGCGCACCTTCACCAGGTAGGCCGGCAGCTTGTCCGTTTTCTTATCGCGATGATTCAGGAAATCCTCGAAATCGCCGCCATGCCGCCGGACCGATTCGCTCAGCTTGGCCAGTTTCTCCAGTTGATCGAGGATGTCTTTCAGCTGGGCGGTGGTCAGCTCCTTGTTGTCCGCCAGATTTTTCAGTCGCACGTCCTCCGCGCCTAACGAGATCAAAATCCTGTTTAGCTGAACGTCGTCATCGACGTATTCCTCACGTTTCTTGCGCTTGATCTGATAAAGCGGCGGCTGCGCGATGTAGATTTTCCCGGCCCGCACCAGCTCCGTCATCTGCCGGTAGAAAAAGTCAGGAGGAGGACGCGAATGTGCGAGCCGTCCACGTCCGCGTCGGTCATAATGATGATCCGGCCGTAACGCAGTTTGCTGATGTCGAAGGTCCCCTCTTCTTTGGTGGTCGCCTCTTCTTTCGGCTTGCCGATGCCGGTGCCGATGGCTGTGATCATCGATTGAATCTCGGTGTTCTTGAGCGCCTGATCGAGGCGCGCCTTCTCGACGTTGATCAGCTTGCCTCGGATCGGAAGGATCGCCTGATAACGGCGATCGCGGCCCTGCTTGGCGGAGCCGCCGGCGGAATCACCTTCGACAATATAAAGCTCGGTCAGCTCCGGGTCGCGCTCGGAACAGTCGGCCAGCTTGCCCGGCAAACCACCGCCGGTGAGCGCGCCTTTGCGAATCGTCTCGCGGGCTTTGCGGGCCGCCTCGCGGGCACGAGCCGCAGTCAGCACTTTATCGAAAATCCTTTTCGCCACCGGCGGATTCTGATCGAAATAGGTCATCAACCCGTCGTAGACCACCGAGTTAACGACGCCGTCGATCTCAGTGTTGACGAGCTTCACCTTTGGTTTGCGATTCGAAGCGCGGGTTAGGCAGTTTGATGCTGAGGACGCAGATGAGCCCTTCGCGCACGTCCTCGCCGGAAATCGCCGGGTCCTTCTCCTTCACGAGGCTGTTTGTCTTGGCGTATTGGTTGACCGCCTTCGTCAGGGCAGTGCGAAATCCGGTCAGGTGCGTGCCACCGTCCGGATTAGGAATCGAATTCGCGAAGGGCAAAATCTGGTCGTTATAGCTGTCGTTGTATTGCAAAACGACATCGACAAACACTTCGTCACGCTGCCGCGAGATCACGACCGGTTTGGGATGAATGACGTTCTTGTTTTCGCCCAGCTGCTTCACGAACTCCTCGATTCCGTGCTTGTAGAGGAAACGTTTCTCTTTTTGTCGGCTCCGTCCGTTCGTCCATGCAGGGTGATCTCCAGCCCGGGATTCAGGAAAGCCAGTTCGCGCAAACGACTCGCGAGACGCTCAAACTTGAACTCGGTCGTGATCGTGAAGATCGTCGGATCAGGAAGAAACGTGATCAGCGTGCCGGTGGTTTTCTTGTTCTTCAGCTCGCCGATGACGCTTAGTTTTTCGGTCGTCTTCCCGCGCTCAAAGGCCATGTGATAGACCTTCGCGTCGCGCGAGACTTCGACCTTGAACCAATCGGAGAGCGCGTTGACGCATTTCGCGCCGACGCCGTGCAGACCGCCGGAATATTTGTAGGCGCCCTGCCCGAACTTTCCGCCCGCATGCAGATTCGTCAGCACCAACTCGACGGCCGGCATCTTGAACTTCGGATGCATATCGACTGGAATGCCGCGGCCGTTGTCGCGCACAGAGACGGAGCCATCGACATGGACCGAGACGTCGATCTTGGTGCAATAACCGGCAAGATGTTCGTCGATCGAGTTATCGAGCACTTCGAAAACGCAGTGATGCAGACCCGCGTTCGTCCGGGTCGCCGATATACATTCCCGGGCGCTTCGGACCGCTTCGAGACCCTCGAGTTTATCGATTTGGGCGGCGTTGTATTTTTGGTTTTCGCTGATGCCGGCAGGGCGTTCGGATGGTGGGCTGGAAACGGCGGTTTCGTCTTTGGTTTGAAGCATAGAAATGCGGTCGAAATTTCGACGCGGAAAGATAGGCAGAAACCGCCCTGGAACAAGTAATATCTCGGGATGTTTTGCGAGACGCCGCCACAATATCTAGGTCCCCGAGACGGCCAATCCCTCAGCATGCAGTGGTCGCACCGCCACCGTTTACCATCAACGAAGTCCGTCGATTTCGGTCACTCTGTCTGCCAGGAGGAATTGTGGGATCAACGTGTTCCAAGCCAAATAAGCGCGTTCTTGCGGCACCGCCAACATTGCCACCCTGACTGTCAGGTCACGCGGGCAGCTTCGCCCGCAAGTTCGTTGCGAAGGCTGGAAGCCCGCGCTACGGGAGAGACTGGTAACCCGCGTTACCTTCCCGCATCAGCACCGGAGAGGCTGGGAGCTTGTCGAGGATAATGTTCCTTCATTGTCGTAGCGGCCAAACGACAATACACCAGTTGGGCATTGCTGGACGCAGGCGGAACAGCGGACGCATTCCGGATCCTCCATCGGCAGGCCCTTTGTTAGCGAAGTTCATCACGTCCGATGCCCTGGCGGCAGACCGGAAGTTGCAAACGTTGCAGGAGTAGATAGGCATTCGCCTTTGTCTGAGGAAAATCCGGTAACGTGAGAAAAGCGCGTGTAGATGTGCATGAGCGCGGCGAGCGGGCAGGCAAAGCGACACCAGACCCGGCCGCTGAACCGAAAGTAGAGCCCGGACCCCGAGGATGCCGGCCATGAAGATATCGACGCCCAGGCATAGTTCAGGAACGGGATGCCTTCGGAAAAGCTTTTGTGAGACCAGCGGGTCGGCCGCGACTCGTCCCCGAGCGCCCAGCCGGCGATGCGCAAAGCCGGAGGATGCCCCTGCCGCGAAAGCCAGAGCGCCGCCGCGTGGCCTGGCCGACCATGTTGAGCCGATTCCGGTGACCGGCCCATGCGGCATCTTCGCGTGCGCTGCGATATCGCCCAGCGTCTCGGCGAGCGCGCCGCAGTGGAGCAGATCCAGCCGCAGCAAGCCCCCTTACCCCAGCGGAAGATGATGAGCGGAATAATGACCGATGTCTGCGTGAAAGAGATGCCGAGCCAGAGCCACAGCGGGTGGTCGGTGAAGACGTTGTAGACGTTAAGAGGGAAGGCGAGAATGAAAACCGTAGGCGCGCCAGTAAGCCCGCTCGTGGCCTGGCGAGCCGTCATAGCTTTCTTCGGAACAACTGATCCAGCCAGCCAGCGCAACGGCTGACCGGGCTCGAAAAACTACGTTCACGACCCATCCGGGGAGGATGAGCTCTTCGGCAGAATGAAGAGCGGGATCCACTGGCGAGCAAATGAGCACGATCGTTCTGCCATTGCACAAGGTACGGCGCGCGCCGCCGGACGCGCCGGATGCCGAAGATCAGCATCGCGCACGCTGCAATAAGCCAGGGCGTAATAAGGAGGGGATTCCCGAGGCCACGCTTGACCGTGTAGAGCAGGTTGGTCTCGCGGGTTTCGAGCCACTCCGCGATTTTGCCGCCGGCTGCGTCGATCGCTTTCCGGGACGTTGTAGGAGAAGGCATGCGCTTTTGACTCGCCCAGCGCTGCACCGGGAATTCCTGCGGGTGATTGCTCTTCCAGTGGTAGAGCACGACGCAGAGAGAACGTGAAGCGACTACCCAGCTGGATCCAGGTGATTGGGTCGGGCGCCAGTCGCTCAAGGCGCACATGGAGCCCACTGCGCCGGAAGAAACTCGTGAGCGGCGCTTCGCGACCGATCATGGAAAGAACGACGTCGTTGGGCGGGACGGTCTCCCTGCCGTCGCGCCTGCTTCAGTGCGTCATTACGTTGTCCCCGTACCGATCCGCGTGACGGCCGTCGGCCATCGCCAGCGTGACCGAGCCGGGCGGCGCGTGCTCATCATCTCGCTCGTGGAACGCGGTCGTCACCGCCGCCTGAGCCCGGTCGCCCCACTCTGCGCGTCCGCCTTCGGATCGTGCTCCAGCATTTTCAGCTTCTTTTTCTTACATTCTCCGGTTTGGGGCGCGCGAACTCCGGCTTGCGATAGCTTACCGTCACCTTCGCGCCTGAGCCGGCCAGCGCGATGGCAGTATTCCAGCGCGCTGTCGCCACCACCGACGACGAGCACGTTCTTGCCGCTGAAATCCTTCGATCAAAGCCGGTTGTAAACTTATCGAGATCTTCGCCCGGACAGCCGAGCCGGCGATGATTGCCGCTCCGCCCCGATGGCCACGATGACTCGCCGCGCGCGCGTGAGCCGTCTTCGCCCTGTCGCCGTGGCTGGAGCAGAATCTCCTGTCGCCACGCGCCGTCGATCGCGCTCGATCCGCGCGTCGGTAAACTCGATTCCGCCGCCTTGCGCTGTTCCTCCAGTTCCTCGAGCAGCGCTCTTTCACGTCCACGTAAACTGGAGCCCTCCTTCCAGCTTCAAATCGGTTGGGTAGGTGTAGATCGGCTTCGCCTTGGAAAGTTCGCGACCGTCGAGAACGGCTGCGTCGCCTCGAAGATCCGGAAGTTCAGCCCGGCCTCTTTTGCTTCGATCGCCGCCGACACACCCGGACACGCCGCCGCCGATAATCGCGAGATCGAGCACTCCATCGGCTGCAGCTGGGGCGCTGGCTGGCTTTCCCGAGCTCCGGCCCGAGTTGCCGGATCAACGCCCCCGGCTACAAAATCCGGCTCCGCTAAAATCGCGCGGACCGCCTCGCCAGTCTTGGACGAGAACTTCAGGAGCGCGATTCCGGTCAGGTCGCCGACAATGCGCACGCCCGGGATGTTGGTCACACTGAACTCGCCCGATTCCGGTAATTTCTCGACTACGCCGGCGGGCCAGCAGGTATGGAGCCAGTGGGTGTAGCGCTTGATCGGGTTCAACATGACGACGTGCGGGACGGAGGTCAGTCTTGCCGAGAAGAGAGGGATCATGAAGCTCAAATATTCCAACGCCGTCCTCGCCGAGGCGCTTCTTCACCATCCTCTGGCCTAACGAACCGCCGGCGCCGCGCCCCATGCCGCGACCAGACTCCGGGCCCGAGTCGGCCTGCTCCCGCTCACGATAGCCTTCGGATAGGATGATTCATGTCACCGACAATGCGGTTAATCACCTCCGTTCGCTCCTCGCCGAGCAGCCTGCGCCGGCCGGCAAAGGCTTGCGCGTGCAAGTGGCGAAGGGCGGTTGCTCGGGCCTGCAATACGAGATGTCGCTCGACAAACGCCACGACGGCGACGCCGTGGTCGAGCGCGATGAAGTGCAATTTTTGATCGACGCCGAGAGCGCGGATTTCCTGCGCGATGCCACCCTCGATTTCGAGGACGGACTGACTGGCTCCGGCTTTCGTATTGTTAATCCCAACGCGGCGCGGACCTGCGGCTGCGGGACCTCGTTCGAACCGGTTCGCCCGGCCCAGGACGATCGCGGACGACGTCTGGCTTCCTGGCATGGAACCGGACCTTTTACGCTGTGATGATCACCGCGGCTTTGGGCACCAAGAAGACCAACTTCCTTCGCCTGACGGTCGGGATTCTTCTCTGAGCGGCATCGCAATTGCGCGCCTGGCTCGGGAGCTTTTACATCATCGGGCAACCGGAACGGCCGGAGAGTTATCGGATTCTGCAGAAGCTGCAACAAAATCGAGCCGCCAAAACGATTTGCTTTGACCGCGGCCCCGGCAGGTGAGTTCCTCAATCCCCCAGCAACTTTACCAGCGCTATCGATCGATGGGTCCGGCAGTGAGCTGGCCCGTAGGGACGCGGAGCTGGCGCGGAATTTCATTCGAAACTTCCAGCAGGTGCACGGCCTTGTCACCTACGTGGTTGGACGTTTCAACATCATGGGCGCCGCCAGTTGACGCCGGACGATGTTTTTACCTCGGGCGCGGTGGCACTGGCGCGCGCGGTCGAGCAGCCCGAATTGATCATGGAGCACGTCTTCACGACGGCCGATGAGCACGACGCAAAGCTTCTCCAGGAACGACTGGTCATGGGAATGGACGTGAACCTCGAGCGGCGCCACGATCTCTCAGCGGTCATTCACGCGGAGCGGCTGCCGGATGGCCGCGTGCAGATCACGGTGATGCCGCCGCTTTACGGGAGTTATGCCGTCACTCGCGCGGAACAGGGACTTTCAGTCTGGAGCCGCCGGCTCAGATCTCAACCTTGCGGCGGGCTGGCCGATCTTCAAATCGCGACATGCGCCAGGACGGTCGAAAACCGTTACAATGATTATCGGTCGCGTCTCGCGCCAGCCACCAGCACGCTGCCGATCGTCGGACTTGCCCCGGTCAAGGGCGGCCCCGCCGCCGGAAGATGCGCTCGTCCGGGTGGAACCCGCTGGTGCCGCTCGATGAAGAACCCTCGCCGCCGCCACTCCCGCGCAAGACGCAAAGGGACCTTGGTGAAACTCGGGCGAAGAGGGTTGCCATAGCGCACGCCGCTTCCACGCCGTTCAAGGCGCTCCGCGCGCCCAGCCGGTGACCGACGCCGGCGGCTTCGCCTAACGAGACAACGTCCCTCGCCGCGGCCTCTCCTTCCGCCGCGCCCAGGGTCATGCGCGCGTTGCCGGTGACTATCCTCGTCACCGGCGGTCGCGCTCACCTCCACCACAGGCGCCACTTGGAAAACCTTCGCACCCGGTGCAGGCGCCGGCTGGCCGGGTGCTTGATACAGCAGGGCTCCGGGAGGTGGCAAACAACGGCACGCGCGGCGAGCGCGTCTATTTGAAAGGGCAGTTCGTGGTGAACTTTGCGGATGCAAATCGCGCTGTTCTTCGCCCCACGAGCGGTCAATCCGGCGGACTTGGCGCGCAATCTTGCGTCATCGTCGATTATCCTGCCGGCGCGTCGCTTCCCAATCCCGGTTCCACCGTGAGCCGCGACGATGCGCGGCCCCACGAGATCACTGAGGTTCGCCGCCAATCCGATGGTCAGCTGAACGTCTTCGTGCGCGAAATTATCAAGCCTTGAGCGGCACCTCAATCGTGCTCGGGATGACTAATGCAAATGACCGCGCCGTCGCGGATCTCCGCAGTGCTGACATTGTAAGGCGCGGCCGCGTCCATGGCGTAACTCAGAATTGAATGGCCCCGGTAGCTCATTGAGAGCGCACCGGAAGGCACCGGAAGTCCGTTCGCCTGAATTTTCGAAACCTGCAGAGCGCTTAATGGGAGTCGGCCCGTTCGTAGTGATGGTGAAACTTCCATTCAAATAACCGCGCGGAAAACCCGGCACTTTGCTCGGAAGGAATGCTGATCTGGACATGGGCCGTGTTTCCGCTGAGCGAAACGTAGGCGTGTCCCGCGTGATTTCGGCTGTTGGCAGAAATCAAGCCGTTGATCTCGGTCCGCGGTCAGGACGAGCTGGCGTCCTTCCGGGGCGGGCGTCGCGGGCACAGCTGTGGGTGTTTCATCCGGGGCAGCCTGGGCTCGTCGGTATTGGGCGAGCGCTGGCGCGGTGACTCAAATCGCCTCGAACCGATCGACGCGCCGCTGGAACGCTCGCGAGTTCTCGGCAGGAAGCTCTGCAACCGGCAGGGCGGTCGGTTTCGATCCGCGAGAATAGAGGAGATAGCTCGCCACCCCGAAAGCAGGAACATCAATATCCCGGCACAACGACAAGGACCAGACATCCCTTCGCGAAACAGCCCATTCCTCCGCGTTTCGGTGGTGGTGGTGGTTCGATCCAGGTCGGTTTGCGTTGGAATCGAGTCGGCATAATTTCAGCTCGGTGAGGCGACTCTGCGCGTCCATTAACTTCTCGTAAAGCGTTTGCAATCCCTCGGAAAGCAACCGAGTCCGGCCCAGGACGGGCATAAGAAATTCGTGTCACCCGTCCATCGCGGAACAATGTGCAAGTGCAGGTGATCATCCGACCCGCGGCGCCGGCCGCTATGCCGGAGATTGAGGCCGAGATTGAAGCCCTGCGCCTTCATCGTCGCCTGCAACAACCGCTGCGCGTGCAGCGCCAGCGTCCAGAGCTCCTGCACCTCGTTTTCGCCTAACGAAGAAAGCTCCGCCGTCTTTCGATAGGGCACAGCCAGCGAGGTGGCCGACGGAGTAGGGATAGCGGTTCATCATCAGGAAAGCGTTTTTCCGGCGCGTGATCACGAGATGAGCGGCGTCGTCGCTCGCCTGCGCCGCCTCGGAGAGGAAATTCGGGTTGCGATCTTCGAGCTCGAAGTAATCTACCCCGCCAGGGGCACCAGAGGGCTTCGATCTCAGCTTTGGGAAACTCCATATGGCTCGTTAGGCAAAAACGTTTCGGGGAGCGTAGCGGCTGAGCCGAGGATGTCGAGCGCGGTTTTCACCGGCCCCGTTGCTGGAGAAGCTTTTGGCGCGCGAACGAAGAACGAATACTGCGGCAGTTCGCGTGCCTTTTCCGAAACGAGCTGGAGCTGAGCGCCAGGCGCAGAAGAGCGCGCCAGGGGCGCACCGGCTGATTGCGAACGACCAGCGCGTCGAGCCGCGCCAGAACCCCATTGCGCAAAAGCGCGTCGTCCGGCGAGAGAAAATGGTCACACCGCAGGTAAAGCAACATCCCCTCCTCCCGGCCGCGCGAATCACGGCGTAGCGCCAGCCGTTGCGCGCCGTCTCGTGGCGGACCTGGCGAGAGAACCGCACCAGTGCGTCGCTGCGCGCGTAATATCCGTTTCCAATCTTTCCAGGCGGCATAGCCGCCGGTGAAAATGCAGGCGAAGATCAGCGCTGCAGGCAGCCAGCTCCGCAGTTTTCCCGACCACTCCTCAACCCGCGCGCTCGCCGCGATTTGCGCGCCTAACAGCAGGCAGAGCGGCGGGACCAGTGGATAGATCCGGTCAACGCGCTTCGAGGGAATAATCGACATCAGGACCAACCCGCCCACACTCCAGCAAACCAGCCAGAGAGTGTCCGGTCGCATCCGGAGAGCGAGACGCTCCCGTCCGCGCCAGAATGCTATCCCGAGTCCGATGATCAGAACGCTCCAAGGCGCAGAATTTGTGCAGCAGATGCGGGAGATAAAAGTAGAGCGGCTGCGGTTTGTGGATCGTTTCGGTAAAGCGCCCGGCGAATTCCCTAACGACCACACTTTCGTAAAAGCCCGGCTGATTCGCGACTCCGCCAATTGCCCATACGAGAGAAAATTCCGAGCGAAAAAATCCACGGCCACCATCCGCTCCACGCACTGGAGCACCGCGCTTGCGACGCAGAATTTGGTAGACGACCAGCCCCGGCAAAATGAAGGCATAAATAATCGGACCTTTGATCAACATTGCACTCGCCAAAGAACGAGCAGCTGCGGCGCGATCGCGCCGTAGTCCACGCTTCCGCGCGGCAGATTTTTAGCCAGATCTGACGTCCGATGAGAAACGTCACGAGCGCGAGCGGCATGTCGGTCCGCACCAGGGTGGCGATCCGCGGCGAGAGGAGATTGAGAGCCGAACGCGCTCAGCGCGATCAGTCCCGCACCGGCGCCGTAAGCTGTGGTGGCGTCCTTGGCAATCAGCCAAAGGAGCGGCGAGCGCGGCAGCCAACGACGGAATTCGCCACGCGCCTTCCCACCAGTGTGTCACTTCGAAAAGCGCCGCCGAGATCCACCCGACCAGCGGCGGTTTCGTTGCCACGCTTTCGTTAGGCGTGTGCTGGTAGAGCCAGTGCCCCTGCCCTACCATCTCGAAGCGAAGTGTAAGCCTGCTTCGCCTGGTCGTAGTCGTCGAGCGTCCATGGGAGATTCGTGATGGCGAAAAGTCCGACAATCAGACAAAGCACGATCCGACGGGTGCGGGGCTGCTCGAACCATTCGTCGGTCACGCCCCCTCTTCCCGCCAAAGGATCGCGCGCACCGGCGCACCATCGGCCCCGACAATTTTCAAGGGCAGCGCCGCCAGCAAATGAGCACCCGCCTCCGCTTCGCCAAGATCAAGTCCCTCCACGATCGCGATGTCGGCCGCGGCCAGCGCATGATGATTTCGCAAGTCCTTGGAATCGATCGCATCGACCGACGGTAAATCGAGCCCGAGCAATTTCACCCCCTCTTTTGCATCCATTTCGCGACGCCAGGGGCCAAGACTGGGATCGCCGCGAAACCTTTCGAATCCGGCCAAGCACCGGTCTTGATCAGGAGTCGCGGAGGAATGATGCCCGTTTCGAGATCGCTAATTGTAATCTCCCTGACGACCCCGGAGAGAATTTCCCGCTCAGGTCCACGACCGCAGCCGGACCGAGGTAACGTTCAGCGGCAAAACGATCAATCGTTAGGCCACGATCATCGAAATGAAAAAACGCGTCCGCGTGGGTTCCGGAATGCACACTCGTCGTGATCCGTCCGAGCATTGACCGACGAACCTTCGGCGATCCGCCCGACCAACGAATAATCGAACCGCGTGTCCCCCGGCCAAGGCGCGAGATCGGCGGCGAGTGGGCGCGTGATATCGAGAAATTTCATTTAGCGGAGCAGCCCTTCCTGCACGCGCGCGTCCAGTCCGAAGGCGCGCGCCAGATTCACCCGTTTACCCAACGTCGCGCGCATACCAATCTACTTTGCGGGTCACAAACATCACTACCGCAAGCAGAATAAAGAGCGCAATCGCGCCCATCAGGAGCGCGTAATCCTGCTGCCGCAAAGTGATGTAGAGAAAAGTGTAAACGCCCGCCAGCCCCGCCCCGATCATCAGCGTGCGCACACCGCCGCCGAGGAAAAAATTGCAATACCATGTGATGAGCACCGTCGATGCGACTGCGGCGATCAAGTAGGCGAGCCCGAAGCCGAGAAATTCCGAGATCGACAACAGGAGGAGGTAAAACAGACACAAGGCCGCGCCCACCATCAGGTATTGAAACGGATGGATCTTCTGTCGCGCCGTCACTTCAAAGAGAAAGAACGTGGTGAAGACGAGGACGAGAAAGAGCACACCGTACTTGATCGAGCGCTCGACGAATCGGTAGGCGTCGAGAATCGACAGGAATTCCGCGCCGAAAAGTGAGGCCGAAACCGTTTTCTCGTTGAAGCGCTGGTTGCCGCTGATGCTCGTCCACATCTGCGGGTAATCGCGTCCGTAATATGAGACCTTCCATTTCGCATCGAATCCATCCGCCCGGACCGAACGTTCGGCCGGCAGGAAACGCGCCGCGGAACCCGGGATCAGGCCAGTTCGATTTCAACTCGGCTTCGTTTTGCACGCCGAACGGCGCGAAGAAAATTCCACCGCTCCCGTTCACGTCGAGCGGGATGGAAAACTCCGCGGCCTCGTCCGCATCGGTCTGATCGAGCCCGAGCAAGGCGGTCGCGCCAGTCGTGTAACCCGGCAGCTGGGAGCCGGGTTGCAGCGAGCGTTTCGTGCCGTTCCAATCGACGACAAGACCCTCGCGCGTGCCGCGCAAATCACTCGCCGCGATTGTGACGAAGGCGTCTTTCCACTGCACATCTTTCAAGTCGATCTTGAGCGCGCCGAAATCGGGCGGCGCAAATTTGCCCAGTCAGTTTGATCTGCGCCCGAAAGACGGCCGCATCGTAAATCCCGCGATGCAACGTTTGGGTTTGCGCGTCGCTCACGATCTTGAGCGATTCCGGGAGAAAAATGCGTTTGCCGACCAGCATCTCTTCCACCTCGCGCCGCTCGACATGGCCGTCGGGCATGGTCGTGTCCTTCATCGATTTGAATTTGTATTGGAACGGAACTCCCAAGCACCGGGCCGATGATGTTCTGCGTCCTTGCCCCACGAATCGGTGATCTCGCTCACCGCTTCGTTCCGGCGCTCCAGCCGATCGCTCAGCACGCCGCGGATCATGGCCAGTGGAATCAGCATCACGAGGATCAGCGCACCCGACGCCGAAGAGTTTGATGACGGTGCTGTTGCGTCGCATGAAGGGCTGCGATTTCGGCAACGCTGGCGGCGGTTGCATTTCGGGCATGGCAGGAGATTGAACGCCGAAGGTCGTTAAGGCAATCAAAGTCAGCATCCGAGCGTTTGTTTTGCCGATTGGAAAGCGCGCATTTTTCCGCGATGATCTCCCGTGAACGAACAGGAAAACCCGTGGATCGAAATCGCGCCGGGCATCAAGCGGCGCACCATTGCGACCGGCGCATCGATGTATCAGATGCGGGCTGAACTCACGGCCGGCAGCCGCCTGCCTCGAGCACACGCATCCGCAGGAGCAGATCGCGCATGTGATCAGGGGCCGGATGAAGCTGATCGTCGCGCGGGGTGCCGCATGAGCTCGCGGCAGGTGACGCATTACTACCTCGGGAGCAACGTGCCACACGGCGTGGAGACGATCGACGACACCACCGTGATCGACACGTTCAGCCCGCCGCGGGAGTGATTATCTCGCGCTCGACGAGAAGGCGCGCCGCGGTGCCTGAATGAAAATCATTTCCGGCGGACAAACGGGAGTCGATCGCGCTGCGCTCGATGCGGCGCTCTCGTTAGGCGTGCCGACCGGCGGGTGGTGCCCCGAAGGTCGTCTTGACGAATGTGGCATCATCCCGCCGCATTATCCGCTGCAGGAATTGCCCGGCGGCGGCTACATGGAACGGACAGCGCGAAACGTTAGCGACGCCGACGGAACGGCGATCTTTCACCCGGGCTCGCTGCAGGGCGGAACTAAAGCGACAGCCGACTTCTGCATCGAAAAGCGAAAGCCATGCCTGGCGATCGACGCGACTGCCGTTTCCCCCGCGGAGGCGGCAGAACATCTCAGAGAGTTCGTGCAGACCAATCGCGTCGAGGTCCTCAATGTCGCTGGTCCGCGCGCCAGCCAATGGCCCCAAGGTTATGCCTTCACGATTGAGACGCTAAGAAGATTCCTCCACCCGAACGCGAGCGGCGTCGAAGCTCCGAAACTGTCGTTCGTCGTTCCCGCACATAACGAAGAACACGAACTGCCGGAAACCCTGCGTGCCATCCAACGCGCCGCCCGCGCTGGCAGGAAGATCTACGAGCTGATTGTAGTCGACGACGGTTCAACCGATGCGACAGCCGTAATCGCGCAACAATTTGGCGCCCGTATCGTCCCGGTGAATCGCCGGCAGATTGCCGCCGTGCGCAATGCCGGCGCACGCGTCGCCCGCGGCGAAATCCTCTTCTTCGTCGATGCCGATACACGCATCAGCCGGGTCATGTCATCGCGGGCCTGCAGGCACTCGCCAACGGCTATTCAGGAGGCAGCGCAAGGCTGGCAGTGGACAGTCATTTGCCGTTTTGGGCGCGACTTTTCCTCCGCTCTTTCTGCGCCGTTTACTTCGCGGCCGGGCTCGGCGTGGGAGCGTTTCTTTTCACGCGACGCGCATCTGTTCGACGCCGTCGGCGGATTCGACGAACAATATTTCGCCGGCGAAGAAGTTTACCTCACGCTCGCGTTGAAGAAGCTCGGCCGCTTCAAAATCCTGCGCGAGCCGATCGTTACCTCGGCCCGAAAAGTGCGCATGCACTCGCCGCGTTTTGTTCTCGCACAGAGCCTCTTTATCGTCCTTGGAGGAAAAAACTCCTGCGGAAGCGAGAGAAACTCGCTCTCTGGTACGACGGAAGCGCGAACACCGCGCGGCCTGAGCTCGTCGTCCCGAGCTCTTCTCGGGATGACGAAAAGGTTGAGCGCGTTCCCAGCGGAGTTTAGAAGAAGGGAAATCTCTCACCTATGGAAACGAAAGTACAGCCAGCGATCGATCTGACGAACTGGATCGAAGAACACCGCGACAAATTCAAGCCGCCGGTGAGCAATCAATACCTCTACGACGGGCGCGACTTCTTCGTCATGGTGATCAAAGGGTCCGAACGCGCGGAACGATTTTCACCTCGTCGATTCGGAGAGTATTTTTATCAGCTGAAGGGCGACATCAAAGTGCGTATCCGCGAAGGCGAGAAGATCGTCGATCACCTGGTGCGCGGAGGGCGAAACCTTTTTCATCCCGCCTAACGTCCCGCATGCTCCAGTGCGCCCGCCCGACACGATCGGGAGTGGTGGTCGAGCGTCGCCGGCCGCCGGGCGAGCACGAGCACGTCATTTTTTATTGCGAAAATTGCGGCGCGCTCGTCGAAGACATCGATTTCGATTGCGGCGACATCGTCCAGCACTTCAGCCAGGCGATGCTCGATTTCTGGAACGACGACGCGCGACGGACCTGCAAAAGTGCGGCACCAAGGTCGCGAAGCCCGAGCCGGTCAAGCCGTTCTAGACAAACTCGCAAGGCGGCTTGCATCACTGCGCGGACAACACGCGAGCGATGAAACGGTTTGGTGATCGATGCTTTTTCGATTTTTCGGCGACGAGCCGCGAGCCGACCACCGCGGCGTCGGCTAACGACAGACACGCCGCGCCTGCGCGCCCGTGGTAATGCCAAATCCAACCGCGACCGGCAGTTCGGTCGCCGTGCCGAATCCGCGCGACGAGGTTCGCTGATTCGTCATGCCCGCGCGCTGTGCCGGTGACGCCAGTCCGGGCCACCGCATAGGATAAAGCCGGTGGCTTGTCGTGCGATTTTCTTCAACCGCGGATCCGAGGTGGTGGTCGGAGTCAGGAGAAAAATCAGATCGCCTGCCGCCGCAGTTCCTCCCTCCTGTAGCGGAGCCGTTGCTTCCGCGGGAGATCGACAACGAGCAACGGCCGGATACGCCGCTCTGGCCGTTGCGCGGCAATGCGGCGAGCCTGGAATTGAAGGATCGGGTTGTACGAAAAGAACGATCGGAGCGCGATCGTTAGGCGGGAGACGGTGCAACATGTCTAGGATTTTCGACAACGTGGTGCCGTTGCGAAGAGCACGCTGACGCGGCACGTTGATTATCTACCGGTCCGGGTCCGCGGTCGATCGCTGAACGGCACGCCCACTGATCGCGGTCGGCTCCAGTCGACCGAGCGTGAGCACTTCGCAGGTTGTCAAGAATGGGATCGCCGGCGACGACGAATGGAATGAATCCACCGCGCCGCGCCGCGCGGACCGCGCGAAAAATCCACGCAACCGGCTCATGAGCCCTTCCGCAATCGACTAAAGAGCGGCTGCACGCTCGCCAGATCCTGTCGCCGCGGCCAGAGAGATTGATGACGACCGATTTATTTGTCGGCAACTTGTTTCGCCAGCCGCACCGCATAAGCGAATCGCGGTACCTGAGCGCGGGAATGATTCCTCCAATTTCGCCAGCAATTCAAAACCTTCCGCTGCACCCACGCGATCGCGACGTATTCCACCCGTTTGCGATCGCGGAGAAAGGCGTGCTCCGGTCCGGATCGCTGGATTAATCGAGCCCGGCGGAAATGGAATGAGTAGCAATTTGACCGGCGCCATCCTGCAAGACGTAACTCTCAACGTCCCGTGCAGTGCGCCGGGCTTCCGCCACCACCCTTCATGAAGCGCGCCGCGTGCTGGCCCAAGTCTTCCCTTTCCCGCCGACGCCGATCAGGGCGCACCTCGCGTCGCGCAGAAACGGGTGGAACAGCCCGATCGCGTTCGAGCCGCCGCCGATACAGGCGACCAGCGTACCGAGGGCAGCCGCCCCCTCGCGCGCTGCGACATCTGCTCGGCGCGCCTCCGCGGCCGATCACTGGATCTGGAAGTCCCGCACCATCCGTCCGCGGGTAGGGGTGCGGACCGGCGGCACGCTGCCGAGCAGGTAGTACGTGTTCTCGACGTTCGCGACCCAGCGTCGCGCAGCTTAGCCTCGTTCATCGCGTCCTTCAGCGTCTGCGGCTCCGCTCTCCACCGCCCGCTACCTCGGCGCCCAGCAGACGTCATCCGCAAGACGTTGGGCTGCCGGCGCGCGATGTCGACCTCGCCCCCATGCCAGACTGACGCAGGGCGTGGTCAAGCAGCGCACACCGTCGCCGGTCGCCACGCCGTGCTGGCCGGCGCCGGTCTCGGCGATGATGCGCCGGCTTTTGCCCATGCCGCTCGGCCAGCAGAATCTGGCCGATGCGCGTTGTTGATTTTGTGCGCGCCGGTGTGAAGAAGAGGAAAAAGGCGCGCGCCGCCTGCGCATTCGCTGTGAGGCGCGAAGCGAAGCCGAGCGAGGGTCGCCCGGAATAATTCCGCCGCAGGTCGTCCAGCTGTTGGTGCCGAAAATCGCGATCAGTGCCGGGCCGCTCGATACGCTGTGGTCAGCTCTTCGAGCGGCGCAATCAAAGTCTCGCCACAAAACGGCCGCCGTAATCGCCCCAAAACCCTGCTCGTTAGGCTCAGAGCCGGCTTTTTCACTCGAAACCTTTCCTCTTCCAGCGCGCACCGCCGCAATAAAACGGCGAACTTTCAGGTGGTCCTTCCGACCCAGCCCGTCTTCGACGCCGCTGCAGACGTCAACTGCAAAAGGGCGGACCATCTCAGAATCGCGTCAGCCACGTTTCCACCGTTAGGCCACCCGCCAGATAAGCCGGTTGACGTGAGGTTGCAGATGGCTGCTACCGACCATGGGAAAGACTTCGCCGGCGTTCCTCGCCAGGCGATTTCGCACTCCAAGTATCGAGAAGGATCGCGTCGCATTTGTAATCGGCAGCGGCGAATGCCGAGTAACGTGCCCGATCCGCAAGGCTTTGATGACAAACGGGCATCAAGCTTACTCAGGTATTGCGGGATCTCTTCCCATGCAGTTGATCGCATCGAGCGCGACATCTGTAACCTTCTGGACGAACTGAGCTCTGGTCCACAAAACGCCGACGACTTTCGTTTGCCCGACCGGGGGCCGAACGGCTGCGACAATAATTTTCAGTAGCAATCGCCGGCGAAATCCAGCGCGAACTCTGCGGTGTTCAGGCCGATCATATCGACACCCGCCGCCGCGCAGGCCAGCGCGTCCTGCGAATTGGTAAATTCCGGCACCCTTAATTTGCATCACATTCATCTGTTTGCAGTGCCCCGGCAGGCTGGCCCGGCATGTATTGCTCGAGCAACTTACGCAAGGCGACGCCGGGATTGGTCTGATCGCATCAGGCTGCCGCCGATCAAAACCGTCAAAGCCAAGTTGCTGCAAACGCTGCAGCTCATCGCGTTTACCCAATCCGCTTTCGCTGATAATCAGCGCATTCGCGGGTGCGGTCTTCACAAGAGATTCGCTCGTGGAAAGCGAAAATTCGAGCGTCGACAGATCGCGATTATTGATTCCGATCAGCTTCTGCCCAATGTTCTGGCTCGCCGCATTCTCTTTGTGCACTTCGACAAGGGCATCTAATCCCAATTGCCCGGCGATCGATCGCAATTCGACGAAGCGTTTCCTCGTCAAGCGCAGCCACGATGAGCAGAACCGCATCTTGCTCCTGCTTCGGCCGTTTCGAATAATTGCGCCGCGATGAAAATGAAATCCTCGAAGCAAAGGCGCAGCCTGGCTGCCGCCCGCACTTCGCGCAGGTCGCCAATCGATCCGCCGAAAAATGTTTCTCCGTGAGCAGATCGCACACGCGCCGCCTTCTCGTATAGGGAAGCGATCTGAGCTGGTGGCAGGTCATCACGGATGATCCCTTTCTTCGATGAGACCTGCGTTTGAATTCGGCGATGACTTTAGTTTGGGATTTTGTGTTCATCGCTTTGCGTAAACGATGTGGTTCCGCGTTTTCCTTGACACGATGCGCAGCGCGAATGGAATCCTCCGCTGAACATGAAGCAATTCGGCGACGTCTCTTCGCTTCCGGCGCAAAGATCTCAGCGCCATTCTTGTGCTAACCGTTGGTGGCTTTGACCAACGCTCGAGTTTCAGTGGCCGCGCGCCCGACTCGATACTATCGAACGCCAATTGCGCTGCGGATCGCCAGATCAGATGCAACGCCTGCAATCAGCAGAGCAGCGCCGCTGCGTTTACCACGACCAAATCGCGCGCAATTAAACCGTGCTCTCGCGCGAGCGCGCGTGAGCACCCGCGAATCACGGCCGCGTTGTCTGCCGGCAAACCTCCACGAAGTTTCCAGTGGCGCGCGTCCCAGGCCGAAGTCCTTCGGCTCAATCGTGAAACGGCGGAGAGTTTCTGTCAATCGCTACCAATGGCAGCGATATGGGTTTCACCAGCGATCGTGACGCTTCATCGAGGCCATCGGAACCATGTAACGACCCAGCGGCGCGAGCCGAGAGCTTGCAGCGCGCCTGCGACAGGGCTCGAGCAAAGACCGATGCCAGACACCGACGAGCTGAAATGGAGCACCCTCGCCGGATTGGTCAACGGACCAGGCGAGACGGGCACGTGTGCACGCCGAGCTCTCTTCGGACATGTGCTACGCGCGCGGTTGCGCCATGAAAAGCGGCGCAAACATGAAACAAATACCGTCTTCATCCAAACAACGCTTCACCGTTTCCGGCCTAGCAGCCGTGTTTACGCCAAGAGCTTCGAGGACATCGGCACTGCCGCAATGCAGTCGCGGCGCGCGAGCCGTGTTTAGCCACAGGCAAGCCCGCACCCGCAATGACAAAGGCAGCCGCAGTCGATACGTTGAATGCGTCTTTACTTTGACTGGAACCGGTGCCGGCGGTGTCGATCAATTTGCTGTGCGCGGTATCGAGACGAACGCGGCCCGCGCGCATGGCTTCAGCCATTCCCGCCAGCTCTGACGGTTTCGCCTCTCATCGCGAGAGCCGTCAGTGCACGCGGCGATTTGCGCGTCCGTCGCCGCGGGCTTCAGCAAAACTGTAAGCAGTGACCCCGCTTCTTCGCGCTGAAGATTTTCGCCACGCATCAGGACGCAAAGTTAGTTCGCGCAAACTGCGCTCGCCCACGGCCGCGCCATTCTCAAGCCCGTCTCGGCGCGCGGAGTAGGCAATAACCAGGCCGGGCGTTGAGTTGGTTCCCTCTCGAGGCCCGGGTTCGTTAGGGCGAATTCGCTGACATGACAGACGTGCTCCTCGCTCAGACCCAAGATTGATCAATATTTCATGGCGAATCGCCGCTAGCATCGAAGCGAGTTCTCAGTAACAGTCATGCTCCCACAGAGCAGGATCAAAACTAATCAAGACCATGCTCATTGTAATGAAATCGGGCGCCACCGAAGAGGAAATCTCTCGGGTCGCAACGGTTGTTCAGGAAATGGATTCCGGCCTCACGTCATGCCGGGCGCGACCCGCACCGCCATCGGTGTCACCGGCAATCCGGGAGGCAATCGATCCGGTCCACCCGAGAATCTGCGTGGGCGTGGCGGAAGCGATCCGGGTGAGCAAACCGCATAAGCTCGTTACCCTCGATTTACGACCGGAGAAAACGGTTGTCGCCGTGGGCGAGGCGAAAATCGGCGGCGATGATTTGGCGATCATCGCCGGCCCCTGCGCGGTCGAGAACCGCGAGAAGGCTTTTTGCGATTGCCGAAGTTGTTCGTCGAAGCGGCGCCAAGTTCTTCCGCGGCGGCGCTTCCAAGCCGGCGCATTCCCCGTACGCATTTCCAGGGCTTGGGCGATGAAGGTTGGAAAATCTTGTCCGAAGTGCGGCACAATTTACGGACTGAAAATCGTGGCCGAAGCCTCGACGAACACGGTATGGACCTGGCCGAAGAGCATGCCGACGTGATTCAAATCGGCGCGCGCAACATGCAGAACTTTTCGCTCCTGCGACGCGCCGGCCGTTCCAAACTCCCGGTTCTGCTCAAGCGTGGCATGGCGGCGATGCTCGACGAATGGCTGCTCGCCGCCGAATACATTATGGCGGAGGGCAATTACGCGGTGGTCTTGTGCGAAAGGGGCGTCCGCACTTTTGCCCAACACACGCGCAACACGCTCGATCTCGCCTCAATCCCGGCGGTGCGCCATATTTCGCATCTGCCTCGTGATTGTCGATCCCTCCCATGGCACCGGCAAAAATTATATGGTGACGCCGCTCGCTTGCGCCGGAGTCGCGGCGGGCGCCGACGGACTCATCGTGGAAGTGCATAACGATCCGCCCCGCGCGCTCTCCGACGGCGCGCAGGCTCTCACTTTCGTCGGCGACGAACAACTCGTCGACGAAGTGATGGCGATTCGTCAGGTCGTCTCCAGCCAGGCAAGGCCGTGTTGCTCATCCTCGATAATTACGATTCGTTCACCTACAACCTCGTCCAATATTTTGGCGAGCTTGGCTGTGAGCCCATTGTCCGGCGTAACGACGCCATCTCGGTCGATGAAATTGCCCCGGCTGAAACCGGCGCATATTTGCATCTCCCGACCGGGGAGACCCACCGACGCGGGAATAAGCAAGGAAGTCGTGCGCCGGTTCTGCTCCCGAGCGTGCCGTTGCTCGGTGTTTGCCTCGGTCACCAATGCATCGCGGAAGTTTTTGGCGGACAGGTTGTCCGCGCGGAGCGGATAATGCACGGCAAAACCTCGGAGATCCATCACGACGGCTCAGGCGTTTTCGCGGGATTGCCGAATCCTTTTTCCGCCACGCGTTATCATTCGCTCATCGTCGCGCCGGAGACTCTGCCTAACGAGCTCGCAGTCGGCGCAAAAACGGCTGAAGGCGAGATCATGGGGCTGCAACATCGAGAGAGTATCCGTTGCATGGCGTGCAGTTTCACCCGGAGTCGATTCTTGACGGCGGAAGGCAAAAAGCTGCTCGCGAATTTTCTCGCCTCTCTGAACGCAGAGCGTCGTGCGGCCATAATGGAACTCGCGTGATTCATCCCTTCACGCGCGGGATTTCATGAACTCGCCCGGCGCGGCAATGTGGTTTCCGTTTACACTGATTGGGTCGCCGACAGCGACACCCCCGTCTCCGCCTTCAGCAAACTGAATCGCGGCGGCCATTCCTTCCTGTTTGAATCCACAGAAAAGAACGATGTCTCCGGACGTTTTTCATTCGTCGGGACTGACCCGGTAGTTGTGATTCGGAGTCGCAATGATGAGATCACAGTCACGGATTCAGGTGAAACCCGTACAGTTGTCGATCCTCCTCCGACCCATTGATGGAACTTCGCCAGCTGATGGCGAGATATCGATTCGTAAACGGCCAGAACTTCCGCGCCTTTCGTCGGCGGTGCTGTCGGCTTCCTCGGCTACGATGCCGCGCGTTTCTTTGAACCGACAGTTCCCGTGGCTGAGCACGACGAGTTGTCTCTGCCGGAAATGCTCTTTGTTATCGCGGGTGCGGTCGTCGTCTTCGACCACCGATTGCGCACGGTGCGAGTTCTTAACAACGCTTTTTTAGACGCCGGAGATGACTTGGATAAAGCTTACGATCGCGCCCAACAACGCATTTGCGAAATCCTTGACCGGCTAAAGGCGCCGACGAAACTGCCGCCACTGGCGCTCGATTGCCCTCGCCTGCCGCTGTCACTCCCGAAGCAGTCCCGACCGCGATGAGTTCTGAACAGCCTCGTTCGTCAAACAAAGGATCACATTACTCGCGGAGATATCTTTTCAGCTCGTTCTCTCGCGCCGTTTTGACGCTCGATTTCGACAAGGACGCCTCTGCCCTCTATCGCTGCCTGCGCTTCGTGAATCCCTCGCCTTACATGTTTTGTCTTAATTTCGCCGGCGAGTTCTCGCCCGTTGGAAGCTCGCCGGAAATGCACGTCCGTGTCGTCGATGGACTGGTCGAGATTCGACCATCTCTGCAGGCACGCGCAAGCGCGGTCGAAACTCTGAGGAGGATCGAAGCACAATGCCGCGGATTTGCTCACCGATGCGAAAGAGCGCGCCGAACATGATGCTGCTCGACCTGGCGCGGAAACGATTTGGGGAGAATTCGCGGAATTTGGAAGCGTCCGTGTCACGGAGCAGATGGGGATCGAGCGTTACAGTCACGTCATGCATATCGTGTCGCACGTGGTTGCGCGCTTGCGCGGCGGCCAGACGCTTACGATGTTCTTGCGAGCTACCTTCCAGCAGGCACGGTTTCGGGAGCGCCTCAGCCACGAGCCATGCAGCTGCATCAGCGATCTCGAAAAAAGAAAACGTGGCCGTTATGCGGAGCGGTCGGCTACTTCGGTTTCGACGGTAATCTGACTCATGCATCGCGCTGCGCTCCGTGGTCTTAAAAAACGGACGAGCGCACATTCAGACCGGAGCTGGCATTGTCAGGACTCTGTTCCCGCTACGGAATATGACGAAACCGGAAAATAAAGCTGCGGCAATGATGCGCACTCAAGATGGCGCGGGCCAATTAAGGGGTGCTCCGCTATGAAAATCGACCTCCATACTCACATCCTCCCGCACGACTGGCCCGATCTCGACGCCAAATGCGGCTACGCTGGATTCGTTAGGCTCGACCACCACCGACCATGCTGTGCGCGGATGATGATCGGCGATCGTTTCTTCCGCGAGATCGGCGACAACGCCTGGGACCCAGAGCGCCGGCTGGAGGAATGCGACCGCGCCGGCGTCTCGGTGCAGGTGCTTTCGACCGTCCCGGTGATGTTCAGCTATTGGGCGAAGCCGGCGGATGGCCTCGACCTTTCGCGCCGGCTCAACGATCACATCGCCGAGGTCGTGCGCGCGCATCCGGCGCGCTTTGCCGGCTTGGGCACGATCCCGTTGCAAGGATCCCGAGCTGGCGGCGCGCGAGCTGGAGCGTTGCGTGCGCGAGCTCGGTCTGCGCGGCGTGCAAATCGGCACCACATCGATGCGAATCCACACTTGCCTAACGGACCGACCGCGCAATCTCGACGATCGTTCGCTCGATCCGGTCTGGCAGGCCGCGGAAGAATTGAGGCGCGGCGATCTTCGTTCATCCCTGGGACATGGTCGGGCAAGGAGCGCATGCCGAAATACTGGCTGCCCTGGCTGGTCGGCATGCCGGCCGAGACTTCGCTCGCGATCTGCTCGATGATGTTCGGCGGCGTCTTCGATCGATTTCCAAGACTGCGCGTCGCCTTCGCCCACGGCGGCGGCGCCTTCCCGTTCACGATCGGCCGCATCGAACACGGCTTTAATGTTCGACCCGACCTGGTCGCAATCGACAACCAGATCAATCCGCGCAGCTACCTGCGCGCATCGATGAGCGCGGCGCGACCGCCCCGGCGCGCTTTACGTCGATTCGTTAGTCCACGATCCGGACGCACTCGACTCTCTCCTCAAGCTTTTCGGCGCGGATCGGATCGCGCTCGGCTCGGATTATCCCTTCCCGTTAGGCGAAGCGCATCCCGGCGAGCGCTGGATCGAGTCGATGCCAGATTTCTCCTGCCGAGGAAAAACGCGGCTGCTGAGCGGAAGCGCGCGCGGAGTTTCTCGCCCTCCACTGACAGCAATTGAGCTGCGTGCCCTAGCGGTGGCGAGGTTAATAAAAACAATGAGCGCTGTACGATTGTTGGTTGGCACACGCAAGGGCGCCTTTGTCCTCACTTCAGATGGCAAGCGCGCGGATTGGAAAGCTGAGTGGTCCGCACTTCGCGGGCTGGGAAATTTATCACCTCAAGGGGCTCGCCCGTTGATCCGAACCGAATCTACGCGCGTCGCAGTCAACGAGCTGGTTTGGCCAAATGATTCAGCGCCTGATGACGGCGGCAGACTTGGGAAGGCGGTAGGCAAGGACTTCATCTACGACGGCACGCCGGGCACCTCATCAATGGTATGACGGCACGCAGCACCCGTGGGAGTTCAAGCGCGTCTGGCATCTCGAACCATCGTTGACTGATCCGGACACCGTTTACGCCGGGGTGGAAGACGCCGCTCTCTTCCGCAGCCAGCGACGGCGCCAGGACCTGGGAGGAACTTCCTGGGCTGCGCAGCGCAAAGGGCAATCTCGTGGCAACCCGGAGCCGGTGGAATGTGCCTGCACACAATCCTCCTCGATCCGAGCAATCCCGACCGGATCTTTGTCGCCATCTCTGCCGCGGGCGCCTTCCGCACGCGACGATGCTGGCAAGACCTGGAGGCCGATAAACAAGGGACTCAAATCTCCCTACGAGCTCCTGACTCGACGGCCGAGGTCGGTCACTGCGTTCACCGGATAGCGATGCACCCATCGCGCCCGAGCGTCCTCTTCATGCAGAAGCACTGGGACGTCATGCGGAGCGATAACGCCGGCGACTTATGGCATGAAGTGAGCGACAACCTGCCCTCGGATTTCGGCTTCCCGATCGATGTCCACGCTCACGAGCCGGAAACGATCTACGTCGTGCCGATCAAGAGCGACTCCGAACACTTCCCGCCCGACGGCAAGCTGCGCGTCTACCGCAGCCGGACCGGCGGCAACCAGTGGGAAGCGCTCACCAACGGACTGCCTCAGAAGCGACTGCTACGTCAACGTCCTGCGCGACGCGATGGCCGTCGACTCGCTCGATGAATGCGGCATCTACTTTCGGCACCACCGGCGGACAGGTCTACGCCTCTGCTGACGCGGGTGACACTTGGAACGCGGTCGTGCGCGATCTTCCCGCTGTTCTTTCCATCGAAGCCCAAACGTTACCATGATCCGCGTCGTGCATTGCCGACCCATCTCCGGCACTCTGGCCGGGGTCAATGATGAGAGTGCAGCTGGACGTTCAGGTCGAGGTCACGCAGCGCGCCGTCATCGACGCCCTTGAGGCTCGCTACCCGACCTTGCGCGGAACTGTCCGTGATCAGACGACCCAGAAACGTCGCGCCCTCGTTAGGTTCTTTGCCTGCTCCGGAGGACCTCTCCCACGAATCACCCGATGCTCCCCTTCCCGACTTGGTGGCGATCGGCGCCGAACCCTTTCTTCATCGTCGGCGCAATGGCCGGGGTTGAGAGTGTCATCCCGATCGGCGAAGCGCGAGAGGACCTCGCAAGTTGTAATAGACGCGTCCATTGAGTCAGAAAGCGGATTGCAACTGCGAGGTCCCTCTCCGTCCTCTGGCGGATCGGGATGACAAGCAACGAGACGGCGTTCCTTAGCTTTACGCTGAGCGCCAGATGCTCCTCTGTCCACGCCGCCGGCAGGCTTTCTCGCGCCGAATAAGGTCCCGGTTGATAAGCACGTGATGCGATCCCCTGCTGACTCAGCTCGCATACATGCCAATCCTGCTTGTTCGTCATATCCCAGAACTCCACCGCGTCCTCTGCATGGAAATCGTCGTAGCCCGAATGCCTGCCGCCTCGAGATGAAAATGAACCAATCGCACTCAATCAACGTTTGCCCGCGGCGCCTGCGGCCAGAGCTGGTGCACCATCACGTAATCCGGGTGCATGCTCAGAAGCATGTTCGGGAAGATGGAGTAATAGAAAACCCGCGATGATGATCTTCGCCCTCGATATCACCGACCGGCCGCGCGCAGGCCTTCCCACTCATCGTTAGGCTCGCTGCCCCTGGCGATCGCCATGAACCCGCCGAGAAACGGCCCCTCGCAGAGATCGTTCTCCGCTGAGTCATAGGGCGAAATCTTCGCGAGCGCCGGATGCACGCCCGGGCAGTGATAACACTCCGAGTAATTCTCGAAGATCAGCTTCCAGTTGGCGCGCACGTCATACTCAATCCGCCGGGCCGAGCGCAGACGCGGCAGATTCCAGTGGGCAAATTTTCCCGCCAGAGGCGCGAAGCCTCCTCCAGCGGCGCCGGCTTCTGCGCCAGATTAACGAAGATAAAGCCTTCCCACAGCCCCAGCTTTACAGCATGCAGCGAATAATCAGCCTTGTCGAAGCCGGGCACGGCATCCATGTGCGGCGCTCCGACCAGTCGGCCGTCGAGCGCATAGGTCCAGGCGTGATATGGACATTGAATCGCCGCGCAATGCCCGCTTGCTTCCTCGCACAATCGCGTCCCTCGATGGCGGCAAACATTGTGAAATCCATGCACCGCGTCCTTCTGATCGCGCACCATGACAAGGCTTCTCACCCGCCACCTTCTGAACAAAGTAATCCCCCGGCCTGGCGAGCTGGCTTTGGTGCCCCATGCAGACCCAGCGCCGGGCAAAATCTTCGCCTCGTTCCTCCGCGAAAACTTCCGCCGAAACAAAGTAACGCTGCGGCAACGTCCGCGCGCCCGCGCTAAAGCTTTCGGTCGTCTTGCGGAAGGCAGGTGTTGGAGTCGCAGAGGCTGCATCCACGATGCTCGCATATCGCCTCGGCGCGCGTCAACGGTTGCTGCCAACACCATTTGCTGTTTCGCCGATGCGACTGCGCCGAGTACCACTGTAGGCGGCGGACGCTGCCGCCTGCCGACCGTGGCACAACGGTCTAGCGTCCCAGCAAGCGACGCGCTTGCCCTACAATCTCTGATTGCGATAGCATCACCTCCATACTGGCTCATCCTCCACACGCATCCTGGTTTGCCTGGAATGGATCAGCCTGAGTCATTTATCTTCACTCACGCTTTACTGCGTGAGCCGAGCGCCAGACGGCGATTCTGGCAAACGACATCGGCTTTGCAGCCGCTCAAGGGCGCGATCGATCACGCCTGACGAGTCGGATCGATCGCCAGCCATCCTGATGCCCGATCACGTCCACTCTGCTTGGTGCACGACTCGAGCGCGAGGCCGCGGTCGAAATCGCCTCGACCGCACTCAAGCGTTTTACCCGTCGGATCTCGAGGCGCACATGGCAACTGGCAGCCGGGCAGCGTTTCGCTCGGTTGCTCGTTCGCGATCAGATCGGCAGAACAGAGCCATTGCAATACACCGCGTGAAGAACCCGGTGCGGGCCGGTCTGGTGCAGGAATGGCGCGATTGGCCGGTCGTATCGGTTGCCTGATTGGCTGAGCGAACGCACGATCACTTGTAGGCGGGCGCTCTTGCCGGCGCCGTTTCAGCGCCTGGCAAGCGAAGCGCTTGCCCTACAAGCTGAGTCGACCCCTACTTCAGCACCGCCTGGTGAAACCCATGCCAGTCGTCGAGATTGTTCAGATTCACCGCGTCCTTCGGCGCAGAGGCATCGTCCGCAATGACCGCACGCCCCAAGGATACTCTGGCGCGTCTCGTCGTCGTGGATATAACCGCGCACCGCGGCGTTATGCTTCTCGACCGCCTTCCTTGTTGAGTGACTTGGCGTTCTTCTTTCACCCACGCTTCGAATTGCGGATAGGTCGGCTTGTTCTGCTGGATGTAATCCTGCACCGCGTTTTCCTCGAGCCCGAGCGCGGCACAAGTCATCGCGTCGTAGCCGCGGCCGATGCCGGGATAGCCCGCGGCCAGTTTGCCCTGCGACTCGAGGGAGACCTTCTGCCAGAGACGCGGGAGATGAAGCACGCCGAGTGGGCCGGCCGTGCCGGAACTGATCATTGGAACGTAGGTGTCGCTCATAGTGATGTCCTTTCCTGGTTTGGTTGAACCCGCCGAAGCAGACGACGGCTCGACGACAGGCGATTAACCATCAGCCTACGGAGCCGCCCGGCTCGGACAACAATGCATCTCAACAGCGCCTGCCGCCGGAATTGCCGCTCGTTCCTGCCGTTCTGCCGATTCTTGCCTGTTCTCCGGTCCTTGTCTCTCGTTCCAAACTCGCGTTGAAGCCCTTCGCTCCTTTACCCTGCGTCACGGCCTGCGTTCGACTCCACTGAATGCTGCAAACAGAAAGATGACTTCGAAGACCAAGATCCCGGGTCCATCGAAGACGAGAAGTTCGACCAAATCTACCCAGCCCGGATCCGAAAGCTCGCCCCTCCAGTGGACCCCCGTCCGCGTCGCCGCCGAGGCGGCAGAAACTCCTCGTCACCGTGCCCGGCACCCGCGTCCTCGATATCGGCTGCGGTCCCGGCAAGTTCTGCCTCGTCGCAGCCGCCCTCACCGACGGCCGCTTCACCGGGATCGAGCAGCGCGCCGACTCGGCGACGGCCGCCGCGCAAGGCGGCGAACGCTCCGGTCGGCACAATGTCGAGATCATTCACGGCAACGTCACCGAAATCGCTTTTGCCGACTACGACGCCTTCTACCTTTACAATCCTTTCGAGGAAAACATGGCCCGCGGCCACAAGATTGACTCCGCCGTTCCCCTCTCCCCGGTCTTGTTCAAGAGATACAATAACTATGTCGCCGCTCAGCTGGGCTCGATGCCGACTCGGGACCCGGGTCGTCACTTATGCAGGTTATGCCGACGAAATTCCCGCGTGCTACCAGTGCGAGTCGGCGCTTTTCCGCGATGAACTGAAGTTGTGGATCAAGCATCGCGAGCATGACCCAGCCATTGAACGACTCAGCCTGAGTCCATCGAGAAGTTATCGCGGTCCCAGCGGCTGGGGCGTCGCCCCGAAATTGGCCCTAGGAAATTGCGGCGCCCGGCAGGAAACCGGTCGTTTCCGGAAAGACCAGCTTCTTCCGCAGCTCCCGCCGGAGCAGGAGCAGATTCAGGCACGCTCGGAAAATTTGCGACGCGACGGAGAGATACCAAACTTCGCGAATCTCAAACCCCGCCCGGCGCGAGAGAATCACCAACGGCAAAGCGAACAAGACCAGCCGCGTCATCGAGCTCAGCAGCGGTGGTATCGTATTGCCAATCCCTTGAAAGACGCTCGAGCTGAGAAGACAATTCCTGCCGCCACGAAATTCAGCGCGACGATCCGAAAATACTGCTCCCGAAAGCAATTACGTGCGGATCTTCGAGAAACCCCGGATCAGCACCGCCGGCAAGATAGTGCGCCACCAGCGCGAGCACGAGCATGATCGGCCGACGCGAGCCCGATCGCGGCGTAAACGGTCTGCCGCACTCCGGTCGCCATGGCGGCCGCCGAAATTTTGTCCCACCACCGGACTTACGCGCAAAGCTCCAGTGCCACGACCGGAAGAAACAGCGCCTGCATCACGCGCGCGCCAATCCCAAGCTCGGCTTGCGCCGCCGGCCCAAGCTCCGGATGATTCCGTAAACGATGACGATGTAAAGAAAGAGCAAGGCAAACTCTGCGCCGGCCGGTAACCCGATTCGCAACATCGCCCACCACGTCTTGACTTGTGGCCGCCACTGCGCCACCCGGAACCGCAGATAGTGATACTTCTTCTCGAAATAAATAGCAATACGTAAATCACCGAACGAAGTACCTT
>ERZ1370068.4173-contig-326_pt1 | contig 51591 bp, 66 predicted proteins | sample MGYA00561227_ERZ1370068 | MGnify/ENA primary metagenome ERZ1370068 (study PRJEB38410, sample SAMEA6850437) | metagenome | study: Metagenomic assessment of the ecological functions of the soil: analysis of the soil microbiota associated with the... | reverse complement strand
GTACTTCGTTCCAGTTACGTATTGCTCTGGACGTCTCCGGTTGCGGCGCGTTCGAGCCGTGCCGCTCCGGTCCGTCGCCGACAATCTTGAGCGGAACGCCGCGCGAGCCGGCAGGCCTCGATGGCCAGGTCGACACGCTTGTAAGGGACGAGCGCCGACACGACGAGCGCATAGCGGCCGCCGGCGGCCGGGGCTTCGCTCCTGGGCGTCATCGTCGCGGGGAGAAGTAGTCGGTATCGACGGGCGGATACACCACAGTCGCCTCGCGATTATAGTATCGGCGGATCCTGTCCGCAACATAGTGAGAGATAGCGACATAGCGGTCCGCGCGGCCGGCCGTGTCGCGGTCCCACCGCGCCAGCCGGGCCATGACGCGGCGCATCACGAAGCTTGCCGGCGCTCCGATCCGATCCGGCCCGAAGTAGGCGTCGAACTGGTCCCACGCGTAGCGCATCGGCGTCAGGCAATAGCAGAGGTGCCTGGCGCCCGGCCCGGACGGACGATCGACTTCACGCAGCAGTGGCTCATGCTGACGATGAGGTCGAAGCCGTCGAGGTCGAATTGCTCGACGGCCGTCGGAAAGAGCGGCAGATAGATCCGGTAGAGCCGCTTCACAAACGGCAGCCGCTGCACGAACGACGTGTGCGGGCCGCAGCCGCTCGATCGTCGGCGAGACCGAGCCGCGCACGTGGACGAGGGTAAAGACCTCCGCGTGCGGGAATCGTTCGCACAGCGACGTCGAGCACTTTCTCGCCGCCGCGCATGCCGGTCAGCCAGTCGTGGACGAAGGCAATCGGAGGCTGCTGGCCGGTGGCGCCGGTCAATGACGGGCATCGTCGTCACGCGACCTGTCCGTAGATCTCGCGCACGCGCCGCACCGACGATTCCCACGAGAACTGGCCGGCGCGCGCGAGCCAGCACGCTTGAGCTCCGCGCGCAGCCGCTGATCCGTCAGGACGCGGTAGATGCCGTCGGCGATGGCGCGCGTGTCGTAGGGATCGACGAGGACCGCGGCGTCGCCCGCCACCTCCGGCAGCGACGAGACGTTTGACGTCACGACCGGCGTTCCGCTCGCCATGGCTTCGAGCGGCGGCAGGCCGAACCCTTCGTACAGCGAGGGGAACACGAATACGCCGGCCAGCCGGTACATGACTGCGAGCGTCTCCTCCGGCAGATACCCGAGGAATCGCACGTAGCTGGGTGGAGCTGGTGCCGATGGACGGCTCGGCGAAGCGCGGTGTACTTGGAGATGTCGTCGCCGATGAGCACCAGCTTGAGGCGATCGAGGCCGCGGTCGCGCACCAGGTGAAAGGCCTCGATCAGCCGCTCCAGGTTCTTGTGCGGCTTCACGTTGCCCGCGTAGAGCACGAAGCGGATCGTGGAGCTGGTAGCGCTCCCGGACGCGCACGACGTCTTCTTCCTTCGGCTCGACGCCGAAGCGCTCGTCGTAGGAGTTGTAGATGACGTCGATGTTGGCCGGAGGCACGTCGACGAAGCGCAGGATGTCGCGCTTGGAGCTCTCCGATACGGTCAGCACGCGCGTGGCGCGCCGCGCCGCGAGCGAGATCGACGTGCGCGCGTAGGCCAGCGACAGCCGGTTGGGCAGGTACTGCGGAAACATCAGGTGGATGCAGTCGTGAATCGTGACGACCGACTTGCACAGCGACGAGCGGCGGCAGCACGTAGTGCGGCGCGTGAAACAGCGTCACGCCTTCGCGCCTGATCGCCAGCGGAATCTTGATCTGTTCGGCCACCGAATACTTGCCCGCGGTCTCGGCAACCGTCCGGAAGTTCGCGCCGAGCGATCCCAGCGCCGCCCGATCGCTCGGGCCGGCTGAAGATCACGTATTCCGTGTCGTGATCGATCCGCGCGAGCTGCCGCAGCAGGTTGCGGATGTAGGTGCCGATCCCGAAGTCGTGGAGCTTTCGGGCGTCGATGCCGATGCGCACGGTCTCTAATGATATTCCGGATGCATGCGGCCAGCCCGAGCCGCGTGCGGTTCTACGGATGCCAGGCCGGCGTAGTCGAGCCGGTACTGCTTCAGGATGTCGCGGCGGACGCCGGGGTAGACATCCGCCCGTCGTGCGGCTTCGTCCGCCGCGGCGACGCCTGTCGCGCATCGCGTTGGCCTGCTGCTGGCGCGTCGGCAAACGCGTTGGCGCAGCCCTCGAGGACGGTGCCACGCATCGCACGCGCAGTCGAACAGCGCGAACCACTCGCGGTCGAAGCCGCCTCGCGACCGGTCCCTGTAGCAGGATCGACTTGAAACGCCGCCAGTAGTCGTCCAGCGCGTCGGCCTGGCGGGCCAGCTGGCCGATGACCTGGTCGTAGGCGTTCATGGCGCGCTCGCGCGACGTCGTCGGTGTCCGATTCGGTGCGGGCGTTGAGCGTCTGATTCAGGCTCGAGGCCGGCGTGGCGGAGGTCAGCGCCGTATGCTGGCCGCCGAGAAGCTCGCGCACGTGGTCGACCGAGACCGCGAACGAGATCCCCTGGGCCGATGCGACGCCCATCGTGTTGATGCCGATGACGTTCCCGTGACGATCCACGAGTGGACCGCCGCTGTTGCCCGGGTTGATGGCGGCATCGGTTTGAGATCAGCGTCACGCCGCCGGCCTGCCGGACACCGCTCGACAATCCCGCGCGTGACGGTGTTCTGCAGCACTCCGAGCGCCGACCCGATGGCCACGACCTCCTGGCCCGCACGGATGCCGCTGGCCGATCCCGAGCGAGGCACGATCGGCCTGATCGGCCGAGCGGCGATGACGAGCCTGAGCACCGCCGAGGTCGAGATCGTCGTGCGACGGTCTCTACGCGCGCCGTCGCGCGTCGCCCGAAGCCCGCCGGACGCGCACCGTGAGGTCCGAACCGGCGACGTGCGCGTTGGTGACGATGGTGTCCGGGCGGACGAAGACGCCGCTGCCGCGGCCGGTCGACGTCTCGATGATGACGACGGCGGGGCTGACGCGGGCGACGAGATCCTCGAGCGGCATCCGTGCTGCCGGCTACGTCAGAGGCGCGGGTGCCGCGGGCGGGACGATCGGCCGAGCGACGGCCGGTGCGGCGCGCACGAGGGACGCGGCGCGGCCGGGGCATCGACTGCCGGCGGCAGCCGTTGCCTCGGCGAGCGCCGCGCCGACGATCGCCGGGCGGCAGCGTCCGCAGCGGTTTCTGCAGCCGGAACCGATGCTGCCGGAAGCGGCGCTGGCGTCGATCCGGCGTACCAGATCGCGCCGGCCGTCGCGCCAGCGGCTGCGACCAGCACGCGCCGCCGCCATCTTGGCCAGCGAAGGCGCTGTGGCTCTGAGTCGGTGCGTCGCCGGACTGGTGGGCGTGTCCGCGTCGCGCCTGAACCCGGCCGCATCGGCACTGGCTGACATGGCGCCGGCACACGCCTGTCGCAGGCGGGGCAGGTCCAGCTGGCTCCGGTCGTGACGGCACTCATGGTGGTTGCCCTCTACGTATCGGCTCCGCGCAGGCGGAGATACAGCCGGAGCAGCGGCACCCAGCCGGGTGGTGTTTCGCGTAGAACGCCAGCTGGCTCCGGCGGTAGGCGCGTTCGGTGCCGGCGGCAGCCGAACGCACCGACTGCCCGCGCAGATGAACGATCTCCGACGTCGGGCGTGAACATGGACGCGCCGGCCGCGCGCGCAGATGCGCCGCGCAGAAGTCGCACGTCTTCCAGGTACATGAAATGGCGCTCGTCGAGCAGGCCGACGGCCTCGGCGTCCGGCGCGCCGCACCAGCAGACAGGCGCCGCTGACCCAGTCCGGGTAACTGCTCCAGCCGTGTCTCTCGATCGACTTGCGTCACGATGTCGGTCGTCCGGCGTGGTAGCGACGCACGGACGCTGCTGTCGAAGCTCGTTCAGAGCCCACCATTCGGCCGAACGACAGCTCCGCGCTGGCCCTGACCGTCCACGAGGCGCGGGCCCGACGACCGCGACGTCCGGCGTGACGATCGAGTCGTCGAATCAGCCGATCGATAGCGCCCGCCGGCACGACCGTGTCGCTGTTGAGGAGCAAGAGGTTCGCGCCGCGGCTGGACCGGACGCCGATGTTGGTCCCGCGCGCGAACCCGAGGTTCGCCGGTCGCCTCGATCACCTGCACGCGCGGCCATCGCCTCGCCGCGTCGGCGCTGCCGTCGGCCGACGCGTTGTCGACGACGATCACCTCGTGGCTGCGCGCCGGCGGCGCGTCGTGCAGCGCCTGCAGAGCACCGTTCGAGATGCGCGCGGGCGTTGAACGACACGATGACGATGGAGACGTCGATGGCCATCACGTCCAGGCTGACTGCTCGATCGCGGTCGAGCGTCTCGCGCGCGGCGCGCGGCCAGCTGTATCTCGCGCAGTACATCGGGCGCGGCCGACAGCAGCCGCGCGCGAGTCGGCTCGTCGAACAGAAGCTGCTTCGATGCCGCGTACGGATCGCCTGCGAGCTGTCCCAGGCGCGACGTAGAGGGCGGCCGCGCCGCAGCTCTCGCGCGCGACTGGCGTGTCGAACAGGACACGACGGTGCGCCCGGCCGACGAGCGCCTCGAGCGGCGTCAGGCCGAGGCCCTCGTATCCGACAGGAAACGCGAAGGCACGCGCGCGCGCCGTACAGGTCGGCCAGCTGCGCGTCCGACACGTAGCGGTGCCAGCGAATCCGGCTCGCCGGCCTCCTCGGCGGCTATCGCGCCGCTGACGTCTTCGCGGGAAAGCTGCGATTGTCGCCGGCGAGATCGAGCGATGCGTCCGGATGCCGGCGCGCGCGACCGGCGGCAAACGCGCGGATCGAGATCCACGACATGGCGGCGGTTGAAGATCGATCCGACGAAGAAGAGACGCGCGCTCGCGTCCGCCGGACGCCGCTTCCGGCGTGCCGCGGTCGGGGATGCCGGGCGGGATGACGCGGATGCGCTCGTCAGGCACCCGGAGGTGCTCGACGATTTCGCGGCGGGAAAACTCCGAGATGGTGATCACCGTGCCGTGCGTTCGCGCGCCGACTGCGCGCGACAGCCACTCGCAGGCGCGCGCCCTCGCGCATGCGATACCACTCGGGGTGGGCGCGCGAAGGACACATCGTGGATGGCGACGACGGTGGGCGTCTTCAACGCAAGAGGGGCGCGATGTACTGCGGCGCAGAAGAAGACGTCGAGGTGATCCGCGGCCGCCGCACGCGGCAGCTGCACTTGTTCCCAGAACGTTCCGCCGGAACCGGGCACGAGCCGTGTCATGAATCGCCGGGCGTCGAGGCCGGCCGTCGCATCCGCCGCCTCGGGCAGATGCAACATGAACTCATGGTTCGCGGCTCGCGTCTCCGGCTCGTGGCCCATTCGTGGAGCAATCCGGACAGATATTGGCCCACGCCGGTCTGCCGGCCGCACAGCTGCCGCGCGCGTCTATGCCGATGCGCATCGTTTGTGCTCGATCGCCGCTTGCAGTACGCCGCACACCAGCCGGGCGGTCGCCGCCCACTGGAACTCGCGCGCTCTCGCCAGCCCTTCGACGCGCACGCCGCGGCAAATTCATCGTCGGTCAGGATCTTCTCGATCGCGGCGGCCAGATCCGCCGGGGCTGCCGGGATCGATGAGCGGTCCGGCGCCGCCGACGACCTCCGGGAGCGCGCCGCGGTTAGCCGCGACGACCGGCACGCCCGTCGCCATCGCTTCGAGCACCGGCAGGCCGAAGCCCTCGTCGAGCGAGGGCAGCACCAGCAGTCGCGCGCCTTCGTAGAGCGAGCTGGCGGCGGTCGGCATCCACGTAGCCGAGAGTGTCGAACGGCGCCCCGAAGCGGCGGATGCTCCGAGGCCGGTCGAGCCACGCCCGACGCGGCGGGCGTGGCCTTGCCCGCAAGCGACAACTCGGGGACGGCCAGCGCCCGCGACTCAGCAGGCGTTCGTACGCATCGAGCAGCGCGCCGACGTTCTTGCGCGCGCTCGATCGTCCCCATGAACAGCATGATACCCGGATTGTGGCGGCGCTGCCGTCGCGGCGGCCACGCGGGCGCGCCGGGTGGACGCAGCGCGATCTTTGCGCGGCGGCAACGCCCAGCCGGTGCTCCACTTCGCCCGCGGCGTATCGCGACGAGACGACGATGCGATCGGCGCGGGCGGCGTGCGTGTGGACCAGCGAGGGGTAGTCGCGGCGGACGCTCAGCCCGCGACCCGTCAGGCGCTGTCGAGGAAGCTCAGGTCGTGAATCGTAATCAACCTGGGCGGCGGCGCGGCGACGGCAGCAGGAGCGGGTGTGGCGAGTGCGTCACGTCGAAGACGCTGTCCTGTCAGTGTTTCGGCGCCCGGCCATCCCGAGCCGGTTGCCAGAGAAGGTTGAGCAGTCCGGACGGGCACCTCGCCGATCGACGGTCGGTCAGTCCGCGCAGTCCGGCGTCGTCGAGCTTCAGGCGGTCGCGCCATGAGCTCGAAAAGACGGTCAGATCGAGCGTCGCGGGGTCGCGCGACCTCGCCAGCGCCCTGACGAGCTCGTGCGTATATTCGCCGACGCCGCGTCCGCTCGCGCAGGGCCGGGCGGTAATCGATCAGGACGCGCACTTGTTTAAGTCTTTCCGCCTCAGTATCTTATTGTGAAATGAAAATCGCCGTCGTGGGAACAGGGTACGTCGGGCTGGTGCTCGGGGCCTGCCTGGCCGAGAACGGAAACACGGTCGCCTGCGTCGACAAGGACGCGGCGAAGGTCGACGACGCTGCGCGCGCGGCAAGATGCCGATCTACGAGCCCGGCCTCGAAGAGATGGTCCGCCGCAATCACGAGCGAAGAGCGGCTGACGCTTCACGACCGATCTGCCGGCGGCCGTTCAGGAGCGTCGGAGATCGTCTTCATCGCCGTCGGCACGCCGCAGGGCGAGGACGGCTCGGCCGATCTCGCGCACGTGCTCGACGTCGCGCGCGCGACGGTCGGCCGCGCGATGAACAAATACACGGTCGTCGTCGACAAGAGCACGGTGCCGGTCGGCACGGCGAGAGCGGGTGCACGCCGACGATCGCCGGCGAGACGACGCAGCCGTTCAGCGTCGTCAGCAACCCGGAGTTCCTCGAAGCAGGGCGCGGCGGTCGAGGACTTCATGAAGCCCGATCGCGTCGTCGATCGGCGTCGAGCCGGCGACGCAGCGCGGCGGCCGCGCTGATGAGCGAGCTCTACGCGCCGTTCACGCGAACCGGCGCGCCGATCATGATGATGGACACGGCGAGCGCCGAGCTGTGCAAATACGCCGCGAACTCGATCCTCGCGACGCGCATCTCGTTCATGAACGAGATCGCGAACGTGTGCGAGCTGGTCGGCGCCGACGTCGATCAGGTGCGCAAGGCGATTGGCGCCGGACCGGCGGATCGGCACGTCGTTCCTGTTTCCCGGCGTCGGCTACGGCGGCAGCTGCTTCCCGAAGGACGTCAAGGCGCTGCTCAAGTCGGCCGAGGATCACGGCTACGACTTCAAGATCCTGCACGCGGTCGAGGCGGTGAACGACCGCGCAGAAGGAGCGGCTGGTCGACAAGATGCTGGCGCATTTCGGCGACCTCGACGGGCGAAGACGATCGCGCTGTGGGGGCTGGCGTTCAAGCCGCGGACCGACGACATGCGCGAAGCGCCGGCGATCGCGATCATCGAGCGGCTGCTGGCGCTCGGGCGCGATCGTTCGCGCCTACGATCCGGAGGCCGACCGAGACGGCGCGGCGCGCTGTTCGGCGATCGCATCACGCTCTGCGAGAAGAGCTACGACGCGCTGACCGGCGCCGACGCGCTGGCCGTCGTCACCGAGTGGAACGACGTTCCGCGAGCCGGACTTCGAGAAGATGCGGAAGCTGCTGCGGTCGCCGGTCGTGTTCGACGGCCGCAACATCTACTCGCCCGAGCAGATGCGGGCGCTCGGCTTCACCTACTTCTCCATTGGCCGGTAAGCGCGCGACGCGTCCTGGTCACGGGCGGCGCCGGCTATATCGGCAGCCACGCGGCCAAGGCGCTCGCCGCGCGCGGGCTACCGCGTCGTCGTCTTCGACAACCTGGTCGGCCGGACATCGCGAGGCGGTGCAGTACGGCGAGCTCGTCGAAGGCGACATCGCGCGACGTCGGCCGCGGTCGCGCGAGGCGCTGCGGCGCACGAGCGTCGACGCGGTGATGCACTTCGCCGCGTTTCTCGACGTCGGCGAGTCGGTGCGCGAGCCGGTCACGCTACTATCGCAACAACGTCGGCGGCGCGCTGAGCGTGCTCGAGGCGATGGCCGCGCGAGTCGGTGACGCCGTTCGTGTTCTCGTCGACGTGCGCGACCTACGGCGAGCCGATCGAGACGCCGATCGCCGAGACGCATCCGCAGCGGCCGATCAACAGCTACGGCGAGACGCAAGCTGGCCGTCGAGCGCGCGCTGCCGCACTTCGAGCGCGCGCATGGCATCCACTCCGATCGCGCTGCGCTACTTCAACGCCGCCGGCGCCGATCCCGACGGCGAGATCGGCGAGGACCACGCGCCGGAGATTCACATCATCCCGCGCGCGCATCGACGCGGCGACACGGCGGACCGGGCTGCAGGTGTTCGGCGACGACTACCCGACGCCGGACGGCACCTGCCTGCGCGACTACATTCACGTGACCGATCTCGCGGATGCGCACGTCCGCGCGCTCGAGGCGCTCGCCGAGACCGGGCGGTCGGCCGCCTACAACCTCGGCACGGGCCAGCCGCACTCCGTGCGCGAGGTCGATCGACGCCGTCGAGCGCGTCACCGGGCGGACAGGTGCCGTGGACGCTGGCGCCGCGGCGGCCGGGCGATCCGGCGGTCGCTGCTACGCGGCGGCCGACAAGGCGCGACGGCAGCTGGGCTGGACGCCCGCGGTTTCCCGGCGCTCGACGACGATCGTGCGGACCGCGTGGGACTGGCACCGAGTAGCATCCGCGCGGGTATCGCCGATGAAGCGCCGGCGCCGCGCAGCCGCCGATTCGTGGATCCGCTGTTGTCGGTCGTGATGCCCGCCTACAACGAGCGCGACACGATCGACGAGATCGTCCGGCGCGTGCTGGCCGTGCCGCTCGCGCATCGAGCTGCATCGTCGTCGACGACTGCTCGACCGACGGCACGCGCGAGCAGCTTCACGCGAGCTGCAGCGCGAGCTGGGTTCACGCTGATCCTGCAGCCGGCGAACGCCGGCAAGGGCGCGGCGCTGCGCGCGCGGGTTCGCGCAGGTCGACCGGCGACATCGTGATCATTCAGGACGCCGACCTGGAGTACTCGCCCGAGGAGTATCCCGCGCTCATCGAGCTCATCTGCTCGGGGCGCGCCGACGTCGTCTATGGCTCGCGGTTCCTCGGCCGGCACCGCGTGTTCCTGTTCACGCACTACGCTGGGCAACCGGCGTCGCTGACGCTGCTGACCAACGTCCTGCTGCAACACCATGCTGACCGACATGGAGACGTGCTTCAAGGCGATGCGCGTCGAGGTGCTGCGGTCGATGACGCTCAAGTCGAACCGCTTCGGCATCGAGCCGGAGCTCACGGCGAAGATCTTCAAGCGCGGCTACCGCGTGTGACGAGATTCCGATCACTTACGACGGGCGCGGGTACGAGGAAGGCAAGAAGATCACCTGGCGCGACGGCATCGTCGCCGTCTGGACGCTGCTCGAAGTTACCGATTCACCGAGTGAAGCAGCATCCCCTCAAGCGCCTGCTTCAGCACTACGCGGCCGCATCGCGGCGCGGCTCATCGCTGGCGGTCGCCGGCGATGGTCGTCTACGCGGCCGGCGACGCTGGGCAGGCGCTGCTCATCAGGCCGATCGTCGACCAGACGCTGCGAGCTCGGCAGGACCTCGCGCTCATGGCCTGGGGCATCGTCGGCGTCTATCTGCATCAAGGGCGTCGGCTCGTATGTGTCGTCATGCACTGATGGCGAACGTCGGCCAGCGCGTCGTGATGGATCTGCGCAACACGCTCTACCGGCACATCCTCGGGCAGATCGGCGCGGGTTCTTCGCGCAGCGCACGACGGGCCAGCTGATGTCGCGGCATCAGCAACGACGTCGGCCAGGTGCAGCAGGCGGTGTCGGAGACGATCGCGCGATCTCGCGCGCGAGACGCTGACGCTCGTCGGATGCGCCGGCCTGCGCTGTTCTATCTCGACGCGCGGCTGACGCTCGTCTGCCTGACCGGCGCGCCGCTCATCGTCTATCCGCTGGTGCGGCTCGGACAGCGCGTGCGCCGCACGACGCGGCGGAGCCAGGAAGGCGCTCGAGCAGCTCGTCGCACATCGAGCGCCGAGGCGTTCACCGGGCACCGCATCGTGAAGGCGTTCGGCACCGAGGCGCACGAAGGCGAGAAGTTCAGCGCGCGCGGCTACGGCCTGTTCCGCACGAACATGAAGGTGACGGCGGCGCTCTCGAGCCTGCCGCCGCTCGATGGAGCTCCTCGGCGGCGTCGGCATGGCGCTCGGCGCTGATACAGCGGCCAGCCAGGTCGTCGGCGCGACAGCATGACGCACCGGCGCCTTCTTCTCGTTCATGGCGGCGCTGCTGCTGATGTACGGCCCGGCGAAGAAGCTCAGCCGCGTGAACGCCGAACCTGCAGCAGGCGATCGCCGCGTCCGAGCGCATCTTCGAGATGCTCGACACGCACACCGAGGTGAACGAGCAGCCGGACGCCGCGCGCGCTGCCGCCGTTCCAGTCGTACGATCGAGTTCCGCGACGTCGGCTTCGGCTACGAGGACGGCGCACGGCAGCATCCTGCGCGGCGTGTCGTTCAGCGTCGCGCGCCGGCCAGATGATCGCGATCGTCGGCCGCAGCGGCGCCGGCAAGACGACGCTGGTCGAATCTGCTGCCGCGGTTCTACGACGTGACGCCGGGCGCCATTCTCATCGACGGCGTCGACATCCGCGACGTGACGCTGGCGTCGCTGCGCGCGCAGATCGGCATCGTGACGCAGGAGACCGTGCTGTTCGACGACACCATCGCCAGCAACATCGCGTACGGGTCGCGCGCGGCACGCCGCGCGCAGGCGATCGAGGCTGCGGCGCAGCGCGGCGCAACGCGCACGACTTCATCGCCGCGCTGCCGCACGGCTACGAGACGATGATCGGCGAGCGGGGCAGCGGCTCTCGGGCGGCCAGCGGCAGCGCTCGGCGATCGCGCGGGCGCTGCTGAAGAACGCGCCGATCCTGGTGCTCGACGAGGCGACGTCGGCGCTCGACACCGAGTCGGAGCTGCTGGTGCAGGAGGCGCTGGCCAACCTGATGATGAACCGGACGTCGTTCGTCATCGCGCACCGGCTGTCCACGATCCGGCGCGCCGACGCGATCATCGTGCTCGAGCGCGGGCCGGATCGTCGGAGATCGGCCGGCACGACGAGCTGCTGGCGCGGCCCGACGGCGCGTACGCGGCGCTCTATCAGCATGCAGCTGCTCGAAGGGCCGGAAGGTCGAGCGGCGAATGGTGCCGTCGTGATCAGTCGATGACCGGGTTTGCGTCCGTCGAACGGCGAAGACGATCGCGCGACGATGGCCGTGACCATCCGGTCGCTCAATCATCGATACCTCGACCTGCAGCTCCGCGATCCCGCAGTCGCTGGCGCGCGATCGAGAGCGACGTCCGCGCGCTGGTCGGCAGCGTCGTCGCGCGCGGACGCGTCGAGCTGGGCCTGTCGCTGCAGCTGCGGCAGGCGCCCGGCGTCGAGGTGGAGTTCAACGAGGCGTTCGGCGCGCGCGCTCGAGAACGGCGCTCGATCAGGCGCGGGCGCAGCGGCCTGGTGGCACGGGCGCGCTGACGCCCGGCGATCTGCTGCGCGCTGCCGCAGGCGCTGACGATCCGCGAGCGGCCCGTCGAGGCCGACGAAGCGGCGCAGGCCGGGATGGCCGCGCGGCGCGCGGCCGCCGATCGACGCAGGCGCTCGCCGATCTCGACGCGATGCGGTCGCGCGAAGGCGATCACCTGCGCGCCGACCTCGATCGAGCGCGCGGACGTTCGTGCGCCGATCTCGTCGAGCGCGTCGCCGTGGCGGCCGACGAGGGCGCGCCGCGATGGAGAGCGGCTGCGCTGAGCGCGTGCGCGAGCTGCGCGATCAGAGCTGCAGGCCGACGAGACCGCCGTCGCGCAGGAGATCGTGCGCAGCGCTGCACGGTCTGACATCAGCGAGAAATCGCGCGCTTCCGTGCCCATGTGTCGCCACTGGGCGACGCTCTCCGACAGCGCCGAGCCGTGCGGCCGCAAGCTCGACTTTCCTGCTGCAGGAGATGAACCGCGAGGTGAACACTGATGGGCCTCGAAGGCCGACGGGCCTGCGGGTGTCGGAACTCATCATTGCGGCGAAGGCTGAACCGAGAAGATGCGCGAGCAGGTCCAGAATGTCGAGTAAAATGGATCAGTATTCCCTAGCGATGACCGATCAAGATTGCCGCAATTCGTTCGTCAGTATTGCGTCGCGGCGCGCGCGCCCGGCAGCTGCTCGCCGGCTCCACGCCTCGGCGTCGACGGTCGGGCGATCACAAAGAAGACCACTGTCGCCCAGCAGGAAGTCAAAGTCGCGGCGCGGTCGAAAATGGAGTCGGGAACAACGTCGGAGGAATCCGTCCGAATCCGATAAGCTACCTGACCGATAATAATCGCCATGCTCATCGCGCTCGGCGTCACCGGCGGCATCGGCGCGTATAAGGCCGTCGAGGTCGCGCGCGGGCTGCAGAAGCGCGGCCACGACGTCGTCGCGGTCATGACGCACTCGGCGGCGCAGTTCGTCGGGCCGGTTACCTTCGAAGCGATCACCCGACGCCGCGTCATCACCGATCAGTTCGAGACCGGCGCGAACGCCGACATCGAGCACATCGCGCTCGCGTCGACGATCGATCTCCTGCTCGTGGCGCCGGCCACGGCGAACATCATCGGCAAGTTCGCGAACGGCATCGCCGACGACTTTCTCTCGACGCTGCTACATCGCTACGCGGGCGCCGGTGCTCATGGCGCCGGCGATGAACACGCAACATGTTCGAGCACGAGGCCGTGCGGAAGAACCTCGACACGCTCGCGCAGCGCGGCGTCCGGTTCGTCGAGCCCGGGCGAGGGCTACCTGGCGTGCGGCTGGATCGGCAAAGGGCGGCTCGCGGAACCGGACGCGATCGTCGCCGGCGGCCGACGCCGTGCTGCGGCCCGAGGGTCCGCTGCGCGGCCAGCGCGTGCTCGTCACCGCCGGACCGACCTACGAGGATTTCGATCCGGTGCGCTTCGTCGGCAACCGCTCGAGCGGCCGCATGGGGTATCGCGATTGCGACGCGAAGCCACGCGGCGCGGCGCCGAGGTCACGCTGGTCAGCGGTCCGACCGTCGCTGGAGCCGCCCCGGTGCACGAGCTCGTGCGGGTTCGCAGCGCGTCCGAGATGCACGGCGCGGTGATGGCGCGCGCGGGCGCGATGCAATCGTCGATCATGGCGGCCGCGGTCGCGGACTACTCGCCGGCTCAACGCAACGATCAGAAGGTGCCGAAGAGCGGCGAGCACGATGACCCTGGTGCTGAACAAGACGCCGGACATTCTCGGCGATTTGGGCTACGCGGCGGCTGGCGTCGGGCGAGGCGTCCGCTGCTCGTCGGCTTCGCGGCGGAAACCGAGAACGTGGTCACGAAAGCGATCGAGAAGCGGGATCGGAAGCATGCGGACCTGATCGTCGCCAACGACGTATCGCGCGACGGACGCCGGCTTCGAACGTCGACACCAACGCGGTGACGATTGTCGGCGCGGCCGGCGCCGAATCTTGCCGCTGCAGACCAAGGCGCGCGTCGCCGCCGAGATCCTCGATCGCGTCGAAAAGCTCCTCGATGGATCGCGATCAACTCGTCGAACATCTGAAATTCGCGAGCTGAACTGGGAGTCGACGGCGTGAGCCGCGATCCCACCTGGCGGAGCCGTCCGATGATCTCGTCCTTCGACAAGCTCAGGACGAGCGGCTGTTGGATACCGCCTCGCTCGTGGTGAGCCCGTCGAACCACGAGCTCGTTCTCGCGAAACGCCGCCGAAGCGCTCGCTGCCGTGCGCGCCGACATCGGCGACTGCACGCGCTGCAAGCTGCACACGATGGGCCGCACGCAGGTGGTGTTCGGCGTCGGCAATCCCGACGCCGACCTGATGTTCGTCGGCGAGGCGCCAGGTGCCGACGAAGACGTTCAGGGCATCCCGTTCGTCGGCCGCGCGGGTCAGCTGCTGACCGACATCATCGAGAAGCGATCTGCAAATCCCGCGCAAGGACGTGCTACATCGCGAACGTGATCAAGTGCCGGCCGCCCGGCAACCGCAATCCCTGAGCCCGACGAAGTCGAGACGTGCGAGCCGTTTCTGTTTCAGCAGATCGACATCATCAAGCCCAAGGTCATCGTGGCGCTCGGCAAGTTCGGGGCGCAGACGCTCCTGCGCACGCTCGATCCGATTTCGCGCCTGCGCGGCCGCGTCTACGACTATCGCGGCGCGAAGCTGATTCCGACCTTTCATCCCGCCTACCTCCTGCGCAACCCGTCCTCGAAGCGTGAGGTCTGGGAAGATATGAAGTTGGTTCGGGAGCTCCTCAAGTCACAAGCCTGACGTGCTGTGTTTGTCCGCTGTCGCCGTCCCTGTTCCCAACCTCGACCTTCTGACCTACGCAGTGGCCGACGGCGTGGACCGTCCCGCGATCGGGCGCGCGCGTGCTCGTGCCGCTGGGCACTCGCGTCGTCACGGGTATTGTCATCGACCACGTCGACGATCCTGGGGCCGCGCGCGATCGAAGTTGGTGCAGAAAGTGCTCGACGCGCATGCGTTCGTGCCTGCCGAGGTCGTTGGGCTGGCGCGGTGGACGGCGGAGTATTACGCGGCCGGCGTCGGCGACACCATTCCGGCGCTGCTGCCGCCGATGGCGCGGGGCGGGCGCGTGGACGCGCACAAGACGCAGCGGATCGCGTCGATCACGCCGTCAGGATTGGAGGCGTTGCAGCTCGCGTGGCGCCCAAGCAACGCGAGGCGCTCGAGTTGCTCGCCGCGGCACGCCGATGGGATTCCGACACCGACACTCACCGCGAGGCGGATCGCAGGATCTGCGATCACCCGGCTCGTCCGGCATGGCTATATCAGCGTACGAACCGAGCGCCTCGCCCGCGACCCCTTTGCGCTCCGATCGGGATCTGATCCGGATCAGATCGGGATCGAGATCCGGATCAGATCCGGATCAGATCCGGCCGGGCTGCGACGCCTGACCGGCGAGCAACAGGCCGCCTTCGACCGCCTCCGCGCCCTCGCCGACTCGCGCGCGTTCCACGTCGCCCTCCTGCACGGCGTCACCGGCAGCGGCAAGACCGAAATCTACCTCCGCCTCGCGACGACGACTCGCGACGCCGGCCGCCGCGTGCTGATGCTCGGTGCCTGAGATCGCGCTGACGCCGGCGATCGCCGCGCTCTTCCGCGACGACGTTCGGCGACCGCGTCGCCATCCAGCACAGCGGCCTCTCCGACGGCGAGCGCCACGATCAGTGGCACCGCATCCGCCGCGGCGACGTGGACGTCGTCGTCGGCACGCCGATCCGCGGTGTTCGCGCCGCTCGGAGAGGATTGGACTCATCGTCGTCGACGAAGAGCACGACGGTTCCTACAAGCAGGAAGAGATCCCGCGCTACAACGGCTCGCGACGTGGCGATCGTCCGCGCCCAGCGCGCCAGGCGCTGATCGTGCTCGGATCCGCGACGCCGTCGATCGAGACGTATCACCACGCGATGATCGGGAAGCATGAGCGCGTCGTGCTCGCGCGTCGCGTCCTGGACCGTCCGCTCGCCGACGTGAAGATCGTGGACATGCGCGAGGAATTCGCCGCCGAGGGTCCGGACGTGATTCTGAGCCGCGCCTCTGCGCGACGCGATCCAGACGCGGCTGGAGCGCCGCGAACAGTCGCTCGTGCTCCTCAACCGCCGCGGGTTCGCGACCGCCGTCTTCTGCCGCCAATGCGCCGGCACGCGTCGATTGCCCGAACTGCAGCGTGTCCCTCGTCGTGCACGGCGAGGGCGACGCCCGCCGCGCGCGCTGCCACTACTGCAACTACACCGTCCGGGTGCCGAAAGCCTGTCCGTTGTGCGCGGGCCCGTACTCGATCAGGCAGGGATTGGGACCGAGCGTGTCGAGGCCGAAGTGAAAGCGCTCGTCCCGTCGGCGCGGGTCGCACGGCTCGACCGAGACGCCATTCGGCGTCGCGGCGCGCTCGCGTCACTGCTGGCGCGCTTTCGCGCCGGCGAGATCGATGTGCTCGTCGGCACTCAGATGATTGCCAAAGGTCACGACTTCCCGCAGGTCACGCTCGTCGGCGTGGTGTCGGCCGACGTCGGCCTCGGCCTCGCGGACTTTCGAGCGTCGGAGCGGACCTTTCAGCTGCTCACCGCAGGTCGCGGGTCGGGCCGGCCGCGGCGACAAAGCCGGGCGAGGCGATCATCCAGACCCTGTATCCGGGCATTACAGCATCCAGCTTGCCTGCAAACAGGATTATCCGACCTTCTACGAACGCGAACTGCAATTCAGGCGCGCGATGCGCTATCCGCCCTTCGTGTCGCTCGTCAACACCGTCGTCCGCGCCCGCGCGCTTCAGCCAGGCGATGGACGACGCTGCCGGATCTCGTCCAGCGCGTGCGGGACGCGGATGCGCGTGGCGATTTTCGCGTGCTGGGCCCGGCGCCGCCGCCGCTCGGAAAGCTACGCGGCGAGGATACGCGCGCGCAAGTGCTGGTGAAGGGAACGAATCGGAAGGGGATTCGGCTTCGCGCTGCGAGGCCGCGCTCGCCGGCCGCCCCGACGTTCAGCGGCGCGCCGTCGTGGACATCGATCCGCTCAGCGTCTTATGAGCTCTATCGGCTGAATCGGCGCCGGCGTGAAGCACAGGATGAACATCAGCAGCGCGCACCCCGCCAGGATCAGCCGCGACCGATCCAACGGGACGTCCTCGTCGATACGCGCGGTGCCGCGGTCCGAACATGACCAGCATCACGATCGTCAGGCCCGTCCAGACAATCCAGCTCGACGAGAAGAACGCGGACAACGCAACTGCGGACCCCGATGGTTGCGAACGTGACGTAGGTCGATCGCGGTCCGAGGACGGCGTACGAAAATGTGCCCGCCATCCAGCTGTCCAATCGGAAAGAGGTTGAGGGCCGTCGCCAGGAGGCCGAACCATGCGGCGAAAGCAACCGGGTGCATGTTGAGCGAGTAGCCATCCGGCTGCGTGCCCCACCACATCCACGACGCCAGCTTGAAGAGCAGCGGCTCTCCCAGCTCCACCATCCCGCCGGTGTTTTCAGGTATGCGGACGACGTGCGACATCGCGACGCCGATGAACAGCGCCGGCACCGCCACCAGGAACCCCGCGATGGGGCCGGCGATGCCGATGTCGAACAGCATGCGCTTGCTCGGAATCGGCTGGCGGATGCGGATGAACGCGCCCAGCGTGCCGGTCAGGAACGGCGGTGGCACCGGCAGGAAAACGGGCAGCGACGCGTCGACGTCATAATAGCGGCAGGCAAAGTAGTGCCCGAGCTCGTGGCAACCGAGGATCGCGAGGATCGTGCCGCTGTACTCAGAAGCCACGGATGATCAGATCGCGCACCGGCATCGGCAGATCGCGATTCACGAAGTCCGACAGGAAGCTGGCGTAATGATCGGCGCCGACAACGGTTGTGGTAACGACCGTCAGCAGGAACAGAGACGATGTGGACCCAGACGCGATCGCGAAACTTCGCGTGTGGCTGCCACACACGACTGGCGGGATTTCCGAAAGACGAGGCTTCAGTGTCGCGAACGGGGTCCAACGGATCAAGGTTAGCCGATATTCTGCAGGTCCTTCCCGGGCTTGAACCGGATGGTGCGGCCGGGCGGGATGCGAACTTCCTTGCCCGTCCTCGGATTGCGGCCGATGCCGCGCTTGCGCGGCTTGACCTGGAACACACCGAACCCTCGAGCTCGATACGCTCGCCACGCTGCATGGAGACCCGCATGGCGTCGAACACGGCGTCCACGGCCACCTCGGCTTTGACCTTGGTGATGTCGGCGATTTTCGACACTTCGTTGACGATGTCGACCTTGATCATGCTTAGGGTCTCCTGGACGTCTGTAAACACTCATAAATTCCGAGACTTACGCTGTCAAGCCTGAGGCTAAGTTGACATCGACCCGTGCCGCGTAAGTCCCCTTCGGTCGTCGCTGGTCGGACGCCCGAACGTGGGGAAATCGACCCTGTTCAACCGGATTACCGGGAGCCGTCGCGCCATCGTGTCGCCCATCGCCGGAACGACTCGCGACGCGCTGGCCCGCCCGGCCGACTGGCGCGGAACGGCCTTCGAGCTCTTCGACACAGGGGGCTGTTTGGCGCCAGCGACGATCCCGCTGCACGAACTGGTCGTTGTCCAGGGGACGCGGGCTATCGAGCATGCCGATCTCCTCGTGCTGGTGGTGGACGGCCGCGAAGGGCTGGTCCCGGCCGACCAGGAAATCGCGCAGCGGGTTGCGCGAAACCGGGCGTCCGGTGCTGGTGCGCGATCAACAAGACCGACGACAAACGGTCGCAGCAATCGGCGCTCGAATTCTTTCAGCTGGGGTTCGAGCCGGTCGTCGAGATCTCCGCCGAGCACGGGACATGGCGTCGCCGAGTTGCTGGACGAGATCGTGAAATGGGCTAAGGGCTAATGGCTCGCTGGCAAAAGCGCCATCGGCCATTGACGATGAGCCATCCAGCCATCAGCCATCAGCCATTGGAAACCCGCATCGCCATCGTCGGCCGTCCGAATGTCGGGAAGTCGTCGCTAGTCAATCGCTTGCTGCGGGAGGAGCGGGTGCTCGTCAGCGACATGCCAGGCACCACGCGCGACGCGATCGACGTGCCGCTCGTCTGGCACCGCCGGCGCCTTCGCATCGTCGACACGGCCGGCATGCGTCGGCCGGGCCGCGTCGGCGCGCGGCGGGAAGGTCGAAGTGGTGAGCGTGGCGCTGGCCAAGGAATCGATTGCCGACGCAGACGTCGTCGCGCTGGTGATCGACGCGAGCGCGGGCGCGACCGATCACGACGCCGCCATCGGCGGCGAGGTGGACCGCGCGGGGCGGGGCATCGTCGATCGTCGCGAACAAGTGGGATCTGGTGAAGGAGCGCGGGCAGGATTTCTCGAAGAAATTCGACGACGAGACGCGGCGCCACATGCGGTTTCTCGACTACGCGCCGATTCTCCACATCTCGGCGCTGACCGGCGAACGGACGCCGAAAATCCTCGAGACGATCGACCGCATTGCTGCGAGGCGCGCCGCAAGCGGATACCGACGCCGGCACTCAACAAATTCGTGGAAGAAGTCACGGCCGCCAATCCGCCCGTCAGCCCCGGCCGGCAAGCACGTGCGGATCCTCTACGCGGCGCAGATCGGCGTGGCGCCGCCGTCGTTCGTCTTTTTCACCAACGTTGCGACGACTCTGCATTTCTCGTACGAGCGATTCCTCGTCAACCGGCTGCGCGAGCATTTCGGCTTCGTCGGGTCGCCGATACGGATCCAGGTTCGCAGCCGGCGGAAAAGAGCGGCTGTCCGACGTTAGCTTTCAGCTGTCAGCTGTCAGCTGTCGAACGTTCTCGCGACAGCTGAGAGCCGATAGCTGATAGCCTTATCGTCCGTGTCAACATCGCTGCGCGTCCAGATTCGCCGTTTGCCGTCGTCCGACGGGTTACCGCTGCCCACCTACATGACGCCGAGCGCCGCCGGGGATGGACTTGTGCGCGGCGGTTGACGCCGATGTCGTCATCGACCCGGCGCGATCGTGCTCGTCCCGACCGGCTTGGAAGTGGCGATTCCGGACGGCTTCGAAGGGCAGGTGCGGCCGCGATCGGGATTGGCGGTGAAGCAACGGGATCAGCTTGCCCAACACGCCCGCAACCATCGACGCGGACTATCGCGGCGAAATCCGCGTCCCGTTGATCAACCTGAGCCGCGACGCCGTTCGTCGTGACCCGCGGCATGCGCATCGCACAGCTGATCGTCGCGCCGGTTGCGCGTGTGGCGTGGGACGAAGTGACTCGAGTTGCCGGCCACGGAGCGCGCCGGCCGGGGGTTCGGGCACTCGGGGGTCTGATATACTGCCCGTAAATTCTTGGTAGTGGCCGACATCGAGATTCCGAAGCGGGCGCTATTCAAAGCGCCGCTGAAGTGTGCGAGCTGGCGAAGCTGCAGCCGCTACGTGCTGCGGTCGTGGGAGGCGGAATTCCCGGCGCTTGGCGTGGCGAAGAGCGCCGGCGCGCCGCGGACGTATCGGCGTCAGGATGTCGAGCAGGTGCTGCGGATCAAGCATCTGCTGCTGGTGGATGGGCTCACGCTGGCGGGGGCGCGGAAGCGGCTCGAAGACGAATCCGCGCCGGTGGCGGCCGACGAGCCGATCATCGACGAGCTCATCGGCCGCAACGCGCGCGAGCGGTTGACGGCCGTCAAGCGCGGCCTGCGATCGATTCTCGATCTGCTGTCGTCGAACGGCGGACACGAGTTCGAGCTGGCGCCGCCGCCATCAGTCACGACACGCCGAGCTTCACCGGCTACGGTCAATCGCGCCAAGGTCGTGCGTGGCAAGGCGCCGGGAGCGAAGAACGGCAGTCGATCGACGCGCGCCCTCACGCGCGTCGCAAGCGGTCGGCGTAAGAACGGCGTTCAGCTTTCAGCTGTCGGCTTTCATCGTCGTCGGGCTGAGAGCTGATAGCCAAGAGCTGAGAGCGTCACAATCAACGGGATGTAGCGCAGCCTGGCTAGCGCACCTGACTGGGGGTCAGGGGGTCGCCGGTTCGAATCCGGCCATCCCGACCAATTTTCGCCGATCGGTTGCAACGAGATTGCAACGAAAGCAGGAAAGGCGCCTTTTACCGGGCGCCTTTTCGTTTTTCAGCAGCAGGTTTGGCGGTTGGGCCTGGGCCGGCTGAACGATCCTCTTCGGCCATCGCAAACAGCTGAATGGTCCGTGCAGTGTCGTCTGTGAAGTAGGTCCGTTGATCCTCGCTGGCGGCGGCAATCTGGCGGAGCAAGGTCTCGAAAATCCCACAACTGGACGCGGTGCTTCTCGGCAAGGGCTTGTGCCTCGGGCGTCGCACCCCACGTGACGATGACCCGTTCATGCAGCGTCGGTTTCCGGGGCGGCCCAAAGCCCAGCCCCGGCGCCGAATCGGCGCACCTAACCGCCGCCCCGCCCGCATTTTCGGCCCGGCGGACTCCGTGGAGCGCCGGACGTCGAGGGTCCAGTTCGGAAGTCTTCGCCGAGTTCGGAAACGAACAGCCGCAAGGCGCGAGAGATTGACACTTATTCGGTCTTTCCGCGCGGCACCTGTTCCGAAATATAGAGCCCGTTGATGTTGTCGATGGAGTGCTGTCGAGTAAAGCGGCGTCTGAACCAAGCTTTGATTCAGCCGATAACTCGCGTTCCCCACCGTAACCGAGCATTACAAATCGACACGTCTCAAGCCGGGCGCGCACGCGCGCTTGCGATGCCGGATGCTGGAATGCTGCATCGGCATCTGGGAATCGCTGACCAGTGGCCATGGCGTCCAGCAACATTGTCGCGCACGAATCGACCACGACTGGTCCTGTCAGATCCGCCATCGGCAAGCGACCGCCGGCAATACTCCACTGAGGTTCAAACGCAAAGAAGCACTCTTCAACAGGAACCGTTTGACGGATTGATGACGCGATATCGACCGATGTTGCTGAAATGGACCGCGCGTCCAGGATACTGGTCCGTGCGAAAGGCGCCGCGAGCGAGACCAACATCAGCGCCAGTGCGAACGCTCGCACGCGAGAGGGCAACACAGAATGAATGGCGGTCCATATCCTCGATGCACCGAGACCGGCGAGTATGCAACTGCTGGCTGCGAGATGTGAGTTGAAGTGTCTCGAATAAAAGTTTGGCGCGAGGAACGCCATTAATGTGACAACTTACGCCGTCGCAAAGAATCGAAACTCGCGTCGCTGCCTCTCGCGCCATTGAATTAAGCCCGCTACCAATCCAAACAGCGCCAAAGACGAAATGATGACGTTATGTCCTCCGAACATGACACGTAGACGACCGACGCGGCCAGCATGTCATGGGGCCGAAGCATTTGGAACCAGAGGACTTGCGAGATGAAGTCTTTGGGATGAACCACGGCCAGAGGCAATATCAACGCCAGCGTCGCGACCGCACACAGCAACCAACGAACCGCCAAGCATGCGACCATGGGCGGGATCGAGGCATGGAGACTACGGCTGCGAGCAGCCAGAACGCTCCCCAAAGCTTGGTGGCCAACGCTAAACCGCCGAGAGCGCCGGCAATGACAGTTCGTCGAAAACTCTGCTCACTGTTGAACGAACCAAACCAGGCTAGCGCCATCCCTAGGCACGCCAAATTCAGGATCGGTTCCAGCGTAGGCCCGCGATCCGCACCCACGACCTCGGGACAGACGGCATAGAGCAGAGCGGAAAACCAGGCAGCCGACCGGTCCAAGTGCACAGGAACGCCGTTCGAGCGACGATGAGAACAGTCACAGCGCCGAGAGCCGCCGCCAACAGTCGATATGCGGCTAACGCGTCGGCGGGATCCAGTGGCCCAGTAAACACTGACGTCACCCCAACCAAATACAGCAACCCAGGTGGATGGACGTGCACGAAATCTCGGTACGGTAGAACACCGTGGAACAGCAGTGCAGACGCCGAAAAATACACGCCCTCATCGTAGCCAATCGGCACGTTTCGGATACCGCTTGCAGAGAAGAGCAGGGGGGCTACGCGAAGGGTCAAAGCGGCGAGGGCGATCGCGATGAGACCGACACGCACCCAGGAAGGCACGACAGTGAGCCTTGCTTGAGCCTTAGTCGGCGTCGCGTCTGGGTTCACGTTCAAAGGTCCCCGAGTTGATTCCAACGCTCATGGCGCGCTAACCGAGGTTGTTCTCGTGCGGCCGTGTGGTGACGAACAGTTGGTAGTACGCGGCGAACCCTGGGATAGTGCGTGACGATGGCCTGGCTTAAGGGCCTTTCTTCGCAACATACGGTCCCTGTTGGCGCCGTCGCCCAGTCGGCCAACGAGACAGCGCGGACGATCACATTGAGCGCAATCGAATGGGACTGATTATCGCTGAGGCGAGGGACTTGTCAACCGCGAGCGGGCGGGTCCGAAAACGCGGTCGGCAACGGCCGGGCCGATCGGCTGTCGGCTCGCCCACGAAGCACGACGATGTGTAAGGCCGCGCCCAGAAAACCAGCGATCGATGACCCAGACAGTTCGTTCATGAGGAGAGCAGAACATGGCATTCACAAGGCATGCCCCCTGCCCTGAAGGGGCAAAAGCGTCACCATGTGTCCGGCCGGAATACGGTGTTACCTATCTCTCAGGAAGGACACAAAACGGAGAACGCGAGGCCGAGCGCCTGAAATTCCGCGCTCAGCGAGTTCGCAGTGCAAGACCCATGAATGACTCGCTGAGCAATTATCCCAACTGCTTGCGCATCCGTTTCGACCACTCGGCCGCCTGTGCGCGAATCGAAATCCATCGTGGGCAGCGAGCATTTTTCCGTCCTTCAGAATCCACACGTTCCACATGCCGCCGTAAACGTGCAACCCACAGGTGTAGGTGTGATCCTCGGTGACCAATGTCCAGAGGCATTCGGACTTCGTCGGAGACGGATCGGCGCCACGTCGGCCACCGCGAGAAAGGCGACGTCTGTCCGCTGGCTTGCTCTGACGCCGATCAGGTTTAGCGCGAACCTTCGGCACGGCACGCGTCTGCTTGTTTACGTCTTTTTCAAAAATCGATCGCTCCAGGAATGGCCGAAAGAGCAATCTCGTCGCCAGGGTAGGACGACTCAAACACGCAGGACTTTGCCGTTCCGTTGTCCACAACGGCTTGCAAGAGCTGTCCGCCAATTGCCAAAATCGGCTAGCTTCGGCCGCTTCGTGGGTCCGCGTCGGGACCATGCGTAAGCGAGGGCCGACCTTGCCGCGCTGCACTGTCCGGGGGATTCTCGCCGACTTCGAAATCGCGGTCGCCGGAGACCGTCCTACCAGTTCAGCCTGAACACCAGCTGCCCGAGCCGTCCGCCCGGATCGAAGGTGTTGTTCGGATCGCGGTAGGCCGCGGTCGCCTGAAAGATCGTCGCCGCGGCCCCGGCCCCGGTGGTCGAGAACACCGGGACCGTCGGGTCGAAGTTGGTGTTGTCGAGCACATTCAGGACGTCTGCCCGCAGCTCGAAGTTCGTGTTCCCGCTGATCGTGAAGCGCTTGGTGACCCCGATATCGACGCGCGTGAACCACGGCGCCCGAATCAGCAGCGTCCGCGGTGCGCAGTCTCCGGCCTTCATCTGCACGCAGTCGGCGCTGTTGGGCGGCGCAATGTAGCGGCCTTCCGGTACTCCCAGATCGGAATAGCCCGTCGGCGAGGTCGTGCTGATGCTGAACGCCCGCCGCGTATTGAGGATCACGTCGGCCGGCAGCATGAACGGTGTCTCCAGACCGTTGTCAGGGTTGATGCGCAGGTCGAACCTGTACATTCGCTGCAAGTCGCTCGCGCTCATTCCTTCCAGCCGCACGTTGCCGAAATCGACCATCCGCGCCTGGATGCGGCTCGCGCCGGTGAACTCCCACCCGGCAGAGGATCCCCTGGAGGATCGAGGGCATGTTGCTGGCCGAATCGCTCGCCGCAGCCGACGGGAATTCTCCAGTCCCATTGCGTCTTGATGGCGTGCCGCGGCGTGTTGGTGCTCGTATTCATCACGCGTCCGAAATGGAACCCGAGAAACGACGAACCTCCCTCGAGCGCGTCATCTGATAGCTCCCGTTGAACGACAATCCGCGCGACAGCCGCCGCCGCAATTCAACTTGCAGGCGCGTGATAATCGCTGAACGCACCGCTGTCGGTGACGTTGACGTTGGCCGCGTCTGGGTTGACCACGAAGAAATTCGCGGGAAGCCCGGCTGCAAGTGCGTTTTGTCGCCGTGTCAGATTGCCGTCCAGGTCAATCGCCGAGTTCGCCGGGCTGGGATTTCGCCGCACGAGATCCTGGGTGATGGCGGTGTTGGTCCAGGTGTTGGTGCCGCCCGTGTACGCGTTCGGATTGCCTGCGTCGCGGCTCCCGTTCAGGTAGGCGAGGGTAGATCGGCAGCGGGCTGGTGCCAGTGCCTGCACCGAAGTAGGCGAACGATCCGGCGCGCGCGCCGCCCGCGAGATTATTCGCCGTCAGGTTGTTCATGGCTCTGATGAATTCGTCCTGAAACCCGTTTTCGAGACGGTTCCTCTCGTTGTAATTCAGCTCCGACCACTGGTCCACGCCGCGCGTGCCGACATATCGGACCTCGACGGCCATGTCCTTCGTCACCGCGCGCTGCACGCCGACGGTCCACGTGCGGGCCGATGCGATCTTCGTATCCGGGTGAAACGCATTGATGTTGTCCGCCCGGTTCGGCCGGAGTGCAATCGGAAAGACCGGCGTCTCCGCGAACGGCGCTGGGAACAGGCGACTGGTGTCACGCAGCGCAGGACGGGCCAGGCTTCTCCGGGCCGCACCAGTCCGGTGTTGACGTCCCGCGTCAGGCTGAGCGCGCCTCCCGGGTTGTCGCCGAAGACACCCGTGAACACGCCCAGGCCCTGCCGGTCGTGCGCGACCGAATAACCGCCGCGGGATCGTCGCCTGTTCCGGATCGCCCAGCAGCCGGCGCAACCAGCCGTCCTCAATCTGCGGCCGCCAGGCAATGCCGATGTTCGGAGCGATGTTGTTCCAGTCGGTGTTGTAGCCGAGCGACCCTTTTGGAACTGCGAGAAGACCGGCACTTTGCCGCCACTCGATCCGGGATCGTAAAAAGTTGCACGCGTCGAAGATCCCGCCGGATCCGAGACCGGAGACGCCGCAGATGTCTGCCAGGCTCGCGGTCGTCATCGTGCTGTTGACCGGCGAAAACGGCATCTGGACGTCCCAGCGCACGCCGGCGCTGAGCGTGACGGTCGGCGTGAGGCGCCACGTGTCCTGGGCGTGCCTGGAATACAGGTCCATCTTCCCCGCATTCCGCTCGGTGCCCAGGAAGCTGTACTTATTGGTCTCCGCATCGAGCGTCGCCTGACCGGTGACGGCCACAACACGCCCGGTGAGGATCGCGTAGAGCGCCCGCGCATCGGCGAGCTGGGCGCCGGATGCGCCGGCAAAGTTCGCGGTCGTGAACATGACGGCGGCGGGATCGTTGGTGGTGTCGAGGCCCATCGTGATCCCCGGCACCACCTGATGCGAAGTCACTCCACGTGCGGCCGAGGAAGGCGCCGCCGCCGAGACATCACGCTGTGGCGTCCCTTCTGCCAGGTCAACGTCTCGCCGATCGTGTGCTGGTACCCGCTACGCGCCGACGTCGAGTTCTCGATGAACCAGTTCGTCGTGCCGATGTCGCCCGGGTTGCCGTTTTCGAGAGTCAATCGCGTAACCGTTCATGTCGGTGAAGGTTTGCGGCCCGGCGAACGTCGGCTCGCCGAAGTAGATGCGCTCGCCCGCGCGTGATGCCGAAGCGCAGTTCGTTGACCAGTGAGTTGGAAAGCGTGGAGCGAAGCGCAAACGATCGGCTGGGCCGCCTGGCTGTCGTCACTGAGTAGTTCGGCGAGTCCGGGAACCGCCGTTCGCCCCCGTTCAGATGGTCGGCGCCGCGGTCCTCGAAGAAATGGTTGTAGGTGACGCTGACGCGGTGTTTGTCGGTGACGTTGTAGTCGAACCGCATCGCCGGCTGCTGCTCACGCTGGTGCGCGACGCTCTGCCAGGTAAACGTCTGGAGCAGCGGATCGCTCGAGGCATTCATGACGCCCGTGATGCTGCGGCGACGCCTGAATCGCCTGCAGCGTGCGCATCACGGTCGGATCGGTCGTCGCCAACTGCCCACTGGCTCTCGCCAGATCGAGCACGTTGACCTCACGGATCTGGTTCACCCCGTTGACGACGGCGGTGTAGCGGAAGAAGCCATCGAGCGCGCGCGGATGCAGGACCGTGCGGTTGCGCGAGACGCTGTTGGGCAGCTCCATCTGCTCGTAGTGGACGAAGAAGAACGCTTTTCCGCGCACGATCGAGGCCCGCCCTGCCGGGCGCCGAACTGGTTGAGGCGCACGTCGTTCTTCTCGAGCTGATCGCGTTCGTTGAACCAGTAATTCGAGTTGAGCGTGGGATGGCGGAAATACTCGTAGCTACTGCCCGTGAACCTGTTCGTCCCCGAGCGCGTCACGAAGTTGATCGAGATGGCGCCGCTGCCGCTCCACGTCCGCGCCGCCCGCGGCCGACGTCACGCTCACCGCCCTCGATCGCATCCTGGCGCGGCCGGACCGGCGCGAAGAAGGCGTCGCTCGACTTGTTGAACGTGTCGTTGTTGCTGACGCCGTCCAGGGTGATGTTCAGGAACGACTCGGGCAGGCCTGTTGACCGTCGCCGCGCCGCGCGCGATGCCCGTCTGGTTGACGCCCACCAGATACGTCACCGCGTTCAGCACGTTGCGCGTCGGGGTCGGGATCGCGGAAATCTGGTCGACGTTGAGGGTGGCGGTCACCGCTGGAGTCTGGGTGTTGACCAGCTCCGCGCCGGCGCCCGTCACGGTCACGCTCTCCTCCAGCCGTCCGACCTCGAGGATGGCGCGGATGTCGGTCAGACTGCCCGGCTGCAACTGCACATCGTCGACGACGGCGGTCTTGAACCCCATCAGCGAGACGCTCACGGTGTAGACCCCGGTATCGAGCGAGGGCACGGTGAACGTGCCGGCGCCGCTCGTCACGGCATTGAACTTCGTGCCGGTGGCCTTGTTCGTCACGACAACGGACGCGCCGGGAATCACACCTCCCGCCGAATCGACGGCAGTGCCCGAAATCGATGACGTCGCCGTTGCCCTGGGCGTCGGCCGTGACGCACGAGAACGCGACGAGGACAACCGCAGCGACGGCTTTCATAAGGTCCTGCCAGTTCTGCCGGCACACAGGTGGCTCAGGCGCCGTAAAATCTACGCCCGCATAAAGAAGCCGTCAATGACTTGGCCGGAATATGTTCGGTGAACCCCTTACAGACGTCGTATGGCAATGTGCGGCAATCGTGCTGCGCGTGATACCGGGTCGCGACGCTTTGCCCTTAGCGAGGCGCGCCCAGAAAGGCAATCACCGCATCGTTGAATTCGTCGGGCCACCCAATGGGGAGACCGTGATCGGCGCCCTTGACGATGCGCATCGTCGCGCCGGGAATCTGGCGAGCTTCGAGATCCGCGCCCTGGCGGATGCCTGGTGTGTCCGCATCGCCCACAATCACCAGCGTCGGCGCGGTCACGTCCTTGAGGCGATCCACGGCCGCAGGCGCTCACCGGCGCGCATGGGCGGCGAGGTCAGGCGGAATATCGCGAGGTTCCGCGCGGTGATGGCCTCGAGCTCTTTCGCGACCGCCGGACGCGTGCGCGATGACGGACCAGATCGAATGCGCCATCCACGCCTTGAGGATCGCGTCGTCGCCGTCGCTTCACGGCAGCGAAGATCGCAGCTGACTGTTTGACTTCATCCGGCGGCTGCGCGAGCCCATCCGGCGGCGCCGAAACCAGCACCAGGCTGGCGACGCGGTCGGGATGCAACAACGCAAAATCGAGCGCGGCCGCGCCGCCAAATGAATGCCCGACCAGGTGCGCGCGCTGGATCTTCAAGTGGTCGAGCACCGCGAGCAGATCGTCCGGCACCAGCCATGGCTTGTCGGGCCGCGTCGATTCCCCGAACGGCCGGATGTCGTAGCGGATCACGCGGAAGCGGCGGGCAAACACCGGGAACTGATGATCCCAGCTCTTGCGATCCATGAACGCGCCATGGAGAAACACGACCGCTGGTCCCGACCCGGCGGCGTCGTGCGCCGAGGGTGCCGCCGGGCACTTCGATCCGCCCGTTCTGCACGGCCGGAGCGGGCTGGGCCAACACCGTAACGCCGATCAACGTGGCAACGAAGAAGGCCTTCATGACTCAAGAATAGCAGCCAGAGCAGGTCGAGCGGAGGCCGTGATTGCCGGTCTCAAAAACTGTGGCGTCCGGCTTTCCGCCTCCGCTAGAGCTACGGCGGACGCGCCATAGCCCTGGCGACGGCGGGCAGCCGGACCTCCTCAGGTCCGCCTAAAGCCTTTTCTATAACGGTGGAGCGCGAGGCTTCCAGCCGAGCGTGGGCCACACGCGGCAAACCTCTCGCTCGGTTGAAGCCTCGCGCTCCATCGAAATGCAAGGCGCACTAAAGGCGGATATCACGTCGGTTTTGAAACCGCAGCAGGTGCGCCAGTCCGCGCGACTCGAGAGAATCCTTCGCCCGCAGACAGACGTTAGGAACGCCTCTTGAAGACAAGCGCCAATGGGAGCTGGGGGAGGCGCATCATGATTCGAACTCTACTGACCGCGACAACAGCCATCGCGTGCGTACTGGCACTCGGCACCCCGACCGGCAGCGCCGCTTCCGCCGGCGATCCGGCAGCTGAGCGAAGATCGGGGAAGGCGACGAAGGAGGCCGGGAAGGACGTGGCGAAAGGCACCAAAGACGTCGCGAAAAGCCGGCGAGGTCACCGGAAGACGCAGCCCAGAAGACCGCGAAGAAACCAAGAACGTGGGAAAAACGGTTGAGGGCGCGGTGACGCCGGGCATGAAGAGCGTCAGGTGCAAAGGACGGCACAGTTCAGACGGTCAAGTCCGGCAGGACGGAAACGGACGCGTGCCGCCGTCACCTCGGCGTGAGGAGATAGACGGGAGCCGGCGGATGCTTCTTCGTCCGCTGGCAGCCCGCCGTGACCCTGCTCACGGGTGCAGCGCTGCCCGCAATCTGCGCTTCAGTCGACGCGACTCTGTCGGGGCGACGGCTGATCTGTCAGAACGATTTGGCGAGGCGACACCGTTCGCCGCGAACTGTCGCAACGATGTCGACTTCGGTCGGCCGCATCACCATTCGGATCCATCGCTCGCCCGTCGGTTTCTGGAACGTCTCCATTTGGAGAGCCGCATGGCCCTTCACGATGTCGCGCTTCAGCGTGAAGGTGCCGGTCGGCTGTCCGGCATTGGTCGCGCCTGGTTCCCTGACCGCGGAGGGCCACTTCGACGTCGGTCCACTCGTCGCGATCGGTCGGCTGAATCACGACGTCGCCCATGGATTCGACGAGTCTGGCGTCTCCGGTGAGCAGGCAGCCACCATCCGGCCCTCGCGGATTCTGGCGCCGGCGCCGCGGAACGCATAGACAGCAGCGGCGACGACCAGGCCAACGAGGACGAGCCACCAGGCGGCCTTCATCGGGAGCAGCTCCGGCGACCGATCTTCATCTCCTGTCTGGCAGCGGAAGTTTCGCGCCTCGTCCGTGCTGCCGGTGCCGACGTAGCGCGCAGTCGCGGGATACGCACACAAGCGGCCGCGTGCGATCGACGACGCCTCCCGTCATGTGCGACGCGACAATCGACTGCGGCTTGACGCCCGACTCGACCCACTGATCGATCGCGGCGGCTTTGTCGAAAACGTCCGTGCCGGGTCCACCCTGGCAGTGACCCATTCCCGGAACCATGAACAGCGCGAGCGAGTTCGCAGCCGACGGTCCCACGGCGTCGATGATCCGCTTGAACATGATCAGGCTGGTGTCCGGCGACACCAGCGGATCCGCCCAGCCGTGATACATCAGCAGCTTGCCGCCGCGGCTGAAGAAGCGCTTGAGATCCGGATCGCCGCCGTACAGCAATCCGTTGTCGGCGCGGACCGCACGCTCGACATCCTCGGGAACCTTGATCGTGTGGTAGTCCCAGTCCGGCGTTGAACACGATCTTCTTCATGCCTTCGTGCGATCTCGCCGGAAGGCGTCGGACCGCGCGACGCCGCCCCACCCGAGCTCCGACCCGGGTAGTAGCGGCCCGGGTGCAGGACCGCGCCGCTCTTGCGGTCGGTGATCGGCGACGACATCGCCTTCGCGGTCTCGACCTGCGGCTTCGTCAGGCAATCGGCCGCGATCGTCGCCCTTGCAGGTCAAGCGTCGCGAAGTCGAACGAACATGCGGGTGGATTCTCGATCACGCCGTCCTTGACACCGTCCTTCGCGTCGCACGCGTTCAGCACCGCGTCGTGGATCATCGAGGTAGCTTGTCTGGCGGAATCACCGCGGCCGGTTCGCGGTTGACGTAGACGTTCAACGCAGACGCGCGCTGCGTAGAGCCGCATCTGATCCCACGACGGATCGCCGGCGACGATGCCGTCGAAATCCTCCGGGATAGCGCTGGGCTTCGATCAGGGCCTGCCGTCCACCCGTCGAACACGAGTTGAAATACGACCTTCGCCGGTCGCGCATCGTAGTGCGCGGCGACGAGCGTCTTCGCCGACACGGTCATCTCGTGGATCGCGCGATAGCGCGAAGTCCACGAGCTTCTCGGGATGCCCGGCTACGAAATCGCGCGTTGCCGCCGACGTGACCCGTGTCGGTGCCGACAGCGGCGTAGCCCGCCTTCACGGCGTTCGCGAGCGCCGGATAGGGAATCGTCCCGCCGAGACCGCCGTTGCCGAGCGCCTGCAGCTTGCGATTCCAGCCCGACAGCGGCAGCCAGACTTCGACGCGGATGTCGGAGTCCGACGAAGGCGTCAGCCTGGCGCTGACGCGGCAGAAGGCCGGTGTCGTCTTGAACGCTGCTGGCCGCGTTCGCGTTGGGCGGCGTCAGGAGGCGTGAACGCACCAGCTTGAACGGACTCGGCCGCAGTCAGCGTCCCGTTCGCGAGCGATATTTGGCGGAGTGATTCGCATGCAATCGGCGCGGCCGCCATGACTCGGACATCGCGCTGAGAGGCACCGAAAGCGAGCAGGACAGCGGCACCAGCGAACAGCCAGATTTTCATGAGGTCAGTACGCGTAGAGCTGGACGCCGACAAGCAGATACTCGCTGCGCGTAAGATCGTGCGCGTCGTCGATTCGGCTCGCGTCGCCGCGACGCCTGACGATCGCGGCGCATTCTGCGCGCAACGTCTCGGGCGTGCTCGTCAGATGGAAATGGTGAGAGGCGCGCCGAGGAGCAGCCGGTTCCTGGGCGTGATGTCAGCTGGAATGGCCTGCGTCCAGATCCGATAACCTTGTTCTTTGAGCCGCGCGGCGCGCGCGATATCGATCGCCAGCGCGCCGTCGACCCATCCGCGGAGCTCGCCGGCGTCTGCGGCCGCCAGGTTGTGGCAACACGGCAAGACCGCGACGCGCGCCCTGGCGAGGGCCGCACGCTCGAGAATGTGGTCGGTCAACGCGCCGCACGCATGGCTCGACACGACGACGTCATCGGCTCGAATCTCCACCGCGTCAATCGGCGCGGCGAGACATTGAATCCGCCCTGAGAGCCGAGGCCAGGCGTGCACCAGCGTGTCATGCACTCGTCGGCTCGACAGCGGCAGCGCCGGATCCACACGCGAGCGCCGACGGCGACGAATCGTCGAGGATCAACATGACGTGAGCGAGCAGGCCGTGTCCGGCGCCCAGGTCGACGATGCGGCCGCCGCGAAACAGCCGCCTGGCGCGGCGGGCGACCTCCCACGATTCGTACAACTCTTTGCGGGAGACAGCCGGCATGGCAGGCAGCGCGCGCGATGCGATGGAACAGCGACTCGCCGGGAAAGCGATCGAGGTCACGATCGGTGAGACGCCCGCGCGACGAAGGCGAGAACCTCACAAGGCGGATCAATCCAGCGCGGGCGCGCGGCGAGGATGGCGGTGACGAGTTCTTCCGGGACCTCAGGCGGTAGCAGCGCGTCCTCGTCGTCGAACGCGTGCCTCCCGAGCTTCACCGTTTCTTCGTAGCTCCTCAGGTAGCGTCGGCAATTGGGGCAGAGCTCGAGATGACGCTCGAAGCCCGTTCGCGCGGTCGACGGCAGGTCGTCCGTTAGGTAGTCGCCGATGAAATCTGCGAACTCGCGGCAGGTCACAGCTATTTGGATGCCAAACCCATCAAGACGTTACGTTTGTCAAGAACGTGCGGCGTAACAGGGTCGACAGCGCCTGCCGGCCACGGTGCAATCGCACTTTCACCGCCGTGGTCGTCAGACCCAACGCATCCGCAACCTCTTGCGTGTTCAGCTCTTCGATGTCGCGAAGAATCAAGACGTGGCGATACGACTCCGGCAACTGGTCGATACTCGCGCACACGATCGCGCGCGTTTCCTTCCGCTCCAGCAGAACGTCGGCCGGCGCGGACCAGTCGGAGAACTGCTCGACATGGTGGCCGTCAGCGAGACACGACGGCAGGAGCGGTTCGATCGATTCCTCGGGCTTCCGCCGGCGGCTGCGCAGCTTCATCAACGCCGTGTTGACGACGATGCGGTGGAGCCAGCTGGAAATCTGAGCGGCGCCTTCGAACTGGTCGACGGCCCGGAACGCGCTCAGATAGGCGGTCTGGACGACGTCCTGGGCGTCGGCCTCATCAGCGGACGAGACGGCGGGCCACAGCGAGCAGCCGTCCGCCGTGGTCCGGACCATCGTCTCGAATGCCTGCTCGTCGCGCGCGCGCAGGTCCGCGAGCAGCGCCGATTCGTCCAACGGGCAACGCCATCCGAGTGCATCTTAGCGGAGCAGAGTTCGAAACAGGATGCGGCGCAGCCTTTCCCGCCTCCGCTCGCCGGCGATAAAGGCTGAGCTACGGCGACGGCTCGCCGAAGTCGCGTGCGCGAAGGCGGCAGGCGCCCGACCAGTGGGCGCCCGGCCGAAACGCGCACTGCGCCACAGTTTACGGCACATGCAGCCGTCCGACCATTTACCGCCGCTTCGCGCTCTCGTAGATGCTCGCCGCGCCAGGCCGCCGAGCGCCGCGCCGATCAGCGCGCCGCGCTTGCCTTTGGCAATGGCGCCCACGCCGGCGCCGGTGCCGGCGCCGCCGCCGACCATCAGCGCGGTCTTGCCCCACGAGCGCCGCGGGCGCTCGGTCACGTAGCGCGTGCGATAGGTCGACGAGCGCGAGGCGCCGCTGCTCACGCACGAGACGCGCGTCACACCCTCGCTCGAGCCGCGAATGACCGCGCGCTGGCCCGACCCGCACGACACCACCATTTGATCCGCGAACACCTGCGATCCGCACGTCAATGTCAGGACCGCCGCCGACAACATCATTCGAAGTCGCATAGCGTCTCCTCTCTCGAACGTCACGACTCGACGTTACAAGCGAGGTGCCACGTGATCGCGGAACCAACCGTCGCGTCACGCGGCGATTCGATTGCGATCGTCTCAGAGTTGGACTCATGCGTAGTTTCGTCCGAACAGGACAGGCGCCGCTTCAGCTGCGCCGCGACCAGGGTAGGTCCGAAGCGATCCGGGCACGTCGAGCGCCGTGAACACCCCATCGGTTCCACCCGCTCCACGAAATCGCCACGATGCGTTTCGAGAGCCTGCCGCTGCTCGTGGTGAAAGCTTTTTGTGCTCCTCGTAAACGAGCATCTCGCTCCAGTATTCGATCAACATGCTAGCGCGACGCCTGCGTCTGGTCCCGAAGGAACGAACTGCCGAGGTACGAGCGGCTGTGACGATTCACCAGCGTCCAGTCGCCGTCCGCGCCGTAGAATCGTTCGAATTCCTTCTCGCGTCCCTTACGCACGCTCGAATTGCCAGAGGATCGCGATCATAGTGGGGCCGATTATATTGGAGGCGCATTCATGGCGTCGCCAGGAGGCCGCATGCCGCTCTCGATTGACAGCCACCGCGCGGGCGAGATCACCGTGCTGACTTGCAGCGGCCGGATTATCGAGGGCGCCGAGTCGGCGACGCTGCAGAAGCGCGTCGACGATCTGATCGCGGAGGGTCCGTACATCATTCTCCATCTGGGCGGCATCGAGTTCATCGACAGCAGCGGCCTGGGTCTGCTGGTGCGATGCCTGATCCGCCTGGAGAGCCTGGCACGGCCTGATTCGCGTCTGCGCGGCGCCGCCCCGCATCGCCGAAGCGTTCAGGGTCACCGGGCTGAACACGTTGTTCAAGGTGTATCGATTCAGAGGCCGACGCCGTCGCCAGCTTCTACGATCTCCCGACTGGCAAGCGCGCGGCCGGGGCTGGGGACAACATCCTCTGCGTAGAGCAGTCCGCCGACGTCTGGCCTACGTCGGTCAGGTGCTCCGGCAGGCTGGCTTCGTCGTCATCACGACCACGAATCTGCCCGACGCGCTGACGCCCTTGACCGCAACCCGGCCGAAAGTGGTGGTCATCAGCGCCAACCTCCGGGCGCAGCGCGAAACGGCGGCGGGCGAGTCGTTCAACGCCTCGGGCCGGTGCCCTGCGCCTCGTCGAACTCCCCGGCCGGATTCGCGGGCCAGCGCGCCGCGGCCGCGGGCCGCGAACTGCCCGAACGCGTTCGCGCAACCATGGGATCGTAGTGATCGGGGCAACGTTATAATGGTCGGGCCCCAGGGCGCTCCCAAATACGCCATGCGTGTCGATGCGGGTGTAAACACCAATCCCGGCCGGAAACGTTCACGAAACGAGGACCTTCCGTCTCCGACGAGGAGTTGGGTCTCTTTCTCTCGTCATCGACGGGATGGGCGGCCATGCGCGCGGCGACGCGGCGTCGCAGTCGATCGGCGAGACGGTGCATCAGTTCATCAGGGACACGGCCGGAGATCGCGACAAGACCTGGCCCTTTGCCTTCGATCCGCATCGTTTCCTACAACTGGAACCGCATGACGACCGCGGCGACCATGGCCGATCTGCAGCTGGCTCGGCGGATCAGCGAGAACGATCAGCTCCGCGGCATGGGCGCGACAATGACGGCGGCGCTGATCGAGGGCGACAAGGCCGTCATCTCGCACGTCGGCGACTGCCGCACCCATCTGATTGCGCGACGGCCAGATCGAACAGCTGACGCAGTGACCATTCCTGGGTGTGCCGAACAGGTGCGCAACGGATCGCTCGACCGGCTCGAGGCCAAACGGCACCCGATGCGCAACGTCGTCATCCGCGCCGTCGCCGGCCTCGAGGAGAACTTTCCAGCTCGACGTCCGGGAGCTGCCGATGCAAGCCGGCGATCAGCTGCTGTTATGTTCCGATGGACTCCACGGTCTGACCACGGACGACGAGCTCCTCGAGCACGTGCGCCAGGCCGACGCGCGACCCGCAGGCGGCGTGCGACGCGCTGGTCGCCCTCGCGAACGAGCAGGGGCGCTCCCGACAACCGTCACGGTCATCATCGTCCGCGTCAGCTAACGTCGGGAGAACGCGACACCATGGACGTCGAAGCCACCACCGAAGAACAGCTCGCGATTGTCCGCGTCAAAGGCTTTCTCTCGACACCAAGTCGTCGTCGGCGTTCGATGCATAAGATGATCGAACTGCTCCAGGGCGGCTCCCGGATGTTCGCGATCGACTTCACCAAACTCGACATGATCACGAGCGCGGGCATCCGCATTTGATGATGGTGGTGAAGCGCCTGGGCGGGCCGGACAAGGTGGCGCTGTTCGGTTTGAACGATCAGATCAGGTGGTGTTCCAGATCGCGGGTCTTGCCAGCGTCTTTCCCTCGCACGCGTCGCAACAGGCCGCGGTCGAACAGCTGAAGAAGCCGGCGCCGGCAGCGGAAGGCGACGGCGTGAAGGCGTCGAAGATGACGCGCGGCTGATCACGCGGTTGATGGTGGATTCCGAACGAGACGCCGGCGAGAAGACAGAGCTGGCGCCGTGTCGAAGATGGCCGAACACGTGTCCGAGCTGCTCAAGAATCCGAAGGCGCTGAGCCGCGGCCGTCAGGCTTCGCTGAAGACCGTTTCCACCAACCCGAAAACGCAACCGATCGCCGTCCGACAGTTTGATCCTCGCGCCCGCGCTGACGCGCGCGTCGTTGACGAACGTCCCGTTTCCCCGTCGGCTTCGGCTCGCTCAAGTGCCAACCGTCGGCATCGCGGGTGATCGACGCGCATGGCGGCGGCTGAGCGTGCGCTTGGTGTCGAGCGTACGACAAATCCACTTCCGGCGTGAATCCGGTTGCCCGATCGAAGCGACCGACGACGTTCGTGCTTTCAGCTCGAACGCGGCGCCGGTGGCGGCGTGGGTGAGTCGGGCCGGCTTCGTCGCCGCGATCGGCTGCGGTGTGGCGGCGTCGGCTTTCTGTCGCGCGCGTCGGCTCTGTCGGCGCTGCGGGCGCCGCGACATCGGAGCCTGACGGCTGCCGGAGGCGCGCATGACGTCCGGACGCCATCGACTGCGCGGGACGAATCGGATTCATGGCGCCGGCCGCGATCTCCGACGCCCGCCGCAGCGCCTCTTCGTGCTCGCGGAGACGGGAGGCCAGGCGGTAGAGCATCCGCACCGCGATCTCGGGATTCTCCTGGACGAGCTGATCGAGCGTCGGTGCGATCGATGCGCAGCAATCGATACTGGGTGACGCCCTTCGCTGTCGTGTCGCGGCGCTGATCCTCGAACAACGACAACTCGCCGAAGAAGTCGCCCGGGCCGAGGAGGCTCGGCTTCAGCGTTTCCGCGCCCTTCGGCTTCCGGATCTCGATCTTGCCCTCCTGATGATGAACATGTCCTTGCCGGTGTCGCCTTCCTTGTAGACGACGTCAGCCGGCTGGCGCCGGAGACGGTGAACTTGGCGATGTCATCGAGGTTGGGGGTTGCGCGACCGACTTCACCATGGCGAGTGCGCCAATCTACCCGGGAATTTTCGAGCGGTCAATACATCGGCGGCGCCCGTTTGGGGTGATCCGCGTGAAACAAAACGACCGAATCAGTTGCAAGCGTTCGTCATCAGGTTGGAGCCCGGCAGCGCTTAACTTAGCGCCAGGCCTCCAACGCCTGGAGCCCCAGCTCAAACCAGTGGACTGACAGGCAGGCGTCTGCGAGGATATAGGCCGAATCCGTGGCGGCACAGCTGTTGCTATGTCGCCGGCCACACCGTGAACGTAAACACGCGAGTGGAAGGGCGGCGCGAGCCGCGCCGCACAAGGAGTGACACTATGGCCGAATCCCTGACGATGACTTCCGCGGACAGCTACACGACCTGTTGGCCCGTTTCGCGGTCGAGAACCCGAAATACCGCGAGGCCCTCATCAACGACCCGAAGATGGTGCTCGAGAAGCAGCTCGGCTCCAGCCTCGGCAAGCGTGACCGTGAAGTCGGTGATCGAGACGCCGGACACGATGACGTCGTGGTCGCCCTACGTCCAGAAGGAAGGCGAGCTGTCGGATCGCGGATCTCGAGAACGTCGCCGGCGGCATGCTGAACAACCTGATGGCGAAGTGCGAAATCAGGGCGGGCTTGAACCTCCTGTCGAGCAACGTCAACATCGAGTTGGGCTAAGACATCCTGCGCAAAGGCGTCAGACCCGCAGCTGAAGTCGCCACGCCGCAGGAACTAGCCACGCGCCGGTATCGCGCGCAGTGGCTTTAGCTTCGCTGGAACGGCCACGTCGCCGCGCCACGGCGGCCTCGGTCGGGTGCCGCCGCTCGAGAGGTGAGGGCGGCCGCCACACATCCGAAGAAATCGCCCGGGCCGTCCCGGCACATGCGGCTGAAGACCGCGAGGGCCATGCACTGGATGAGCTGGCGGAGGCGCGTGTTCGCGCTGCGCCGGTTGATTCCCGGCCAGACGAAGCATCCCGGCCAGCACGCGTCCATCGAAGATCCGCTTCGGGCCCTTCCAGGTATTTCTCGCGGAACGCCGGAAACACGGCGCTGACCCACGCGATGCATGAAGTCCACGGTCGACGCCCGATTGGGACCGTAGATGAAGCGGGATCTTTGTGCCGCCGGATCAGCGATTCCGGCAGCCACCGCCGCGCCGCGCGGCGGATGATCTCCTTGTCCCAGAACAGTTCGCGTGATGCAGACGCGCCGGCACGCTCGCCAGCAGTTCGACGATCCGATGATCCAGATATGGCACGCGCGCTTCGACGCCCTGGCTCGGCGCTGGTCCGATCCTCGTGCCACAGATTGAACGTCTGCAGCGTGCGAAGCCGCAGGCGCATTTCCGCGGAGAACGCCGCGTCGGGCGGAGGGCCGTACGCTTCCGCCGCGACCGCCGGGGCCAGATCATCTGGCACGCCCGAGCGCTGACAGGCGGTTGGCCTTCCACGCCGGCAGCACGGTCTTGTCGACGTAATCGTCCCAGCTCTCGTGCGGCTTGTTGGCGCCGTTGCTGTAGCCGCCGGCAAATTCTGTCGGCGCCCTGGCCGATCAGCATCACTTTCAGATCGGGCACGACCGTCTTCGCAAAGCGGTGCAGTTCGTGTTTGAACAGGAACTCCAGCGTGAACAGCGGATAGTCCATCAACCAGATGAAGTATTCGAATTCCTCGATCCCAGCCGCGCAGTTGCTCGCCGAGCGTCTCGTGATCGAAGAGCACCGAGTAGAACGGCACGTCCGCGAGCGTCGCGCACATCGGCCGCCGCCTGCGCGTCGCCGCACAGCAGCGTCGTCTTCTCGAGAATCGTGAAGCAGGGCAGGGGATGTCCCTGCCTCGGCCGCGACCGTGACCATGGCCGCCGGAGTCGAGACCGCCGCTGAGGAATGCGCCGATCGGCACGTCCGCCATCATCCGCAGCGCGATGCTCTGCTCGAAGCAGATCCGCGAAGCGATCGACGTAGTGCTCGGCCGGCCAAGCCGGTGTCGGGCGTGGCGAACTGCCTCGTCGAGGTTCCAGTAACAGTGCGTGGTGGCATCGCCGCGATCGGTCCACATCACGTAGTGGCCGGCCGGAAGCGCTTCGATGCCGGTCACGAACGTCGGATGCCGGTGTACGTGCGAACCCCAGTCGCGCCAGTTGAACTCGCGCGAGCAGGCGGGATGGGCCAGGAGCGCCTTTCACCTCCGACCCAAACAGCAGGTTCGGTTCCGTGCTGGCTGTAGTAGAGCGGCTTGATGCCGAGACGGTCGCGCGCGAGGAACAGGCGGCGCGTGTTCGAATCCCAGAGCGCGATGGCAAACATGCCGAACAGGCTCGAGAGCGCCTCGATGCCCCGCGCTCTACAGGTGGACGACGATCTCGCAGTCCGATTCGGTGCGGAAGAGTATGCTCGCGGCGCAGCGTGCGCCGCAGATCCCAGTGGTTGTAGATCTCGCCGTTGATGGCGACGAAGATGGTCCTGTCTTCATTGGCGATCGGCTGCCGGCCGCCCTCGGTGTCCTACGATCGACAAGCGGCGGAAGATCGAGATTGACCGTGTCGGTGAGCAGCAGCTGTGCTCGTCGTCGGGGCCGCGCAAGCTCAGTTGCCGCCCCATCGCCCGCAGGACGCCGGCCCGGTCGCGCTCGGAATGTTCGCTGGGAGGGGGCGACGCGAAGCCCGCAAAGCCGCACATAAAAGCCGTCCGATTCTCGCATGGAAGCCCGGCGCGGGCAGTTAGCGCTGAGACTCCATCGCATGGAGCTGCGCATCGGGCCTGCTGAGGCTTCGCGTCTGCAACTCGTTGAAAGCACGAAGGGTTCGACACACAATGCTCGGGCACGGGCGTTGCTCGTCAGACGGCGCGGCGAAGGCGCAGGAGAGGCGACCATGGTGACGACAACGGTGTGGGAATCGCAGGCCATCGAGCGTATCGACGCGCGCGACTTCGATCTGGCGCGGCTCAAACAGCGTACGCCGGCGATCGTCGTGGGCGCGCTCGACCGACTGGAAAGCGCTCGGCACCTGGACACCTGAATACCTGGCGTCCGTGCTCGGCGATCGAGAAGTCAGAGTCGCCGTCTCCAAAGATCCACAAATACAACTACGCCGCCGCGAAGACGCGCCTTCGAGCCGCTCACGCGCTTCGACAAGACGCTGATGCCTGTTCTCGCAGTTCGTCGCGAAGCTGCTGAATTCGAAGGCGACCGGCGAGCACTACTACCTGATGCAGCGGCCGATCTGAAGAGGAGTTCCCTGAACTGCTGCCGGACATCAAGCGGCCGTCGTGGGTGGCGGATCGGAAACTCGACGTCAACCTCTGGGTCGGATCGGAAGGCAACGTGCACGCAGATGCACTACGACCGCGACGAGAACTTTCTCGCGGAGCTGCGCGGCCGCAAGCACCTCGCGCCTGTTCGATCCGGCACAGACCGAGTTCCTCTATCCGTATCCGAAGGACTCGGTGATGTACTATCTCAGCTTCGTGGATTGCGACAACCCGGATTTCGACACGCTATCCGGAGTTCCGCAAGGCGCGTCCCGTGGAAGGCGTCCGTCTGGAGCCGGGGACATGCTGTATCTCCCCGGCGCGATGGTGGCACCAGGTGCGCTCGCTCGAGCACGCGATTTCCCGTGAACTTCTGGTGGAACCCCGGACCCGGCACAGGTGCTGACGTGGCTGCCACGGCATCCTGGTCTCGCATACGATCGCGCAGCGATCGAAATACTTCTTCAGCATCCCGCTGCCGACCGGCAACGTCCTGATCGACAGCCTGTTTCTGCAGGCCAGGCTCGTGGCGACGCCGGACGTGGTCGCCATCCTCGAGGCGAGTTCGCCGAGCCGCGGCAGATCCGGTCCGTGGATCGACGGACTACGCGGCGCGGACCGGCGGCAACCGCAAGACGATCGCGGCCTGCGTCGGGCAGCTCGCTGAGTCAGAAGCTGCTGTGGAATCTCGGCAGACGGCGACGAGGAAACGCGCATCGCCGCGTTCGCGGCGGACTATTTCGATCGCAACCCGCTCGGCCGAGAACGAGCCGCTCGCGCGCCGTCGGCTCGATGCACGACCGGCGGCGGCATGAACCTGTACAGCCTGCCGGTTCCGCGCGACGTCTCGAGCTACGCGCCGCTCGAAGCACGCGGTCGAAGCTGATGATGATCGGCCACTGCGACGCGGAGTTCGGGCTCGACGTCGCTGCGCGTGGCGGCGCGCGATCGGAACATCGACCTCGACGTCGTCCTCGGCCACACGGAAGATCCGCAGCTCGACGAGCAGGTCGCGCGTGACGAAGCCGCAGATCGCTGGTCGTCACCGTGCTGACCGCAGAATGCTGCAGCTGATGGCCGGCGGCAGAACGTCAAGCCGGGCCGCGACGCGCTCGCGGTCGACACGCCGTACGTCGCCGCCGCAGCGCACGGCGCTCGAGCGCCTGCGGCGCGTCACGCAGCGCGCCGATCCTGCTGCACAACCTGCAGGTGCCGACGCTGGTCACGCCGCTCGGACGCGCCGACCGCGGCATCGCGCTCGCACAAGGCTCGCGTCGCCCTCACGCAACCTGCAGCTCGAAGGCCCTCGCGCTGCGAGTTCCCCTGGACGTCTTCGTCGTCGATGTCGAGGGCGCGCTGGCGCCTGCACGGCAAGCGCGGCCTGGTCGACGACAGCATACGGGTCGCTTTCGAGCATTTCGGCTCGCTGCGCTGGATCACGCAGACGCCCGAGTCGTTCAAGCGCGACGTGCACGGCATCGCGCCGCCGTGGAGTCAGCTGGCCGAGGCGTTCGGCGGCGGCGACGTCGCCGAAGTACGACCGCATCGTCGCGAGCGAGCAGCTCGACATCCTCGAGTCTCGGCGCTCGCGCTCGAGCCCGCAAATGCGTCGTCGTCGATCTGGATGGCACGCTGTGGCCGGGCGTACTTGGCCGGAGACCGGATCGCCGTTCGCGCTCGGATTCGCCGCCCGGACACTTTCTGGAGGAGCTGGGCGCGCTGGGGATTCGCCGGTCTGTACCGCGGCATCCACGAAGCCCTCAAAGCGCTGAAGGACCGCGGCATCCTGCTCGCGTGCGTCGAGCAAGAACGACGAGGACGTCGTCAAGAAGCTGTGGCGATACCCGAACGCGCGTCGACGAGACGATGCTGACGTTGCGGCGACTTCGTGACCTATCGCATCAACTGGGACGAAAAAGTCGACAACATCCTGGCGATCGCCAAGGAGCTGAACCTGCCCCCTCGTCGTTTGCGTTCGTGGACGACAACCCGCTGGAGCGCGAGAAGGTCGCGCGGTTCCTGCCGGACGTGCTGGTCATCGGCGACAACCCGTTTGCGATTCGCTGGGAGTTGCTGACGAACGCAGTCCGCTGCAGCCGGCGACGATCCACCGAGCAGAAGTCGCGCGCGGCGGACTCCGGAAGGCCAGCCGGGCAGAACAAGGCTGCGTCAAGGGCCACCGCGCTGATGTGAGGTGCCGGTGGTGGAGGAGGATGGCTGTTAGAGAAGGCTCGAGACACCGATGGCCGTGAGACGGCTGGGACGCGCGCGTAAGAGCTGAACGAGATCGCCGGGATTCCTGTGCCGGGAACTCGCGTCGATCACGGGGCGTCCGGTGGAGTCGTTCGGCGAAGGCACAGCGCGCTTGATCGGCGCGCGCACCGAGGTGTATCCCCCGCGCGGGTTCGTGGAGCTGCCGCTGGCCGCTGAGAGACTTCGCCAGCGAACGTCTCGGGCTTCGCGTCTCGACTGGGCGAGCGGCGTGCGCGATGTCGGAGGCGCGCAGTCACTTTCGCACCGTCGGCTCACTGGCGCACCACAATCTGCTGGACCCCTGAGCCAGCGGCCCATCCGCACTCCTGATGCCCGCTGCCGCGGTTGTGACCGGCGCGCCTGAGGGGCCTCGGCCGCGCCATTGCGCCGAGCGGCTCTCGCCGCCCTCGGTCACCGGGTCATCGGTCTGGCGCGAACCGGCCCCGCCGACGCGCCGTTCGAGATGCGCGCCTGTAACGTGGCGACGCCGCCTCGGTCAAGAGACGCGCTGGCCGACCTGCGGAGATCGACCGACGTGTGTTTGCGCTGCTCCAACGCCGCCGGGCATCGCGTCTACTGAATTTGCTGGTGACGACCCCGGCCGCGACCGTCCAGCGCATCGTCGAAGGTCAATCTGCCGGGAACGATCTATTGCTTGGCAGGCCGTGGCGCCGGCGCTCATCCGGACGGCGGCGGCGGCGGATCGTGAACTTTCGACCATCGCGCATCGCGCTCGGATTGGCGGGCGAGTCGGTCTTTCATGCGGCGTCAGAAGGCCGGCGTCGAAGGCTCTCGCGCGAATTCGCCCGCGAGATGGCTGCGCTTCACCGTCACGGTGAACGTGATCGCGCCGGGACCGATCGACACGGCACTGATCGCCAAGGTGCCGCGCGCGAGAAGATTCAGGCGATCGTCGATCGGCAGGTGGTCCCTGTCCAGGCTGACGCCAGAGGATCTGTGGAACGTCGTCAGCCTGCTGCTTGCCTCCGGAAGGCCGGATGATCCGGCGGCCAGGTCGCTCCATCTCGGTGGGAGCGTGAAGGGGACATCACTCGACGAGAGCTCGCCGGCAAATATGCAGACGGAGCGGGATCCGTTTCGATCGGTCAGGCGGATCGCCTGCGTTTCGCCGACGTCGACCAGAGCCAGACCTCGATCCGCAGCGGTCAGCTGGCGACGTCATCGCCCTGGTACGGTGATTTCGACGCGCGGTCCATTGCCACGATGCCGCGGCGATCGGCCGGAACGCGTCGTCGTCCCGATGACGGCGGACACCAGGCCCCAGCATCCGCGGCGTCTGCGACAGGCCGGCGTGACGATCACGATTCGCGGCGATCGGGTCGCGCGGCATGACGAGCCTCGCTCGTCGCACCGCTTACGCTCGAAGAGTTGCGGCGCGGCGCGGCAATCCCGGCCTGATTCTTGTTTCATCGGGATCCACCGGCCGCCCGAAGGCCATCCTGCACGATCTGTCCCACTTCCTGACCTCGTTATCGCCGCCGCGCCCTGACGTGGCGGACCCTCGCGTTTCTTCGCTTCGATCAGCATCGGCGGCATCAATACGCTGCTGCACACGTTGTTCAATCGCGGTGTGCTGATCGTGCCCCGTCGGCCCGAGCGCCGGAAGGGATCCTGACGAAGTTCGGCGGTTCGACGTCGAGGTGCCTGCCGACCACGCCGACGTTTCTCCGGATGCTGCTGCTCGCCGACCTCCTACCGGACGCGTCGTCGCTGCCGTCGTTGCGCGTCGCCACCCTACGGGACCGAAGCGGCATGAACCAGCCGACGCTCGATCGCCTGACACAACTCCTGCACCCAACACCGATTTCCGGCAGACCGCTTCGGCATGTCCGAACTGGGGATCTCGCGTCGTCAAGTCGCGCGCTATTGCTGGCAGTCTGGCGGATCTCGAAGATTGAGGCGAGGGCGTCCAGACACGGATCGCGCGATCGCGTCCTGCACGATTCGGTCACCGCACCGCATGCTCGACTACTGAACGCGCCGGATCCTGTTCGTCGACGGTGTGGTACGACACGGCGATCTAGCACGAAGACCGTTCATGCCATGATCGTGGGCCGCCTCATCGATGTCATCAACGTCGGCGGTCGAAAGTGCTGCCGTCCGCGTCGACGTGTCGCGCTGATGCGCCCAGGCGGTCGGACGAAGGCGGCGGAGCCGAGAACCGTGACCGAGCAACATCGAGGTTACGCGTCAGCTGGACCCAGGCTCCACGGTCGACGGGCGCTGCGCGATCACTTCGCCCGCCACTGCCGCCCCGACTTCGCCTGCAGCGCATCCGATCGGCGAGGTCCGGATTAGTCACCGGTTCAAACAGGAATGACGACCAGCCATGCACTTTGAATCCTCGCGAGAACTCGATGCGTTCTGGGAGAAGCTGGAGCCGGCCTGGAACCAGCAGCCGCTCCTCATCAAAGCAGCCGTTCAAGGAGCACCGTTCGTGGACGAGCCCCGATTCTCTGTCATGCACCCTGCAGCGCGCTGGGGCGGCCGGGTCCGCACGACGGCAAAACTCAGCTTCGACGTCGTCCGCGTCATCGACGGCGACGCGCTGCCGCGCGACTAACCGACGCGTCGCTCCGAGGCGCTTCAGAGCGGCGGACCCAGCGCCGACCTGGACGAGAGGGCTGGTGATCTCTGCCATCCCGGACGGGATGCGGCAGTGCGACGACGGCGACCTGTAGGGAGCGCGCGATCGAAGCAGCTCATGCCCGCCATGAAAACGCACGGCGAGGCCTGCCCTGCCGGCGGCATGACCGATCGGCCTCTTCTACAGTGCAAAAGTGCCCGGGCGACGCCCAGACCGGCATCCACCTGCCGACTGCCTCCGACGGCTTCGCGTTCATCGTTGCGCAGGCCCGAAGCGGCTGTCTGTGCTGGAGCGCCCGATCGGTTCGTCACCAAGTTCGCGAGCCCGCCGAAGAACCCGAGCCACCAGCAGACGCTCACCGGCCGCTGCGCCGATCGTCTCGACGGCGCAGATCGTGATCAGACGCGAGGCGGGCGACCTCATCTACTGGCCGAAGGACTGCTGGCACATCGGCGCGTCTGGCCGACTGGTGGTCCGGGATGGTCCGCCGCTCGGCACCGCTGGTGGAGCGCCACGCCGTCAGAAGCCTGGCGCCAGTCCGCGCCTGGCGGCGTCGTCGACCTGCAGGGCGAAGCGCAGCTCTATCAAGATGGACATCTGGCGAGCTCGACACCGCCGCCGGGCGAGCTGCCCGCCAGCTCGGCTCGGCGACATGGTGGGCCAGGTGCGGACGCAGGTCCGATCGCCGGCTCAGGTCTGTGCCGCCAAGGTCAGGATGGGCGAGGATTCATGTGGCCTGCGTCGCGGCTTCTCGACCCCACGCCGGCGCCGCGCGCGAGCACCGGTGCGCGGCGACACCGCGCGCCTGCGCGTCAAGCACCCGGTCAGCCGCGTGGATCTTGGCCGTATGCTCGCCGTGATCGCGGGCGGGCATGAAACGGTGACGTACGTGTTTGAGACATCCAGCCGGCGATCGCCCGTTTGAGGTCGGTTCCAGAACACTGCCCGGATCTGATCCGGCAGCTGCCGGACGGCGACACCGACGCGGCCGCCAGCCTGAAAGAACGTCATCCAGCGATCTCGTCGCGTTCCGCGCGGCTCGACGTGATGTAGAGGAGCCATCGAACGACATGGACGAAGTGACACCGGCGGCAGTCCTGCCGTCTTTCTTCGCGCGATGGATGGACGGCCTGTTGCCGGGTCCCATCCCCGACGAGCACGTGCCACCTGCTCGAACTGCGCGATGGTCGCCACCAGCGGCAGAAGCGAGCGAGTCAGGGCCGCTTCTTCGGCGCGTCAGCGAAATGCTGCACGCACATCCGACGCTGGCCAACCTTACCAGGTCGGCGGCGTGCTGATCGATGAGGCGACGAGGCTCGGCCCGGGCGCGACGGCATGCTTCAACGTCTCCGTGCGGGCGACGGCGTGACGCCGCCTCGGCATCGCGCCGCCGCGCCGCCTGGCGATCTTGTGCGACCTCGCGACGCCCGCCTTCGGCAACAACACGAGCCCTCATGTGTCCGCATTACCAGGGATGTCGACGGCGGCTGTGCGGCGTCTGGCGCTACCGCAACAGCACGTGCTCCACCTGGTTCTGCAAATTCAATCGCGGCGCGGTGGGCGCTGGCCTTCTGGACGAGGCTGCCAGCAGCTCCTCGCCGCGCTCGAGCAGGAGCTGTCGTGGTGGGCGGTGCTGGAGTTGAACCGGGCGACGACGCGGTGCGCCGTCTCCTGGCGCTGCGCTCGAAGGCCGTGAATGCTCCGCTGAACAGCGCCGACGTGGATGGCACCGCCAAGGCCGATGTTCGCAGCTGGGGCACCTGGCTCGGACGCGAGGGAGGAGTTCTACATCGAAGCGGCCAGGCGTGTCGGCGCGTTGACGCTAGGACGAAGCGCTCGCCATCTGCGGGCCCACGGTGCGTGTCACGGCGACCCGTCGGTTCGCGCACACTACGACGGGTGATCTCGACCAAGCGTGCCGATCGCCTCGCCGGCGGCTCGTTCACGGTCATTGGCATCGATGCGCTGCGGGCAACGGTGAGCTCGTATCGCTCGACCGATCCGCTGAGCATGCCGCGCAGCGGTGCTCGACTGTCATCGGCGAATTCGACGGCAGTCCAGACGCTGGCGATGTGCTCGAGCGCGATCCGGCGACGACACGCGGGGCCTGCAGCCGTCGGCGCCCAGCCTGGTCCGGAAGCTCGCCGACTACAGGGATCTTGAAGCCTGCGGAGTAGCCTGCGACGGTTACGCGGGGCGTTTGCAGGCGAAACCGCCCACGGGCAACGGCAACCGTGGCGCTCTGAAGCAAAACGAGGCGGCGGCGAATGACGCCACGATGGCGACTCGGCAGTGCGCACCGCGGGCACGAACGGCGCCGCCAGGGTGATACAGTCACGGGTTCATGGCGGGGCGCAATGATCGACGGGCACACCCTCAGGCGAGCAGGAGATCCGCGTTACTGGCGGGCTTTGAATCGGGGATTTGCATATTAGCGACAACCCGTTTGCGACGGATGAACCATGCCTGTCACCGCCGCGGAGATTGAAATCAGCCGTCGGCAAATCACGAAGGAGAGGCTATTTTCAGATGCGGCCGCTCGTCCCGCGCGCGGACACACAGATTCTTGCGCGCGGCGTCCTCAAGGGTCGCGGCGAAGGTTTCCACCCGGCGTTGCCATGGTCTACGACGAGTTTGGCGAGTGCTCGGACGGTCATCCCGAGTGCTCACGCCGGTGTTGGGCGACCGATGCCCGGATCTGGCGGATTTCTGGATGTTTCTCGTGGATCAGCATACCGATGACTCCGGGATGGCTTCCTCACCGGGACCATGAATTCTTTCGGGACTGTTTCGCGCGGACGGCCGGCCGACCGTGATTACAGTATGGATGCCGTTCCTGGACGCGTCGCTCAATTCTGTTTGTAAATCCTGCCGACGAACCTGGATCGAGAGCTGCCCGAACACGCTCAAGCGAAACCAGGCTCGAGCCGAAAGTCTTGCCCAGCGTGAGGGCGCTTCCGATTCAGGCAGGCGGGATCGATGGAGTTCGATCAGCTTTATCTCTTGCACTGGGGTTCACGGAGCAGCGAGTGGCCGCCGAGCCTCGAATCCAGCATCGGCATATGGCTCCAGAGCGGTGACGTCCGCCGTATGTCGACAATCTCTGCGTGGATATTCCGTCGCAGGTGCCGTTTGACACCGTCTGGCGGTGATTGCCGGAAGATTCTCCAATGCTCAATTTTCGGCGGCCTCAGACTTAAGCGGTGTTTCAGACAACCTGATCAGATTCTGTGTGGGCAAATTCAACTGCCTGATCCTCCGCGGTCATCTCCTGATCAGCGTTTCCTGTAACTCGGCTGCGGGACGGTCGCAGCAATAGTCAGATTATCGTCCGCGTGACCGTTCGCGACCGCACGCTGCGCAACGAACTGGTCCACGGCACTTCCCGGTTTCAGTCCGATCATTGTCCGGACACTTACGCGTGCAAGGAGGGGTGAAACGGTCGGCGCGGATGCGAGGCTGCAGATGTTGAACGCAGCGCCCGCGAGTGGTGTTCGTCAGTTGCATCTGTTCGACACTCAGCCTCGTCGCTATTCGAGGCGCCGGTGCGGTTCGGGCCCCGACCGAAAGTGGTAATCCGAGAACCCGCGAACCTCCGGCGTCAATGCTCACCCAGGCCCGCGCCGAACGACATCCGCGCCCGGCCAGACCGTCGCCGACCCTGCCGCCCATCGGGATCAGCATGTTGGCTTTGAGCACGGTGCGATCGGTGAGCGCGACCTGCGCGGCGGCGACGCCGACGATGAGCGTGGCGCCGGTGCTCTTCAGCTGCAGCAGCGGTACCGGGGCGCGCGGGTCGCCCGCGAGCAGCGCCGGATCCGTGTTGGGGTTGCGCGCGGAACGTGTTGAGATCCGCGATTCGCCGCGCAAACAGGTCGGCGGCAATCGTCAGGTGGCGATAGAACACCATGTCGGTCCCGCCGGCGAAGTTGATCTCCGTCGGCAGCTTCAGATCGAACGGCGTCGGCGATGTCACCTCCGTGCAGGTCGTCGCACGCGTGGCCGGCGCCCGGGCCGCGGCCGCGGTGCACTGGGCAACGGTGTTGAACTGGTCGCTGCTGTTGCCGACGCCGAGCGTGTAGCCGGCCGAGGCGTGCGGCAGGAAGCGGCCCATGCGGCCGGTCCAGGCGACGCCGCCGGTGACGCGGGTGCCGCCGCTGCCGAGCAGGTTGTCGGCGTCGCCCGTGGGCAGCGACGCGTTGACGCTTCCACGGCCAGCGCGTTCGTCTCCGGACGTATTGATGCGATGAGCGCAGGTGGCCGACGATGTCGCCGATACCGCTGGCTTTGCATTTCGCGCGTGACCGTTCGCTGCGCGGAAGCTCGACCATGTCGAACAGCGCTGACGCTGCCCGGCGCGGTGCTCGACGCCCTGCATACAGTCGAGCGCCGTCGAGCTACACCCGTCGGCCGCCAGCGGCGTCGACGGGTAGACGTCGAAGAAATGCGCGTCGGCGGGAACGGTCGGCGGCCGCGGCGTCAGCGTATGCCGTCGATCCGAAGATCTGCGGAGGCGGACCTGTCCTTCCATCTCGATCGATGGACGAGGGGGCACGCCGACGCCGACTGTCGAGCCGATCCGCTGACGCCGTAGACCAGTCCGAACGTCGCGACGTCCTCGGTCAAGCGAAGCTTGAGGCGCTTCGTAGACCAGGTCGTCGGCCGAATCGTGACTGCACCGACGCCGGCGGCCGCAGCACGAAGCCGATGTCCGCCGACTTCAAGCCGATGCCATCGATCCAGCCGAACGACACGTTCTGATAGTTGAACGACAGGCTCGTCCGGCCGCGGCCGACGCGCGCCGCGCCGGATGGTGAAGGACAGGCCCGAAGCCATGTTGGGTCGGCACCGATTCGAACGAGGCTTCGAGGTTTCGAGACCCATGTCGAACGGGTTCGTCGCCATCTGGAAGCCAATCGCCTGATTGAGCAGCGCGGGCGATCCGCCAAGGCGCTTGAGCCACGAGAAAATCGCCCAGCTCGACCGACGCCGTCGAGTCGACGCGCGCGCCAGCGGCAATCAGGTCGGTGATGAACCGAGCGAGCGGCGCCGAGGTCTGCGCGCTCGCGAGCCGCGAGCCGGCGACGAGGGCCAACACGATGAACATCACTCTCTGGACGCGCATATGAGACCTCGTTAGGTTCTGACTTCGACTTTTTCGCCGACTTTTTCGCTGCCTGCGATACCCGCGACTCGAACGCCAGCACCGACGGCAGGCGCGACGGCGCCGCCAGCCGCAGCAACTGGTACCCGATGCCGGAGAGTCCCTGAAAGAATCCCGGCTCGAAGCACGACGTAACCGGAGCCGTGGAGACGAACTGAAAATAGCCGCGGGCCAGCGCCTGATCCTCGACCGCCGTGGCCAGCGCCGCAGCCGCGTCGATCGATTCCTGACGGCCGAGCCGGCGGCCGGCTCGTGAACAGGACGTCGCATCGACCCATGTTGCCGCAGCATACGTGATCGCCGGGATTGCCGGGCAGCGCCGCCGTGGTCGTGAGCGCGATGTCGATTTCCTCGGCCACTTCAGGATCCTCGTGCACGATCGTGTCGCGCACGAGCGCACGGGCGAGCCCGATTCCCGGCGCGCCGTGACACCACGCCGTCATCACAACGCGCGACGTTGCCGGGCAGATGGCCGGCCGATCACTCTCAGCGGCCAGTTGCGGTGCGCCGCCGAGTAGATCGCGCGCTCGTAGCGGTGTCCGCGGAGGGCGGCGTCAGAGTACTTGCGTGTGCCGGTGGCTTCATACAGCCGCACCAGAGCGTAGGCGATGCCGGCGGCGCCGTGCGCGAAACCCGCCAGCAGCCGCGCGTCGCGGGATGGCCAGTTCGATCCCCAGTGTGTATGGACCTGCGTGGCCAGGAGATGATCGCCACAGAGGATGGCCTGGTCGAGCACACGATCGCCGAGCGTGTCTTGCAGCGAAAGCAGCGCG
>ERZ1370068.10643-contig-9324_pt1 | contig 51592 bp, 64 predicted proteins | sample MGYA00561227_ERZ1370068 | MGnify/ENA primary metagenome ERZ1370068 (study PRJEB38410, sample SAMEA6850437) | metagenome | study: Metagenomic assessment of the ecological functions of the soil: analysis of the soil microbiota associated with the... | reverse complement strand
TTGTACTTCGTTCGAGTTACGTATTGCTGCCATCCCGACGGCGGCCCGCACGAGGGGCGGCCCCGTCCTCCGCGCTTCTCGCATGCTCCCCCTTCCATCAGTCCCACCACCGCTCGGGCGCCTCGGAGAGCCGCTCGCATCCGGTGGCGGTGACCACGTAGAGATCCTCGACACACGCCGTTCCGAAGTTCTTCCGCACGAACATCGGCTCGTACGCGAAGGTCGTGTTCGCTTCCAGGATGACGTTGCTCCCGGGCACGAAGCTGGGGGAATGTGGGTCGTCGCGCCGATGCCGTGACCCCGGAAGTAAAACCACTCCTCGTACCCGAACTCCTTCGCCATGTCGATGGCGCGGGTCGCCACGTCGCCGATGCGGACCCCTGGCCGGATCATCGCAATCGTCTCGTGGATGATCTGGATCTGGGCGTCCAGGAAGCGCTTCTGCTCGGGGGTCGGCGCCCGGCCCACGACCTTGCCGCGGGCAGTGTCGCTGCAGTAGCCCTTGAGCTGCGCGCCCAGGTCCGTGAACGCGATCTCCCCCGCCTGCAGCTTCCGGTTCGTGGGAATCGAGTGCTTGAACCCGGAGCGCGGCCCGCCGCAGCCCGCCATCGGGAAGGCGGTGTTCTCGGCGCCGGCCTTGAACATGGCGTAGTTCGCCTCGGCGGCGAGGTCGTGCTCGCTGACGCCCGGCTCGGCGGCCTTCAGGAAGGCGATCATGCCGGCGTCGCTCATGAGGGCGACCTCCTTCATGAGCCGGACCTCGGCGTCGGTCTTCCGCATCATCGCCTCGCCGATCAGGGCGCCGGCCTCGACCAGGCGGACTCCGGGAACTTCGCCTTCAGGAACTCCCGGGCGTGATACGCGTACTCACCCGAGATGCCGACCGTGCCCGTCACGAGCTTGCGCTCCGTGAGGAAGTCCTCCAGGTGGTCGTAGATCGTCGTGGTCTGGTAGTCGACCGTGCGCGGATGTGGCGCGCAGCGGACGTCCCGCACCCAGGTGTCCTGGATGCCGGAGTGCATCGGCTCGCCGTGCATCACCGCGTTGGTCGTCAGGCCGACCGCGCGCCCGATGCGGGGATGACCATCAGCGTGTCGCCCCCGTAGTAATCCTCGAAGTTCGACAGGTAGCGGATCGGCGCCCGCTCGGCCTTGTTGCCGTGCACGATGAGCCCATCCAGGCCGCGAGCCGCCATCATGCGGCGAATGCGCTCGATCCGGCCCTCGTACTCCGATACCGGGAACGGCAGGTGGAGCCACGGCTCCCGGTCAGCCCAGTCGTATCCCGCGCCCCCATCCATACGGCCACTTCACCTCGCGCATCGGTGTCCTGCTCCCTTCCGGCGGTGGACTGTTTGGGAGGCGACGGCCGCCGCGCGCCGGTGCCGGGCTGGCCGCCCTACCGCGACCCCTCGACCTTACTGCACCGCGGGGTCGCCCACAACCGCACCTCGTCGCGGAAATCGCGGGGTTGCGGCGTGACCGGCGGGGCGCCGAGCACGCCGCGCCGTCGTCTTGACAGGCACCCGCGCGCTGGCGAGGCTGTACCGAGAGCACTCCCAATGGCTCCCTCGAGACGCTCGTCCGGCGGCGTGTCTCGTGTGCGCGTCGGCCGAGCCGGCCGGGTCTCGCGCCTGATGACCAACGCCGCCGACTGCCACGCCCACGTCTTGCTGCGGCGCGCGGTACCCATCGATCCGACCACCGTGTACGAGCCGCATCCGAGCCAGGCCGGCACGGCCGCGCAGTTCCTCGCCGTTCTGGACGCGCACGGGATGACGCCACGGGCTCCTGGTCGGCGCCGGGCCCTACGGAGCGGACAACCGGTGCCTGCTGGAGAGCATCGCGGCCTCCGGCGGACGCCTGAAAGGCATCGCGCTCGTCGAGGCCACCGTGTCAGACCGGCAGCTCACCTCGCTGGCGGATCGCGGCGTGATCGGGATCCGCTTCAACCTGAGCACCCACGGCATGAGCCAGTTCGTCGCGCCCGGGGTCGAGCGCCTCCTGGCCCGCGTCAAGGAGATGGGATGGCTCCTCCAGGTCCACTACGAGAAGGACGAGCTCGTGGAGGCGGCCCCGATCCTGCGCCGGGCGGGCGTCCGCGTGATGGTCGACCACTTCGGCCGGCCCGACGTCGCCAGCGGCCTCGCCCATCCCGGGTTCCAGACCCTTCTCGAGCTGGGCCGGACGGGCAACGCCGTCGTCAAGCTGTCGGGCCCTTCCGCTCGTCGCTGGAGGGGTATCCCTACCGCGACGTCGACCCGTTCGTCGCGGCGGCCATCGAGGCGTTCACCCTCGACCGCTGCGTCTGGGGCTCCGACTGGCCCCTTCGTCCGCATCGACCAGCGGATGGACTACGGGCCCCCGCTGGTGTGCCTCCAGCGCTGGCTGCCCGACCCGGCCGACCGCCGGACCGTGCTCTGGGACACGCCGGCCCGGCTGTTCGGGCTCGGGTAGCCCCGGCTCAGGCCTCGCCGCGCAGGAACTTCGCGGCCTGCGCGTGGAAGTCCTTCACCGAGATCTCCTGGCGCAGCGCCTGCTGCCAGTACGGGGCGATCTTGTCCTGGTAGTTGGCCCAGTGCTTGTGCGAGAACGGCGGCCGCCACCAGGTCGCCGCCTGGGCGATCGTGAGCTTGAAGAACCGGTCCTGCTGGAACGACGGCGTCCGCCGAGACCGACCGGCGCACCGGCAGCAGGCCGCGCCCTGCGTGAAGGCGCGGGCCGGCTGGCCGGACGACATGTGGACCATGAACTCCCAGGCCGCCTCCTTCTCCTTGCACGCGGTCGTCAGCATGAGGCCTTCCGGGTTGGCCAGCATGACGGACCGGTCCCTGACCCGCGGCGTCGGGACGGCCTGGATCCGCGCCCAGCGCGGTGTCGAGCTGGGGATGCGCCGTGCACGCCGTAGATCCACATCGCTGCCTTGCCGCCCTCCATGAGGGCGAACAGCTGGGGTACCGGTCGTTCACGGCGGTTCGCCTGGGCCGACTTGTCCTTCGTGTACATCCCGACCCACTGCTCGGTCACCGCGACGGCGTCAGCCGAATCGAAATCGACCTTGCCGCTCTCGTCGACGAACTTGACGCCCGCGCTGGCCCAGATGGGCTCGATGACCTGGAGGCCGAAGTAGTCGCCGCCGCGCAGCGCGTAGCCGATGCGCTCCGAGGCTTGGCAAGCTTGCGGGCCGCGTCGATGAACTCGGCATAGGTGACCGGGGAGCGATCTTCGCCTCCTGGAACCAGTCGGCCCGGTAGTAGAGCACGTACGGCAGGATCGCGTTCGGCATGTAGAGGACCGGCTGGGCTGGATTTCGACCGCATCGCCTCGACGCACGCTCGGGAAGTAGTCGGCCTTCTCGGACCACTTCTCGAACAGCTCGTCGACCGGCTGGAGGATGCCGTTGTCGAAGTAGTCCTGGACGTGCGTCTGCACCGTGCCGGCCGACGTCGGGCGCCGAGCCCGCCGCGTGGGCGACGACCACCTTCTTGCGCACCTCCATGACCGCGTTGGTGGCGTCCAGCTCGACGGTCACGAACTGCTGGGACTTGTTGAACGACTCGACCGAGTCCACGACCATCTTCTGGTGGTTCGGGTTGTCGGCCCAGGTCCAGTAGCTGATCTTGACCTTCCGGCGGACGGCTGGCGCCGCGGTCTGGGCCGGCGCAGACCCGGCCGCGCGGTCATGGCGCCGCCGGCCGCGAGGCCGGCCGCACCGATGGTGCGAAGCGCCTGACGGCGAGAGATCGCTTGGTCTTTCACGGAGCACCTCCTCTGGTGGCTGGGGTGGTGTCGGTCACGGTTGGTCATGGATTGAAGGTCAACCCTTCACGGCCCCGGCGGCCAGCCTGCTCATGCAGCATGCGCTGGAACAGGAGGAACAGGAGGACGATGGGCAGCGTGGTCAGGATCGCACCCGCCGCGCTCACGCCCCACACCGCGGGCTCTCCGAGCGCGAACAGGCGCATCATGATCGGCAGTGTCTTGACGCGGTCGGTCGTCGTGAACAGGAACGCGAACAGGAAGTTGTTCCACGGCGGCGATGAACGCGAAGAGCCCGGCCGCCACGAGCCCAGGCACGGCCAGCGGCAGCACGATGCGCACCGAGCGTCCGCAGCCGCCCGCAGCCGTCCACCTGCGCCGCCTCCTCCAGCTCCCGCGGCAGCGCGAGAAGTAATTGATCAGCAGGAGTAGCGCGAACGGCGCGGTGTTGGTGGCCTCGGCCAGGATGAGCCCCTGATAGCGTGTTGATCAGGCCGTAGCTCCGGAAGATCACCAGGAGCGGCACCAGCAGCACCACGCTCGGGATCATGTACGCCATCAGCATCGCGACCAGCAACGGCGCGCGGCCGGCAAACCGGAACCGCACGAACGCGTAGGCGCCGAGGCTGGCGACGACGAGCGTCAGGAGCATCGTCCCGGTCGCCACGACGGCGCTGTTCCGGAAGTACGTGACGAACGCCACGTTCCGGAACAGGTCGACGTAGTTCGACAGCGTCGGCTCGCGCGGGAAGTACTCGACGGTGCGGACGCCGATCCAGGGCTTCGGCCGGGTCCGCCTTCACCTCGGGCGTGATGGACGCGACGAAGATCCACAGAAAGCGGCGCCGAGGGCGAAGACGAGGATCGCCCCGGCCCCGATCGGCCCGTTCCGACGCGCCGTTCCGATGCGCCCGCGTCACGCCAGCACCGTCCGGGCGAGGCGCCGCACGTAGAGCGCCGACGCGGCGACCAGCAGGGCGGCCGAGCGCCACCGCCACCGTCGACGAGTAGCCGATCTCGAACTGGTTGGTCAGCATGAAGCTGTAGACCGCCTCGGTGTAGTTGCTGAAGCCCGGACCGCCGCGCGTCGCTGATGAAGATCAGGTCGATGTGGTTCGACATCCAGATGGTGCGCAGGAGCAGAATGAAACAGGATGGTCGGCATGAGATGCGGCAGGGTGACGTACCGGAACCGCTCCACAGACGCTGGCCCCGTCGACGCTCGAGGCCTCGTAGAGCTCGTCGGGAATCGTCTGCAGCGCGGCGAGGAGGACCACCGCCATCAGCGGCTGCCCGGCCCAGACCATGGCGGCCGCGACGACCGCGAAGCTCCCGGCGGGATGGCTCGAGCCACGGCACGTAGTGCTCGATCAGCGCCGAGCCTGACCAGGAGGTCGTTCGCGACGCCGAAGTTCCCGTCGAACATGTAGACCCACAGCAGCGCGGTGACCGCCGGCGGGACCACGTAGGGCACCAGCACGGCCGCACGCACCGACGCCGCGCCCTCGGAAGCGCGCGATTCAGGAAGAGCGCGATCGGCAAGCGCCATGGCGAGCTGGCCCAGGACCACCACGACGTCCCAGCGCAGCGTCCGCCAGAGCCCCTGCGAGGAAGATGGGATCGCCCGCCAGCCGGACCACGTTCTGGAGACCGGTGAACCGCATTCGCTCGGAGCCGGAGCAGCGACGCGTCGGTGAGGGCTAGCCGCACCGCGTAGAGGCTCGGGTAGAAGCAGATCGCGAGCAGCAGCAGGCAGATCGGCGCCATCGAAGAGGTACGGCAGGAGGTCGGGCCGCCGGGACCGCCGCGGCGGCGGCGCGTCTTTCCCCGGCCGCCTCCGCCGCTCGCGTCCCCTCGCCACCCTCGTGAGAGTAGTGAGGTCAATACCCGCCTGTCAATTCCAGGGCCCCGCGCGCGGAGCGCGCGTGGCGCAGAGGGGCGAGGGGTCGATGGTGCGCGGCGCGTGGGTCGGGGCGCCGGGCGGGCCCAAGCCGCCGCGGCGGTCAGTCGACTCGAGGGGACGCGCGAGGTGCCCCTCCATTCTGGCGGAGCTGCTCGAGCCGCGCGCCGCCGCGTCCTGAGGCCCGCCTTGATCGGGCTCGCGGGGCCGGCGATAGGCTGCCGTCGATGACCGGCTCGCCCGGAGCTCATGCCCCGAGCGCCGCGATGATCGTCCGGAGCCGCAGCGCCGACGTCACGGTGCCCAACGTCTCCGTCACGGAGTACGTGCTGCGGCAGGCCCGGCGGCTCGGCGACAAGCCGGCGATCATCGATGGGCCGAGCGGCCGTGTCGTGACGTACGGCCAGCTCGATGATGTCGATCCGGCGCGTCGCCACCGGCCTCGCGCGGCGGGGCGTCCGGCAGGGCGACGTGCGTCGCCATCTACAGCCCGAACTGCGCCGAGTACGTCGTGGTCTTCCACGCCGTCGCGTCGCTCGGCGCGGATCAACACCACCGTCAACCCGACGTACACCGCCGACGAGCTGGCCAGGCAGCTCCGCGACTGCGGGCGCGCTTCCTGGTCACCGTCCCCGCCGTCCTCGACCGGGCGCGGGACGCGGCGGCCCGCAGCGGGCATCGAGGAGATCTTCGTCATTCGGGTCGGCCGACGGCGCTCGCCCGCTCGCCGAGCTGCTGCAGGCGCCGCCGAGCCCGCCTGCCGTGTCCATCGATCCGGCCGCGGACCTCGTCGTGCTGCCCTACTCGAGCGGCACCACCGGGCTGCCCAAGGGCGTCATGCTCACGCACCGCCACCTGGTCGCGAATCTCCGCCAGTGCGAGGGCATGCAGGGCTTCGAGTGCTTCGGCGAGCGGGACACGGTCATGGCCGTGCTGCCGTTCTTCCACATCTACGGCATGGTCGTCATCATGAAGCTGTGCGCTCGGCAACGGCAGCACCGCTGGTCACGATGCCGCGCTTCGACCTCATGGAGTTCCTCGGGCTGATCCAGAAGCACCGGGTGACCGATCCTGCCGCTCGTGCCGCCCATCGTCCTCGGCCTCGTGAAGCATCCCGCCGTCGCCCAGTTCGACCTCTCGAGCGTCCGGCTCGTGTTCTCGGGCGCGCGCCGCTCGGCGAGGAGATGGCGCGCGCGCTCAGCCAGAAGCTGGGGTGCCCCGTCGTCCAGGGCTACGGCATGACCGAGGGCGAGCCCCGTCACCCACCTGAGCCCGACGATCGACGCGCCGGCCAAGCCTGGATCGATCGGCCAGGTCGTGCCCGAACACCGAGGTGAAGATCGTCGACGTCACGACCGGCGAGGCCCTCGGTCCGCGGCCAGCACGGCGAGCTCCTGATCCGCGGGCCGCAGATCATGCGCGGCTACCTCAACCGGCCCGAGGAGACCGCGGAGTGCATCGACCGCGACGGGTGGTATCACACCGGCGACGTCGGGTACGTGGACGACGAGGAGTGGTTCTATCATCGTCGACCGCACCAAGGAGCTCATCAAGTACAAAGGGCTCCAGGTGGCACCGGCCGAGCTGGAGGCTCTCTGCGCGACGCACCCCGGCGATCCTCGACGCTGCCGTCGATCCGCAAGGACGACGAGGAGGCGGGCGAGGTGCCCCTGGCCTACGTGGTGCTGAAGCCGGACGAGGCCTCGCGCGCGACCGGCGCCGACGCGCATCATGGCGCTGGGTGGCGGAGCGGCGTCGCGCCGCACAAGCGCATCCGGCATCGTCGAGTTCATCGACCAGATTCCCAAGTCGGCGTCAGGCAAGATCCTGCGCCGCGTGCTGCCTGATCGGGAGCGCGCGCGGTAGTCCTCGCCGACGGGCGGAGGTCCCTGCTGCGCCCAGGGTCGGAGTCCTCGTAACGGCGCTCGCGGCCGCGCTCCTCCTTCCGCCGAGCCGCCGCGCACGCGGAGGACCTGATGGGCACGTGGCGGGGCACCCTCGCGGTGGACGGGCAGGCGCTCGAGTTCACGGCAACCTTCAGCGACAACGACTACTTCGTCTTCACCTACGCGATCAACGGGGGCTGGTGCGGATCGTCGAGCTGCCCGGCCCCCGGCCAGATCCAGCTTCGTGCCGCCGGGCGGCGGCGTGATGACCATGGTAGTGGAATCCGTCGTGAAGCGCCCCGGCGGGAGTCGCGTACATCCTCCGCACGACCTTCGAGCGGGCCGGCGGAGGTCTCCTGGAGCAGCAGCACATCATCGGAGGAGGCCGACTACGCGCTGACCGCGCAGGGCCTGCGCGTCCGGATCGCTGCCGCCGCGCGGCGTCCCTACTCGAGGACCGCAGGAGGGTCCACGGGCGGCCCCCGGAACGCGCGGGTCTTCGAGGGGTCTCCTGAAGAAGATCCCAGTGATGCCTCGCCGATCGCGCGGCCGCGCCCTAGGGTGGAGCGCTCCGCCCTGAGCGCGTCAGCTGCTCGGGAGTGCCTGCCGGCGGCAAGGCTCGGCCCCGCGACCGGCGAGGCGCCAGGCGTCCCGGCGTCCGGGCGAACGAGCCTAGATCTTCCCCTCGAGCCCCATCTGGAAGTACTGGTGCACGACCTTGTCCTGGTTCTCGAGCAGCCAGTCGATCGACGGCTCGTGACGCATCGCCTTGGCGATCGCCTTGGCCATGCCGCGCCGGTGAATGTCGAACAGGACGCGGTGGTCGAGATCGGCGACGTCGACGATCGCCGGCGCCAGCCAGACGGCGCAGATGATCCCGAGCTCGTTGACCTGGCTCTTCGGCAGGTCGCCGACCCGCACCGCGTCGAGCACGCCGTGCGCGATCGCCGCCTGCACCGTGCCCATGAGGATGTTCGTGTACTTCGTCGCCTTCTGCCCCGCCGACCGTGACCTTGCTGACCATCAGGGTGGCCGGGCGCACCTGCACGTCGGTGTTGAGGAGCGCGAAGACGCGCGTGTGGCCCTTGACCTGGCCACCCATCAGCGTGGCCGATCGCGGCGGTGCCGACCGGACCGTCCAGGGCGCCGATCACGACCTCGGGCTCGGCCGCGGTGCCCGGCGGCCCTCCGACCACGAGCGCTTCGCCAGTGCGTAGGATGATCCGTTCCGTCATCGGATGCCTCCCCGGTTCAGGTGGGCGCCTCCCGCGACCGGCCTGGGGCTCGCGAACGTCGAGGGCTGACGGACCGTCGCTCGCGAGTCGCCAGGGCACGACAGCACCTTCCCGGCGGCGCGTCAACCGCGTCGCGACCCGCGATCGTCCTCTCCGATTGCCCTCGGTGCCCTTTGCGGCTGCCCGGCGCCGGGGCGACAATCCTCGTGCGTGACAGCGCCGCCGGAGGCATCGGCGAGGCGGCCCCCGGGGCCGCGGACCAGTGAGCGTCGGTGGCGGACACCCGCATCGAGGGTCGTGCCGTGATCCTCCGGAAAGAGCGCGAGGCGGACAGTCCCGGCCGTCAGGCCGCGGTCTACGGCATCTTCGTGCTCTTGGTCGTCACGTACACCTGGCCGCTCATGGCGAACCCGGGCGCATCTCCGCCAGTGGTTCGATGTCCACTACTTCGTGTGGGAGCTCGGCTGGGCGGCCCGACGGGCCTTCGAGGCGCCGCGCTCGCTCTTCAGCGCGAACATCTTCTATCCGTGCGCCTCTCGCTGGCGTACTCGGAGCCGATGCTCGTCCCCGCCGTCACCACCTTCGCCCCGGTCTACGCGATCAGCGGGAATCCGATCCTCGCTTACAACGTGACCGTCGTGCTGTTCCAGGCTCTGGCCGGGTGGGCCGGATACTACGCCGCGCGCCAGCTGACGGGGAGCGCCGCGGCGGGATGGGTCGGCGGCATTGCGCTTCGTGCGCTCGCCCATCCGATCCGGGTACTACCACTTCGCGCACATGCAGCTGTCGTTTCGCGGTGCCGTTGGCGTTCCTGATGTGGGCTCGCTTCCTCGAGCGGCGGCGCGCGCCTGCGACCTTGCCTGGGCCCTCTTCTTCCTGTGGTGCCAGATGGTGACGGTCATGTGCTCCGATCCCCTGATCCTGCTGCTGGCTCTCTTGATGGTCGGGGTCCTGCTTCTCCGTCCGCGCGCTTGGGGCCGGCGCGCTGGTGACCCTGGTCGCGGGCGGCATCGTCTTCGCCCTCGCGTATCTGCCCGTCGCCTGGCCGTACGTGATGGTCCGCTCGGAGATGGGGTTCGAGCGAAACCTGGCCGAGGCCGGCGCGCGGCCGGCCGATCTTCCACCTACATGGATGCCGGCCTCGAGAACCGCTCTACCGGCTGGCGAACTCGGGCACCCACCCGGCGATGTTCCCGGGCTTCTGCGTACGCCTTGGTCGGGCCGCCCTCGCCCTGGCGCCGCGGCGCGCGCGGCCGCCCCTGCCGAGAGCGGGCGTATGGGCCCGGCGGCTGGTCGAGACCGGCCCTCGTCCTGACGCTCGCCGTCATCGCGGTCTTCCTGGCCACCGGGGGCGGCACCGCGCACATCCTCGGCGTCCGCCTCCGCATGACCGAGCTCGGGCGCGGTCGGGCTCCTGCTCGGCCTCGGGGCGGCGTGGCCTCCGCGCTCGAAGGGTGGGCATGGCGCCGGGCCGGGGACGAGCAGGCCCTCGGCCCGCGCGAGTGGGTCCCACTGCTCGGCCTGCTCGCCGTCGTCTTCATCCTGCTCTCGCTCGGGCCCGTGATGCACCTGGGCGGCCGCGACGTCGGCGTCGGCCTCTACGCGTGGGTCTACGATCTCTACCTCGCCGATCCGCGCGCTGCGCGTCACGCACCGGATCGGCTTTATCGTCATGTTCCTGCTCGGCCTCCTCGCGGCCTTCGGCCTGGCCGCCGTCCAGGCCCGGCTGTCGGGAGGCCGATACCGCCCACGCGATGACGATCGTCCCGCTGCTCCTCCTCGTCGAGTACCTGCCCCACGAGTTCACGTACGGCGTGATCCGGTGGAGCCGAGCCGCCGCCGGTCTACCGGTGATGGCTCGCCCGGCAGCCCGAGACTTCGCGATCGCCGAGTGGCCGGCGGGGCATCGAGTTCCGCCGCCAGCCACCTATGGCATGTGGTCCCCTGCTCCACGGTAAGCGCCTCGTCAACGGCTCGAGCGGCTTCGATCCCCCCTTCACCCAGGAGATCCGCCTGAGGCGCTCGCCCGGCTCCCGGACACCGGCGTTCCACGCCGGCCATCCGCAGCGTCTACTCCTTTGCGGTTCCTCCTGGCCCACCTCGATCGGCTGCGCGATCCGGTGGAGCGGGCGCGCTGGGAGCGGCTCGCCGAGTCGCCGCCCCGGGGCTCACCGTGGCCGGCCGCTTCGGGGAGTCGGTGGCCTTCGAGCTCGACGCGGCGCCCGAGCGCAGCCGGCGGTGGGAGCGGACCTTCTCCACCAGAACCTCGTCATTGGCGCATCCGCGCGCGCCGGCGTGAGCGTCGCACTGGCGCGGGAGGACCCGGAGGTCGCCCCGCGCATGGACGTCGCCTTCAACGGGCGCCGGCTCGCGCGAGGTCGTGCCGGCCGCGGCGTCGACGGACCTCGACATCCCCTGCCCCCGCCGTACCCGAAGGTGGACCGCAACGACGCTGTCGCTCGAGCTCACCTACCGGCTGCGGCCGCGGGCGTCGGATGGCCCCGGATACCTGTCAGCGGCACCGGGCTCCATTCCCCGGTCGACCTGGTCAGTCGCAGCGCCGGCAAGGCGCATGGCTGGATCGCCTCCATCGAGGTCAACGGAATGGAGGTCGCCCCCAATCTCCGCGGCTACAACGTCGTGGGTCGTGGATCCGCGCTCCGGCGCCGTCGCCGGGCGTGAGAGTGTTCGACACGTTCGTCTCCCGAGACGAGAGCGCGCGGCTCGCGGCCTACATCGCCCGGGTGCCGCCGGCCTGGATCACGGTGGCCACCATCCGGGACGATGGGGTGGGGCAGCTGACGGGCGACGCGGTGCGGGCGTTCCGCTCGCTGGGGGGCCGGGTCGACCGCGGGGACCTGTTCGTCTCGCATCTGCTCATCGGGGTGAAGGGAGCCGCGCCCAGGCACGGCCGTCGAGGCGTTCGGCCCCGCGCGGCTGACGCGCGTCGTCGGCCGGGACCGCGGCGACCTCCTGGTGACCCGGGACTTCCGTCTCGAATGATCGCGGCCGCGAAGGGTCGGGGCGGAGCGGAGCCGGCGCGCGGGCCGGTCTCCCCGAGCGTCGGACTCGTCGGAGCCCATCGTGAGCCTCTCGCTGTCGGACTCGATCCATCTCCTCGGCAACCTCCTGGGCGAGGTGCTGGCCGCCCAGGAATCCCCGGCGCTGCTGGCGGTCGAGGAGCGGATCCGCGCGCGCTCGCCAAGGCGCGCCGCGCGGGCGACGCGGAGGCGGCCCCTCGTCTCGCGGGCGATGTCGAAGCCTTGCCCACGGCCACGGCCCCGCGCCGTCGCATCCGCCTTCACGCTGCACTTCGACCTCGTCAGCCTGGCCGAGGAGGTCCACCGGATCCGGGAGCTGCGCCGGCGCACCGGGAGCAGGCGCCGGCGCCGATCGGCGAGTCCATCGGGAAGCCGTGGCCGAGCTCCGCCGGGCGGGGTCTCGGAGTGACGAGATGGCGGAACTCCTCCGGGATCTCAAGGTGGAGATCGTGCTGACGGCGCATCCGACCGAGGCCAAGCGCCGGAGCGTGCTCTCAAGCTCCAGCGCATCACGGTGACCCTGTCCGACCTGCACCGGGACGATCTCCTCCCGCGGGAGCGCGCCGCCGCCGAGACAGCCCTTCGCGCCGAGATCACGGCGCTCTGGCTCACCGACCGCGCCCGCACCACCCGCCCGGATGTCACCGACGAGGTCCGGACCGGCCTCTACTTCGTGGAGCACACGTTCTGGGACATGCTGCCCCGGGTTCATGCCGACCTGGGAGCGCCGTGGCCGGTCACTATCCCGGGTTGACCGTCCCCGCCGGTGGCTCGGACTGGCCTCGTGGATCGGAGGCGACCGCGACGGGAACCCGTACGTGACCGCGGCCGTGACCGCGGAGACGCTGCGCCTGCACCGAGGCCTCGCCGTCGAGCAGCATCGCCGCGCGCTGCAGGACCTCGCCAGGCGGCTCAGCCTGAGCGAGCGGCGCCTGCCGCCCCCGAGGCGCTCGCGGCGTGGCTCGCGGGCCAGCGCCCGCTGCCGGAGCGCGCTGCGTACCTCGAGCGTCGGTACGGCACGGAGCCTATCGCATCGCGCTGTCGCTGCTCGCCGCCGATCTCTGGCCGCGTCCGCCGAGGACATGCGCGCGCGACTCCGCAGACCGCGCCGCACGAGGCGCGCGTCCGCGCCCAGGAGGTGGCGAGCGTGCTCCGATCTCATCGCCGCGGCGGTCCCGGCGTCACTCGCCGAGGACCGGCTCCGGACGGTCCGTACCAGATCGACCTGTTTGGCCTCCACGCCGCCGCCTGGATCTCCGGGAGGATGCGAGCCGCCTTGCCTCGGCGTTCGATCAGCTCCGCCGCGCCCGGGGCCTGGGGCGGGCGATCCCGCGGCCACCGGCGCCGAGCGCGGCGGCGTGCTCGGCGCGCTGCTCGGCGGCGCACAACCGGCGACAGCCGCGGCCGGTCGATCCCGGGGAGCTCGACGAAGGGGCGCGGGAGACGTGGGCGCTGTTCCGGCTCCTCGTGCGGGCCCGCGCCGTCTACGGGCCAGAGCTGATCAGGCCGTTCGTGATCTCGATGGCACGATCGGCGGCTGACGTGCTGACCGTCCTCGCGCTGGCCCGCTGGGCGGTGGCGCCGACGGGCTGCAGGTGGCGCCGCTCTTCGAGACGCTCGAGGATCTCGACGCGGCGCCGGCCGTGCTGGCCGAGCTCTTCGCGCTGGAGGCGTACCGTGCCCACCTCGCCTCCTGCGGCGGCGAGCAGACGGTGATGATCGGCTATTCGGACAGCAACAAGGATGGCGGGTACCTCGCTTCCAACTGGGCGCTCTACCGGGCGCAGGAGCGGATCGCCCGCGCGTGCCGGGAGCACGTGGGTTCGCCTCACGCTGTTCCACGGGCGCGGAGGCAGCGTGGCTCGTGGCGGCGGTCCGGCGGGGCGCGCCATCCGTGCCAGCCGCCCGGAACGGTCGGCGGGCGGTTCCGCGTCACCGAGCAGGGCGAGGTGCTGGCGTCGCGCTACGCCGCGCCGGACCTGGCGCACCGGCACCTCGAGCAGGTCGTGAGCGCCGTGCTGCTCGCGTCGGCGCCCCGATCGGGACCGGAGATTCCCGGCCGGTGGCGCAGCGGATGGAGACCATGGCCCGGTCGCGCTCGCCGCCTACCGCGGCCTCGTCCACGAGACGCCGGGTTTCATCGACTACTGGCGGGGCGCCACGCCCATCGACGAGATCGCCCGGCTCCGGATCGGCTCTCGCCCCCGTCCCGGCGCGGGGGCGCCTGGCCGTCGGCGACGTCCGCGCGATCCCGTGGGTCTTCTCGTGGATGCAGAGCCGCTTCAACCTGCCGGGCTGGTACGGACTCGGGACCGCGCTGGCGGCGGGTGACCTCGGCGATCTCCGGGAGATGTACCGGCAGTGGCCGTTCCTCCAGGCCCTGCTCGACAATGCCGAGATGTCACTGCTCAAGGCCGACATGGAGATCGCCGCGCTCTACTCGGACCTGGTGCCGGATCGCGAGCTGGCGGGGCACCTCTTCGCGACGATCCGCGCCGAGTACGACCGGACGCACCAGGCGCTCCTGGCCATCACCGGGCACGCGACGCTGATGGCCGGCGATCCCGTGATCCAGCGGTCGGTGCACCTCCGCAATCCTACGTCGACCCGCTGAACTATCTCCAGGTCGAGATGCTTCGCCGCCTCCGGCGCCTGCCGGACCCCGAGGGAGCCGACGCCGAGGCCCTGCGGGAGGTGCTGCTGCTCACGATCAACGGGATCGCCGCGGGGCTCCGCAACACCGGCTAGGCGCGCCGCGCCGGCGGCCTCAGGGCTGGAAGCGGGCGGTGACCGAGCGCCCCTTCGTCATCGTCACGACGCACGCGCCCCGACCGGAGCAGTCCCCGCTCCAGTTATGTAGCGTCCCGCCCGACGGCATCAGCGTGACCTGCGTGCCCGCAGGGAAGCTGGCGCCGCACACCCCGGCCGTGCAGCGAATGCCCGGGATGCGGCTCGTCACGATCCCCGGTCCGCCGGTCACCTTCACGGTCAGCGTGTACGTCTTGACCGGAGGAGGCGGAGGGGCGCCGGCGGGAGCGGCGGCAGCGGGCGGGCCGCGCCTGTCCCGAGTTGGCGGAGATCATGAGGCTCGAGGTGTCGACCGCCTCGAAGGCGCTGCCCGGGATGCGATGGAAGGAGCTCACCAGATCGTCGTCATTCCAGCGCGGGTCCGGCGCGCCGCTCACGTACCAGGCGCTCCCGTTGTCGGCGAGGATGATGCCGTAGCGCTTCATGGCGGTGAGGATCACCCGCATCGCCGGCGAGAAGCTCGAGATGTCGAACGACGCCTTCAGCCGGAACCGCTGGCCCATCGGTGGCACGCTGGTGCTCGTGTTGGACGAGGCGTCGTGGCGCGCGGAGGCCAGACATGGCGCTTCTGGGTCACGGGCGCGGTGAAGCGGATCGCGTGGCGGATCTCACCGGCCGCAACCTCGTCGTAGCGCACGAGCCCCGGCAGGATCGGCAGCCCGGCCGCGTCCGCGGACGTCAGGTGTTCGGCCGCAGCGCGTGCGAGCTCAGGTCGAACACGGCACCCGATCCCGCGTGCCAGCCTCCACCGCCGCTGGGGAAAGCGAAATAGAGCTCGTAGAGAACGCACTGCCCGGTGTCGAGCACCAGGATGTGACGGTCGCCGTCGCTGTCGGGGCCGCCCTCGATGGGCGGGTTCGCCGGCACCGGGTACGGGCCCGGATCGCTCTCGTCGTCGTAGTGAAGGTCACGCCGGACGCGAGGCTGGTCACCCGGCACGGTGATGAAGGGGATGCCGATCGGACCGCCGTCCACATGCCGGCGCCGAAGTCCGGGTGCATCGTCCGCGTCGTCCCGATCGCCGAGACGTAGGCCGCGGAGCTCGCCGCCACCGGGAGCCCGTCGACGCGCGCGTTCCAGATGCTGTCGACGGGAAAGATCGAGCACCCTGCGATGGCCGTGGCCGGCCGCCCCGGCGGGCTCGAGCCATCGCCATCAACGCGAGCGCCGAACCCCAGGGCCAGCGCCATCCTCGTGCGTCCGCCAAACCGAGCCATGAGCCCTCCCGAGCTCGGGCGCCGATCGAGGCCCGGATCTTGGCAGTCGAGTCCCGGTCGGGAGGCGAGCAAAGCGCTATGCCACGACACGCCGGGCTGGCCCGCGCCATTTGACGTGTCATTTCAGATACTTCCGAGCGTCGCGCCCTGCGCTGCTCGGCCCGGTCGGCGACGAGATTCGGCACCGCGCCCGCGCTGGACGTCACGACTGGGCGCTCGGGCCGACCTGCCGTCGTGCGGCCTCGACGGCGCACGTCGCGTCAAAGGGCCCCCCGTGACGCGGCGTGCACCTCAGCCGTGGGACGGCGCGGCCGCCCGGCACCACGAGTGGAGTCCTGCCGGCTAACCCGATCGTTCTTTCTCTGCGGCCGGGGCCGTTCGCAGGGTCGCGCTCGACGCCTGCCTTCCGGAGTCGTCGGGCCAGCTGGCTCACGTGAGGACCGTCCCCGAGTAGCCTTGATCTTCCAGCGTATCTCGACCCGCGCGAGCGGCGGCGCGATCGCTAGGTCGATGAACCCGACCTGCGCCAGTTCGGCCGTTAGCCGCCCATCGGGGTCTCACGATCGACGGCGCCGCTTGACACCGTCCGCGCCCGGGTGCTAGCTGGTCCGGACAACTCAGACCAATCCGCCCCTCCGCGCCGCGATCCAGACTATCGCTGGAGGGGCGTCAGGGCGACTGACTCAGGCAAGGAGGGCCGTGTCGATGAGGTCTCGAACGGGACGGATGGCGCTGGCGGGGCTCCTGGGAGCGGGCGTCCTCGTGGCGACCATCGCGCCGGCGGGGGCGCGAGACCCCGCTGTCGGTGACGGTGTGTCACACGCAGGACATCAGGCTGATCGACCCCGCACGCGGGGTCCTGCTCAACGAGCTGAACAACCTCTGGGTCAACATCTACGAGACCCTCGTCTCCCGGGAGCCGGGCGGGCGCCTCGTGCCGGCGGTCGCGGAGTCGTGGGAGGTGAAGTCGCCGACCGAGTGGGTGTTCAAGATCCGGCGCGGCATCACCTTCCATGACGGGGAGACGCTGAACGCGGAAGCCGTCAAGGCGACGCTGGACCGCTACCAGGAGAAGGACAAGCAGCGCTACGGCGCGGTGGCGGCGGGCGTGAAGGACGTCACGGTGATCGATCCCTCACCGTGCGGATCACCACGCCGACCCCGGACGCAGCGTTCCTGGAGCGGCTCTTCGAGTGCCCATCCCGCCGCCGGGTTACCTCGGGCAGGTCGGGCGAGCAGGGCTTCCTCCAGAAGCCGGTGGGCAGCGGACCGTACCGGTGGGTGGAGTGGGTGAAGGGCAGCCACTTCACGCGTCGAGGCGAACCCCAAGTACTGGCGGGGTGAGCCGGCGGTCAAGCGGGCGACATTCAAGCTCATCCCGGAGATCGCGACGCGCGTCAGCGCCCGAGAGGCCGGCGAGGTGCGACATCGCGCTCCAGGTGCCGCCCGACCTCGTCGAGGACGTGAGAAGACCGGCACCGTCCAGCATCGCGCCGGCGAGTCGCCCTGGACTCATCTCACTTCATCCTGTACCCCAGAGCACGCTGGGCGGCGGTGCGCCGCTGAATGACCTGCGGGTGCGGCAGGCGATCAACCACGCGGTCGACGTCGACAAGATCATCAAGTTCATCCTCGACGGCCAGGCGGTGCGGGTGGCCACGCTGTACGGGCGCCAGACCAGCCGGCTTCGATCCCGAGGTCAAAAGCCCTACGAGTACAACCCGCAGAAGGCCAGGAGCTGCTGGCCCAGGCGCGGCTTCGCGAACGGCTTCACCATCGGGCTCGACGCCCCCATCGGCGGGAACCCGATCAAGCCGGTCGAGGTCGCGCAGGCGGTGGCCGCCGATCCTCGAGAAGGTCGGGATCAAGACGCAGATGCGGACGCTGGACACCGCGACCTACGCGCAGATGAAGTTCGGCTGCAAGCTCGCGCCCATCCTCATGTGGAATCTGGATGGCCTTCGAGGCCGACTGCATCCTGTACGCGCAGGCGCACTCCAGGCGCAGTTCTTCCACTACCCCGGGCACTCCGCCGGAGGGTGGACCGGCTCGATGGAGCAGAGCGGTCGGAGCTCAACCCGACCAAGCGCCTGGCCGTCCTCAAGGCGATCCAGCAGAAGGTGCGGGACGACGCGCCGTTCCTGGTGCTCTACCAGCAGAGAGGACATCTTCGGGGTGAACAAGCGCCTGGACTGGAACTCGGTGCCGGGTGGCTACCTCTACCTGACCACGATCAAGTCCCGATAGACGTGCGCCGCGCGGCCGGTAGCCGTCCCGGCTCCCACCGGGGTGGTCGCCGGCCGCTCCCGCTTCGGGCTCGGTCGAGGGTCATTCGGTGAAGCGCTATCTCGCCGGGACGTCTGCAGTGGTCCGTGGTCGCGATCTGGGGGTGGTGACGCTCTCGTCTTCGTCATCCTCCGGCTGTCCGGCGATCCGCCGCCGTGCTGCTGAGCCCGCAGGAGCGAAGGCGGGAGTAACGAGGGCCATCCGGCTCCCTGGGGCTGGACCTGCCCGTGCCGGCGCAGTACGGGCTGTTCCTGATGCGGAGTGCCGGGGGGAACTTCGGCAGCTCGTTCCAGTTCGGCGTGCCGGCGCTCGGCGTCGTGCTGGAGCGGATCCCGGCGACCCTGAGCCTGACCGGCACCGCGTCCGCCCTCATCGTGCTGGTCGCGATTCCGCTCGAGGGTGCTGGCCGCGATCTTCCGGAACTCCTGGATCGACTACGCGACGAGCGGGCTCGCCCTCCTGGGCCAGGCCGCGCCCAACTTGGCTGGGATTCATGCTGATCATTCTCTTCGCGGTCCAGCTCCGCTGGGTGCCGACCTCGGGCCGGGGCACCCTCGCGCACCTGGCGCTGCCGGCGCTCACGCTGGCGCTCCAGCCCATCGCGAAGATCGCCCGCTTGACGCGGTCCGAGATGCTGGAGGTCCTGGAGGCGAACTACGTGCGGACGGCGCACGCCAAGGGGATCGCGCCCGCGCGCAGGTCACCCTCGGACACGCGCTCAAAGAACGCCTCGCTGTCCATCGTCACCGTGCTCAGGGCTGGACATCGGATACCTCCTGGGCGGGGCGATCATCGTCGAGACGGTGTTCAGCTGGCCGGGCCTCGGACGGTTGGTGATCGAGGCCATCAGCAGCCGGGACTTCCCGGTGGTGCAGGCAACCGTGGTGGTGATCGCGGTCTTCGTGGTGGCCGTCAACGTGCTGGTCGACCTCACTGTACGCCAGTGCTCGACCCGCGCATCCGCTTGCAGGGCTCGGCCTAGACCGGGGCCGGTGGCGCGGGCATGGGAAGGACGCGCGGTCGGCCCGGCTGGTCACCGGCGTGGTGCTGGTGGCGGCGGTGTGCGCGCGGGTACGCGCTGCTCGCGCCGTGGATCGGCCCCAGCGACCCCCGCCAAGGGCGACATCGCGGCGCGCCTCAAGCCGCCAGGCTTCCGGACACCCGCTGGGGACCGACCAGCGGGCCGCGACCTGCTGAGCCGCATCCTGTTCGGCACGCGGCTGTCGCCCTCGCCAGCGTGGGCGACGGTCGCGATCACCATCGCGCTCTGGCACGTGGTCCGGGAGTGGTCGCTGGCTACTACGGCGGGCTGGTGGACCGGCTGGTGGGCGGCGTGGTCGACATCCAGATGGCGTTTCCGTTCCTGCTGCGATGGCGGTCGCCATCGTCGTCGGCGCTGGGCCCGGGCGGTCAACGTCGTGCGTCGCGCTCGCGCTGTGGGGCTGGGTGATCTACTGCCGCCTCGGTCCGCGCGCGCGCGTCATGTCCCTGAAGGAGCGGGAGTTCGTGCAGGCGGTGCGCGCGATGGGCGCGGCGACGCGCGCATCATCGGGCGCCACGTGCTGCCGGAACGTCGTACCCGCGCTGCCGGTCATCTCGAGCTTCCAGGTGGGGGCAGATGGTCGTCGCCGAGTCGGCGATGAGCTTCCTCGGCCTCGGCGTGCAGCCGCCCACCCCGACGCTCGGCGGCATCATCAGCGACGGGCGCGCCTACGTATCCACCGCGTGGTGGGTGACAACCTGTCCCGGCGTCGTGCTGATGGGTTTCGTCCTGGGCATCGGCTTCGTCGGGGACTGGCTGCGGAGCGCCTCGATCCCCGGATGCGGGTCTGACGGCGCGACGCGGCCCGGGTTCCCCTCATCGATCGAGAAAGGAGCGGACGTGCATTCTGAACTGGGCATCGAGTGTCACACGTTCACTATCATCGGCCACTGCGCGCGCACCGGCGTCACCGGGATCGCGCTGGCCTCGAGTCCTCTCGCGGTGGCGGCGCGATGCGTGTTCATCCGCGCCAACGCCGGCGCCGGTGTCGACACAGGCGCACGCGCATCCCGGTCTCGGGCCGCTGGCGGTGCGCCTCCTCGAGATGGACTACGCCACCGGCGAAGGTGCTCGAGGAGCTGCGCGGCACCGACCCCTGCTTCGAGCACCGCCAGATCGGCATCCTGGACCGCCACGGGAATCCCGGCGTGTTCACCTGGCGCGAAGAACCTGGACTGGAAGGGCCACATCGCCCAGAAGCACTTCGTGGCGATGGGCAACCACCTGACCAGCGAGCGGGTGGTGAAGGACATGGCTGAGGCGTTCCAGGCGTCGGCGGACGAGGTCCTCGAGGAGCGCCTGATGCGGGCGCTGGAGGCCGGCAAGGCGGCCGGGGGCGAGAAGGGCGGACAGCTGTCGTCCGGCCTGACCGCCTACGGGCGGGACAACCTACGCGCGGACGGAGCTGCGGGTGGACATGTACGACCGGCCGACCGGACCGGGTGACGACGCGGTGCAGCGAGCTGCGCCGCATCTTCAACGTGCTGAAGCCGATGATCCCGTACTACGAGGAGCGTCCCGCCAACCCGCTCATTGCCGGGTGGCGGGATTGCGCTCAAGAGCCAGGGGCACCAGATCGGAGGCGCGCGATGAGCGAGACCAAGGGCCACGCCGGGCCGGTGGTGCGGACCCACCGGCCGGTGGTGGTGCACGGCAAGTGGCTGATGGACGGCACCGGGCGCCGCCCCATCCGAGAGGGTTCGGTGGTGGTGGTCAACGGGCGCATCGAGGCGGTGGGGCCGCGGCGCGAGGTGACGGTGCCGTCGGGCGCCCTCGTCATCGAGCGGCCTGACGACACCCTGGTCCCCGGCATGGTGGACGCGCACAACCACGTGTCGCTGCACACCCACTTCGAGGAGCTGGCCCAGACGACGAAGTCGGAGGCCGAGGTGGCGCTCTGGGGCGTCCACTGGCTCCGCAAGGACCTCGAGTCGGGAGTGACCACGACGCGCACGCTCGGGGAGCGCAAGCTCCTCGATGCGACCTTCAAGCGCCTGCAGGAGTACGGCGTCATCCAGGTCCCGCGCATGCGGATCGCCGTCCACCTCATCGTGTCCTCGCTCGTTCGCGTGTCGGTCAGCGAGGTGGTGGCGAACGGACCCGACGCCATCCGCCACTGGGTCCGGGACGCGGCCCGCTCCGGCGCGGACTGGATCAAAGTACTACGCGACGCCGAACAGCCGGGCTGAGGACCCCGAGATGCCGCTGTACTCGAAAGCCGAGGTCGAGGTGCTCTTCGAGGAGGCGCGGATGGTCCACCGTCCGGTGGCCGCCCACTGCCACGGCGGCCAGCCGGCCGACTGGGCGATCGAGCTGGGAGTCAAGAGCATCGAGCACGGTCTGTACCTCGACGAGCGGCACTTCGCGGCGATGGGAAAGAAGGGCGTCGTCCTGGTGCCGACCGCCGGCATCATCCTGCTCCTCCCCGACGAAGGCGCGAGCCCCTCGCTGGTGAAGGCGAAGGCGCGCGCCCGGGCCTTCCTGCGCGAGGCGCGGCGGCACGGCGTCCGCTGCGTGCCGGGGACCGACGCGGTCCACGGCAACCTGGCGTTCGAGCAGGAGCTCCTGGTGGAGTGCGGCTGGAGCCCGCAGGAGGCCCTCGAGTGCTCGACGCGCCATGCGGCGGAGCTCCTGGGAATGTCGGGCCAGATCGGCACGCTGGAGAAGGGGAAGCTCGGCGACGTGGTGGCGATGGCGGGCGACCTGGCCGACGATCCGTCCGCGTTCAGCCGCGTGCGGCTGGTGATCCAGGACGGCCACGTGGTACGGGAGGATCCGCAATGAGTGGCGAGCCGTCGTTCGAGCGGGGCATCGACTTCAGCACGTTCTCGATCATCGGTCGCTGCGAGCGCACGGGGATGTTCGGGGTGGCCATCGCCACGAGCGAGATGGCGGTGGCTCCCGGTGCATCCACGTCGCCCCGGGGTGGGCGCGGTGCTGTGCCAGGCGAGCACGAATCCGCGCCTCGGCTTCCTTGGGCTGAACCTGCTGCGAGCCGGCTGGTCGGCGCCGCGGGTGGTCCAGGAGCTGGTGGCGAATGACCAGTGGGTCGAGCGCCGCCAGCTGGGGTGCGTGGACCTCCGCGGGCTGTCGGCCGGCCGCACCGGCTCGGGGAACCGGGAATGGGCCGGCCATCGCGCCGAGCGGAACGTCGTGGCCGCCGGCAATGCGGTGGTCGGGCCCGCCGTCGTCGAGGCGATGTACGAGACCCTTCGGCCAGGCCCCCGAGCGCCCGCTGTGGGAGCGCCTCATGGCCGCGCTGGAGGCGGGGAAACGCGCGGGCGGCGAGCCGAACGGCGAGAAGTCGAGCGGCCTCTACGTCGTCGACCGGGAGGCGTACGCGATGGTGGACCTTCGGGTCGACCTCCATCCCGAGCCAGTGGGCGAGCTCCGGCGGCTGGCCGACGAGTACTTCCCCTGGTGCCGTACTACAACCTGCGCCCGTGGAACCCGAACTTGCCGCGAGCGCACGAGTGGCTCGCGGAGCAGCGGGCGGGCTGACCGCTCACCGCGCGCCACGCTGGGCTCCGGGCGAGCGCCGCGCCCGGCGCCGGCACCTTCGTCCCGCTGCTACACTAGCGCTGGGCCGTAATGGGCCCGTGGGACGGAGGTCTCGGATGGCGAACGGCACGATGGTGGTCGACCGCGGCCCGCATCCCGGCGTCGCAGAAGTCGTCTCTCCCGTTCTCTCGGCGTCGGGCGGCGCCCGGTTCGACTGGCTGATGGCGGGCTTCGGGAGCTGGCTCATCGGCGGCCTCTACCTCGACGGCTGGGCTCATGTCCACGTCCCGGCGCTCGAGACGTTCTTCACGCCGTGGCACGCGGTGCTCTACTCCGGCTACATCGCCGGCGCGGTGGCGCTGGCCGTGACCCTCCGCCTGAACCGGCGCCGGGGCGCGTCGCGGTGGGATGCGCTGCCGGCAGGCTACGGGCCTGTCCCTCGCCGGGGCGTTCATCTTCTTCGTTCGGCGGCCTCGCCGACATGCTGTGGCACGTGGTCTTCGGGATCGAGGAGGGCGTCGAGGGTCTCATCAGCCCGAGCCATCTCGTCCTGGCGCTCGGCGGCAGCCTCATGATCACAGGGCCGCTCCGCGCGGGGCTCGCCCATCCGGCCGGCGCCGACCGTCCCTGGCTCGCCCGGATGCCCATGGTCGTGTCCCTGACGCTCTTCCTCTCGCTCCTCACCTTCTTCACGGGGTACGCGAGCCCGTACGGGACGATGTGGGCGGCCATGACGCCGAGGACCGGCAGCGGCGCGTATCCTGTCGGCGGGCTTCTCGGGCTTCGTGATCCAGTCCGCGCTGCTGATGGGGCTCGTGCTGTTCGTCCTGCGGCGCCAGCCCCTGCCCGCCGGCGGCTTCACGGCGTTGCTGTCGGTCAATGTCGCGCTCATGGCGCTCATGCACGACAAGTTCCTCGCCACGGGCCCCTACCCGCTCATCGCGGGCGCCGTCCTGGCCGGCCTGATCGGCGACGGCCTGCTCGCGTGGCTCCGGCCGTCGCCCCATCGCGTCCTCGCCTTCCGCGCCGTGGCGTTCGCGATCCCGGCCGTCCAGTACCTCTTCTACTTCCTGGCGATCATGATCTGGGCGCGGGTGACCTGGTCCGTGCACCTCTGGACGGGCGCGATCGTGATCGCGGGCGCCGTGGGCTGGCTCCTCAGCTTCCTCGTGCTGGCGCCGGACGTGCGCGCCAGCCCGCTTCACCGAGCGCGGCGCGCGGGCCTAGCGCGCGCCGCGCGGCCGGCCCAGGCGCCCGAGGCCGACGGGGCACGGCGGCGCATCCGGTCAGGCCGCCTCTCGCGCCCGCGGGTCCAGCACGTCCCGGATGCCGTCGCCCAGGAGGTTGAAGCCGAGCACGGTCAGCAGGATCGCCAGGCCGGGGAACGTGATGACCCACCACGCGGTCCGCATGTGCTGGCGCCCGTCGGCGATCATGCGGCCCCACTCCGGCTCCCCGGGCGGCACGCCGAAGCCGATGAAGCTCAGGGAGGCCGCGGTCAGGATCACGTAGCCCAGATCCAGGGTCGCCTGCACCACGATGGGCGAGATCGTGTTGGGCAGGATGTGGCGGAACAGGACGCGGCGCGGGCTGGCGCCGCTGGCGAGCGCGGCCTGGGCGAACTCGAGCGCGCTCACCGCCATCGTCTGGGCCCGCATGATGCGCGCGTAGGGCGCCCACCACCGGAGCGCGATGGCCACCACCAGCACGGCCAGGCTGCGCCGCTGGACGCCCGCCACCACGGCCATGGCGAGGATCAGACCGGGGAACGCGAGGAACACGTCGGTGACGCGCATGATCGATCTCGTCGGTTCGGCCGCCGAAGTAGCCGGCCAGCGAGCCCAGGAGAGAGCCGGTGACGGTGGACAGCACGAGGATGATCAGGCCGCTGCCCAGGGCCAGCCGGCCGCCGTACAGGACCCGGCTGAAGATATCCATGCCCGCGCTGTCGGTGCCGAACAGATGCGCGCGCGCTCGGCAGGCCGCAGCTGGTCCGGCAGGTTCACGCTGCGGCGGATCGTGCGTCGCCAGCGCCGGGGCCAGGAGGGACGCGAGGACGAGGCCCGGCGATCACCAGCACGCCCGCTCGAGAGAGCGGATTGCGCCCCAGGCGACGCCACGCCTGCCGGAGCTGGCCCGCCGCGCGCGCGCGGGGCGCCTCCGGCGCGCCGCGCGGCCGATCATGGGCTCCGCGACGGCCGTCACGCGGGCTACCCTCGCTCCCGGAGACGCGGGTCCAGGCGCATGTAGAGGACGTCGGTCGCCAGGTTGGCGAAGACGAACACGCACGCGGCGATGATGGTGAACGCCATCACCCGGGAAAGTCGAAGGCGAGGATGGCCTCGACGCCGTAGCGGCCGAGCCCCGGCCAGTAGAACACGACCTCCGTGACGACCGACCCGGTCAGGAGCCACGCCAGGGACAGCCCCACCACGGTGGTCACGGGAATGAGGGCGTTGCGCAGCGCCGTGGCGGTAGTTCACCACCCGCTCACTCAAGCCCTTGGCTCGCGACGTGCGGATGTAGTCCTGCCCCAGCACCTCGAGCATCGAGGAGCGCGTCATGCGACCGATCATGGCCACCTGGGGCAGGGCCAGCGTGATGGCGGGCAGGATCAGATGGACCAGCGCGTCATGGAACGCGATCCAGTTGCCGGTGACGACCGTGTCCACCATGAGAAAGCCGGTGACGCTCTGCACCGGGCTCGTGTAGCGGATCCGGTTGCTCAGGCGCCCGCCGGGATCGGGCACGAGGCCCAGCCACGAGTAGAAGACCAGCTGGAGCAGGAGCCCCAGCCAGAACACCGGCATCGACACGCCCAGGAGCGCGGTGAGGCGGCTCAGATGGTCGACCAGCGTGTTGCGGCGCACCGCGGAGATCACCCCGATCGGCAGGCCCAGCAGCACGGACAGGAGCATGGCGCTCACCGCCAGCTCGACGGTGTGGGGCAGGTACTGCCTGATCTCGTTGATCACCGGCCGTGTGGTCACCGGCGAGGTGCCGAGGTCGCCGCGCAACAGGCCGGCCATGTAGTGGAAGTACTGCACCGGCAGGGGCGCGTCCAGGTGGTACTGGCGCGTCAGCTGGGCCGCCGCCTCCGGCGTGGCCCGGAACCCTGGGCTCCCGCCCAGACGTAGGCGACGTTCTTCGGCACCACCCGCGCCAGCGTGAAGGTGACGAGGGTGATGCCCACCAGCACCGGGACCAGCAGGATCAGCCGGCGCAGGCTGAAGCGGAACACCAGGAGCCCCTACCGGCTGAGCGCGGGCTCCCGCCGGCTCGCCTCGCGGGCGAAGACTTCCAGCTGGGCCAGCCCCGCCTGCACCTTGGGCGTCTCCGCGCCGAAGCCCAGGCGGACGTGGTTGTCGAACTCGTCGCCGTAGCAGACGCCCGGCACGAGGTAGGTGCCCGTAGGGCTCGCCGATGAGCGTCCGGCACAGGTCCCACGACGAGACCGGCAGCTCGAACCGCGGAAAGGACGTGAACGCCCCGCCGGGCACGACCCAGCTGAAGAGCGAGTTCCGCGCCATCCAGTCGACCACGAGCTGACGGTTCCGCCGCCCGATCTGCTTCCCGTCCGCCAGGAGGCGCTCCCAGGTGGCCGGCTCGAGCGCCGCGGCGCCCAGCTGCTCGCCGAACACGTCGTTCACCATGACGCCGTACCGGTGCAGGGCGAAGGCGCGATCCAGGAAGTCCTTGTCGCGGCTCCCCACCCAGCCGAGGCGGAGGCCGCACATGCCGAGCGTCTTGGTCAGGCTGCTCGTGACGATGCCGCGCTCGTAGGCGTTCACCGCGGACGGTGAGATGGGGCCGTCCCACTCGAGGCCCCGGTAGATCTCGTCCGACAGGAGGTAGGTCCCGTGCCGGCGCGCCACGGCCGACGATGGCGTCCATCTCGTCGTTCGAGAGCACCGAGCCCGTCGGGTTGTTCGGGTGGTTGATGAACACGAGCTTGGTGCGATCGGTGACGAGACGGCGCAGCTCATCGGGGTCGGGCTTCCAGGCGTTCTCCTCGCGGAGACGCAGGACCTTGACGTTGGCCCCGATGGCCCGGCACAGGACGCCGACCTGGGTCCAGGCCGGGCGCCTCGAGAACCACCTCGTCGCCCTTCTCGACCAGGGCCATGACCGCGACGTAGTTCGCCTCGTAGGTGCCGTTGGCGAGGAACAGCTGCTCCGGCGCCAGATCGTACCCCTGGGTCTGCGACGAGCCGCTGCTTCAGCGCCGGCGGCCCGAAGTAGTGGCCGCCCCAGTCGAGGCTCATGCTCCCGTCGATGGTCAGCCCCAGATCCGAGAACCGCGCGGCCGGCCGGCCCACGCTGGTCAGCGAATACTTCCAGGCCACCTCGCGGCCGTAGATGAACCAATCGCCGAGCTTCTCGCGTTCGACTCTCATTGCAGGGTCGGCTCCCTCTCGGTCCGGACGGCCTGGCCGCGACACTCGCGGTCAGCCGATGGCGTGATCGGGCCCCGCCGAGGCCATGCTCCGGCGGGTCTGGGAGCCGGCCGGCGCCGGGCCGTCAGCCGGCGCGGCGACTCGCGCCACCGCGTCGGCTGACAAGGCGCCTGACCCTCGCGGGCGGGGTCGCCCGGCTGAGTTCTCCCTGGTCTCCGGGAACGTCCGGCGCCCTACTTCTCCTTGTACATGTTGTAGAACAGCGGATGGATCATCGGATTGTACTCGAAGCCCTTCACTGACGCCGCCTGCGCGTTCCATTCGTTGAGCGCGCCGCTCGGCTGGGCCAGCATGATCGTCGACGCCGCTGTCGCGGAAGTACAGCTCGAGCTCGCGGTAGATGGCCCGGCGCTTCGCCGGGTCGATCTCCGAGCGGCCGCGGTCGATCAGGTCGTCCGTCTTGGGCGTCGCCGGCGAAGGCCGCGCCGTACCCCATGGTGGGCGGGCCGGGCCAGTACTTGGTCCAGGCCGCGTTCTTGAAGTTGTCCGGGTCGGGGAAGTCGGCGTACCAGCGCGCCTCGATCGATCGGCTGACCCGGCGCCGACGTCTGCAGGCTGGAGAGCGTGGCGGCGTCCACCTCCTCGGGAATCAGCTTGATGCCGATGGTCGCGAGGTCCGCCTCGCCACATGAGGACGCCTTCCTTCTGGAGCACGCCGTCCGGCCGGTACGGGCAGCTTCAGGCCCCTTAGCCGAGCTCCTGGCGTGGCCTCCGGCGACGCCTTGTCCACGAACTCCCTTGGCTTCTTCAGGTCGTAGGGCCAGAGCGGGTAGTCGGCCACGTTCCCGGGCACACCCTTCGGGACCATGCCGGTCATCCGGAACGCGTAGCCCTTCATCACCTTCTGGATTGTAGAGGTCGTAGTTGAAGGAGTGGACCAGCGCCCGCCGCACGTTGATGTCGCTCGTGGGCAGCATCTTGTTGTTCAGGTTGATCCACTGCGTCGAGAGGCTGAGCAGCGGCTGCCCCTTCTTGTCCGGCCTTCGTCACGAACGATGCGGCAGCTTCTGGTCCTTGATCCGCTGCTCCAGGTCGGCGAGCTGGGTCGTGCCGACCGCCGCGCACGTCCAGATCGCCCTTCTCCAGAGCGCAGGAGCCGGGTCGACTCCTCGGGCACCGTCTCCACGATGATCCGCTCGAGGTGCTTGCCGCTCCAGCCCTTCCAGTAGGTCGGGTTCTTCGACCAGGACGACCCGGTCGTTCGGCTTGAACTCCTCGACGATGTACGCGCCAGCGCCCGCGCTGTTGTTGGAGAGCCAGTCGCACTTCTGCCCCTTGACGGGCTCTCCGCACTTCTCGCTGGATCGACCTTGGGATCCGCCGATGCCCGTCACCGGCGGGCTGCGAGAGGATCGCCAGCCAGACCGGGTACGGGAAGTTCAGCACCGTCTTGACGGTGTAGTCGTCGATCACGTCGGTCCGGTTGTAGACGTCTCGGGTCATGTACAGGGGGCCGAGGCCGATCGTCTGCAGCCGGTCCAGGGCGAACTTGACGGCATGGGCGTTGAGCTCGCTGCCCGTGCTGAACTTGACGCCCTTGCGGATCTTGAACACGTACTCCTTGCCGTCGGGCGACATGGTCCAGGACTCGGCCAGCTGCGGCGCGGCCTGCAGGCTCTGGTCCGGCAGGACGGTCAGGGTGTCGTACAGCTCGGCGAGCACCCACCAGTTCCGGTTGCCGCGGGACGTCTGGGGGTCGAGGTTGTCGACCTTCTGCCCCCAGCCCACGAACAGGACGTTGTCCGGTCCCGCCGCCGATCGCGATCGCCGGCCAGAGAGCCAGGATCGGCCAGCAGTGCGGTGGTCCAGCCTCGCCGGCCACAGAATCGCCGCAGGTTCATGGGGTCCTCCTTGCTCAGGGGTGGCAGGAGCGCTCCGAGGTGCAGCGGGCGCGCGGCCGAGAGCACAGCGCGGCACGGGGCCGGCGCGTCATGATCGCGCCACGCGACACGACCCGTCGAGGCCGGCTCCCCTCGCGGCCTCCGACCGTCATCGCTCATCGACCGCGGAAGAGCTCTTCGATCGCGTCGACCACGTACTCGACGTCCGCCCGCGTCAGGCCCGGGCCAGTTGGGCAGGATGAGGGTCTCCTGGGCGACCTGCTCGCTGACCGGGCACTGCCCGGGCGGAACCCGAACCGCTGGACGTACGGCGCGTTCAGGTGGATGGGCAGCTTGTACTCGGGGCTGACCCCGATGTCCCGCTTTCGCAGGTGGTCCGACCAGCTCGTCGCGCCGCGGCACCAGCGCGACGCACGCGCATGCGGGTGTGGAGCCCCACGGCGGGCTCCCCGGTGATCGTCACCGGCAGGCCGCGCCCGGCCAGCAGCTCCCGGTAGAGCGGCGGTGTTGGTCCGGCGCTCGTGGTTCCAGTCGTCGACGTGGTGGAGCTGGACGCGGCCGATCGCCGACAGCACCTCGCTCAGCCGGTAGTTGTAGCCGATGAGCTCCGCGTCGTGGGAGTCCTGGTAGTGCCGGCCGCGGCCGTGGTTCGAGAGGAGCTGGGCGCGGTAGGCGAGGTCGTCGTCGTCCGTGAGCACCATGCCGCCCTCGCCGCCGCAGGTCATCGACTTGTTGCGGACGAAGCTGAAGGCGCGCGATGTCGCCGACGGTGGCGTGCCGGCTCGCCGCGGTACGTGGTGCCGATGCTCTGGCAGGAGTCGACGATGACCTTGAGGCCGTGCCGCCGGGCGATGGCCTCGATCGCGCCCATGTCGCACGTCAGGCCGTTGTTGTGGACGGGCATGATGGCGCGCGTCCGGGGCGTGATGGCCGCCTCGATCGTCGGCCGGATCGAGGTTCAGCGTCTCGCGGTCGATGTCGACGAAGACCGGGGTCGCGCCCACCAGCACGATGACGTCGCCGACCGAGATGAACGTCCGCGACTCGGTGATGACCTCGTCGCCGGGGCCGATGCCCGCGGCCATCATCGCGACGTGGAGCGCCGCGAAGCTCGGAGCTGACGGCCACGCCGTGCTTGACGCCCATGTACGCGCAGAACTCGTCCTCGAACCGGCCGCCGTCGCTGTCCTTCTCCAGGTAGGAGCGGATCAGCGCGCCCGTCCTCCAGCGCGCGGACGGCCGCCGCCTTCATCTCGTCGGTCATGATCGGAACGTAGTGGATGCTTCGCTGCGGGTGAGCCACGGGTGACTCTCCTTTCCGTGCCTCGGAGGCCGGGATGCCCTCGGCGAGCATCTCGTGGTACGTGGCCGGCCTCCGGTCGAGGTACAGCCGGTTCGTGTGCCAGCTCTCGCGGCTCGACTGGATCTCGTCGAGGTCGAGGTCGGCGATCAGGACCTCCTCGACGCCCCGCCCTGCCTGGGCGATGAGCTCGCCGAGCGGATTGCAGAAGTAGCTCTTGCCCGAAGAACTCCGCCGCTGTCGCAGGGCTGGCCCCGGCCGACGCGGTTCAGGGCGCCGACGAAGTAGCCGTTGGCCAGCGCGTGAGCCTGCTGCTCGAGCTCCCACACCCGCTCTGACCGGGGACCGCCCGTGGCCGAGGGATTGAAGACGATCTCCGCGCGCCCTGACCCCGTAGATGCGCGCGATCTCCGGAAAGTGCCGGTCGTAGCAGATGTAGACGCCGACGCGCCCGTACGCCGTCTCGAAGACCGGGAATCCGACGTCGGGCTGGTGGAAGTAGAAGGGCTCGTAGTTCCCGGCGTGCGGGCTCGGCACGTGGTGCTTCCGGTAGACGCCCGAGGAACCGCCCGTCGGCGTCGACTGACGGCCGCGGAGTTGTAGCGGGCGGCGCCGGCCCGCTCGTAGAGCGGCGCCACGATGACCATCTCGTGCCGGCGGGCCAGCTCCCGCATCAGCGCGATGGTGGGACCGGCGGGGACGGGCTCGGCGGCGGCGTACCAGCGCGGATCGGTGGCCGACGCGAAGTAGGGCGTGTTGAAGAGCTCCGGCAGCGCCAGCGATCCGCGCGCCCCGCGCGCGGCCGTCCGCGATCAGGCCGGCGCACTTGTCGTTGAGCGCGGCCTTGATCTCTTCGACCGGCCGGTCCATGGGGAGATCGCTGCCGATCTGGACCAGCGCGCAGCGGATCAACGCGTGCCATGTCCTCGCCCGTCAGCGCCGCTGGAGGCGCGGGTCCAGCACGTCCCGGAGGCCGTTGCTGAACAGGTTGATCGACAGCGTGGTGACCATGATGGCGAGCCCGGGAAGCGTGGCGAGCCACCAGTAGTCGCGCATGTAGTCGCGGCCGTCGGCCAGCATGAGGCCCCACTCGGGGTGGGCGGCTGGGCGCCGAGCCTGAGGAAGTTCGAGCGAGGCGACCGAGATGATGGCCACCGAGACGCGGAGCGTCGCGTAGGTGAACAGCGGGGCGACGACGTTGGGCAGGATGTGGAGGCCCATGATGCGGCCGCCTCGGCAGCCCGATGGCCGCGGGCCGCCTCGACGTAGACGTGCTCGGCGGCCGAGAGCACCGAGCCCCGGACGAGGCGCACGAAGCCCGGGATCGAGCTGACCCCGACCGGCGATCATCACGTTGGTGAAGCCGCTCCCCAGGATGGCCACGATCGCCATGGCGAACAGGATCCCCGGGAAGGCGCAGCATCACGTCCATGACCCGCATGATCACGTCGTCCAGCCATCCGCCGTAGTAGCCGGACGGGAGCCCGAGGAGCGCGCCCACCGCGGTGCCGATGCCCACCGCCACGAGTCCGGTGGTGAGCGACAGCCGCCCGCCGAAGACGATCCGGCTGAAGAGGTCGCGCCCGTAGCGGTCCGTGCCGAGCGGATGCCGGAGGCTCGGCCCGAGCAGCGCGTCGGCGTAGCTCGTCTGGACGGGATCGTAGCCGGCGACCAGCGGCGCGAAGGCCGCCATCCCGACGAGCGCGACCAGCGAGCGCGCCGCCCGCGGCGGCGCCGCGGTTGCTGGGCCAGGCCGTCGCAGGACCTGCGCGCCGGGACTCTGGGCCGGAGCTGGTCGAGTCGAGCGGGTGGGCGGTCGGGCCGCTCCCATCGCTACGCTCGCCTTCCGGTCGAGGCGGATCCGTGGATCGAGCCAGCCGTACGAGAGGTCCACCAGCAGGTTCGCCAGGACGGTAGGCCGCCGCCGCGACGAGGATGCCAGCCTGCACCACCGGGAAGTCCTTGTCCTTGATCCCGTTCACCAGCATGAGCCCGAGACCCGGCCGCGCGAACACCGTCTCCACCACGACCGCGCCGCCGAGGAGCGCCCCGAACTGGAGCCCGACGATCGGTGGCGACGGGGATCAGCGCGTTCCGAGGGCGTGCTTCAGCACGACGGCGGGCGCCGGCAGGCCCTTGGCCCGCGCGGTGGCGACGAACTCCATCGCCAGGACCTCGCGGAGGCTCGAGCGGACGAGCGCCGCGATGATCGCCGCGCTGCTGAGCCCGAGCGTCAGCGCGGGCAAGCACGATCGCGCCGGGGCTCCGCGTGACCCGACCGCGGGCAGAAGATGTCCAGATGCAGGGCGAACACCAGGAGCAGCATGATGCCGAACCAGAAGCTCGGCATCGACACGGCGAAACAGCGCCGCGGCCATGCGTGCCGTTGTCGAGGGCCGACCCCGGCGCGGACCGCGGCCAGGGTGCCCGAGCGCGATGCCGATCGGGATCGCCAGGCCCCAGGCCCACCAGGGTGAGCCGCACCGTGTACGGGAACGACCTCGCCGATCAGCGTGGCCACCCGCTGGTTTCCCCGGAAGGAGCGCCCGAGGTCGCCGTGGACCGCCCGCCACAGGAAGAGGCCGAACTGGACCGGCAGCGGCCGGTCCAGCCCGAGCTCGTGACGGATGCGCTCGTACGTCTCCTGGGACATCTCCGCCATCTTCGCGCCCGATCCCCGCGTCTCCGACATCATCAGCAGGACCGGATCGCCCGGCAGGAAGTGCAGCATCGAGAACACGACGAGCGACACGCCCAGCAGCACCGGCACCGCCGCCAGGAGCCGCCGGGCGACGTAGACGATCACGACGCCGTCCGGTCGCGCCGCCCGCGTCGCGGACGGCGGCCGCCGAGCCTGGGCCCCCGGCGGCCGCGCGCCAACGAGGTCGCGTCAGGCCTTCAGCCACGTCTTGTGGAAGAAGAACCGCCCCAGGTTGTCGTAGACGAGGCCTTCCAGGTTCCGGGAGCGGACGTTGGATGAGCGTCTGCTCGAACGTGCCGAGGATGAACGCCTCCTCCGTGACGGCCTTCTGGAGCGCCTCGTACATCTGGAAGCCGCTTCTTCGGGTCGATCTCCTTGGCGGCCGCGTCCAGCTGGGCGTCGATCTCGGGATTGCTGAAGCGCGAGCGGTTGCCCTGCGTCCCGCCCTTGATGTTCCGGGAGTGGACCGGGTAGGTCATGACGCCGGGGTCGGAGTTGATCTCGCCGAGGCGCCCCACGTGGTGCTCGTTCATCTGGTACTTCGTGAGCGAGCGCGGCGTTGCTCATGGCGTCGATCTTCATCTCGATGCCGACCTGCTTCAGCATGTCCTGCACCACCTCGCCCGCCTGCGTGTACTCGGCGCGGTTGGTGGTGATGTAGAGGATGGAGAGCTTCTCGCCGTCCTTCTCGCGGATGCCCCCGGCCCCGACCTTCCAGCCGGCGGCGTCGAGAAGTGCCTTGGCCTTGTCGGGGCTGAACTTGTACGCCTCCTCGACGCCCTTCCAGTACCCCAGGCGTCGGCGAGGCCAGGACGCCGTAGCCTGGGCGCCGCACGCCGAAGAAGAGCACCTCGCAGAGCTTCTTCTGGTCCACGGCGTACTGGATCGCCTGCCGCACTCGCTTGTCGTCGAGCGGCGGCTTGGTCACGTTCAGCTGGAGGAGCTGCGGCAGGCCCGGCACCGGGATCACGTCCACGGCGAACTTCTGATCGGCGCGGAACCGCTTGACGTCGGCGTCCGGCACGAAGTCGACCAGCTGCGACTCGCCGCGCTCGAGCGCGATGAGCCGGCGTCGACGCCTCCGGCACGAAGCGCAGGACCACCTTGTCCAGGTAGGCCGGCCCCTTGTGGTCCAGGAAGGCCGGCGCCCAGTTGTAGTCGGCGAAGCGCTCGAAGGTGATCTCCGCGGGCGTGAACTTCGTGAGCGCGAACGGGCCGGTGCCCACGAGGTTCTGGCCGAAGTCGGCGCCCCATTTCTTCACGCCGGCCGGGGACACCGGCCGGAGCGCGACCGAGCTCAGGTAGTGCAGGAAGAGCGGGATACGGCTCCTTGAACCGCACCGGATCTGGTGGTCGCCCAGGACGTCCGCGCCGTCGTAGGGGCCGAGCTGCCCGATCAGGAGCGCCTTCAGCTGCGGATCGGCGATGCGGTCGAACGTGGCCTTGACCGCGGCCGCGTTGCACGGCGTGCCGTCGTGGAACTTCTACGCCCTCCCGCAGCGTGAAGGTGAAGCGCGTCGCGTCCGGCGTCACCTGCCACGCCGTGGCCAGCCCGGCGACGAACTTGCCCGGCTCGGGCCGCCACACCAGCGGGTCCAGGAACGAGTTCAGCAGCCGGCCCAGGGAGTCCGGAGTTCGGTACCGGCGGATCCAGGGTGTTGATCGGATCCCGGAAAGCGTGGACCAGCGTGCCTCCCTGACGGGCTGGCCCGCCGACGGGCGGGCCGTGAGGACGCCGGCGCCGTCGCGAGGCCGGCGCCGACGCCGAGCCCGATGAACGTCCGCCGGCGGCTGAGACTCGCCCGACGACGCTGGTCCTGCCGATGTCTTCGCGTCCATTCGCGGCATCTGCCACTGTCGTTCTAGGTCCTGCCCCGCCCGCGGCGGCGCCGGACGGGCGTCCGGCTACCGCGACCGCGGCGGCGGTCAGCGCTTCCAGGCGCGCCAGCATCTCGCTCGTCGGCAGCGACCTTCGCGTAGATCTCGTCCATGGCGCGCATGGCCGCCCGGTGCATCGTCGTCGGACCACGTCGCCGTGGCGTCCTCGACGAGCGAGGACCTGGAAGCTGCGGTCCGCCGCGTCTCGCACCGCGACCTCCACGCACCCGCTGGTCACCACGCCGACCACGATCCAGGTGCTGGATGCCGAGATTCCGCAGGACGTATTCGATGTTCGAGCCGTTGAAGACCCCGCCGCACGTCTTGGTGATCACGATCTCGTCGCCCTGGGGCCCGACCTCCTCGAGGATCTGGGCGTCCTTGAGCCCCGGCGGATGGTGGATCCCGAGGTGCTTGTGCTCGAGGCTCCGGTCGCGCGCCATCGCGCGTCGAGGACTCGATGCTGCGTGTGGATCACCTCGACGCCCGCCTGGCGGCAGGCGTCCATCAGCCGGCCGGACGTTCGGGGATGACCTGCTGTCTCTGATCGCGCGCTGCGTAGTACTTCGGCCGCGGCTGCCGTCGCCGCGGTCCCGCATCCGCCGGAGGAGCCCGTGCTCCCGGTGCGCGTCACCGTACTGCATGTCGATGACGAGGAGCGCCGTGTCCCGCGGCGCTGGAGCGTCCGGGTCCGGGCAGGCGGCGCGTGGCGTCTGTCGCAGCCGTCCGTTGATGTCTCCATCGACCGATCTCCTCCCCTACGACCGCCGTTCGCCCAGCCCCGGAAGACGGGGTTGCCGCTGTTGACCACGCGGCGCGGGTGCTGGATCCGCACCAGCCCGGTCTTCGGCGCGACTTGATCTCCTCGACGCACCTCGCCGAAGGCGTCCTTGATGAGGGCGATCACCTGCGCCGGCCTTGACACCGGTCGCCCGGCTTGCACCTGCGGATGGAACACCGCCGCCCCGGCTGGCGTAGGCCACCCAGTTCTCGGTCATCATCAGCGGGTCGTCGCGACCGGGTGAGCTCGGGCTTGCCCTCGAGCAGCCCGAAGTGCCGCATCACGTTGCGCGCCCCGTTCACGTGCACCGCGATCTCCGGCTCGTTGTACGTCGACGAGGTAGCCGGACTCCGCCACGATGGACGGGATCCCGCGGTCGGACAGGGTTCCCACCAGCGTTCCCGGGTACCCGCCCTGGTGGGTCATCGACCAGATCAACCTCGGTGTCCCACAGGCGCGCGATCTGCTCGGACACCGAGTCCACCTCGGCCTTGCCGGTCCGGTGGAAGATGGCGAAGGGATTGCAGCCACTCCGAGGCGTCGCCGCCGTGCATGTCGATGTGCCACTTGCCCCAGTTCGCGAGCAGCTCGACGACGCGATGGGCCATCACGAAGCTGACGGTGCCGCTCGTGTTGCCGGGAAGATGCGGTTCAGGTTCTGTCCCGTCCATCGGGGTTGGCGAACGTCTCCGGCCGCCTCCCAGCCGGGCACGTTGACGATGAAGACGAAGCCGACGGCGCCGTTGCACCGTCTTCGGGATCGAGGTCGCGGAAGCAGCGGACCGCCGCTTCCTGCGCGACGTACTCCGGTCCCGTGGACCCCGGCCGTGATCGACAGGCGGGGACCGTCCTCGGCGCCGTTCACGAGGCCGACGGGACACCGGATCGGCCCGCCCGGCCGCTCCGCGACGTCGAGCCACCCGGTGACCTTGCGTCCCCGGCGCGGCGCGCAGACTGCCGAACGTTTCGGGCTGTCGCATCGAATCCTCCTCAGGCCGGACGCGCGGGCAGGCAGCTCGCTGAGCGCCCGCTCCAGCCGGTTCATTCCTTCGGTGATCTGCTCCATGCTGAAGCAGAAGCTCACGCGCAGATGCCCCTCGCCCTTCGGGCCGAACTCGAAGCCCGGGCGCGACGGCCACGCGGCCGCGCCGCAGCAGGTGCTCCGCCAGCTGGAACGTCGGTATCCCGAGCCCGCGCACGTCGGGGAACGTGAAGTAGCAGCCCTTCGGGGTGTTGCAGCGGATCCCGGGGATCCGGTTGAGCCGGTCGACAGATGGTAGTCCGCGCTTCCGCTCCAGGTTGCGCGATGTTGTCCTTCAGCCACGGCTCCATGTCGCCGGTCAGCACCGCGTGGGCCGCCCGCTGGCCGACCGCCGAGCAGGCCTGGAGGGAGAACCGGAGGATGCTGTGCATGTGGTCGATGACCTGGCGGGGCCGACCGCGTAGCCGATCCGGTACGCGGTCATGCCGTATGACCTTCGAGAAGGAGAAGGCCGTCACGGTCCGCTCCTTCATGCCCGGCAGCGACGCGATGCTGTAGTCAGCGTCGTCCCGTCCAGCAAGGTCTTCTCGTACTTCCTCGTCCGAGAACACCCAGAAGTCGTGCCGCCGGGCCAGATCGGCGATCCGCTCGAGCTCCTCGCGCGTGTACACGATGCCCGACGGGTTGCCGCCGTTGCTCATGACGAGGAGCTTCGTCTTGCGGCTCTCGCCCGGCGCTCGAGCGCGTCGAAGTCGAATCGCCACTCGCCCTTCTCGAGGGCCAGCGGCACCGGCACGACGTGGCCGCCCGCCATCCGGATCGCCGGCTCCGTGCTCGCATACTCCGGATCGAAAGAGCAGCACCTCGTCACCGGGGCCGACCAGGATCCGGAACGTGCTGTCGATGACCTGCTGGGCGCCGATCGTGATGAGCACCTCGTCGTCGGGGTCCGCGAGCATGCTGTTCTCGCGCTCGAGCTTCCGCGAGATCGCCTGGCGTAGATCCTTGTGACCCTTGACCCCGGGATAGTGCGGGCACTTGTCGACCGCCGCGCGCGGCCGCATCCCGGACGAAAGTCGGGCGGCAGGCGGTCTCCGATCGTCCCGCCTGACAGGCTCACGACGTCGCCGAGCTCCTCCGAGAGGTCGCTGAGGTAGCGCGCGGCCGTCACTGGGCTCGGGCAGGCTGCCGTCCGCGTAGTCGAGCATCAGGGAGGCCTTCATGCTGGTGGACAGCCACCGGGAGGTGGCGGACTCGGTCAGGCGGGCCTGACGCGCCTCTCGCTTGCTCTTCTCCACGATCACTCTCCTCGTTGTAGGTCGGGTCTCGTTCACGCCGGGCTGGCCACCCGGGCTGCCGGATCGGCGACACCGCCAGCCGCGCAGGCGGCCAGCTCGTCGCGGAATCGGGCGGCGGAGATCGGGCTCAGGTCGTGCCGCAGCTCGAGGAGCCGCCGCCCGGAGCGCCGCGCGCGTCACTGCGCGTCGCGCGTGCAGGGAGTGGATGATGACCTCGGCGTCGCGCAGCGCGCCGCCACGAGGGCGCAGCTCTCCAGGGGAACCTGCCGGATCGTCGCCGCGCGGCATCCAGTACTGCTCGATCAGGTGGGACATCCCGATCAGGTTCACGCGCTCCGCCACCAGCACCGCGCGGGTCTGTGCCGGCGAGCGCGAGCAGCTTCGGTCCGCGTCTCGGCCGACAGCTCGAGGGCCAAGCCGAAGACGGGAGCGCGGTGTCCGCAGGAGGTTGCGCACCGCCGCGTAGCTTCGCACCAGGGTGGCGACGTGCTCGGCGGCTCCACCGAGGGCCTCGACACCCCGCCGCCTGAGGTCGCGCAGCAGCACCCCGACGACGTCGATGCCGAGATCGCGCACGGTCTCCGCCAGCAGCGGGGTGTAGTGGTCCACGAACTCCTGCTCCGCGCCGACGAACGCCACCCGCGGGCGCCGCTTGCCGGCCAGCGCCCGCTGGAACCCGGTCCGGATCTCCTCGGGCGAGTAGCCCAGCGCCCGTGCGCGATTCAACGCGGGCGCGAACAGCTCCGCCAGCGCCTCGCGCCGGAGCGACACCTGGATCCGGGCGGCCTCGCTCAGATCCGCGACCATGACCCCCTTGCCCGGATGGGTCACCACCAGGTTCTCGGCCGCCAGGGCGTCGTACGCGCGTGACGGACGGTGACCGTCGTCACCCGCAGGTTCGCGGCGAGCTGACGGATCGACGGCAAGGGCACGCCGGGCTGGAGGCGGCCGAGGGCGATCTCGTAGACGATCTGGTGCCGGATCTGGAGGTAGATCGGCAGCCCGCTCGACCGGTCGATTGTGAGCACGCTCGCGATTCACCGTGTACGTGATACTGTGCTATCTGGCGCAGCACAGTACCACCGTCACTCGCCGAGCGTCAACGCCCTCCGGGTCCTCCAGCGACCGCGACGCTCTCGATGGCCTGCACCTCGTCCCGATCGAGCGAGAGGGCGCGGCTTGCCGAGATCCTCCCGCATGTGGGCGGCGTCGGTCGTGCCCGTCAGCGGGAGCATGCCGACCGCGCGCGCGAACCGAACACCACCTGGGCGGGCGTCGGCGCGGTGGCGCGGCGATGCCCGCGAGCAGCGGGTGGCGGAGCGCCTCCACGTTCGCGGTGAGCAAGCGAGAACCCCTGGTAGACGATCTTCCGCTTCGCGCAGAACGCCCGCACCTCCCGGTCCCAGCCGACGCGGGCGAAGCAGCGGTTCTGGACGAACGCCGGCGCTCGCGCGCCGGAGGCCGCCAGCTGCTGGAGGTGCCGGAGCGACACGTTGCTCACGCCGAGGAGCCGCACGCGCCCGGCGTCGCGCTCCCGCACCATCGCCGCCCATACCTCGCTGTCGTGGTCCGTCCAGCCGTGGCCGGAGGCGGGGCCGTGCAGCACGTAGCTGTCGACGTGGTCCGGTCCCGAGGTGCTCGAGCGAGCTGGCGACCGACTGGGCGACCTGCGTCGACAGGTCCGCCGCGGGATCGTAGGGCAGGCCGGTGGTCCTGCCCGCCTGGTAGGTGAACTTCGTCTGGAGGAAGAGGTCCGCCGCGCGTGACGATCGCCGCGCGGTAGGCGGCCGCGAGACCCTCTGCCCGACGCCGGCCTCGAAGTAGTGGCGCCGCTGGTTCGCGGTGTCGATGCCCCGGAAGCCGCTGCGGAGCGCGAGCTCGGTCAGCGCCGCGGTTCGCTCTTCCTTCCAGGCCGTGCCGTAGAGGAAGTCCGGGGTCATCCGCCGGACCGCTCTGGGCGCCACCGACGACGCCGCGCGCGCCCGTCCGCTCGATCGCGCGCGCGACCAGCCCGGACGCCTTCGCCTCCTCGACGACGCCGCGGAGGAACGCGAGGCCCGCGTCGCGTCCCCGCGGCACCCGACTGGCCTGCGGCACCGCCATGAAGCGGCCGTCGAGCACGCGCGATCCGGGCAGCCGCTCGGCCAGAGCCCGAGCAGCGCCTGCCGCAGGCCCGGCGAGCGCGTCCGCCTGCCCCGCCTGCCAGGAGCTCGAAGGCCGCGCGGTGGCCGGGCGCGCGCACGAGCTCGGCCCGCTTCAGCTGTCGCGTCAGGAACAGCTCGTAGTTCGCGCGCGCCGGCGCGCCACGCGCACCCCGTCGCGGTCGACGTCCGCCACCGCGCGCGATCCGCGAGCCGCGCGGGCACCAGATAGGTCGCCTCGATCTCGAGGTACGCGGCGGTGAAGCCGATCTCGCCCTCGCGCGCCGGGTCGATCCCGAGGAACGCCATGTCCCAGGCGCCGGTCTTCGCGGCGTCCACCATGACGGCGACGCTGTCGTAGGCGACGATCTCGACCGGCACGGCGAGACGCCGGCCGACCTCCTGCAGCGAGGTCGATCGCCACCCCGCGGGACTCGCCGGTCGCCGGGTCCCGCGTCGCGAGGATGAAGTTCCCGTAGTTGACGCCGGCGCGGAGAGTCCCGCGCGGCGCCAGGTCAGCCCGGACAGCCGGAGTGATCGCAGTCGTCATGGCGAGGATGCTAGCCTACCTCGCCCCCGCGTCACCTCGCGCCGCGCTCCTCCACGCCCCGACGGCGCGCTGCACACTATCGGGGAACTCTCGGGAAAGCGAGGTGGCGGCCGTGACGGACAGTGCACCGAAGAGCGCGTACGAGCTCGCGATGGAGCGGCTCCGCCAGAAGGACCAGGAGGGGGCGTCGTCGAGCGCCCGCTCACCGAGCGAGCAGAAGACGGCGATCGCGGAGGCGCGGCGCGTCTACGAGGCGAAGGTCGCCGAGCGGGAGATTCTGCACCGGGCCGCCGTGCGCCAGGCCAAGAGCCACGAGGAGGTCCAGAAGCTCAACGAGGAGTCTCGCGCGGGATCGCGATCGCTTACGCCCGGGACCGCGACCGCAAGATCGCCGAGATTCGCGAACGCCCGGCCTGATCGCCCCGGACCCGGGCGCCGGGCCGCCCGATGCCGAGACCGGCCGAGCCGCCCTGAGGCCCGCTCAGCTTCCGGACGATCTTGCCGCTCGTGTCGGTCAGCCGGAACGGCCCGCCCCTGGTACCGGTAGGTGAGCTTGGTGTGGTCGAGGCCCATCAGGTCCAGGATCGTGGCGTGCAGGTCGTGGACGTGCACCGGTCCTCGGTGACGTTGTACCTGAGCTCGTCCGTCTGCCCCACCGTGACGCCGGGCGCGATGCCCCTCCGGCCATCCACATGGTGAACGCGCGCGGATGGTGGTCGCGCCCCACGAACGGCGCCCCACGCGCCCTCGTTCATGGGCGTGCGCCCGAACTCTCGCCCCAGATCACCAGCGTCTGGTCGAGGTGCCGCGCTGCCGGAGGTCCTGGATGAGGGCGGCCGCCGCGCTGATCGGTCTCGCGGCAGAGCTGGGGCAGTCCCGTCGTGATGTCGTGACCGCGCCCGCCGTGGTGATCCCAGCCCCGGTGGTAGAGCTGGACGAACCGCACGCCGCGCTCCACCAGCCGCCGCGCGAGGAGGCAGTTGTTCGCGAACGAGGCCTCCCCGGGCGCGTGCCGTACATCTCGTGGATCGTGCGCGGCTCCTTCGCGATCTCGCGAGCTCGGGCACGCTCGTCTGCATCCGGTAGGCCTTCTCGTAGGCGGCGATGCGCGCCTCGATCTCCGGATCGCCGACGTCGACGGAAGTGCCGCTCGTTGAGACTCTTCACCGACGTCGAGCGCCGGCGCCGGCGGACGGCCGGACGAGTGCCCGCGGGTTCGAGACGCACCGGACGCGGTCCCTTGCGAGCGGAACTCCACGCCCTGGTAGGCGTCGGCAGGAAGCCGCTTCCCCAGCATCGTGTTGCCGGCTCCGGGATCAGGCTCACCTGGAGAGGAGCACCACGAATCCCGGCAGATCGCCGTTCTCGCTCCCGAGCCCGTACGGTCAGCCACGAGCCCATGCTCGGTCGCCCGACGAGGATGCCCGGAGTTCATGAAGATCTGCGCCGGCGCGTGGTTGAAGTGGTCGGTGTGGACGCGACCGGAGGATGAGGGATGTCGTCCGCGACGCGCCCGAGGTGCGGGAGCAGGCTCGAGATCCGCGCCCCGGCTCGTCCGTGACGGCCGAACGCGTACGGGGAGCCCAGCAGCGTCGGAACCCCCTTGATGAAGGCGAAGCGCTCGCCCTTGATGATGTCTTCCGGGATCTTCTCGCCGTCGAGCGCGTTGAGCTTCGGCTTGGGGTCGAAGAGGTCGATCTGGGAGGGTCCCCCGGCCATGAACAGGAAGATGATGTTCTTGGCCTTCGGCGCGAAGTGAGCCGGCTGCGGCGCCATCGGATCGCCCGCCTGCGCGGCGCGCGGCCGGAAGAGGCTCCGGCTGGAGGAGTGCCAGCAGGGCCAGCCCCCGATTCCGAATCCGCTCTGCTGGAAGAAGTGGCGCTGCGTGACGCCTGGACAGAGCCTCGTTCGATGGCGACATGCTCACTCCTTGGTCAGTGTCTCGTCGAGATTCAGGAGGGCGCTGGCCACGACGGTCCACGCCGCCAGCTCCGGCAGCTCCGACTCGCGGTGCGCGGTGCCCCGCCGCCGAGCATCCTGGCGCGCCGCGCCGCGATCGGTCACGAAGTGGTCGCGCTCGCGAAGGAACCCGCCGACGAGCAGCTCGAGCTCGGCCGGGGCCGGGGTCAGGCCACGCAGAGCGGGAATCCGTACGGCGGCGCGCGCCGCCGGGTCCGCCGACGACTCGCGCGCCATCCGGCGGGCGAGGCCTCGCGCCGCGTCGACGAAGGCCGGGTCGTTGAGGGCGCTCAGCGCCTGCAGCGGCGTGTTCGTCCGCGGCCGCCGGACCGCCGTCACCTCGCGGCTCGGCGCGTCGAAGGTCACGAAGGCGGATAGGGCGCGGTGCGGCGCCAGAACGTGTAGAGTCCGCGCCGATGCGCGTCCTCGCCCACGCTCGGAGTCCAGATCGCGCTTCCCGTTGTTGTTCGTGGCGAATCCGCGCGCGTCCGGGAGCGGCGGGAAGCTGCTGGGGCCGCCGATCTTGTCGCTCAGGAGCCCGCTGGCGGCGAGGGCAACGTCTCGGATCGTTTCGGCATCCAGGCGGAACCGGGGCCCGCGCGCCAGGAGAACGTTCTCCGGATCGCGCTCGAGGAGCGCCGGCGTCACGCGCGAGGACTGGCGGTAGGTCGCCGAGGTCACGATCGTGCGCTGGATGGCCTTCATGCTCCACGCCCCCGTACGAACTCCGTCGCCAGCCAGTCGAGGAGCTCGGATGGGACGGGCGCCGGCCCTGGGTGCCGAGGTCCTCCGCGGTCTCGGCGAGCGCGCGCTCCGAGAAGAGCTCTCCCCAGTAACCGGTTGACGACCACGCGGGCCGTCAGCGGATTGGCGTCGTCCACGAGCCAGTATGCGAGCCCCAGCCGGTTCATCGGCGATCCCTTCCGCATCGGATGGAGCGCCGGGGGTCCCGCCGAGACCTGCTCGCCCTTGCGCGAGAAGGTTCCGCGGATCGCGGACGTGGGTGGTCGCGGTCCCCTGCGGCTGCTTCGATGAGCACCGAGGTCATGGCCGGGCCGGCCGCCCGCGCGCTGGATCGGGGAGGCTCGGGAGATCGTACTCGTACACGTCGGAGTGATCGAAGAAGGCCAGGAACCGGTAGTAGTCCTTCTGGGTGAAGGGGTCGTACTTGTGATTGTGGCAACGCGCGCACGCGAGGTGGCGCCCAGCCACACCGTCGCGGTCGTGTCGACCCGGTCCGTGAGCGCCTCCCACCGGACCTCGTCGGCGTCCACGCCGTCTTCCTGGTTCAGCGTGGTGTTGGCGTGCATGCCCGACGCGATGAACTGGGCGCCGGCGTCGCGTTCGGGCAGGAGATCGCCGGCGATCTGCTCGATCGTGAACCGGGTGAACGGCATGTCCTGGTTGAGGGCCCGGATCACCCAGTCGCGGTACGGCCACGTCGAGCGGCGGCCGATCCCAGCTGCCGCCGTCGGTGTCGGCGTAGCGCACGAGGTCGAGCCAGGAGCGCGCCCAGCGCTCCCCGTAGCGCGGCGACGCGAGGAGACGATCCACGATCCCGCTCGTAGGCGCCGGGCGCCGCGTCCTGACGAAGGCGTCGACCTCCGCCGGGCTCGGGGGCGAGCCCGTCAGGTCGAGGCTCACGCGCCGGATCAGGATCGCCCGCTCAGCCTCGGCCGAGGGGGCCAGGCCCTCGCGCTCGAGCCGAGGCCAGCACGAACGCGTCGATCGGATTCCGGACCCAGCGGGCGTCACGCACCGCGCGGCGGCTCGGGCGCGAGGGACCGGTCGCGGTAGGCCCAGTGCGGCTCGTACCGGCGTCGGCCGGGCGACTCGGGCCATGGAGGCGCCCTGGTCGATCCACCGGCGGATGAGCTGGATCTTCTCCGGCGACAGCGGGACCGCAGTCGCGGGCTGCGGCATGCGCTCCGCCGGATCGGAATGGCGAGACGACCTGCACGAGGCGACTCCGCGCGCTGTCGCCGGGGCTGATCACGGGCCCGGTGACGCTGCCGTGGAGCGCGAACGAGCCGCGAGTCCAATCGGAGCTGGCTGCGCTGCCTCGTCGCGCCGTGGCACTTCGTGCACGACGCGTCGAAGATCGGCTGGATGTCCCGGCGGAGGTCGATCCGGTCGCCGCCGGCGCCCGGCGCTTCCGACGGCGTGGTCACGACCAGGCCCGTCCAGAGGAGTCCCGCGACTACCAGCCCGAGGCGCCGACCCCCGAGGCACACCCTCCCCGCATGGCCCAGAGGAGGATGCAAGGGGATTGCCACGAGATCACACTCCGCACCCCGGTCTACCTTACGAGATTTCCTCTTTAGGAACAGCCAGTTGAAGGGACCAGTCGGAACCGGTCTCCCGACCGGTTGGCCTCGCCACACGCCCGATTTTGGCAAGCCCTCCGCCACGTATCGGCCTGGCCGGTCCAGGGCAGGTCGTTCCCGACGCATCCCAGCGCCAGGGTGCTCGGGGGCATCACACGCGTCTCCTGGCGCTCGCCGGCGGATCCGCCCGAGCGCCGGCCTCCCGGCGCGATGGGAGCGTGAGCGCTCCGACCCCGCGGGCCGCGCCCGAACGGCACGACGGATTGGGGTCCGTGCCAGCCTGACCGCTGTCGATGGGCGCGCGACGCCGTTTCCGCCTCACGGATGACGCTGAAGCGCTGAGCCGTGCGCCCCGCGCGCCAGCGAGACGGCCGGTCCCGTGATCGAGCGCGCATCCATCTGCGACCGCCATCGAACCTCGCCATCTTCGCGTGGACGTGGACCTCGGACACGGGATACGTGTTCGACCACGGCAACCAGCTCGTGCACCGCGTGTGGAGCTCGGGAACCGCGCGCTGAATCCGGCCGTTCTCTCCTCGCCCACGATTGGTTCCTCAACGCGGGCGGCGAAGGCGTCCGCCACGTGTACCTGGGCATCCTCGCAGCGTTGTCCCGGGGCGGTTCGTGCGTCCGAACGCGGTCCTGCTGCTCTGGATCGTCCAGGTCGCGCTTCTCTGGCGATTGCGGGGTACGAGCTGCGCCGACTTGCCAGACTGGCGGCGCCGCGCCGCCGGATACCTCAAGCGGCGGCGCTCTGTGTCCCGGTCCCCGGGGCCCCGCGCTGGCCGACCACTGGCTGGTGCGCGGCGATCTGAACCCCCGCGCTCGTGGCCAAGGCCCTCGCGCTCCCGCTGCGCTCGGGCGAAGTGCCCCGCGCGGCCGGCCGGGCGCGCCGTGCCGGTGCCGCTCGGGAAGCATCCCCGATCCACGTTCAGGCGGGCGCCTGCGGCGGCGGTGTTCTGAGCGGCAGAAGCCTCGGACCGCGCGGCAACTGCGGCGGCGTGGCGGCATCGTTAGTCCGTTGCCGCCTCCTCGCCTCCGGTCGCTCCTCGTGGGATCGACGCTGGGGCGGTGATCGTCGCCGTCCTGGCGCCCGCGCTACGGTCGGGCCTCCGACGCGCCGAGAGCTCCAGCTGGTCGTCGCGCGCTTCCGGTTCTGGCACTTCATCCCCTCGTGTCTCCAACCCTGCGGAGGGTGGCCGGGTTCGCGATCTCGGCCTGGCGGGCCGCTTCGCGCTGCGCCCGCCGGCCCCGCCGGAGCCACTGGTCCGTCGCGGTCGTCCTGAGCGCGTGGCCGGTCGGAATCGTCCAGGTGTGGCTCGGCTGTCGGGAGAACGTGGCACCTGCCGTGGCTCGAGCGACCCATGGCGGTGATCCTCACGGCGCGGCGCGGGGGCGTCGACATCCTCCGAGTCCGACGAGGTGGGCGCCGGAGGCATGGACGGAGCGGGGCAATCGGAGGTCACGGCCATCGGCGCGGCCCTCGTCGCGGGTCTCGCCGCGGGCGTGCTCTTCGTCGAAATCGTCCCTCTCGCGCTCGCGGTCGATCTCCGCTCCGCGACCTCAGCGTGTTCCTGAAGGCCCCGGCCCTCTGCGCGATCAACGCGGGCCGCTCGTCCGCCCCTGGCGGCCCGTCACCGAGGCCATCGCCGCCGCGGTGGCCACCCCCGCGCTCTCCGCCGGCGAGCGCGCGCTCCGGCGGTGCTCGGCCTGGCTGTTCTGGCGCTCGCCCCCCACGCTGCGCCCTCGCGAGGCGTTCCTCGTCGCTGGCCGGGATCGCGCTCGCGGCCTTCTACCCTGGGCGCGCCTCCAGGGATTCGACGGGCGGCGGCTGGCCGGGGCGGCGGCGCGGGCGCGGCATGGGTCGCCGGGCCGGCTGATCGATGCGCGCGCGCGACCGGGAGCGGCGGTTGCCCTCGCCGCCCTGGCGCTGGCGGGCGCGGTGGCGACCGTAGGCGTGGCGGCGTCTGGCTGTCCGGCCGCGGTGCCCCCGCCCGCCCGTGATCGATCTCGACAAGCTGGCGTGGTGGGCCCGCGACCACACGGAGCAGGACGGCGTCTTCCTGGTTCCCGCTTCACGCATTCGCCTGGCGCCGCTACGCGGAGCGCGCGGTCGTCGCTGATCTGGGCGCCGTGCCGTTCGGCCGGACGGCCATATGCGCGAGTGGCTCCGCTGGGTCGCGCCGACGTCGGCGGCCACCCCGGGCGCGAGCCGCGCGTTCCCGGCCGAGCTGGCCGCGCCCCGGTGCGCCTGGCCGATCCAGCCGCTCGCCTGCAGCAGCTGCCGCGTCGGCGCGCGGAGCTCGGCGCGCTCGCGACGCGATACGGGCCCGCTACGTGGTGCGCGAGGACCCGACGCCCTGCCGTGGCTCCGTCCTCCACCGGGAGGGCCGGTTCACGCTCTACGCCGTCCCGCGCGCCTGAGTTCCCGCGCCTCATCGTCCACGCTCGCCGTCGCGCGCGAGGACGCACACGCAGCGCCGCGCGCCTCCTGGCTCTTGCTGGCCTCACGCCGGCGCGCTAGCAACTCCGGCCGGCCCGATGAAGACACTCGGTGAACACGGCCCATTCCGGACCGCCCAGTCCGGCCCCAGCCGCCGAGGGAGGACCATGCTTCCGCTGACCGGCTACGCCGACCGCTTTTCCGTCGCTCCGGGCCAGACGATTGCCTTCAAGGTGTCCGAGCGCCGCCGCGGCGCCCTACCAGGCGCGCCTGGTCCGCATGATCTCGGTGATCCGAACCCGCGGGTCCCGGCATCAAGGAGGAGCCCGTTCCGGCGCCGTTCGCCGCCGAGCTATCCTCTCGCGCGTCCAGCCGGTGCCGCTCGGCTCCCACCTGCGCGCGCCGGACGCCCCGGCGTTCCGGCGGCTCCGGCAGCTTCACGCATCGTCGCGACCATCTGGCCGACCGACGCCCGACCAGCGCCGCCAGGGCATCGTGGCGCGCCACGATCCCAGGGCTGGCACCGGGTTCGCCCTGTTCGTCGACGACGCGCGGCGCGGGCGCCACCGTGGGGAACGGCCGGGGCGGCGCCGCGACGGTCGCACGTGGAAGCCGCTCCTGGCGCGAGACCTGGTACCGCGCGTGGCCGCCTACGACGCGGCGCGACGCGCACGCTGACCGTCGGCCAGGCGCCCTCCGATCCGGGCGCGGGCGGACGTACGCCGGTCATCCGCGGTCTCCTCGACTTCGCGCCCGCGCTCGACAGCCGGCACGCCGCTCTTCGTCGCGGCGCTGGGTGGCGCGCCCGGTGGCCGGCCACTACAACGGCAAGATCGAGCGGCCCCGCGGTCTGTACGACATCGCGCTGGCGGAGACGGCGCTCCGGGACGCCGCGCGACGACGTCCGCGCCGCCACCTGGTGGCGGCGTGGGACTTCGCCGCGGGACCTCCGAGCACCCGCGCGATCGACGTGGGACCGAGCGGGCTCCACGGGAGCTGGTCGAACCTGCCCGGCCCGCGCCATGATGTGGCTCCGACTGGACGGGCGAGCGAGATGTGCTGGCGCCATGCGCGCCGGACGCAGTACGGCGCCATCCACTTCCACGACGACGACCTCTACGACTGCGGATGGGCGACCGACTTCACGCTACACGGTGCCGGAGGGGCTCCGAGCGGCGTCTACGCCGTGCGGCTCCGGGCGGGGCGACGTCGAGGACATGATCCCGTTCTTCGTCCGGCCGCCGCGGGGCCGGCGGACGGCGGACGTCTGCGTGCTGATGCCGACGTTCACGTACATCGTCTACGCGAACATCGCGCCGCGGCGTCACCGGACGACGAGTATCGCGCGCGCGTCGCAGCGCCTGGGGGCGCGCGCCCCTGGACGAGCGACGAGCATCCGGGACTACGGGCTCTCGACCTACAACTACCACCACGACGGGAGCGGGATCGCCTACTCCTCGCGGCTCCGGCCCATCCTGAACCTCCGCTCGAGCTTCCTCGCCTACGTGGACCCGCGCGGCTCGGGGGTGCGCCACCTGCCGGCCGACCTCTATCTCCTCGACTGGCTGGAGCAGATGGGCCACCGCTACGACGTGGTCACCGGACGAGGACCTGCCACGCCGGAGGGCCTTGAGCTGCATCGCGCCCGTACAAGGTCGTCCTGACGCCGACGCATCCCGAGTACCACAGCACGCGAGACGATGGACGCGCTGAGCGGCCTATGTCGAGCGGGGCGGGCGCCTGATGTACCTCGGCGGCAACGGCTTCACTGGCGCGTCGCCGCGCACCCGGCGGTGCCGGGCGCGCTCGGAGGTGCGGCGCGCCGAGGGCGGCATCCGGGCGTGGGCCGCCGAGCCCGGCGAGTACTACATGAGCTTGGATGGCCAGTACGGCGGCCTCTGGCGCCGCAACGGGCGGCCGCCGCCGAAGCTGGCCGGCGTCGGCTTCACGTCACAGGGGCCTTCGAGGGCTCCTACTATCGCCGCCTGCCGGCGGCGCGAGACCCTCGGGTCTCCTGGATCTTCGACGGCGTGGCCGACGAGATCCTCGGCGACTTCGGCCTCTCCGGCGGCGGCGCGGGCCGGCTTCGAGCTCGATCGCGCCGACTGCGCGGCTTCGGAACGCCGCCGCACGCGGTCGTCCTCGCCTCGTCGGAGAAGCACGACCTCACGAAGTTCGTCCTCGTCGCCGGAGGACTGTGCTCATCTCACGTCGCGACGTGGCTCGGCGAGCCGCGCCGACAAGCTGATCCGGGCCGACATGGTCTACTTCGAGACGCCCGAACGGCGGCGCCGTCTTCTCGGTCGGCTCCATCACCTTCTGCGGCAGCCTCTCCACGGCGGGTACCGGAACAACATCTCCGCCATCGTCGAACAACGTTCTGCGCCGCTTCGCGGCGTGCTGCACGGGCCGCGCCCTGACGAACCCTGCGGGCCCCCGAATCTCAGTTGAGATAGCGATCCATGAACTGACGCGCTGTACCCGCCAGACCGTCGGAGCTCCTGCAGCAGATGATCCGCAACCGGTGCGTGAACGACGGCACCATCGCTGTCGGGCCAGGAGGTGCGCAACAGCGACACGCTGCAGCAGCTATCTCGAGGGCAGCGGCCTCGACCTCGAGGTGTACGCGCCGGCGCACGCGCCGGGCCGCACCAGCCTCGGTGGCCCGCATCGAGGGCACCGACCCGACGGCCCCGACCCTCTGCCTGATGGGCCACACCGACGTCGTGCCCGTGAACCCCAGAGACCTGGACGCGCGATCCGTTCGGCGGCGAGCTGGTCGACGGCGAGGTGTGGGGCGCGGCGCGATCGACATGCTGAACCTCACCGCCTCGCAGGCGGTCGCGCTCAAGGCGCTGGCCCGCCGGCCGGCGGGCTGGCGGCCGCGAGGGCACGCTCGTCTACCTCGCCGTGCGCCGACGAGGAGGCGGGCGGCGCCCTCGGCGCCGGGGCACGTGTGTCGAGCGGCACTGGGACGCGCTCCGCGCCGACTACCGTCCTCACCGAGAACGGCGGCACCGTGAGCCGCGGCCGCGGGCCGACGCAGACGTCACCGTGCACGTCGGCGAGAAGGGCGTGGCGTGGCGCCGGCTCGCGCGTCAAGGGCACGCCCGGCCACGGCTCGATGCCGTACGGCGTCGGACAACGCGCTGGTCAAGGCGGCCGCAGGTCGTGAGCCGCCTCGCGGACTACCGGCCGTCGCCGTACGTCGACGAGCTGTGGCGGGCGTTCGTCGACACGCCTCGCACCTCGATCCCGAGGTGAAGCGGCGCTGGTCGACCCGGCCGCGGGTCGACGGAGTCCATCGCGAGCTGTCGCCCGACCTGGCCAGGCGCTGCGTGGTCGGCCACCCACACGACGTCCTCGCCGAACGTCTGCCACGGCGGCGTGAAGACGAACGTGATCCCCGACGTCGGTCGAGGTCGGAGGTCGACATCCGCACCGTCCCCCGGCGACAACGCTGACGACGAGGTGCGGCCGCCATCCTCGACAAGGCGCTGGGCGGCCTCGCCGACGAGATCGAGGTCGAGCCCCTCTTCTCGAAGCCCGCGTCCGATCTCGCCCACCGACACGCCGCTCTGGGACGTCCTCGCGCCGGGTCGTCGGACGCGCACTATCCCGGCGCGCGCCTGCTGCCCGCATGATCGTGGGCTTCACCGACGCGCCGTACTTCCGCCAGAAGGGCGCGGTGGCCTACGGCTTCGGCCTCTTCTCGCGGACGCTGACCGCCGAGGCCATGGCGGCCGCTTCCACGGTAACGACGAGCGGGTCGACGTGGAGTCGCTCGCCCTCACGCACCCAGGCCTGGATCGAGGCCCGCGAGCGGCTCCTCGCCTGAGCCGCCGCCGCGATGAGCGACCACCGTCGAGACCGCGCTCGGGCCTGGTGCCGACGTCCGGAGCTCGGCCCCACGCTGATGCACGAGCACATCGTCACCCGCTCGCCCGGGGTGCGGAGAACTGGCCGCACCTCTGGGACCGCGGCGGAGCGTTGCTCGCCATCGCCGAGCGGAAGATGGCGGACCTTCACGCCTGCGGCATCCGCACGATCGTCACCTCACCACCTGGGATCTCGGGCGGGACATCGGCTCATCGTGGACGTCGCCGCTCCTGCGTCCACGTGATCGTGGCCACCGGGGTCTGGTGGATGCCGCCGCGGTATTCAGCGTCACGGCGTGACGAGGGTGGCGGCCCTCTTCATCCGGGACATCACGGAGGGGACTGGAAAGCAGACTCAGCACGTGTCTGAACGAAGTACAAC
>ERZ1370068.2574-contig-1715_pt1 | contig 51602 bp, 67 predicted proteins | sample MGYA00561227_ERZ1370068 | MGnify/ENA primary metagenome ERZ1370068 (study PRJEB38410, sample SAMEA6850437) | metagenome | study: Metagenomic assessment of the ecological functions of the soil: analysis of the soil microbiota associated with the... | reverse complement strand
TGTTCGCAATCCAGAGAGATCGCGCAAAAGTCGCCGACCGACTGACGCCAAAGTCTCACCTGCAGAGAACTGGCCATTGAGGAAAAGCCCACCACCGATCTCGTCGCTTTCGAGCTCTATTCGCGCGCCAATGATATTTGGGGAATTAGCCCGGAGTCGGCGGATGTCGCTGCAGGCAATCGATCTGCTGAACCAGGCGGTGGCGCGCGATCCATCGTTTTTCGAAGCCTATTGCCAGCTCGCTCAGCGACTCATGACCAGCTTTACTTCTTTGGCGCTTGACCATACTCCTGCGCGGTTGGCGGCAGCGGAAGCAGCCGTCCAGGAAGCATTTCGCATCCGTCCAAATGCCGGCGAAGCACACCTCGCGCGAGCATTTCATCTTTATAACGGATACCTCGACTACGATGGCGCTCTGGCTGAACTGGAAATTGCACGCCGGAGCTTGCCAAATGATCCGCGGATATTCTCAGCCGACGGGTTACATCCAAAGGCGTCAGGGACGCTGGGAAGAGTCCATACGAAACCTCGAGCGGGCAATTGAGCTCGACCCGCGCAACCTTAACACGCTCGACCAGATCGGAGATAGTTACGGAATGGCCCGGCGTTATGCTGAACAAAAATCGAAGTTAGATCGCATGCTGACTATCGCGCCAAACGATGTCGCGGTAAAGGCAGAGCGCGCATTCGTGGAAGTGGATTGGAAAGCTGATACAGGACCGTTGCATCAACTGATCGATGAAATCCGGGCGACAAATCCTGCTGCCATGCCGAAGATCGCCGCTTCGATGGCTGCTTTGCGCACTGGCCGAACGCGACGTCGCTGCCGCCAAAGACGCCTTGCTCGCGTCCGACGAATTCCCGTTAGGCAGACAACGCTGTTAATTTCACGCGTCCTTTCGTCGAAGGCGTTATCGCGCGCATGACAAACGACGAACACAAGGCGCAGTTGGCTTTTACTGCTGCGCGCGCGGAGCAGGAGAAAACCGTCCAGGCTCAACCAGATTACGGCCCGGCATGGTGCGTGCTCGGTGTAATCGATGCCGCTCTCGGGCGGAAGGAGGAGGCGCTTGCGCGAAGGCCGGCGCGCGGTCGAGCTTCTTCCCGTGGAAAAGGACCCAGTCAATGGCATGCTCATGATCAAGTATTTGGCGATGATTGCTGCGTGGGTTGGTGAAAAAGATCTCGCCTGCGAACAGCTTGCCACTGCCGTCCGTTGCCCCACTAGCGGTCTGGACCTCAGCTATGGCGAATTAAAACTGATGCCGTTGTGGGACTCCGCTGCGCGGCGAGCCGTGCTTTCGAAAAAATCGTCGCGCTCGTTAGCGCCGAAAGTGAATCCAATCAGCGGCATGCGCGGATGCCTACGCATCTATTAGCAAGCATGACCGACACGGCCTGCCTCGCTGAGCTATGTCGTATACCGATCCGTGACATCCGTACGTCCGTGGCTCCGTCGTCGGCCTCAACGCGTTCGCGCTCCAACAATTTCAGCGTCGCAACTTTCCGCGTAACGGCATCCAAAAATTTTACGCAGGCATCAGTGAACGGCCAGAAATCAACTTCCTCACGACGAGGAGCCAAACAAGGCCAAAACAACAAAAGGAAAAATTGAATCAACCAAAGGAGAAAAGATGAACCTTAAAAAGCAAATAGCAGTTATCGTTCTTGCCCTGACAGCGACCACTTCGCCAGTCTGGAGCCAGGACAAACAAGCGTTACAATCACCGACCGCCCACACCCTTCAGGGACGTGGCGCGTTACCAGAACCGCGGTCGACTGTATAACTGGTCAGGATATATTGTCATTTCCGGCTATCACGACCTTCAATCAGGGCGGCACTTACACCGGCTATGGGGTCCCACCTGGTGGCGATCCCGGTCAGGGGACCGAATACGGTGTTTGGCAGCGCGAGCCAGGCAGTCATAATTACTCGAACAGAGCTGTGGTTACGCTATACCGCGGAAGGCGATTTTGACGGCAGAGGTGAAGCTACCGAAGCGATACAGCTCACCACCGCCGACAGCTTCACTAGTACTGGCACGGTCCAGATCTTCGACGCTGACGGCAATCAGCTCTTTACCGGGTGCGCCAGGGCGACTGGAACGCGGTTTGAATAATCCTGGCAAAACACAAGATTCGACCTCACGACCAATTAACGGGCTTGGCGCGTTCCATCCGCACCAAACCCATTTGTCTTTAGCAACTTGGCAAATGAGATCGGCGATACGGATCGTTTTGCATCCTGCTCACGTAAACCAGGTCCAACTCGGTCTTACCAGTCCAAGGACCAGGTCTCGACCAGTCGTCATCGTGCTGAGCAAGAACAGCCTTGATTTCACGCCAGTTTGCCGGGTGTATTTCTCGCGACATTTTCTGAAACAGGGTCGCATCTCTCCTTTCGCAGGGGAGGTGAAGGATTATTTTGAGCGCAGCTGGTCTGCTACGCCTGAACCCTCACCGATCCTCTCCTTCCCAGGAGGCGGATATACGTGACGGCGAAAGCTGGTGCAGTCAGTGAGACTTGATAATCAACAAGGATATCCCATGGACGAGAAATCCAAAGACGCCTGGCGCATCTTTGTTCTCGCGGACACACAATCGTCTGCCGGAGAGCGTGAAGGAGATGGCCAAAGACGCTGATGAGATCTGGCATCTTGGCGATGTTTGCGCGGAAACGATTCTCGACGAACTGCGGGCGATCGGACCGCGCGTGATCGTTGTGCGCGGAAATTGCGACAGCAATTTCGAGTGGCCGTTGGTTCTCGACCTTGCGCGAGGTGGGTTGAAATTCCGCCTGCAACACGTTCCGCCGGATCGATCCGCCGGATGATGTCGATGTTCTCCTGCACGGGCACACGCACGTCCCGCGCAACGAAAGGCGCGGTCGCGTTCTGTTTCTCAATCCCGGCTGCGTGACCCGGCCCAACCGCGGTGCGCCGCCAAGCGTGGCCTGGCTTGAAATCACGGACGGAAAAATCAGTTGGAAGCTCGTGCCGCTTCGCTGACGCGCATCCCAAGGAGCGACGGCTTCTAGCCGTTGAGCGCAATGCGACGATTGGAAACCGTCGTTCCTTGCATTGCGATTCAGTCTTGATTAAATCGAGCGGCAATCGCTTTTCTTCACGAAGATGAGTTCGGCTCTCGATCAAATCTTCGTGCACGGAAAGCGATGGCTGCTTTCCTGGATTGCCGGCGCGCCGAATTGGATCATCCAAATCACGTCCAGCCTGATCAACATTGTCGCGTTGCTCGCCGTGTTTCTCACGCTCTTCGCGCTTATGTCGGTGCTGGAGCGGAAAATTCTAGGCGCGAATGCAGAATCGCTACGGGCCGAACCGCGTCGGGCCGTTCGGTCTTTTCCAACCGGTCGCAGATGGAATCAAAATGTTAATCAAAGAAGACATCGTGCCGGCGCGTGCAGACAAGGTCGTGCATTTTCTCGCTCCAGTTGTCCTCGCCGCAGTGGCCATCCTCACGCTGGGTGTGATTCCGTACGGGCGAAACATGACCGCGTTCACAATTGACGGCGGCATACTCTTTTTCTTCGCGGTGGGATCGGCAACGGAACTCGCGGTGTTCATGGCTGGCTGGGCCAGCAACAACAAATTTTCGATGCTCGGCGCCATGCGCGCGATCGCCCAGATGTTCAGCTACGAATTGCCGCTGATTATCACGGTGCTCCCGGTTGTGATGGTCGTCGGCTCGCTTATGCCGGACAGGATTGTTTTCGCGCAAGGCGAATACACGTTAGGCATCGTGCCGCGTTGGTTTGTCTTCACGCCGTGGGGCGCCGCGGCGTTCATATTGTTTTTCGTCTCCGGCCTCGTCGAATCGAACCGCACGCCATTCGATGTGCCCGAGGGCGAATCGGAAATCGTTGCCGGGCACATGACCGAATATTCAGGATTTAAATACGCCACGTTTTTCATGGCGGAATATCTCGGGATGTTCGCCGTCAGCGGGCTGGCGGTGACCTTGTTTCTCGGCGGCTGGCATGCGCCCGTGCGCGTGCTCGAATTTGTTCCCTCTTACGTCTGGTTTTTCGCAAAGCTGAGCGTGCTGCTCTTCGTTTACATCTGGCTGCGCGGCAACGCTCCCGCGCATGCGCGTGGATCAAATGATGAATGTCGCCTGGAAGTTCATGTTGCCGATGGCGTTCACGTGCGTCATTGCCGCGGCCGTCTGGCATTATGCCGGGCGCGGGTATGCGCGGCTGGCTGTGGTCGCTGTTCGTCATCGTCGTTGTTTACAGCTGCGCTATCGATCCTGCTCGACACGCGAAGGAAATTCGCGCGGCGTGTTTACCGTTTCGCTGAATGAACGGACGGGATTCCTTCGGAAGTAGACCTCGCGGGCTGTAGCGTGCGCTGTCCTCAGCGCACCCACTGGTGGATCGATGCATTTGTCCGCTGCAGGACAGCCGGACATCTGCAGCCAACTGAATGAACAGCGTGGCGTTCATTGTCATCATCGCGTTTTCACGCTCGCCGCGGCGCTGGCGGCCGCGACGTTGCCAAATCTCATGCACGCCGCGCTTCTGCTTGGTGCTGGCGTTGCTCGGGCTCGCATCCTTCTTTTTCCTGCTGGGCGCAGAATTCGTCGGACTTGCCCTGGTGTTCATTTACATCGGCGCAGTGGCGGTGTTGATCGTTTTCACGATTCTTCTGACGCGCCGCGATTCGAAGGAACATTATGGTTTCAACTGGAGCGGTGTTCTCATCGCGCTTGCTGTTTTTGCGGGTTTGACGTGGGCGGTTCTAAAAACGCAATCGCTGTCCATCGTCCCGCCGCACATTCGGGCACTCACGGTTAAGCAAATCGGCCAGGCGTTAATGACCGGTTATGTGTGGCCGTTGCAATGCGTCGGGCTCCTCCTGACCGCCGCCCTCATCGGCGCCCTCGTGCTCGTGATGGAGGAAAAACGATGAAGACAGATGAAGCGCACGCTCAACGCTGACGCTCAACGCCCAACGCTGAATTCAGAAGAGATTCTGAGTTCGACATTGAGTGTTGGACGTTGGGCGTTGGACGTTCTCTGCCAGGACTGCCATGACACCAACACTTCAACTCTTCCTCATCGTTTCCGCGGCGTTGTTTTCCATCGGCTTGCTTGCTGCATTGAGCCGGCGTCACGCGATTTTCATCCTGATCGGGATCGAGATGATGCTCGCCGCGGCGAACTTGAATTTTATCGCGTTCTGGCGTTTCGCTCCGCCGCCGCATCCGCCAACCGGGGTGATGATCGCAATCTTTTCCATCGCCATCTCTGCAGCCGAGGCCGCTGTTGGCCTCGCGATGGTTATTGCCGTTTACCGGCATTTCCGAACAACGAACGTCGATCAATACGACCAGCTCAAAGGATGAAGATGACAGACGAAGCAAACGTCAACGTCAACGCTCAACGCTCAATGCTCAATTCGGAAACTTTTGAGTTGACGTTGGACGTTGGGCGTTGACGTTGGGCGTTTTCTGGCGCCAAAGATGAGCGCCAGATCTCGATCATCTTTGGCTAATCCCGCGGTGCCATTCGCGGCATCGCTGTAATTTGAGCTTGTCGAAATCGCGGCGCAAAAGCGCGGCCGTACTGGCAATCGGTGGCCAAATCGTTGTGCTGGCAATCTCGATCGTGGCGTTCCTTCCGACACTGCAAACGCACGGCTTCCGCGCAGTCCAGAATTTCACATGGTTCACGTTCGGCGAACAAACCCTGCGGCTCGGATTTGTTCTCGATCCGCTCGCGGCAGCCATGCTGGTAATGATCTCACTGGTCAGCCTGTGCATTTTTGTCTTCAGCGTCGGCTACATGGCTGACGACAAGAATTTCACCCGTTTCTTCGCGTATCTGTCGTTCTTCTCTGGCGCGATGCTCGGCGTGGTTATCGCGAACAGCTTGCTGCTGCTTTTCATGTTTTGGGAACTCGTAGGGCTCGCGTCGTATTTACTCATCGGCTTCTGGATCGAGCGACCGAGCGCTGCAGCGGCAGCAAAGAAAGCATTCATCACCACGCGCATCGGTGACATGGGATTTTTCTCGGAATGCTCTGGCTCTACAATCGCAGTGGCACACTGCTTTTCTACGATGGCGGCCGCGGATGTCTTGAAGGCGCCGGTCTGGCCTTGCTTGGCGCAAGCGCCACGTTCATCGCGCTTCTGATTTTCTGCGGCGCAGTTGGCAAGTCCGGACAATTCCCGCTGCACGTCTGGTTGCCCGACGCGATGGAGGGTCCGACGCCGGTCAGCGCGCTGATCCACGCGGCCACAATGGTCGCCGCGGGTGTGTTTCTCGTCGCACGCGTTTATCCGCTGTTTTCGTTAGGCGCGATCAACGGCGTGACGTCCTCGCTCACTGTCGTTGTCTGGATTGGAGTAACTACAGCGCTCATGGCTGCGCTCATCGCGATCGCGCAGGCCGACATCAAACGCATCCTCGCTTACTCAACCGTGTCGCAACTCGGTTTGATGATGGTCTCGTTAGGCGTCGGCGGTGTGGCGGCTGGAATCATGCATTTACTCGCGCACGGTTTTTCAAAGCGCTTCTGTTTCTCGGCTCTGGCTCGGTGATTCACGGATGCCATGGCGAACAGGACATTCGCAAAATGGGCGGCCTGCGGCGCCTGATGCCGGTGACGTTTGGAACGTACGCCATCGGTATGATGGCGTTGAGTGGCGTCCCGCTCTTCTTCTCCGGTGGCTGGACCAAGGAGGAAATTCTTCACGCCACCGCGCATTGGCCGCGATCGCATGCACCGTATTACCTGATGCTGGCCGGCGTCGTTCTCACGGCGCTCTATATGACGCGGCAAATGATCTACGTCTTTTTCGGGAATCGCCGGAGCGCCGCTGAGCACGCGCACGAAAGTCCGCGTGTGATGACGATGCCGCTGATTGTGCTGGCGATTGGCACAGTTTTCCTGAGCGTCGTGCTCACCTCCGCCTGGCCATGGCTGCATGGTTATCTCACGGGTGAACCGGTTCACTTCGACATTGCGCACCTGATCCAGCCCATGCTTTTCATTTCGCTCGTGCTCGTCGGCGGTGGGATCGCGCTGGGCATCTGGTTCTATCGCAAAGCTGGCGCGCAGGATCGAGATCGACCCGCTGAAGTTGATCCACTCGAGTACGCGCAACCGGCGTTGTTCCGGTTCCTCGCAAACAAGATGTGGATCGATGAGCTGTATGCGCGGACGATCATCGCTTTCGCATGGGCGAGCGCGCGTTTGTCCGACTGGATGGATCGTTATTTCTGGGATGGTTTGGTGCGCGGCTTCGGCGCAATCGGCCAACTCTTTGGAATATTTACAGCCGATGTGGACGAGCGCGGCATCAATGCCGGAGTGGATGAAACGACAGTTGGCGCTCGCGGTTTGGGCCGTCTGTTGTCCAGCGCGCACTCTGGACAGATTCAAATTTACCTCGGCGTCGTGGCTGTTGGGATGTTGGCGCTGCTTCTTCTCTACGCATGGTTGGCTTAGTCACGGCGATTATTTTGATTCCGCTGCTCGGCGCAGTGGCGGTGTGCACATGGCCGCCCGCCTCCGCTGAGGCTACGGCGGACAGGCTGCGCAATGGCCGCCCGATTGCGCTGATGTTTAATATCATCTCTGCCGGATGCGCTCTGGCGCTGTGGCGGAATTTCGATGCCACCGCGACTGGACTCCAGTTCGTGGAACGTCATGCGTGGATTCCGGCTATCAACGCCGAATATCTGGTGGGCGTCGATGGCCTGAGCCTGCTGCTCGTATTGCTCACCTCCCTGATCATTCCATTCGCATTGCTTGCGCAACCCGCTCCCGATGGAAGCCGCGCGTTCTACGCGACCATGCTCGTCATGCAGTCTGCGCTCTACGGCACGTTCACCGCACAGAATTTCGTTCTCTGGTTCCTGTTCTACGAAATGAGTCTGATCCCGGGTTTTCTGCTGATCAAAATCTGGGGCGGTGAAAATCGCGATCGCGCCGCGACCAAGTTTTTCCTCTACACATTTCTCGGAAGCGTCGCCATGTTGCTTTCGTTCCTCGGGATTTATTTCGCGAAAGGCACGTTCGACTTCGCGGCTCTGGCGAGTCTTGGAAAGAGCGGGCTGCTCACGGGAAACTTCGCCTGGGTCGCCTTTGCTGGAATTTTTGTTGGCCTTGCGGTGAAGGTGCCGCTGTTTCCGTTTCACACCTGGCTGCCGGACGCCTATCAAACTGCTCCTACAGGCGTGTCGATGGTGCTCACTGGCGTGCTATCGAAAATGGGCGTTTACGGTTTCGTGCGCCTGTTGCTTCCGTTGTTCCCTAACGAAATCAAAATCATCGGCCCGTGGCTGCTTGCGCTGGTGGTTTGCTCGATCGTTTTCGCTCCGCTGGCTGCGTGGGCGCAGCGCGATTTGAAACGAATGATCGCCTATCTTTCGATCAACCATCTCGGCTACTGCATGCTGGGTCTTTTGCGCTGGCCGCGTCACCCGCTGTTGCTGCGACGATCGACACGCACGCGGCGCTGAGTGGCGTGTTCATGCAAATCTTCAATCACGGCATTACCGCGGCGGCGCTCTTCTACTTTGTGGGCTTGCTCGAACAACGGCGCGGTCTGCGTGGCATCGACGATTTCGGTGGCCTGATGCAGCGGACACCGCTGCTCTGCGGTTGGATGAGTGTCGCCATGTTTTCGTCGCTCGGTTTGCCGGGGCTGAACGGATTTATTGGCGAGTTTCTGATTTTCAAAGCGTCGTTCGCGATGGCGGCGGCGTTCACGGCCATCGCCGTGATCGGCCTTCTCGTCACCGCCATCGTTTTTATGCGAGCGATGCAATCGCTGTTTAGCGGACCGCTTGCAGAAAGTTGCAGCGCATTTCCCGATCTTTTGCGAAGGGAAAAACTTGTCGTGGTTCCCGTGACACTGCTCATGTTCGCCATCGGCATCGCGCCGCAATTCATCTTCAACATTTTCAATACGACCGTCGTTCAAATGGCGCGGCTGCTTAGCTGAGATTCATCAGCGAATGAGCAAAGAGATCATTCCAATCGAGCGGATCGCTCGCGCGATTCTCGTCATTCGTCGACAGAAGGTGATGCTCGATTCCGATCTGGCCGCGCTATACGGCGTGACCACTGGAAATCTGAATAAGGCGGTGAAGCGCAATCGCTGAGCGTTTCCCGACCGACTTTCATGTTTCAACTTGATGCTGAGGAGGTTGCAAATTTGAAATTCCAATTTGGAATATCAAAGTCGGGCGCAGGCGTCGACGTGCTGACCATACGCCTTCACCGAACAAGGCGTCGCGATGCTCTCCAGCGTATTGAACAGCGAGCGCGCCGTGAAAGTGAACATCGCCATCATGCGTGCGTTTGTGAAGCTGCGCGAGACGCTCGACACGAATCGCGAGTTAGCGCGAAAATTTTCGGAGCTGGAACAGCGCGTCGGCAAGCACGATGACGAAATCGCGGCGATTCTGGAAGCGATCCGGCAGTTGATGGCCCCGCCGGAAAAGCCTCGGCGCGAAATCGGATTTCATGTGCGCGAGCAGGCGCCGCGCTATCGGGCGCGCAACACGCGCATGATCGCCTGGACGATTTACCTCACGTTTGGCGGCGCAGTTCTGTCGCTGCTTTTGCCGCGCGCGTGTGCTCGCTGGATCGCGCTGCTGACGACAATCGCAGGCTTAGCGCTTGGTATGATCGTGTTCGTCGGCACGCCGATTGCGGATCTGGCGCATTTTACAACAATCGTGCGCGTGCCGTGGGTCCCGGCGCTCGGGATGAATTACCACCTCGCGCTCGATGGCGTGAGTCTGACGATGGTTCTTGTCACCGGCATTTCAGCGGTAAGCACGGTGCTGTTTTCATGGGATGTGGAACATCGGCAGAACGAATTTTTTTCTGGCTTCTGCTGGTGGTGGCCGGGTGCTACGGCGTGTTCCTCAGCGCGGATCTGTTTTTGCTGTTCGTGTTCTACGAGTTGGTGATCGTGCCGAAATATTTTCTCATCGCGATCTTCGGCTCGACCAACAAGGAATACGGCGCGATGAAGCTCACCCTGTATTCCTTCTTCGGCGGGATGTTCGTGTTCGTTGGAATACTGGTCGCTTATGTCAGTGGGGGTCGTTGGACCTGAATCAGCTGTCGCAGTTCGAATTTTCACCGCAACTGCAATCGTGGGCGTTTCCGGTGTTGTTTCTCGGCTTTGCTGTGCTGGCCGGCATCTGGCCGCTGCACACCTGGGCGCCGACTGGTCATGCCGCTGCTCCGACTGCGGGTTCGATGTTGCTCGCGGGAATCGTGATGAAGCTCGGCTCTTACGCCGGTCTGCGCGTCGCGATGAATCTTTTTCCGCAGGGATTTCAGATGTGGAGCAAATGGATCGCTGTGCTCGCAGTGATCGGAATCGTGTATGCCGCGGCAGTGGCGCTTCGCCAACGTGATCTGAAATTTGTAATCGGTTATTCGAGCGTTAGCCACATGGGCTTTGTGCTACTCGGTTTTGCCACGGCCAACGCGCTCGGCGTTTCCGGTGCAGTGCTGCAAATGTTCTCGCACGGCGTTATCGCGGCCCTCTTGTTCGCCGTCGCCGGACGCATGATCTACCGGCGCACGCACACGCGCGAACTCGATGCGCTTTCTGGAATGAATCTGAGCCACGCAATGCCCTTCGCGGCTTTCACGTTCGTGGTCGCCGCGGCTGCATCAATGGGTATCCCGGGTTTCAGTGGATTCGCAGCCGAGATCACGATTCTAATCGGCGCATGGAAAACTTATCCGCTTGCCGTTTGGATCGCGGGAGCTGGGATAGTGCTCGTCGCTGCGTTCACATTGCGCGCGCTAAAGCTTTCGTTCTTCGGTGAGAAAGGCGTCCAAGGCGAAGTTACAAAGGTTACAACGTTAAGTCGGGAAGAGTTCAACCCGATCACGATCCCGGAGAAAATCGGCGCCTGCATGCTGATGCTCACCACACTCGCCGTCGGCGTTTATCCGAAACTGTTGCTCGACCGCATCATGCCCGCGGTCGAAACGATGAGGTTTTTGAAATGAAACGCATGCCGCATCTTCAGCGCTGCAACGCTTCAGTCGCTTTAACGATGTCTTATCTCGAGCTTCTCAAACTTGCATCGCCTGAAGCGGTCGTAGTTCTAACCGCGCTGGTTGTGCTTTCGATCGGTCTCGTTGCGAAACGCGCAGCGGCGGCCTGCGCGTTTGTTGCAGCGCTGGGAATTGTGATTGCAATCGTGGCAGTCACGTTTTTGCCGCGCAACGAAACGCTGTTTGGCGGAATGCTCGTGATCTCGCCCCTGACGTCATTGTTCAAAATCATTTGCCTCGCGCTCGCATTTTTCACGATCCTGCTGACGCAGGCAGAAAAGGCGCCGCGTCATCCCGGCGAATATCTGGCGCTTGTTCTTCTGGCAACGGTCGGCCTGATGCTGCTCGTCGGAAGTGAAGAACTGCTGATGATTTTCATCGGCCTCGAGTTGCTCGGACTTTCGCTTTACGTCATGGCCGCATTCGATAAGACCGACGTGCGCTCGGCCGAAGCCGGTCTGAAATATTTTCTGTTCGGCAGCACGTCGAGCGCGTTCACACTCTTCGGGATCAGTCTGATTTACGGGATGTCGGGTGCAACCGGTCTCGCCGCGATTTCAACAAAGTTGGCAACAACGTCAGTGCAGCCGCTGCTTGCGGTTGGAATCGTCATGACGCTTGTCGGCTTCGCATTCAAAATCGCTGCCGCGCCGTTCCATCTATGGGCGCCTGACGCGTATCAAGGCGCGCCTGTTCCGAGCGCGGCGTTCATTGCTTCGGGTTCGAAGGTTGCGTCGTTTGTTGTGCTGGGAAAAATCGTGCTCGTTGGGTTCGCGCCGGTGCATGGCAGCGCCGGATGGCACGCGATGGTGGCCGGTTGGTCGCCTGTGCTTGCGGCACTAGCGGCGTTATCGATCGTAATTGGCAATCTCGTCGCGCTTGCGCAATCGAACGTGCGCAGACTGCTTGCCTACTCAGCGGTCGCACACGCGGGTTACACATTGATCGGGTTCGTCGCCGGCGACCGCGAAGGCTTTTCCGCGGCCTTGTTCTACACGACGGTTTATGCGATCACGCTCGTTGGCGCGTTTGGCGTTGTCGGCGTCGTGCGGCGCGAAACCGGCGGCGACGATTTCTCGAACTTTTCCGGCCTCGCTTCCCGTTCTCCGTTGCTCGCCGGATGCATGGCAGTCTTTATGTTGTCCCTCGCAGGCATCCCGCCGTTGGCTGGATTTTTCGGAAAATTCTATTTGTTCAGCGCCGCGCTACATGCTGGCGCAAATCACGCGCTTCTTTGGCTCGTCGCGCTTGGCCTCGTTGGCAGTTTCGTCTCGCTGTATTATTACCTTCTCGTGTTGAAAGCGATTTTTGTCGATGCACCGTCGCTTCCGGCTGCGGAACCGATGGAGCGCATGCGATCCGATTCTTTGCAGGGAGCTACGGTGCACTCTGCTTGCCGCAGCAGTTGTTTTGCTCGGCGTGATGCCGAACGTTTTGGCATCGCGCATTCTGGCCGCGATTCCGTAAGAAATTTCAAAAAAATGCAATTAACGCTTGACCCGCGCACCGTAAGTTTTGCATCAAAAGTAATGGTCCCCATTGCGAAGTTGGTGATGTAAAGATGGGCAGCATCAGCGAGTTCATTGAGCGCCATTTCCGGCATTTCAACGCGGCGGTGCTGAAAGACGCAGCCGACGCCTACATTGCGCATCTCGATCGTGGCGGAAAGATGATGATCACGCTGGCGGGCGCGATGAGCACCGCCGAACTGGGCGTGTCGCTCGCGGAAATGATCCGCCGTGACAAAGTGCACGCCATCACCTGCACGGGTGCGAACATGGAGGAAGACCTGTTCAATCTCGTCGCGCGCAGCAAATACGAACGGATTCCCAACTATCGGGAGCTAAGTCCGCAACAAGAGCAGGAGCTGCTGCGGCGGCACCTCAATCGCGTCACTGATACTTGCATTCCGGAAGAGGAAGCGATGCGCCGCATTGAGCGAGTGGTGCTCGATGAATGGGTAGCCGCTTCAGAGAACAACCAGAGAAAGTTTCCCCACGAGTTCCTTTACAAAATCTTGCGCGAGTGCCGCCTCAAACAATTTTACGAGATCGATCCGGCCGATAGTTGGATGGTCGCCGCTGCGCACAAGAACCTTCCGTTGTTTGTGCCCGGCTGGGAAGATTCGACCCTCGGAAACATTTACGCCGCCCGCTGCATCACCGGCGCGATTAGCAATGTGCAGGCGGTCCGCTCGGGAATCGAATACATGATCGAACTCGCGGACGTGGTATCGCCGGGTATCAAAGGATTCATCCATCGGCTTTTTCCAAATTGGCGGCGGCATCGCAGGCGATTTCCCCATTTGCGTTGTGCCCATGTTGAATCAGGACGTGGTCAGCATGCCCGTGCCCGAGTGGGGGTATTTTTGCCAAATCAGCGATTCCACCACCAGTTTCGGATCATACTCCGGTGCGGTGCCGAATGAGAAAATCACATGGGGAAAACTGAACGTCGACACTCCGCGGTTCGTCATCGAATCTGACGCGACAATCGTTGCGCCGTTAGTTTTCGCGAAGATTTTAGGCTGGTGACCCAGCAGCGCGTCGGCGCGTTACAGCCTTCGTCATCGATTCGATGGCGTGAGGCAAGCTTTGAACCGAGGATATTGAATGCTTTACGTGGTGGCGACGCCGATCGGTAATCTGGGCGACATCACCTTGCGGGCTCTTGAGGTCCTGAAGGGTGTTGACGTTGTAGCGGCGGAAGACACGCGGCATTCCGGCTTACTGCTAAAACATTTCGAGATCAAAAGCCCTTTGTCAGCTACCACGAACATAATGAAGCGGCGCGCACGGCTGAGTTGGTCGAGCGCCTTGCCCGAGGCGAAAACGTTGCGTTGATTACAGACGCTGGCACGCCTGGTCTTTCCGATCCAGGGCTGCGCCTTATTCGCGAATGCATCAATCGCGAACTGCCGTTTACGATCGTCCCTGGACCATCGTCGATTCTGATCGGCTCTGCTCGGTTCCGGATTTTCGACCGAGAAATTCTCGTTCCGTGGATTTCTTCCGGTGAAAAGCGGCCGACGCGAGCGCGAATTGCGGATAGCAGCTGAACGCGAGGAGACGACGCTTTTTTGAATCTCCTTACCGGCTTCTTAAAACGCTTCAGCGCTTGCAGTACCATTATGCCGGAACGGCAACTGTGCATCGCACGTGAGCTGACAAAGAAATTTGAGGAATTCCGTCGCGGCACTGCTGCCGAACTGCTTGCACACTATGAGGCACATCCGGCGAAAGGCGAAATCGTGCTCGTCGTCTCCGGCGCGTAGCTGGATCGCCAGCGTAGTCAGCGAACCACCAAAATTCGCCGGTCAGTAGCGCGCACAAGGCGCAGAAAATGTCCGTGCGAATAAACGAATCGCGATCGTCGTCCAATCCAGCCACTGAAATCAGCTGAAAACCATGCGATCCGACATTGCCCTTTCGGAAACTTCACAAGCTCTTCGGCGTCCTGCCGACTCTGCTCACGGTTGAGTTGCCGATCGGGATAGCTGAACGGCACGTCGGAGACGTTGGCGTGGCGACGAGACTTTCGCGAGCAGACTGTCGCAACTTCTGCGATTATCAGTTGATGACCCGCCTGCCACGGTTCCTAACGCCATTGCTCGCGGGATGCGCCGTCACGCTTTTGCAGGTTGTAATGGCGGTGGCTCTGCTTGCTCCAGAAAAGCCGATCACCGAGCGCTACTCGGCGCTGGTTCAACACGACAGCTATTGGTTCATGAACATTATCGATCGCGGATACCAGACCATTGTCCCGCCGATCGATCACAAGGTGATGGAAGTCTCGAATGTCGCATTTTTTCCGGCATACCCGGCGATTGCCGCGTTGCTCCGAAATGCATTCAACATCAGCACCGGCACGGCGCTTTTGATCACCGCTCAGCTCGCTGCGTGGGGTTTTGGACTTATTTCTTCCTGTTCTGCCGGCGCTGGAAAGTTGCGCGTTCGCTTCAGATTTGCGGGACACTCCTCATCCTGGCGAACCCGGCAGCGTTCTTCCTCGTCGCCGCTTACTCGGAATCGCTCTTTCTTATGGCGCTGCTCGGCTTCATCTATTGGAGCACCGCGGAGGGTCGCACGGCGAGAGTGCTGGCGGCTATGCATGGGATGGTTATGTCCGCGACGCGAATTGTCGGGATTGTGTGCGCTGCCTTTCCTCTGGTGCGCTCGGCTGTTCAAACCGGATGGCGCGGTTTGCTCAAGCCACGCAAATGGCTTCGAGAGAACCGGGCAGCTGTCGGTTTGACGTTTGTGGCGGCCTGCGGCGGGATCGCCTTTTTCGTTTTGTGCCAACTGCGCTGGGGTCACTGGGACCTTTACATGCTCACGCAGGCGGCTGGCTGGGGCATTGTGCCCGATTACTTTGCAGTGTTTAGACCTGAGAGTTACCGCTGGCTTGTTCCGGCACTGAATGATCCCACCGAAGTGAGCCAGTTGTCGATGACACTGGGTGCCGTGCTTCTCGTTGCCATCGCAGTTTGCGAATTGGTTCCAGCGATTCGGCGCCGCGCCGGCCTGCCGGTACGCGCAGGGATCTATTTCTGCGCGGCCACGATTTATTACCTCTCGGTGAGCGGCGTCGCCTGCGTCGACATGGAAAGTATGCTGCGTTACGAGTTCAGCGCGTACGCCTTGATCGTGCTGGCGCTTTTGAATTTTCTGCGTCAATTTCGCACGCCGCCAATATGGGTGCGGGCATTAGGGACGGCGGCAGTAGCGTTGGTCAGCGCTGCCGGGCTGTGCGTGCAGGGCTGGTACGTCTGGAATTTCACTCGGGGCCACTGGGTCGCGTAGCAGAACATGAAGGCAAAGGTTGTCATTATCGGTGCAGGTCCGGCAGGTCTAACGGCTGGCTATCTGCTTTCCAAAAACGACGTCGATGTCGTCGTTCTGGAAGCCGATCCCGTTTACGTGGGCGGCATTTCGCGCACGGCAACTTACAAGGGCTTTCATTTCGATATCGGCGGTCACCGTTTCTTCTCAAAATCCAAAGCGGTCGAAGACTTGTGGACCGAGATTTTGCCGAACGACATGCTCACGCGCCCGCGCTCATCGCGCATTTTTACGGCGGCAAATTTTTCTCCTATCCGCTCAAGCCAATTGAAGCGCTGCTGAAGCTCGGCGTTTTCAAATCGATTCTGTGCGTTCTTTCCTGGCTGAAAGCGCGTCTGTTTCCGATCCGAAACCCGCGGAATTTCGAAGAATGGGTGAGCAATCAATTCGGAAAACGGCTGTTCAACACGTTCTTCAAGAGTTACACCGAAAAAGTCTGGGGCATGAGCTGCAAGGAGATTTCCGCCGACTGGGCGGCGCAACGGATCAAAGGCCTGTCGTTAGGCAGCGCGATCAAGAACGCGCTTATTCCGCAGCGTTACAACGGCGACCGGAGCAAAGTCATCAAGACGCTGATTAATTCTTTTCGTTATCCGCGACGAGGTCCGGGAATGATGTGGGAGGCGTGTGCCGAAAAGATGACGGCGCTGGGCGGCAAATTGGAGATGGGCTGCAGAGTGACGCGCTGTTCTTACGACGATTTGTCCGGCCAATGGAATGTCGAATACAAAAACGGCGACGGAGATCTGCAAATAATCGAAGCCGAACATGTCATTTCGTCCGCGCCGATGCGCGAGCTGGTCTGCGGTTTGTCACCGGCCGTGAGTGAACGAACCAAGCGCGCGGCTGAGAGCCTCAAGTATCGCGATTTCCTCACCGTCATGCTGATCTTGAAAGATCGAGCAGATGTTCGATGACAACTGGATCTACATTCACGACCCGAGCGTTAAAGTCGGCCGTGTTCAGAATTTCCGATCGTGGTCGCCCGAAATGGTGCCCGAGACGGATAAGGTTTGTTACGGTCTAGAGTATTTCTGTTTCGAACACGATGGACTGTGGGATTCGGGCGATAACGATTTGATTGAGCTTGCAAAGCGCGAGCTGATTCAGATCGGGTTGGCGAAGGAAGGCGATTTCGTCGATGGCTGCGTCGTTCGCCAGAAGAAAGCCTATCCGGTTTACGATGACGACTACGCGCGGCACGTCGCCACTATTCGTCAGGAACTGGACACGCGTTACCCGAACCTGCACCTGGTCGGCCGTAACGGCATGCACAAATACAACAACCAGGATCACGCCATGATGACAGCGATGTTGTGCGTGGAAAATATTCTCGCCGACGCAAAGCTTTACGATCTGTGGCAGGTGAACAGCGACGCCGAATATCACGAAGCCGGTCCCGCTGCAGCCGAGGAAACGAACGGCAGCGCGCTTCGCCTCGTTCCCGCCCGCGTCGGCGCTCCGGAGTTGGCGCCTGAAGGGTAGCGCACGCGTCTCGCGTGCTGGCGAACGCGTCCTCGCGGTCGCGAACTTTCATCTTGCATCTCTTGGAGATGAAACCTCCGCACAATGAAAGACTGTTTCGGCGGGACGCCGAAACCAGCATGCGAGACGCATGCGCTACCCGGTCTCGAACTCTTCCACTGGCGGGCAAGAGCAGAACAGATTCCTATCGCCGTAGACGTTGTCGATGCGGCCAACTGCGGGCCAGAATTTGTGGTCGCGCGTCCACGGCGCGGGAAAAGCTGCCTGCTCGCGCGAGTAGGGGCGGTCCCATTTGTCGGACGCGATTTGTCGCGCGGTGTGCGGCGCGTTCTTGAGCAAATTGCTTTGCCGATCCTGTTTTCCGTCGGCGATTGCTTGCATCTCCGCGTGAATGGAGATCATCGCATCGCAGAAACGATCAAGCTCGTGTTTCGGTTCGCTCTCGGTCGGCTCGATCATCATCGTCCCGCCAACCGGCCACGAAACGGTTGGCGCGTGAAAGCCGTAATCCATCAAACGCTTTGCCACATCTTCGACTTCAATGCCTGCGCTTCTCCACTGGCGCAGGTCGACAATGCATTCGTGCGCGACGAGACCATGCTTGCCCTTGAAAAGAACGGGAAAGTACGGATCGAGCCGTTTAGCGATGTAATTAGCGTTGAGAATCGCCACCTCGCTCGCGCGTTTCAACCCGGCGGGGCCCATCATGCGAATGTACATCCACGTGATCGTCAGAATGCTGGCGCTGCCCCAGGGCGCTGCCGCGACCGGACCGACACCATTGTCGATTGCTCGATTGCCGATTGCTCGATTGAAGAACGTGCCGGCAGAAATTCAACGAGATGTTTGGCTACACCGATCGGTCCTACACCCGGGCCGCCGCCGCCGTGTGGGATGCAAAACGTCTTGTGCAAATTCAGATGACAAACATCGGCGCCGTAATCGCCGGGGCGACAAAGACCGACCTGCGCATTCAAGTTTGCGCCGTCCATGTAAACCTGGCCGCCATGCGCGTGAACGATGTCGCAAATTTCGCGAATCGTCGGCTCGAATACGCCGTGCGTTGATGGGTAAGTCACCATGAGCGCGGCGAGATCGCGCGCGTGTTCGTCTGCTTTCGCGCGAAGGTCTGCAAGGTCAATGTCTCCATCTTTCAAGCAGGCGACCGACACAACCTTGAATCCTGCCATTATCGCACTGGCGGGATTCGTGCCGTGCGCCGATGTCGGAATGAGACAAATGTTGCGATGCGCTTCGCCGCGCGATGCATGATATTCGCGAATGGCCAGCAGACCTGCGAATTCGCCCTGCGATCCGGCATTCGGTTGCAATGAAACCGCGGCGAAGCCGGTGATTTCTGCGAGCCAGTCTTCCAGTTGCTGGAAAATTTCCATGTAGCCCGCCGCCTGTTCGGTGGGAGCGAACGGATGCAATTTGGAAATCTCGGGCCATGAAATCGGGAACATTTCCGCGGTGGCGTTGAGCTTCATCGTGCATGAGCCGAGCGGAATCATTGACGTTGTGAGCGACAGATCGCGCGATTCCAGCTTCTTCAAATAGCGCAGCATCTCGGTTTCAGTGTCGTGCGTGTTGAAGATCGGATGCGTGAGATATTCGGAAGTGCGGATTGCGGATTGCGGAATGCGGATTGGCGGGTCGCCAACATTGTCATCGTCAAAATCGCGGACGTTCGTGCCGCGGAAGATGGACATCAGCAGTTCAATGTCCCGTGGCGTTGTCGTTTCATCGAAAGAAATGCCCACCGCGCGTGGCCCAAGCCCGCGCAGGTTGCAACCCGCTTTGGCCGCGTGCCCCAAAGTGACTTCGCTCGATTCCACTTCGATCCGAACCGTGTCGAAGAAATTCTCGTGCGTGACCGTGCAGCCAAGGGCGCGCAGACCATCCGCAAGTCGACTGGTTAGCCGGTGAACACGCTCGGCGATCGCGCGCAATCCTTTGGGACCGTGATAGACCGCATACATCGACGCAATGACGGCCAGGAGAACCTCTGCCGTGCAGATGTTGCTGGTCGCTTTGTCGCGGCGGATGTGTTGCTCGCGCGTTTGCAAGGCGAGGCGATACGCAGGTCGACCTTCAGCGTCGTGTGAAACGCCCACCAGTCGGCCAGGCATGTGACGTTTGAATTCATCGCGCGTGGCGAAGTACGCCGCGTGCGGCCCGCCGAATCCCAGCGGCACGCCAAAGCGCTGCGTGTTGCCGACGGCAACATCCGCGCCGAATTCGCCCGGCGGTTTGAGTAATGTTAGCGCAAGAATGTCTGCCGCGACCACCACCAGCGCACCGGCATCGTGCGCCTTCCGGACGAACTCGGCGTAATCGTAGATCGCGCCATCGGTCGCGGGATATTGAACAAGCGCGCCGAAAACTGTGCTGTCGAATTTGAACCGCGAGTAATCGCCGATCTTGATCTCGATCCCGAGCGGCTTCGCGCGGGTTTGAACGACGGCAATCGTTTGGGGATGACAATTATCGGCAACAAAGAACGTCTTCCGATTTGGAACTACCGCGTGACAAAGCGCCATCGCTTCAGCAGCAGCCGTTGCTTCGTCCAGCATGGAAGCGTTCGCGATGTCGAGGGCAGTCAAATCTATGATCATCTGCTGGAAGTTCAGCAGCGCTTCGAGCCGCCCTTGCGCGATTTCCGCCTGGTAAGGCGTGTAAGCGGTATGCCCAGCCAGGGTTTTCAAGAATGTTTCGCTGAATGACAGGCGGCGTGATGCAGTCGTAGTAGCCAGCCCCGATGAACGAGCGCGCGATTTTGTTCTTCTGTGCAATCGCCCGTAGCTCAGCCAGCGCTTCGCCTTCCGATTTCGCTTCCGGCAAATTCAGTTGCCGTTTGAGACGAATGTCCTTCGGAACCGTGGCGTCGATGAGCGCACCGAGGCTATCGAAACCCACGTCGCGCAACATCGCCCGAACTTCTTCCTCGTTCGGCCCGATGTGTCTGCGCGCGAACGAATCAACGTCGAAAATTGGTTCGCGCATTTGCATCGGAAGAGACTACGGAGCGCGAGACGCGCTTCAACTCTCGAGCGCTGCTTGCGCCGCGGCTAATCGTGCGATCGGAATTCGGAACGGACTGCAACTGACGTACTCGAGACCGAGCCGGTGACAGAATTTGACGCTGTTTGGTTCGCCGCCGTGCTCGCCGCAAATTCCCAGTTTGATGTCCGGCCGCGTTTTGCGGCCGAGGTCGCGAGTAATTTCCATCAAACGTCCAACACCCTTCTGATCGATTGTTGCGAATGGATTTGAACCGACGATGTCGAGTTCCGCGTACGCGGGAAGGAAACTGCCCGAGTCGTCGCGACTCATTCCCAGTGTGGTCTGCGTCAGATCGTTCGTGCCGAAGCTGAAGAACTCGGCGTCGCGCGCGATCTGGTCGGCTAGCAGCGCGGCGCGCGGGATCTCGATCATCGTCCCGACCAGATACTTGAACTTTGTTCCTCTTTCCTTGGCCACTTCGTCAGCGACGCGCCGCACAATGTCGATTTGCAGCTTTAACTCGCGCGGAAATCCCACCAGCGGAATCATGATTTCAGGGCGGACCTTGATGCCTTTGGCTTGCACCTCCGCAGCCGCTTCAAAGATCGCGCGGGCCTGCATTTCGGAAATCTCGGGAAACGTGATCCCAAGACGGCAACCGCGATGACCCAGCATCGGATTGAATTCGTGCAACTCATGCACGCGGCGCGAAATTTGTTCCACGGGAACCCCAAGCTTGTTCGCCAGTTCGTTTTGCTGCGCGTGATCGGCGGGCAGAAACTCGTGCAGCGGCGGATCCAGAAAGCGAATCGTGCCAGGCAAACCATTTAGCGCAGTGAAGATGCCGATAAAATCTCCGCGCTGATACGGGAGCAGTTTCGCCAGTGCTCGCGCGCGCTCGTCCTTTGTGCCGGCGAGAATCATCTCCCGCATGGCGTCGATCCGGTCGCCTTCGAAAAACATATGCTCCGTGCGGCAGAGCCCGATTCCTTCCGCGCCGAACGCGACAGCGTTTTTGACCTGCTCGGGCGTGTCGGCATTTGCGCGCACGCCGAGCGTGCGGAATTCGTCCGCCCACTTCATCAACTTCGCGTATTCCTGATACGTGACGCTTTTCTTCGGATCGAGCGAGCCGTCCACGAGCACCTGAATAATCTCCGACGGAGCGGTGGCGACTTCGCCGGCAAAGACTTCGCCGGCCGTTCCATCGATGGAAATGTAATCGCCTCGATTCAATGTCGTGCCGTTCGCGCTGAGCGTGCGCTTTGTGGTAGTCGATCTGGATCCCGGTGGCGCCGCACACGCACACTTTGCCCATTTGCCGCGCAACCAGCGCCGCGTGCGAAGAAACGCCGCCGCGCGACGTGAGAATCCCTTCGGCCGCGATCATGCCGCGCAGATCTTCCGGCGACGTTTCGATGCGGGCGAGCACGACCTTTTCTCCGCGATCCGCACGCGCGCACAGCTTCTTCCGCGCTGAACACGACGTGGCCGCACGCCGCGCCCGGTCCAGCAGCGAGACCGCTCCCAATTTTCTTCGCGTTCCGCACTGCCTCGCGATCAAAAACTGGCGCGAGGAGATGCGCGAGCGAATCGGCCGGGACACGGCGCACCGCGTCCTTTTTGGTTATCAATTTTTCGCCGACCATGTCCACGGCGATGCGCACCGCCGCATGACCGGTGCGTTTGCCGTTTCGCGTTTGCAAGATGTAGAGGCGATTTTCCTCGACCGTGAATTCGAGGTCCTGCATGTCCTTGAAGTGCTGTTCAAGGGTCGCCGCGAACGTTCATCAGCTCCCTTGTGCGCGGCGGGCATTTCTTTCGCCAGATCGGCGATCGGATGCGGCGTGCGCACGCCAGCGACCACGTCTTCGCCCTGCGCGTTGATGAGGTATTCGCCGTAGAAAACCTTTTCGCCGGTGGCCGGGTCGCGCGTGAATGCCACTCCCGTCGCGCTGGTGTCGCCCATATTTCCGAACACCATCGTCTGAACGTTCACCGCCGTTCCCCACTCGTGCGGGATGCCGTACTTCCGCCGATAAACGATGGCGCGATCGTTCATCCATGAGCCGAATACGGCGCCGATCGCGCCCCAGAGTTGTTCGTTCGGATCCTGAGGAAAAGATTTTCCGGTGCGCTCGTTAATCAAAGCCTTGAACCGCTGCACAAGCTCTTTGAGATCGGCGACGGTCAATCGCACATCGGGGAAGTCGTGCTTCCCGTAGCGCTTGTCCTTCAAGCCTTCAATTACTGCTTCGAACGGCTCGTGGTCTTCGCCCGGCCGTTTTTGCACGCCCATCACCACGTCGCCATACATCTGAAGGAATCGTCGGTAAGAATCCCAGGCAAACCGCGCGTTCTTCGATTTCTTCGCGACGATCTCGACCACTTCGTCGTTCATGCCGAGATTGAGAATCGTATCCATCATTCCCGGCATGGAATCGCGAGCGCCAGAGCGCACGGACACCAGCAGAGGCCGTTCCTGGTCGCCGAACCTTTTGCCGGTGGATTTTTCGACCTTCGCCATGGCCGCCGCGACTTGCGCCTCCAATTGCGTCGGATACGAGCGATTGTGATCGTAAAAATAACTGCAAACCTCAGTGGTAATCGTGAATCCCGGCGGCACTGGCAGCCCGATCCTCGTCATCTCATGGAGGTTTGCGCCTTTGCCGCCCAGCAAAGGCTTTCATCGTGCCTCTTCCGTCCGCGTGGCCATCCCCGAAGTAATAAACGTAACGCGGCGCGCGCGTTCTCTTCCCAGCGGCGGCTTTGCGCGATCTGAATCGCATCGGCTTGCGCGCGCGTTGAAGTCGTTTTCGAAGATTAGATTTTCGTTTTGTGGCCATAATTTGCAGCGGCAGCGACCGCTGGAATGACGAAGCGCCAAACTAAATTCGGGCGTCCCGATGTCAACGATGCGGCAGAGGTGGATCGTCTTGTCCTCAAGACGATGGCAGCTGGATCGCCGAAGCGCAGATATCAGGCGGCGAACCCGCAGCCCCTGGTGCCAACGCGTTGAGGACAACGCGTTCCACCTGTTCAGCGGTTAAGCTGGCGCGGTTTCGCCGTTTGTCAGAACTTCAGCAATGATCGCCGTAAAGTCATCAATGCCGGTGCTCGGCACGATGATGCTGTTCCGGCGGCCATGAGCTTCCTCAGTGATACGCAAGAATTTACCGCGGTCGTTCTCCCGGAGCTCGACATAGAAATGCTTGCGCTCAATCTGCAGTTCTTTCGCCTCGATGATGTTGTCCATTTTGCCTTAAGGGCGCCGAGTTTAGGCAGTGGAACTCTGAAATGGAAGAAAAATCCGCGCCTTTTAGGGAATTTCTTACCGGGTCGCTGCTGGGCAAAACCGCGGTGATTGACGCCTCCGGAGCGTTCTCGGCCATGCGCGGAGGGTTGCTGTGCTGCCCGCTCAACCTACACTCTGGTGCGCGTTTGATCCTGCGCCGTCGACCATGCCCCATTCCATCGATCCTGGTTCGTATCGATCACCCGACCAGCAGCGACCCGCCGTCCCGCTGCCGATCGAAACCGAGCCTCAGAACCCACGATCCATACGCTGCGTTCCGCTTCGGAGATTTCGCTCTGTTTACAGCCGGCAATCTACTGTCGATTACCGGGCGATTGATGCTCGCCGTGGCGGTGGAATGGGAGATTTATGCCCGGACCCACTCAGCGACTGCACTCGGGCTTGTTGGCTTGGCGATCGCCGTCCCGGTGGTTACGCTTTCGCTGCCAGCCGGCCATTTGGCGGATCGGTTCAGCCGCAAGCACATCATCCTTGTGCTCGCAGGTCTTTAGCGCGCTCACGTCGCTGGCCCTCGCTCTGGTTTCCTGGAAACATCTTTCCATTCCTCAAATCGCGCCGTTGCGTGAGGGCAATCGCGCCCTGGCGGCTGTTGCCGCGATATTCGAGCGCCATCATCCAGATGTTTCATTTCGATGACGCATCAGTCCCGCTGATTTACCTGCTTCTTTTCATCGGAGCGTCGGCGCGCACGTTCAGTTGGGCTGCGCGCAGCTCGTTTTTTCCGACCCTGGTTCCGCGTGACGCATTCGCGAACGCCGTCACCTGGAACAATAGCATTTTTCAAATCGGATCTGTGGTTGGTCCGGCTCTGAGCGGGTTCTTAGTCGCGTATGTCGGGTTTTCGTTCGTGTATCTGCTGGATGCGCTCTGCTCGTTTGCGTTCTTCCTTCTGGTCCTACTCGATCCGCCGCAGCACGCAAAAAGAGACCAGAGCGACGCGAGCACCTGGAAGAGTCTCATGGCCGGGCTGCGATTTGTGTTCAGCAGAAATGTAATCCTCGCCACGATCACCCTGGATTTGTTTGCCGTTCTGCTGGGCGGCGCGACGGCGTTGATGCCGATCTTTGCGGATCAAATTCTTCACTGCGGCCCGGTGGGTCTCGGCTGGATGCGCGCGATGCCGGCAGTCGGCGCTTTCGTGATGGCGATGCTCATTGCGCATCTGCCGCCGATGAAACATGCCGGCAAAGCGTTGCTGTGGTGCGTGACCGGGTTCGGCGTCGCCACAATCCTGTTCGGCTTGTCGAAAGTATTCTGGTTATCGCTGGGCGTGCTTTTTCTCATCGGAGCGTTCGACAGCGTGAGCGTGATCATCCGCGGCTCGATTGTGCAACTGATTACGCCGGATGAAATGCGCGGACGCGTGTCATCCGTGAACAATATTTTCATCGGCACATCGAACGAGTTCGGCGCGTTCGAATCGGGATTGACCGCGGCGCTATTTGGGCCGGTCATTTCGGTCGTTGCAGGAGGGATCGGAACGATCCTTGTCGTGCTGGGCGTTGCATTGCGCTGGCCGGAGACGCGAAAGATCGGCGCGCTGGATCGGAATCTGGGCTGAGCTCAGTACGACGGCTTCCAGCCGTCGAGGACACCGACGGCTGCCCAGCCGTCGCTCGCTCGAGCTACAATCAGAATGCGCCGTGCAACGAAATCGTTCCGTACGGGGCGCCGCCGTCCTGGTGATAGCGCACGTCAGCACGATAGAAATCGAAGTTCCGGTATGGCTGGTAGCCGACCTCACCCGTGAACGTCACAATCGGCGAAATCTTCCAGTCAAAACCGGCACCGGTTCGAATCTCGCTGTACGTTACGACTGCGTGGTTGAGGCGCGGAATTCCATGCGAGTCGCCAAACTCGTCGTCGGTCCGGAAAGTCGCCTCCGTGATGGTTGCTCCCGCATAGAGTGATACATCACGAGTCATCTCATATTGCAGGCGCGGCGTTGGCAGGACAGCATCCAGCAACCACTGTGGCCCTATTTTCCAGCGAACACCTGCGGCAGGAATCACCGGGTAATTCCGTTCCACATCGATGCTCAGGCCGAGGATAAGCTGCAGGTTAGGACTGAAAATGTACGTGCCGCCGATGACAAAAGGCATATTGAAATCATCCCAAAACAAATGACCCAGGCCTGAATTGTACAGGCCAGGCTGAATTTGCGCTCTGATGAGAATGGAATCCGACAACTGCGTATCGATTCCGATAATCGTGCTGAAGGACTGCAATGTATTGGGCAGGGCGGCGCCCTTTGGAAGGCCAAATGAGAACCGCTCCCATTCCGCGCCTAATCGGAGCACGCCAAGTTTCATCCGTGGCGTTAACACGAGCTGGATATCCGAATAGATCTCATCAAAGTCGTTGACGTGTTTTCCTCCACGTTCGACATCACCTTCGCCAACATACGTGACGTCGGCAGAAAACTCGCCCGACAGAGGCCAGAAACCGTTGCTTTCCTGGGAAAGCGCCGTCCTGACAAAGAAAATCAGCGCGGCTAAGATCAAAACAAGCGATCGCAGCACGGACATTTTCATTCGTTCACCGGCCCCGCTGGTGTCGCGGCGAAACGCCGTAACAGCTTTGGTGATATTTTTCATCATCACTGATTCCGAGCCCAGCCGTTCGACGCCATGCAGCGATCCCAGCTCGGCCGACGAAATCATGTCGCCGCGCCAGACGAGCGTAGAAGGTTTTCCTTCGACCGTAACAGGCCACAGCTGATGAAGCGTGAGAGCGACATAGTAACCGCCGCTGGCATAGTAAAGGACGTCGGCGGCTTGATACGTGCCGCCGGCTCCGCCGCGGCTGTAAGACGCGCCCAACGTCACAACGCCCTGATCATTCAGCGTCGAGAAGTTCCCAGTAAAGCTCGGCTGGCAGCGAACCAGCGCCGCGTCCAATAGCCGTGGCTCCAAGCAGTCCCGAGAACTGCTGGCGAATCTTTCCTTGGTCGCGCAATAAACCATTCACTTCATCGCTCGCACGAACAGACGGACCGGCATGATCGTACGGCGGTTCGTGCCGCCATTCCGCCGGACACAAAGCTTTTCGTTCGCGCGGTCAGCACATCTGTCCAGAACGCCACGACTGCCGGAGGTATAACGCCTCCGCCGCCTGCTCCAGTCGCAGCAGAAAACCGCTTTGCCTCCTCCTTGCTGATCTGGAGCTCGGGACTGAGTTTCTGCGTCGCGGTCACGAACGAACGCACAGAGGCGTTGCCCGGCGCGTTCTTCAGTCCCTCAAAACTAGCCGGCCCCGGGTTTGATGGCAGATCAGAGTGCAGGAACACCTTCAGTTCGCGATATTTTGCCGGGTTCCACCGGCGCAATGCCTCCATTTGCTGCGCAGGCGAGCCCGGCGCGACATAGCAGCTCTGGACGGCGAGAAAACGCGAATTCTTCATCGGCGGGCCGTGCGCCGTTTTCACGTCGCTCTTTGCCAGTTGCGCCAGATCGACTTTGTCGAAGATTGAGAACGAAGCGAGTTCGGATACAGGATCGGCGCACGCGCTTCTCGGGCCGGCAATCGATATCAAGGAAAGAACACCGGCCAAGGCAACCAAGCCCCGAGGCAGGCATCGAATTCGTACAATGGGTTCACCGTTCATAACAAATAACCTGTTGGCCAATCAGCCATGGTTGCAAATTTAGATCACCACCGCAATAAAGATTGAGATGAATGACCCGGTCATCGCGCTTCATCATTTGAGCAAAAGCTACGGTAACGTCCATGCCGTGCAGGACCTCTCTTTGACAATCGAGGCGGGCACGATCTTTGGTTTCTCGGGCCGAATGGAGCCGGTAAAACGACCACCATGCGAATGTTATGCGGCCTCACGCATCCAACCAGCGGGCGTGCGACCATCGAAGGTGTAGACACATGGAAAGAGCGGCAAAAGTGCGCACCAAGTTCGGCTACGTCCCTCAAAGCTTTAGCCTGTATCGCGACCTCACGGTCCTGGAAAATTTTCGCTTTTTCGCGCGGCGCCTATAACGTGCCGGGCGCTCAACTGGAGGAGCGAATCGACCGCTTGCTTCACGGAATTGATCTGGAAGAAAAAAGGAACACGACTGCTGACAATTTGTCTGGTGGAATGCGCCAGTTATTGGCGATCGGTTGCGCCCTCGTGCACAATCCTTCGGTCCTGTTTCTTGATGAGCCCACGCGCGGGCTCGACCCGGTGCATCGGCAGCAAATCTGGAATCTGCTTTACGACCTAAGCAACGAGGGAAAAACGATTTTCGTTACAACGCATTATATGGACGAGGCCGAGCGGTGCACTGAGGTTGGGTTTATCGAGAATGGCCGATTGCTGGCAAAAGCTTCACCGCGCGCACTGAAGGACAGTTTTCGCGCTCACCTGCTTGAGATCGATGTCGAGCCTCTTATGCCAGCGCTGGTGCGGTTCCGCGACGTGCCTGAGGTGCTTGGCGTCTCGTTGCGCAGCGGAAGCCTGCGCCTTTACACGCCGGAAGCCGAGCAACTGATCGCGACGTGGCGCGAAAACTGGCCGTTTCCCGATATTCGATTGTTAGGCGAGCGCTGGGTACAACCCGATATGGAAGATGTTTTCACCGCGTATTCGCAAGGATACGACGGCGTTTTGAAGCGATCCGATTCATGAGATGGCTGTCATTCGAAGCGACCGCGAGCGTCGCGTACAAAGAGTTCCTGCACATTTACCGGGATCGGCGGGTGCTGCTTCTTGTGCTGCTGCTCCCGCCGCTGTTCACGCTGCTCTTCGGTCACGCCTTTGAGACGAGCGAAATGACCGACGTGCCGTCCATGTTGATCAATCGGGACAACACACCGCGCTCGCAAGAGTTCATCGATATTATCTCCAAGAACAAGACGTTCCGATGGCGTTACGGATCGCCCGACATACAAAACGAATCGGATTTGCTTGCCTACCACGTGCGCGCAACGCTCGTCATTCCGCAAGGCTGGAATGAGAGCCTGGAAAACGGCGATCCGAAGCCGTTGCTGCTTTATCTCGACGGCGAGCGACATCAACACGGCTGATGCTGTAGAAGGCAGTGTTCGACAGAGCCTGGGCGATTTTCAGTTGAAACAGCGCGACCGCATGATCGAGAACTTGCCGGAAGAAGTCTTTGAGCTCGGCAAGCAGCTTCCGGTGCAAATCCGCAAACGATTTGTTTCCATGATGGAGATGTGGTCGGTCGATCGAAAACTGCTCTACAACCCGAAATCGCGCGTCATCGATTATGTTGTCCCCGGGATTATCGGATTGATTTTGCAATTGCTCACAGTCACGCTGATGGCGTGCACCATCGCGCGGGAGCGAGAGTCAGGCACGCTTTACCAGTTGATGATAACTGCGCTGCGGCGTCGTGAAATCGTGATCGGGAAAATGTTGCCATATCTCGTGGTCTCGAGCTTGCTGATTGTCATCATCATGCTGCTGAGCGGCTGGCATTTTGGAGTTGCGTTTCATGACCTGCCGGCGCTGGCGCTGGTCTGCCTTCTCTTTCTTCTTTGTTCGCTTGGGCTCGGGTTGCTGATCTCGGCTTTCTCGCGCACGCAAACCCAGGCGATCCAGTTTTCGGTTTTCTTTTTGTTGCCGGTGTTTGTGCTGTCAGGAGCGTTCGCGCCACTCGAACAATTACCCCAGGCGATTCGCTACATTGCCGAGCTGTTTCCGCTTACACATTTTTGCCGCGCTTTTCGGCTGGTGAACATGTATGGCGCGGGTCCGCAATTTTATGTTAACGATCTCGTGATTCTTCTGGCTGGGGCGGTGATCACATTTCTGGGCGCCGCTTTTCTCTTGAGGCGAATTGAGCAATGAACTTCACGCGTAAACGCATATTCCTTGTCGCAGTAGCCATGTGCATCGGCGCGGCGATCTCCCTGGCTGACCGCGCTGAGTCGACGCCGCAGGACGTGTTCGATGGCATGCGCGGCAGTTTTCAACCGGCAAAAGCAAAAGGTGTGCACGCTCGTTATCAATGGGATTTGAGCGGACCGACATGGTGGCGAATGGTGGATCGAGGTAAACGACGGGACCTACAAGATGGGCAAGGGGAAAATCGTCCGATCCAAATGTCACTTTCATAGCTAAGCGACAAGGATTGGGTCGCCATTTGCCATGACCAACTCAGCGGCACCTGGGCTTATCTTACCGGGCGGCTAAAGGTTCAGCGGCGACCAGGATGTAGCCAGAAAACTCGGCGAAATGTTTCCCTAAAATTTCGCTTCTGCCGCGATCCTGATGTACGGCGCTGGATCTGTCCTCTTCGACTGCTCAACACGGAAGAAATCGAAATTTCGTTGGATTGTGCACCCTGCGCCTGCAATGATCTTAAACGGCTTGAAACCGGAGTAACCGACCTGCAAACCGGCGCGATACTCACTGTATTGAACGAGAGCGTTGTCTAGTTGCAGTTTCTGCTCTGTGGTATGCACCTCACCCGTGCGAGCGCCAAGAAAGTTAAGTTCGCCTAGTGCACGGATGTCCCAATCGTCATTTGGCTGATACACCAGCGCAGGCTTGGGAAACACAGCCTGCAAGCGAAACTTGTCGTTAATGAGCCAGATGATGCCGCCACCGGGGGCGACAACCGGATCTTGGAATTGGCCCCAGCCGAAACCGACCGTGGCGAAGATCTTGTCCTTCTTTAGGGGAACGTCACATAAGCTTTCCCGGAACATCGAAAGCATTCCCACTGACGTCATCTTGAAGCTACACTCCAGGATCGGCCTCGACGCTGATTCCGGCGGTGTCCTTCACGTCGTACTCCAGAGCCAGGTGTCCATAGAGCGCCTGCAAGTGATCAGGCAAGCCGTTGTCGCTCCCGCCAAAATCATAGCGTTCGTATTCGACGCCGGCTCGAAAGCTACCAGTTTCCCTTGATCCGAAACCGATGGTCATAACTAAAATCGTTATAAATCGAATCCCCATGACCGAGTTTGGATTCCTCAAAATCGCTCTGGAACGTGTACGTCGTCTCGTAATTAAAGAGATTGTGTGAATTTTCGTCCGCCGGCTTGGGTGAAGGCTGAAGAATAACCTCTGCTGGCCCGCTGCCGCGGACGCAGCTCCGAAGGCAAACAGCATAGCGAGGTTTCGAAATATTTTCACAGGCTAAAACGATCCGGCCATCGAAATATCGGATGAAGAAGGTGAAACCGATGTATCGAAGGGCAACTATTTTAGCAAGGAATATTTCGATTGAGGTAACTCTGCGGAGGTCGTTCCCTTCTCCTGGTAGGATTCACCCGCATCGCGTTGGGCGCGCATTTTCTCACTGATGTGCTCGCGGCAATTTTTCGAATTATTTGGCTAATGTTGTGCACGGTTCTTGGAAGTCGGTTCGACGAAGGACCGTTGCGTCAGCGGTTCCCGCCAGTCATTGCGCGGAATTACAGCGCTGAGCGTGTAGCGCACGCGCTCGCCCGTGGGCATTAAGTTGGCAACCGAAGCGGTTGCCCTACAATTCGGATCGTCGCTTAACCCGGCAGCAAAATCGCCGGGCTGTTTTCAACTGCTGCCTATGAGAGGTGGAAAAAAATCCGCATTGCCTTTTACCTGCTCGCTGCCGGCGGTGCGGCGCTATTTACGTTGCTGCTGATTCGGCAGGGGGCGCCACACGTTATTGCCGCATTCGCTTCCGCCGGTTGGTGGATTGCAGCAGTGGCGATTTATCACCTCGCTGTCCCGTTGTTCCTGGACGCGATTGCGTGGTGGGCGCTCTTTCCGAAATCCGAGCGACTGTCGCTTTGGCAACTGTTTTGGATGCGTTGGATCGGCGAATCAGTCAGCACGCTCGTGCCTTCCGCTACTGTTGGCGGCGATGTCGTTAGGGCGCGGCTCGCGGCACTGCATGGCGCACCGATCCCGACTGCAGCGGCGAGCGTTCTCGTCGACATCACGCTGGGAGTTTTCGTCCAGATTGTTTTTACGCTGTTAGGGCTGGGCTTGATTGTTGCCGTAACAGGACGCCAGGGATTTGTGCGCCCGACGTTGATCGGAGCAGTGATCGGAGTTCTCGCGATCATCGGGTTCTATTTCGTCCAACGACTGGGAATGTTTCGCTTCATCGGCAAGATGATTTCGCGGCTGGCGAATGCGGAGGATTGGCATTCGCTGGTGCACAGCGGCCACACCCTGGACCAGGCGATTCGCAGGCTCTATGCGCGGCGGTCCGGTGTGATCGGATGCTGCGCAGCGACGGCCACCTCGCTACTGGTCGGATCAGGCGAAATCTGGATCGCGCTCCACGCACTTGGTCTGCAAGCGACGCTCGTCAACGCGGTGATCTTGCAAAGCATGGTTCTGGCGATCCGCGCGGCAGTGTTTCCGTGCCGGGCGCACTTGGAGTGCAGGAGGGCGGCTACGTCGTCGTTGGTAATTTGCTCGGTATTCCTGGTGACGCTGCTTTCGCACTCTCTTTGATTGCGCGGGTGCGCGAATTGATTCTCGGAATCCGGGCCTGATTGCGTGGCAGGCTGATTGAAGCCCGCCGCGTCTTGCGCGCGCGTTTAGCTGCAAGCGCACAATAGAATTCCAGATTAGCGATTGCGTCTCGACGTTTGCAGCCGCGCACTGCAGGTGCCAAAAACGGGAAAGGGCGTACGTAATCGGAACGGCAAACTAACGTCTTTCCATGAAAGCCGTTGCTGGTAATTTCACGAACATGTAGCTTCGAATCTTCCTTTTGCTTCTTTGGTTTCCTCTGGTCGCGCAGGCGGAGATGTCGATTTTTCGAACTATGATGTGCCCCTCTACACGCAGATCGTAGATCGTATCAAAGCCAAAGTCTCGGCCCGCCTTGGTGAGGGCAGTAACACGCGCGAGCGGTATTTCATCATTCCGTTTGCTTACCAAGACCGCGGGAATCACCCGGAATTTTCGCACTCGTTTATCTCCGTCATTCGAGTTCTTGCGGATAATAAAGCAGCCCAAGCTGACGCCGGGTCTGCAAACTACGAAAATATAGGAATCGGGAATTTGAAGCGTTTACCATCAGCTGGCTGCCTCACGATTTCCTGAGCAATCCTCATCTGTGCGTCTTTGACGGCGCGGGCAGCCGCATTTTTCCAGAGAGGAATAAATGTCCCGTGTCGACCGGCCGAAACTTTACGCTCGCAGAAACGATCAAGCTTGCCGTGGATGCAAAGAATGCGGTGGCCATGTGGGGGCCTTATGAGATCAAGAAAGCGGCGTTTGATCTCGCAGTGAAGCGCAAACGCTTGCTCGACGGAGGAACCATTAAATATCGCGCCGACGACCGTCTTTATCGAAAAGACAAAGTCGCTATCAGTTGCTTTCATGCCATGGCCGGGTTTGGACGAGCTTTTCCCCAAGGGCGGACTTTTCGGGACGGGATTCAAGATGTGGGGCTTCAATGGAACGGCGCAGAGTGCTGATCGAATACACTGAGAAAGCGAGTAACAAAGGCTTACTTCTTGACCCGGTAGATGTAAAAGAGGACCGGTCCGTCTTCGTTTATGCTCCCGCCGCGGGCGGCCCAGTACCATACAACCCGGCCAAATCCGCGGCCTCCTATCATCGATAAAGGCCGCAGCTGGCGGCCGGTATTAGCTCCCGAACCGATTCCTTTGGTTGGCGCGCTTGGCGCCCCGTTTATCTAGTGCGCATCATTTCCGGATTATTCAGCCTGTGTTTTCGGATCGCGACGTTCAAGTCCGCGGTAATCCGAACGATTGTACCCACGATCTTCATCGTGACCTGGCTCAACGGCTGCGCAATTCCGAAAGCGCGGCCGGAAAGTTCGACACGCGACAAGGCCTTCATCGAATACTGGCCAGCTTCAAACGACAGCAAGAAATTGCGACTGGCCGTCAAGGATTTGATCGACATGAAAGGCGTGGTCACCACGGCCGGTTCCGAATTCCTCGCCAAGCACGCCGCGCCTGCAAAACGCGATGCAAAATGTTTGGCAATCGCCCGCCAAAGTGGAGTGCAATTTGTGGGAAAGACGAATTTGTCGGAGCTGGCGGTGGCGGTTTCCGGCATGAATGCGTACTACGGCACGCCGCGAAATCCATTAGATCGAGGGCGCATTCCAGGTGGTTCGTCCAGCGGGTCTGCGGTGGCGGTAGCAAACGATGAGGCCGATGTTGCGTTTGGCACCGACACAGCGGGTTCGATTCGCGTGCCGGCCGCTTGCTGCGGAGTTGTTGGTTTAAAGACAACCTTTGGGTTGGTGCCGATCGACGGCGTATATCCGATTGCTCCGAACCGGCTCGACACCGTTGGACCATTGGCCAAAGACATCGCCGGCACAGTCCGGGGCATGGACTTGCTGCAAGCGGGATTCTCAGGGCGCTATCGACAAGCGGTAGCCGCCAAACCTTCAGCCGACGGCCTTCGAATCGGGCGCGTTTATATAGAAGGAACAAACCCCAATGTGGATCGCGCAGTGGATGACGCCCTGGCAGCGACTGGATTCAAGGTCGTGAACCTAAGCCGCGAATTTACCGATAAGTGGATTCAAGCTCAAAAGGACGCAGCGACTGTGGCTGCGGTGGGTGCTTGGCTTTATGACCAAAAATTCAAAGACGAATCTCAAGTGACCATTCGGACAAAGGCAGTCATCGCCCTTGGTGGGGTTCAGTATAAGACCGCTTATCCCGAAGCGCTGCGGAAACGAGACTGCGTGGAAATCAGAACTGCGCCGCACCTTCGAACATGTGGATTTCATCGCGCTGCCGACCCTGAAAAATCTGCCGCCCCATGTTCCGTTGTTTGGTGGCACCGTTGCGTTTGAGGCGCGAGCACTGGCTTTGCAGAACACGCAGGCCGTGAATTTCGGGGTGTTCCCGCACTAGCCATCCCGATTCCTATCGCCCACCAATCCGTTCCGCTCACCAGTTTGCAACTGGTCGGTCCGCGATTTGCCGAAGCGGATCTGCTGAATGCGGGAAGACTGGTTGAGGCCGCCGTGAAAAACCATTAAACCGCGCCGCAGGGAATTTGCGTGCGCCGCGGCACCGGAATAGCGGAGAGGCTGCGGTTAATCGTGTCGTCGTCGAGTTTATCCTTCGCTTTGTCCAGCGCGTCCTTTTGACGCTCGATCTCTTCTTTCGCAGCTTTCTTCTGATGCTCTCGCTCCTCCTTGAGGGCGTGCTTTTCCTCGTGCGTCAGAGCACGGGTTGTTGTCGTAGTGGTATTGGTTTGCTGTCCCGTCCCGGCGGGCACGCTTGTCACCGCAGTAGTCGCCGTTGCTGCCCGCCGCACAACAACTCGAGACGCTACCAGGCGGTCGCCTGAACCCGTGTGCTGGATTGAGAGCTGACTGCCGGGCGAAATGCGGTCGATTGCAACTGGGGCGCCAGTCTCGTCAACAATCGTCGTCTGTTTGGTCACGGAATAACGCAAGGGGCTGGTGGTGCCAGTTTCGCTTCTGACGACCATTGTCTCGGAGCCGGGAACGTATTCAGTGAATGCGCCGTTTGTCGTGGTTACGGTCGTGGTGGTCTGTGTAAAAGCCTGGCTCGACCAGAAGCAGCCAACGGCGAGCAACGCTGCACCAAGTGTTCTCATTTTTGTGTTCATATTAATGGATTCGTAGCTGAGAGGAGTCCCGGTCTCGCATTCAGAACACCAACCGAGAATTCTGACAAGAAAGCTCCTTGAGCGCGGCGCGAAGACCGCGGGGATGCGTTCAGCCGATCTCTACGATAGTGTCCCTGCGCGACGTTCTGATGAAATCCGTAATCCACTGCCTCATTGCGGTCGCAACAGCAGCGTTGCTGTTGGTTGACGCCGGTTCGGCCGCTGAATCAGTCGACACCCTTGTCGAAAAAGGAAAAGCCTTCGAGCGAAAATTTCAGACTAACGATGCCTTACCGCTCTATCTGTCGGCGGAGAAAGTGGAGCCGAAGAATCCGGAACTGCTTGTCCGGATCGCTCGGCAGTATCGCTACCTCATGACCGACGCGTCGGATAACCAAGAAAAACTGCGGCTGGGCCACATCGCACTGGACTATTCCACGCGCGCCGCAGTCGTGTGGACCAAAGGACTGCGACGCTCAGCTCGCGCCGGCCATCACTCTTGGAAAAATGCTGCCGTACTTGCCTACGAAAGAGCAGGTGGCCGCTTCTCCACGGATCAAGGTATCGGTGGACAAAGCGCTTGCCATCGATCCGCACAACGATACCGCCTGGCATGTTCTTGGCCGATGGAATCGCGTATTGGCGGACGTCAGCTCGGCGAAGCGACTTGTGGCCGGGCTTATTTACGGCCAGTTGCCAAAGGGATCATACGAGGAGGCTGAGCAGGCAATGAAGAAAGCGATCGCGCTCAATCCAAAGCGTCTGATGCATTATATCGAGCTCGGGCGGATTTACGCGCAGATGGGCAGGAAAGAAGAAGCGCGCCAATTCATCAACAAGGGTCTCGCGATGCCCGACACCGAAAAAGACGATCCGGAAACAAAACAACGCGGGCGGGAGACACTGGCGAAACTTTAGCTTCTCACTAGGGGATCGCTGTCGATGCGGCGCTGGCTTCAACCGCTGCTGGCGTCGGCACCGCTGACCACTCAGGCAAATCCGCCAGCCCGCCGCCCATAAAAAGATGATGCCAAAGCTGCGTCCCGGCGACCGCCATCAGACCCATCTCGACGGAAAGCCGCGGCAGCGAGCCGGGGCGCATTTTACGAAACTCGGTCCGCCATCGAGCAACGGCGGCTGAATCAAAATAGCCGGTTTTGCGGAGCGATTCCTCGCTGAGAAGCTGCGCGACAAACGGCGGCTCCGGTTCCATGTGAAAGCTATCCAACGGCGCGCGGAAGATAACTTTGTGCCGGCGTGCCACAGATTTTGGCACCCAACGTTCGGCCAAGAGTCGCAGCAGGTGCTTATCCCGAAACCCGCGAAGTCGCCAACGCGGATGCAGCTTCGCCAAGAAATCGAAGACATCCTCGTCCAGAAATGGGTATCGCACTTCGACAGAAGAATGCATCGCGACGCGATCGCCTTTGGCTTGGAGGAGATGCCCGGCTAGAAGAACTCGCGCGGCAATCCAGACTCCGCGATGGAGCGGATCCCATCGTTTGGCGCGGTCCACCGGAAAATTTAATTCAGTCCACGGATTCGTTTGCCCAAGCGCTTCGTGCATGGACTCGCTGTAGAAGCGCAGCTTCGAGATCGCGAGCATCCCGTAGGCATCGATCCAGGCATTCGGACCGCCGACCGAATTCTCAACTTCGCGTCGCCAGGCATTGGGAAAATGCGGCACCTTGTTCACGCGCAGATAGGCATTGCGGGCGACATTGCTGAGACCGAGGCCGGGAATCAGGTCGAGATAACCCATCAATTTCGCAGCCTTGTACCACGGATAACCGACAAGCCATTCGTCGGCGCCTTCGCCGGTCAGCACCACTTTTTGGCCGCAGCTGTGGACGCGTCCTGACAGTTGAAGCAGGGCGGCGCAGGCTGTGTCGATCACAGGCGCTTCCGCAGCGGTGATCAGTTTGGGATACGTCGCGAGCGCATCTTCATCGCGGAAGTCCTGCACGATCGGCGGCTTGGCGCCGATGTGTCGCGCAGAGAGACTTGCTGCATCCAATTCATCCAGCTCCGGCTCGTGCACGCGCACGGTATAGGTGTTGATCGCCGGACCTTTCAGCTTGCAGGCCAACGCCAGGATCATGCTCGAGTCGACACCGCCGGAAAGATAAGAGCCGACTGGAACATCAGCCCGCAATCGTTCCTCGACGGCTTGGAGCAAAAGCGTCTCGAAGTCGTCAACGAGTCGGTTCGGATTTTCGCCCCGTTCCTCCGCACCCTGATCGGGAAAATCCATTTCCCAAAACGCTCGCTCCTGCACTACTGCACCTGCACCATTCCCGTTGGCCGGAGAGACGCTCAGGAAATGGCCAGGCGTGAGAAGTTGGACGCCTTCAAAACACGTTCGCGGGCCGGGCACGGCCGAAAAAGTGAAAACATGATCGATTCCCCGACGATCCGGCCGCACCGGGACCATGCCTGATGCGAGCAGTCCTTTAATTTCGGATGCGAAAAGAAGCCAGTCCCCTTGCCGCGTCCAGAAAAGCGGCGCGATGCCGAAACGATCGCGTCCGAGTTGGAGTTGGCGTCGTCGCTCGTCCCACAATGCGATGGCGAACTGCCCTCGCAATCGCTCCCACATTTTCTCGCCATAATCTTCCCATAAATGGGGATGACCTCGGTGTCGCAGTGTGTGATGAACTGGTGTCCGCGCGCCCTGAGCTCCTCTCGTCGCTCGACGTAATCAAACAGTTCGCCGTTGAAAACTACGGAGACGTTGCGGTCTTCGTTGAAGACCGGCTGCTGCCCATCGGCCAGGCCCACAATGCTCAGCCGGCGTGCAGCGAGAGCTAGTCCGGGACGAACCAAAAAGCCTTCTTCGTCCGGGCCGCGATGCAACAGCGCCCGGGCCATTCGTTGAATACTCCCTTCGAGCACGCGACGTTGTCCCGCGAGATCGATTATACCTGCGATGCCGCACATGATGCTATTGTTCTAGTTCCAAGTTCGTCGGCCGGTTAATGTTTTCTCCACTATTTCATATTTCGCGGCGCATGCCCAAACGGCCGCAAGATGACTGATTTGCGAATAGTTAATGGAATTTTGCCGTCTACAGGTTACTCAATAAACTTCGTGAGGATGGGCTGCTTACCGTTCGCCATAGACGAAGTTAATTTATCATCGGGCTTCCGGGAAACCGGCCATTTATGCACAAAGATCGCATCGCTATCATAGGAATCGGATGCCGCTTTCCCGGCGGAGTTAACGACGCGGAGTCTTTTGGAAGTTGCTGATGGAACGCAGGGACGCAGTCAGCGATGTGCCGGCGGATCGATGGAATGTGGAGCGATATTACGACCGCGAGCCGGCCATTCCCGGAAAAACGTTTGTTAAACGTGGCGGATTCCTCGACCAAATCGACAAGTTCGACCCGCAGTTTTTCGGCATTTCGCCGCGCGAAGCGCCTTACGTTGACCCGCAGCATCGTTTGCTGCTCGAGACGTCATGGGAAGCGATCGAGAACGCTGGCATTGTACTCGACTTTGAGAAAGGCAGTGACATCGCTGTTTTCGTTGGCATTTCGCACAATGATTATCAGGGAATCCAGAGCACTGCTTTCGACCATTTCGGTATTACGCCCCATACCGCCACCGGCAGCGCGCACTCTATCGCCGCGAATCGGATTTCCTACTGCCTGAATCTGCGCGGTCCAAGTGTCGCGATGGACACGGCGTGTTCGTCTGCGCTGACCGCGATCCACACTGCTTGCGAGCACATCTGGGCCGGACGCGGCGACACCGCACTCGCTGGCGGCGTGACTGTGATGATCACGCCGGGCGGGTTCATCGGTTTTTCCCAAGCGTCAATGCTCTCGCCCGATGGGCGATGCGCTGCGTTCGATGCGACAGCGAACGGTTTCGTTCGTGGCGAAGGGGCCGGGATGGTGTTGCTGAAGCGCCTCTCCCAAGCTATCGCCGATGGTGATCCGGTCCAGGGAGTGATTGTCGGCACAGCGGTCAATCAGGACGGACACACAAATGGTATCTCACTACCAAGCACGGAAGCGCAAACTCGGCTGGTCCAGGATGCGTGCAAAGATGCTGGCGTTTCGCCGGCGCAAATTGGATTCGTAGAGGCGCACGGCACGGGCACGGCCGTGGGCGATCCGATTGAAGCGCACGCACTCGCGGAGGCTCTGTGCGAGCAGCGTTCAACTCCGTTACCCATCGGTTCGGTTAAAACGAATGTTGGCCATCTTGAAACTGCCGCCGGCATTGCCGGACTCCTGAAAGCGATGCTGGTTCTTCAGCATCGTGAAATTCCTGGCAGCTTGCATTTCAGTTCCCCGAATCCGCACATCGATTTCGATAAACTGAAACTGCGCGTGCCGACGGACACCGAGCCGTTCCCGGAAACCGATGGTGAACGGCTGGCAGGCGTAAACTCTTTTGGATTCGGCGGCGCAAACGCGCACGTCATTCTGACGGAGCCGCCATCTATTCCGCACGCGGATCACGCAGAAATCTGGATCGAGCGCGCTTGGCCGGTAATGCTCTCCGCCCGGTCAGAAGACGCGCTTCGTGGTTATGCCATGAAGCTGGCTTCATGGCTGACCGAGCGAGTTAATCTTAACGGCGATTCACCGGTTTTGCCCGATTTGACGTACACACTCGGCAAGCGGCGCAATCATCATCCGCATCGGCTGACTCTCGTCGCACGCTCCATACCGGAACTCATCGAAGAACTCGACGCGTTCGCGATCAAAGAGGACAGCGTGAAGGTTCGCACCTCATTCACGCCGCGACCTGAGAGCGCACCGCGCGTCGCATTTATTATGAGCGGACAGGGTCCGCAGTGGTGGGGCATGGGCCGCGAACTGATGCAACATGAGCCGGTCTTTCGCCATGTGATCGAGCAGTGTGACGCGGCACTACGTGGCGTCGCGACTTTTTCGCTTCTGGAAGAACTCGGCCGCTCGGAAGAAACCTCACAGTTGCATCGCACCGAGATTGCACAGCCCGCCATTTTCGCGATGCAAGTTGGATTGGCGGAGCTTTGGAAATCGTGGGGCGTGCATCCCTCCGCTGTTCTTGGCCATAGCGTCAGTGAAATCGCTGCAGCCTGCGTAGCCGGTTTGTTTTCGCTGGAACAAGGCGCGCGAATGACCGCTTTGCGCGCGCGATTCATGGAAGGTTGCGCGCGCGGTGAAGGCAGGATGCTCGCCGTCGGGCTTGGCGAAGAAGAAGCGCAAGCCCTGATCGACAAACATGACCAAACCGTTTCTATCGCGGCGTTCAACGGCCCTCGCTCGCTCACCCTCGCCGGTCCACGTCATTCAATCGAAGCAATGTTCGCCGAGCTCGAGACACAAGGCGTCTTCGCCCGGCTGGTCCGAGTCGATCATCCGTTTCATCACGCGATGATGCAGCCCGCTGCCGACGCGCTCGAGAATGCACTGATCGACCTCGCACCGCAGCCCGAAACCATTCCGTTGTTCAGCACCATCACTGGCAACCGTCTTAACGGTAATGCTGGTGACGCGGCGCATTGGGCCCGCGGCATCAGGCAACCGGTTCAATTCGCGCCGGCGATCAATGCGATTGCTGACTTTGGTGTGGATATCTGGCTGGAGCTCGGCGCCCATCCCGCCCTCGCTCATTCGATCGCGGAATGTCTCGCCAGCCGTGGCGGATCGAAACCGATTGTAATCTCTTCTGTCCGTCGGGAACGGGAACACGATTCTGTACTGGAAGCCGCCATGGATCTGCATCGTGCAGGAGCGGCGCTCGATTTCAAAGCCGTGACGCCATCGCGTCGTATCCTTCCGCTGCCGGCATATGCTTGGGATCGCAGCCGCTGGTGGAACGAAGCTCCTGACTGGCGCGAAAGTCGCCTCGGCTCGGGCGGCCGCGGAATGCTCGCCATGCGGCTGCCGCGCGCGACGCCCACCTGGACCGCCAGGCTGGATAGCCGACACATGGCTTTCCTCAAAGATCACAAAGTCGAGAACCATGTTATTTTCCCAGCCGCGGGATTTGTTGATCTGGTAATTGAGGCCGGCGCGCAACTTTTCGAAGGCCGACCGTTCGTGGTCGAGGAGTTTGAGATTCGCAAGCCGCTTATCCTGCCGGAACCTGCCACCGGCATTCACATCGAAGTCTCCTACGAGCCTAACGAGCGCACATTCGCGATCCAAAGTCGGTTCGACCAGGGAACATCCTGGTCGTTGCACGTCGTGGGCTCGATGCGAGCCGAACGGACCGAGTCGGGCTTTGCCGACTCAAGTTTCGACACTGAAATCCAGCCGGTTATCTCGAAACTCAAGCCAGTCGATATCGACGCGTTTTACCGCTACATGAGCGATCTGGGACTCGGATATGGCGAAACATTTCGCTCTGTTCGCGAGCTTTGCGCCGCAGATGGTAAATCGTCCGGGCGGGTGGCGCTTTCTGAATCGATTGCGCCGAGGGCCGGCGAGTATCCATTGCATCCCGTGCTGCTCGATGGCGCGCTACATGTGTTCTCCGCCGGTCGTTCGACGGTCGAAGCACGCGGCTCGCAACTGAAATTGCCGGTCCGATTTGGCCGAATTCTATTTCTGCGTTCCCCGGAGCCTCGGCACGGGTCTGCGCCAGCGTGATTCAATGCACGGATGAGTTCGTCGATGGACGCATTGCTCTTTATGACGAATCCGGCAAACCGTGTGTTCTGGTGGAGGGTTCCGCGCCATCAGTGTCGCAGGGTGCGCCGGGGTGCTATCGGCGGCGTCCGCGATGTTCTCTATCATGTAGATTGGCAGCGCACACCACACGAATTCCGCCCGGGGACGTTGGAACCTTTGCCGTTGACCCGCCTGCGCGACGCAGCCCAATGCGCGCTCGACGATGTGCTCGCTGCGCGCGGACGAGAGCGGCTTGAAAGTGCGATTGCCGCTCAGGACGATCTCGCTGCTGTCCTGCTGTGCGCGGGCCTCCGGGAAATGGGAGCTACGATCGGCGCTGATTTCACCGCCGATTCACTGCGGGTCGCCGTGCCGATGCGGCCAGTTTTCGAACAGTTGATGTTGAAACTTCAAAAGCGTGGCCTGGTGGAATCAAGTGGATCCGGCTATCAACCGAACCCTGCGTTCACAACCGCCGCTGAATCAGCAAACGAAGCGCAACGACAATTCATCACGGAGCATCCCGGTCATCTTCCCGAAGCGCAGCTCGTGGCTGGAAATTGCGCCGAACTCGGTCCGATTTTGCGCGGTGAGAAGGATGCCGTGCAGGTCCTGTTCGCGGGCGCTGGAGCGGAATTGCTCGATCAATTTTACGGCGACGGTTTGCTGACAAGCCACTGGCTGGCAGCTATCACCGCTGCTGTGCAGGAAGCGGCCCGTGCGCTCCCGAGGGTCGCGGGTTGCGGATTCTCGAAGTGGGCGCCGGCACCGGCGGCCTCAGCGCGCAGCTACTCCCGGCCCTGGAGCGGGGCTTACACTGCACACATTCACCGACGTCTCCGCTGCGTTCTTCTCGAGTGCGCATCAGAAGCTCGCGAACTTCCCCGAAGTCGAAACCAGGATTTTTGATCTTGAAAAATCCGCCGCCGAACAGGGCTTCGAGCTCGGCTCGTTCGATTTTATCATCGGCACCAACGTGCTTCATGCCGTAACCGATATTCGCGCTGCCCTGCGTAACCTATACCAATTGCTCGCACCGGGCGGTTCGCTGGTTTTCATGGACGTGGCCACGCCTCAGTTGTGGACGGAAGCCGTTTTCGGCCTGACCAGCGGTTGGTGGCGTTTCAGCGATCGGGATCTGCGCCCGGTGCATCCACTACTTGGACGTTCGCAATGGGAAACGGTGCTTCGTGAAGCCGGTTTCAACGAGACCACTTCGTTGCCAGGATTAATGCTGCCGCAAGGCGAGGGCCAGATCGGCATTCTCGCGCGCAAAGCGTGGCAGGCTCCGCCCACCGCCGAGCTCGCGGTGGAAGTTCCTCCGGAAAAATCATTTCTTATTTTTGCCGACCAGGAAGGCATTGGTTCCTCCTTAGCCGAACGCCTGCGCGCGCGCCGGTATTCGTTGTCGAATTGTCTTCCGTGGAACCGCGTTCGCAACGAAAGATACCGATACCTTCGCGCTAAGAGCCGAAGCGCTGGAAGATTGGAACCAACTTTTCGCGGCGTGCGCTGGCGAAGCCGTGCCGGAGCGGATCATCTATCTTTGGAACCTTGACACACAAATCGACGGTGATGGGACGATTGGAACGGATGCCCTGCTTCACCTCGTCCAGAGTCTGGACAGCACCTGGCCCACAACCAAACTGCGAATCGACTCGGTCACGCGCGGCGCGGAAGCTGTCGGCCGAGATGCCAGCCCGACCCTGGTAGCGCAGGCACCCGCTCTCGGTCTGATGCGGGTCATTCTTAACGAATATCCGAACTATGCGTGTCGCGGGATTGATTTGCCGCCGACGCCGTCCGCGGCTGATGCAAACTTGCTTTGGATGGAACTGTTGCGTGCCGAGTCGGAGCGCGAAGTCGCGTTTCGCGGCGAGGCGCGATATGTTCAGCGACTCGAACGTGGCCGTCCGCGCCATGAGCGGACGCTTGATCCCGCTGTACCGCTACGACTCGAATCACGTGAGCGGGGCCAGCTCGATACTCTGAGGTTCGTCCCTTTTGCGCAGCCGTCGTGCGGGCCGGGCGAAGTAATCATCGACGTTAAGGCGGCGGGCATGAATTTCCGCGACGTGCTGAAGGCTCTCGCGCTTTATCCCGGCGAAGCGCCCGATGCGCGCATCTTTGGAGACGAAGTCTGCGGTATCGTCACCGCCGTTGGATCCGATGTCACGCACGTTGGACCGGGCGATCGGGTCTTCGGTCTGGCCGTGTTCGGGTTATCGACACAGACGATCGCGCGTGCCAGCGACGTGCGCCGAATTCCTAACGATCTGTCCTTTGAAGAAGCGGCTACGATTCCGGTTGTGTTCATGACCGCCTGGCATGCGCTGAAAAATGTGGCGCGACTACGCAAGGGTGAAACGGCGCTCATACACGCCGGTGCGGGAGGCGTCGGCATGGCCGCGGTCCAGATCGCGCATCATCTCGGTGCTGAAGTCATCGCCAGCGCCGGCAGCCCCGCCAAGCGAACGTTGCTCCAGACGCTCGGCGTAAAACACGTTATCGACTCACGGCGCGGCGACTTTGCCGAAGCCGTGATGGAACTTACCGATCGTCGCGGTGTGGACGTAGTGCTCAATGCCCTCGCCGGCGAAGCAATTCCAATGGGCCTCGGATGCCTGGCTGAATTCGGTCGCTTCGTCGAAATCGGCAAACGCGACATTTATCAAAACTCGCGCATTCCGCTGCGGCCATTACGGCGCAACGCATCGTTTCACGTTGTCGCGATGGACGCGGTCTTCGCAGGCGACGAATCGCTTACGAGAGAGATGCTCAAGGAGATCTCTGACCTCGTCGAGCAGCGCGCGCTCTATCCGCTGCCGTTCCGCGCATTTCCAGCAAACAACGTCGGTTCAGCTTTTCGGCTCATGGCGAGCGGGAAGCACATCGGCAAGGTCGTCGTTTCGTTCCCGGAAGCATTTGTGCCGCGGCGGGGGAACCCATCGCATCAAAGTTCGAAGTCAAGTCGGATGGGTGCTATCTCATTACCGGCGCGTTCGGTGGCTTCGGAAAAGTCATTGCCAACTGGCTGGTCAATTGCGGCGCGCGACACCTGGTGCTCTCCAGCCGGAATGGCGCATCCACGCCCGAAGCCGAGGCGTTCGTTAACAGCCTGCTTGATCGAAACGTCACAGTTCAAATCGTAAAAGCCGATGCCGGCTCGGCTAACGACATCGCGCGTCTGTTGGCTGAAATCCGTAGCAGCGCCCAACCCCTGCGCGGGATCTTTCATCTCGCCATGTTCATCGACGACGCGCCGCTCGCCGCGCTCAACCGCGAGCGGATGGCAAGGGTTATTGCCCCAAAGGCACTTGGGGCATGGCTCCTCCACGAAGGGACACGCGACATCGCGCTGGATTGTTTCGTCATGTTTTCATCGATTTCGTCAATCTTCGGCAATCCTGCGCAGGGCAATTACGCAGCGGCCAATGCGTTCCTTGATTCGCTAGCACATCACCGTCAGGCCCTCGGGCTTCCCGCCCTAACGATAAACTGGGGTGTGCTCGGCGGAGAAGGCTATGTTGCGCGAAACGAACGCGTCGCCGAGTTTCTCGCCAAACAGGGTATCAGTGAACTTTCGCCCGGCGAAGTGCTGGCGATTGTTGAGTCCTCGCTTCGTGCGGGCAGTGCGCAGGTCGCTGCCATTCGAGTCGATTGGGCGAAATGGAAAACATTCTTCCGAGGCATGCAAGGGAACCCGCTGCTCGAGCGCATCTTCGCGGCGGTCGAGGACCAGGACAGCGCCGGTGTCGTAAGTGATTGGCGAAACAAAATTGAGTCCGCCGCACCGGCAGAAAAGGAAACCGTAATCGCCCATGCCGTGCGCGAAGTTGTCGGATCGGTCCTTCGGGTAAAGCCAGAGACGCTGCGTAATGATCAACCGCTCACCGACCTGGGCCTCGACTCTTTGATGGGCGTTGAAATCGAGAACTCGCTGGAAGCGGCTATCGGCGTCGCTCTGCCGCCGACGAGTCTAATGCGCGCTCGAACGATCGGGCAGATCGCAACATTAATCGCGGGCCATGTAGGCGTACGCGCCGGCCACCGCGACGACGCCAGCTAATGGGTCAATGCCAGTCGCACAGCCCGCGACCTCTACAGTCGAGGTCGATCTTGACGCACTTTCGACTGAAGAGATCGGCCGGCTGTTGGGCGACGACGAACCCCTGCTCGAGGTAACCCCAATGTCTGAGGAGAAACGCGCTCGTTTCCGGCAATGGCTTGAGAGAGGCGAAGCCTGTCTCCATCCGCTGACTTTGCCTCAGCGTGAATTGTGGGAAACGTCGTCAGCCCCGGCTGGCGATGTGTCCAACCACATTTGCTGTGTTATTAATGTCCGGGGTCTCATCACTCCGGAAGATTGTGTCGCTTCCCTGCAACGAGTGGTCGATCGACAGGAGGTATTGCGACTGTCAATTTTGCCGGGAAAAACGGACCTGTTCAGTTGATCCGTGCTCGCGCCGAGCCGGTGATGCGGTTTCGCGACATCTCGCCACAGACACCGGCTGAGAAAATCGAAGAGCTTGCCCTCCAAACTTTCTCCGAACCATTCGATCTAGTTCAGGGTCCTCTGTATAGAGTCCAGGTCCTTCGCCGTGCGCCTGATGATCAGCTAATGATATTTGCAATTCACCATGCCATTGCCGATGGCTGGACGCTCGGTGTGTTTGTTCAGGATCTCTGCGCCGCATATGTCCAACAACGCATGCGCGGACCTGACAAGCTCCCGCCAGTGCCCACTTCTTATTCCGCCTGGGGCGCCGCCGAGAGAGCATTCTGGCAATCGGCCGAGCTGGAACCACGCATCGCTTTCTGGAAATCCCGCCTCACGGGCATACGTCGTCTTTGGAGCGTGCCGGACGAAGCCGACGTCGTCTTTCTGCCGCGACGATTGGTTTCGCGATTACCGGCGGAGATCAGCGGACCCGTGCGGGAGTTAGCTCGTCGCAGCGGCGCCACGCTTTTTAGCACTTTGCTTGCAGCATTCCAGGTCACGCTGTCGCGGTGGACCGGCGCCGAAGACATTGTAGTGGGAACGCCGGTCGCGAACCGCACGAGGCAGGATGTCCGTGAGACGATGGGATATTTTTCCGGCGTGGTTCCCCTGCGGGAGCAGGTGGAACGGAATCGTCCTTTTGCGGAGCATTTACGAATCGTTCACCAATCCACAGTCGATTCATTTGCAAACGCGATGCCGTTTGCCGAACTTGTCCGGGCAATAGGCGAACGTCCGTCGCCAAAACACAACCCGATTTTTGAAGTGCGATTTGCTTTACAAAATCACCCCGTGCCTGACGTGGAGATTCGAGGGCTCTCACTTAAGCTAAGGATGCGCTCGACCGGAACGCCCCGGTTCGATCTGGGATGCGAGATAACAGAACTGGGTGACGCGCTTGAAGTGGTTTGGCTGTTCCGGGAAAATCTCTTTTCACAACCTGAAATAGAAGAACTGGGGCGTCTATTCAGGACAGTGGTGGAAAACATTTGCCGCGTGCCGGAGAGGCGAACAGCCGTCCTGACAAACTGAAATGGCAAAAATAGCGACAACTGCCGAAGGCGTTCCCGAGCTGCACAAAAAGCATGACGTGAGCTGCGTCGCATTCCAGACCCTTGTGTTCTCGCTCGCTTTCACCGAAGTCGCGCTCTGGGGGTGGTCTGGAGTGGCTGGCTTTGGCTGGCGCTGCCGCTCGTGCTGGTGGCCGCCCATCTCATGCACGGGCTGTTGATTGGCTTTCACGAGGCCTCGCATGGTCTGTTGCGAAAGAGCCGTCGTTTGAATGAATTCGATGGTGTGATCCTCGGCGTATTTAGTTTCCTGCCGTTCAGCCTGTATCGGGTGGTGCATCAAATGCATCACATGCACCTTGCCACCGAGCGCGATACTGAGCTCTGGCCGTTAGTCATCACCAAAGCGCCCCGTTGGGCGCGACGCTTGGCTGCTCTCCTCGAACTCACCGTCGGCCTGTTCTATTCACCGTTAATCTTCTTGCGCGTTTTCCTGCACCGACCCTCGTTAGTCCGTAGCCGCAAGGTGAGAAGGAGAATTTGGGCTGAGCTTGCCCTGGCGGCTGTCGTCTGGACTGCCATTCTGACTGCAATCGCCTTTTTGGGGTGTGGAAATATTTTCTCTGGATGTATTTGGTCCCGGGATTGATAGCGGCAAATCTTCAGAGCTGGCGCAAATACATCGAACACGTTGGCCTGACCGGCAATACCGTGAATAGCTCTACCCGGAGCATTGTTCCGAAGAGCTGGCTCGGCCATTTGTTTGCTTACACGTTGCTTCACGAACCTTACCACGGCGTGCATCATCAAAATGCCGGACTTCCGCATCGCGTGCTGCCTCAGTTTACGTCCGTGCTCATACCGAAAAGACCCGACGACGTGGCTCCATTCATGAGCTATCGACAGGCGTTGCCGGACCTGATCCGCAGCCTGGCGAATCCTCGCGTCGGAGCGCAATGGTGCGATGCGACTGAGAGCCGATTACGTGAGCATCGCGAATTCGTCGCAAATAAGAAACCGACGAATGAAGCTCTGCGCGACGAACGGGCTTACCTGCATTAAGTCACAACATAGCCGCCAGCGCGCGCCGCAGTTCCTTTCGCGGCTTCTTGTTTCATTATGAACACGCCGTCGGAATCCACACAAAATGCCACGTCGCCTTTGGTCTTTGAGGCGGCTGGCCTCAAAAAGGATTATGACGATGGCCAGTACACGCTTTACGGGGTGTGGATTTTCAAATCAGGGAAGGCGAGTTTGTCGCGATCGTTGGCCCAAGTGGGAGCGGCAAGACAACTTTGCTGCAAATGCTCGGCGCACTCGACCAGCCGACCGCCGGAACATTGAAGTATCGGGGCAAATCACTGCTCGATTTGCCCGACCCTGCGGCCTATCGAGCGCACGAGATCGGGTTCATCTTTCAAGCTTTTCATCTGCTTCCCACCTTTACCGCGATTGAGAATGTCCAGATTCCGATGTTCGAGAATCACCAATCGCGCGCCGCGCGAAAAACGCGCGCGCTCGAATTATTGAAAGCGGTCGGGCTCGAACAGCGAGTGAATCATTTTCCCGCCAAGCTTTCCGGCGGCGAGCGCCAGCGCGTCGCCATCGCCAGAAGCCTGGCGAATTCTCCTTCGGTTCTTTTGGCCGACGAACCCACGGGGAATCTGGATAGCGAAAGCGCGAAACACATACTCGATCTAATCACTTCCCTGCACTTCGACCGTCGCATGACGCGGATCCTCATTACCCACGATATGAGTGTTGCGTCGCGCGCATCGCGTGCGATCCAGATGAAGGACGGCCAGGTTGTTTTCGATGGCGATCCGGCAAAACTTCCCAGGCACGAATGAGATGACTTTTTCGATGTTATCACGCGCGGTCTCAAGCGCCGACCGATCCGCACCGGTTTGACCCTTTTGGGAATTGCAGTGGGTATCGCCGCCGTCGTGGCATTGATTGGGTTGTCCCGCGGCCTGGTAGCAAGCTGGACCGCAGGTATGAAGTCACGTGGTACCGAAATCGTTGTTCATAACATGCGCGGTTCTCTGACGCCGAAGCCGTTTCCCGCAGCTACGCGCGATCGCATTGCGCATCTGCCCGGTGTTGCTGCCACATGTATGATTCTCGTTGATCTGATGAGCGTGGAGAACGCCGAGCTAATGATTGTGTCGGGCCGCGAATGGGGCTGTTTTGCCTGGGAAAATCTCAAGGTCGTATCCGGACGGATTCCAAAGGATCAGATGGAGCGAGCGGTGCTTCTCGGCACCACCGCCGCGGACGTGTTGAAAAAGAAAGTGGGCGATACGGTTCAGATCGAGACAGAGGAACTCACTGTCGTTGGCATTGTCGAAGGCGGTGCCTTTGTTGAGAACGGTTCGATCATTCTTTCATTGCCGCTACTGCAGCAGATCACCGGAAACCAGGACAAAATCAGCGCGATTGACGTGCGAGTCGCTGCCGGGACTAACGATGCCGAAATCCGGCGGCTTTGCGAAGAAATGTCACGGCTTATTCCAGAAGCCCATGCCGATCCCGCAGGCGAACACCTGGCGCACACCGAGGGTTATCGCGTGATTAATGCAATGAGCTGGGGCACATCATTGCTGGCCATACTCGTCGGTGTGCTCGGCGTAACAAACACCATGCTCATGAGCGTGTTTGAACGAAGGCAGGAGATCGCAATTTTGCTGGCACTCGGGTGGAAGCGCAGCCGGATCGTGCGAATGATTTTATGGGAATCGGCAATGCTCGGATTACTCGGTGGAATCATCGGCGTAGGATTAGGCGTTATCGGTGTTCATCTGATGCAAGCTGCGCCCGCCATCCGCGGCTTGCTGGAACCGGATCTCAGCTTCAATCTCATACTGATGGCTGTTACCATCGCTGTCTGCGTCGGCGTTCTGAGCGGTTTCTATCCGGCATGGCGGAGTTCTCGCTTAACGCCGAGCCTTGCGTTACATGGCTGAAGAAAGCGGCTAACGGTTCGTCGAATTACTTATGAATCTTCATTTTGGCATTAGAAGGACCTGTTTCGTCGGCATCTATCTTGGCGTTGCCCTCCCGTCCTTTGCGTCCGCCGCCGACACCGCCTCGGAGTTGGCCGCTAAACTGCGTGCAAAGGAAAGCGGTTCCATGTTCGTCCGGATTCGGATGGAGATCGGAAGCGGCGAGAAACAAACGCTTCAGATTCAAATCAAGTCTCGTGTTTCCGACGCGGGTGGCGACATCGTTTATCAAATACTTTTTCCGAAAGAGCGGAAAGGTGAATCGGTTTTGCTTCACCGATCCGGACACAAATTCAGTGGGACATTGTTCACGCTGCCGAACAATCTTAAATCGGTTGGGTCGGCTGAGATGAAACAATCGCTCTTTGGCAGCGACCTTTCTTACGAAGATATAATTGACAGTCCTTTCGCCTGGAGTCAGCAGACAATCGTCGGCACGGAGGACATGGACGGCACTCCCTGCCAGATTCTGGAATCGAAACCGGGCAAAGGCCACACCTCGTCTTACTCCAGTGTGAAAAGCTGGGTTGATTCGCGCCGGTTGGTGCCTCTACGCATCGAAAAATATGACTCCTCAGGCAAAGTTGTTCGACGCATCAATACCACCCGCGTTTTGCTCGAGGGAGGTGATTCGCTTCCAGTCGATCTCAAAGTTTACGGGCCCGGCGGCTCTGTCACTCTCATAACCGGGTCACGTCTTAAGCGCGGTGTGAACTACGCAGACACCGAATTCACGGCGGAGGGTCTCAAACAGCTTAATGCGCCTCCAGGTTCAGGTTCCTCGGAATAGAAAGCTACCTCATCCTCATCTGCGGACCGCACCAGTTCGGGCGTTCAGGATCTGGACTGAAATTCGCGCAAAGCCTTGCCGGGTGACAGACACGAGCGGCGGGCAAGCGCTTTTCACTGTCGCTGTCATTGTCACCGTCAACCATCGCTCGAACTGCGAAAATTGATCGCTGTTTTTCGATGATGAATGGAAATCACTTGTGGTCTTCCGATTTTATATCGGTGCTCGGCTCGGGGACCTGGCCATGCTGACTTGGCAGAATCTTGGTCCTGGCAGCAACGAGCCTTATTACACGAGCCGCAAGACACAGCGGAATGTCATCGTCCCGCTGGCGAATGCGCTACGCGCCGCGTCCGCGCTCTGAGCCTTTGTCACGTTATGAATCTTTAGCTTCGTCGAGTAAGCGTCGCCGACTTTCATCACC